>Ga0102589_1001895_pt1 | contig 26099 bp, 27 predicted proteins | sample AraplaMF_Col_mLB_FD_76858 | JGI IMG/M metagenome (GOLD analysis project Ga0102589, IMG submission 76858) | Arabidopsis root microbial communities from the University of North Carolina, USA - plate scrape MF_Col_mLB | ecosystem: Host-associated > Plants > Roots > Endosphere | place: USA... | reverse complement strand
GCCTCAAATCTAATAGTGTTATACTTATGCTCAATTATTATATACTATTTTAATAATTATTGCGAAGAAAAGAACTACATGCTACAATATTGACACATACGCTTGCTCTCGATGTATTTTCGAGTGATTTGCGTTATATAGGCGATGACGGGAAAAAAGTATCTGTTCCATTTTAAAGCGAGTAGAAGATGGTGAAAGTCTACATAGCAACAGAGAAAAGGCACTCCTTGAGCTAACTTTTTAAAAAGAGGTTTTAAACAACTCGTTTAAAACAATCAGGGTGGAACCGCGGGTTTTAGCACTCGTCCCTGGGCATTTATTGTGCCCGGAGACGGGTGCTATTTTTAATTTAGTCCTACCTAAATTAAAAATATTTAGCGAATTTATCAATTGTTTAAATACGCTAAAACAAAATCAATGTTCACTATGTGAAAACTATGAAGGAGGCTATTTTTATGGCAAACAAATCAATGGAAACAATTGTATCATTAGCGAAACATCGCGGCTTTGTCTTCCCAGGTTCTGAAATCTATGGAGGCTTAGCAAACACTTGGGATTACGGTCCACTAGGTGTTGAATTAAAAAACAATGTTAAAAAAGCATGGTGGCAAAAATTTGTCCAAGAATCAGAGCACAACGTTGGAATAGATGCAGCAATTTTAATGAATCCAAAAGCTTGGGTTGCTTCTGGTCACGTTGGTAACTTTAATGATCCAATGATCGATTGTAAGGCATGTAAAGCACGCCATCGTGCTGACAAAATCATCGAGGATGCTGCGCTAGCTAAAGGCGATGAAATCATTGTCGATGGTATGACATTTGATCAAATGAAAGAAACAATGGTTAAATATGACGTAGTTTGCCCGGATTGCGGTAAAGCTGATTTTACAGATATTCGTCAATTTAATTTAATGTTTAAAACATTCCAAGGTGTAACAGAATCTTCTACTAACGAAATTTATTTACGCCCAGAAACAGCACAAGGTATTTTCGTGAACTTTAAAAATGTACAACGTTCTATGCGTAAACGCACACCATTCGGTATTGCACAAATCGGTAAATCATTCCGTAACGAAATTACGCCAGGTAACTTCACTTTCCGTACACGTGAATTTGAACAAATGGAACTTGAATTTTTCTGTAAGCCAGGAGAGGATCTTGAATGGCACGCATACTGGAAAGAGTTTTGTAAAAATTGGTTATTAAATTTAGGCATGAAGGAAGAGTCTATGCGTCTTCGCGATCATGAAGAAGACGAATTATCTCACTACTCAAATGCTACAACTGATATCGAATTCAAATTCCCATTCGGTTGGGGCGAGCTTTGGGGCGTAGCGGATCGCACAGATTACGATCTAAAACAGCATATGGAACATTCTGGTGAAGATTTCACTTACATCGATCCAGTATCAAACGAACGTTATGTTCCATATTGCATCGAGCCATCTTTAGGTGCAGACCGTGTGACATTAGCATTCCTTTGCGATGCTTATGACGAGGAAGAACTTGAAGGCGATGATAAACGTACAGTTTTACGCTTCCACCCTGCTCTAGCGCCATTTAAAGCTGCGGTCCTACCACTTTCTAAAAAGCTTTCGGATGAAGCTACTGATGTTTGGGCAGAGCTTCGCAAATCATTCCCAGTTGACTTTGACGAGTCACAATCAATCGGGAAACGTTACCGTCGTCAAGATGAAATTGGTACACCGTTCTGTATCACTTACGATTTCGACTCAAAAGAGGATGGTCAAGTTACAGTGCGTCACCGCGATTCAATGTCTCAAGTTCGTATGCCAATTACAGATGTTAAAGCATACATTGAAAAACATCTTCAATTCTAAATTCATAAGTATTCAAAGAGGGAGTCGCATTTTAAGCGACTCCCTTTTAGATTGTAGACAAACACCCACTCGGAGTGAAAATCAACCTTTGTTTATGGATACACAATTTATTCTTTTGTTAGGTCTTTATTGAAGAAAACAAGCGCTCTTGCATTTTCTCCTCAAACGAAAACCTTTTCATACTCATTCCTACTAAGCTTATTAGTATTTCCTCGATATCTACAAGCGTATAATAAAGGAATGTGCCTTCTCGCATTGGGCGAACTCTCTTATCGATTGTTAGTTTATCCTCAATAAAGTAAGCTACATTTACGTTACAATGTTCCATCAATTGTGAAATACGTTGATCATCATCTGGATTAATAAAAAACGGCACAATTTTATCAATATACAAAATACTTTGCACAAGTTTTATAAAGAAATTTTCACGAAGTGCAGTTTCCACTACTACTACAGTTGTTTTCTCATGCTGGTAATCCATATACAATATATTTATTTGCTCTTCTAATAACTTTTTTAGAATATTAATAGAATTTCTATACTTTGTCATATCCGTTTGGATTTCTCTTGTTAATAAACGTAGAATACGAAAGGCAGGTAAAAATATTTTTAAAACAATTTCTTTAGGATGTAAATGATCTATTAATTTTTTAAAGTAGAATCTTAAGCTATTTTCGTCACAGCGAATTAATTGTTCTATAAATAGGTTAAAAATTTCTTCAAAGCTGTTAGCACGATAATCAATCATTTTCGAAATTTTCACACTATAATTCAAAGGTAAAATCATAGACTTTTGCTCATCTAATAACTTAACTTTAGGCAATGTCGGGAATAAATCATAGACAAGCTCTACTTGCGCACTTCGATTATCAGATAATTGAACGACTGAGTTGACAGGATAAATCCCTAGGCACTCTACAAATTTATGCATAAATTTGTCGTTATATAAATGTCGATCACGATATAAAACAGCTAATGCATCAGTTGCAGCATATCCCGAATGATATACGCGTTTTGATGTCATCGCTGAATAAACATCAATAATCTGCAGTATTTGAACTCCCTCACACATATCATCCTCACAAAGCTTATTCGGATAACCTTGACCGGCAAAGCGCTCATGATGATCACGTGCTAAATAGGCGATATCCTCTTCCCCATTTTCGATGAGTAGCTCATAACCTTTAGTTGTATGAGTTTTGACAATATCAAACTCATCTTCCGATAATTTTCGTTTTAAATTTAATATTTCTTGTGGAATAAATACCTTCCCAATATCATGGAACAAATAGCCTCTTGCTAACGTTTCAATATCCTTTAAACCTAAATAACGGGCAACGATTGTACCTAAAACAAAAACATCAAATGAATGAACAAAAGAATATTCATCCCATTCTTTTAATCGCATGAGTAATTCATAGCGATGTTTCTTTTCTAAAATTCGTTCAAAAACACCTCGTACATAAGCTGTGTCTTGGATGCTTTTTAAAATTTGACCATAGCGCAATTCATGCACAACACTCTCTAACGTAGTCATAAAAAGGAGACTTACTGTTTCTTTATACTCATCTACATCATCCTTTTTATCCATTAGCGGTGCAAATAAATCCTCGTAATCCTTTGAACGCTGAACACTCAAATCATGAACAATTCGGACTGAATCAATTGGTAAATAAACAGATAATTCGTCAACTTTTCTAAGTTTAAGTAAAGCAATAATTCGTTCTGTTAAAACAAGATCTTTTTTAGCTAATAAACGATAATCAGAAAAAATATCTTCAGCTAAAATATCATTTGCTTCAACTTCATCAATACTTAACGTCACTTTTCTTAGCATACTTTCTGCCACATACGCAATGCTTAAGCATTATGTGACTCCCTCCTTCTTCCGTAAAACTGCGTTGCTCGTTGTTCATCAATTATGCCTCGGCATAATTGGTCCGGATTCGGCTTTTTGTATAGGTCTTTTGTGCGAAAGCGAGGCGACCGCACAACATAAAGGCCAACACGATGTCGGTCATTTCGGTAATGCTACAGAACATGGCGTTTTTACCGATGCAGGTCCATTAGCCGTTATCACATGGATGCGATGATTTTAGGCTAACACCCAATGCTAACTCCTTACCGATTCCATGGCATCCGCGGGAGGCTTTAACTTCTTCCACACGTGTAACTTTCGCTACAGAGAATATCTGCTTAAAGAAGTTAAAAATCATCATCTATATCAATTACAATATCATAGATTAAAATGTCTTTTCAACTAGTATATGGCATTAGAATGAATAGTTTCTACTATGTTTATATTAAAAACTATACCTAAATTAATATTTTATACCTATTCTATTATTTTACATCAGCTGTTAAATCGAATATAAAAATACGTATAGTCCTATTTATAAAAAATAATAGTTTATATTTATAAGTTGCAGTTAAATTTCTCTCATAAATAATATTTCTGCAAATGATAGAGGATTAATCAATTTGTACTAATACCATGTGCGAAAATCTATGTAACTACAAAAAAATACCATTTTAACAGAGTAACTAGCTGACATTCGAATAAGGAAGTCCCCTTTTTCCTATGTTTCACCAACTTTTGTACCATCACCAAAAGTTGTGGATGACATTTGTTAAAATAGTAAAAACGCCAGAAGATCATTGTTAATGGTCTTCTGGCGACTTTTCTTGTTCTTTATTTGTTCTTAACTGAAATTCAGGCGTTCGCTCTAGCTGTTCAATAAATTTTTTAGTCTTAAAACGAATTCCTGTTTGTTCCTCGTAAATGGTTGTAATTATTTTTTTAATAAAATATTTTGTTTCCTTTTTCAAATCTAGTTTCCCAATCTGGTCAATTGGTACAGTATAGAACATCCGAATAAGCTTAAGCTGAGTAGGTGTTAATCGAATGATATAAGGATCATGCTGATAACAACGATGACACAAAAAACCTCCCTGGGCAAAAGAAAATGCAAATTCACCGTCTACGGCACCACAAGCAGCACAAGCATGTAATATAGGTTGTACACCTGTATAGGGTAGCATTTTCCATTCAACGAACAATGTAATGGCCTCTGGATCATAGCCTTCCTCAATGGCTTGTAATGCTTGTAGTAGCACATCAAATGCATATGGTTCAGGCTTCCCCTCTTCTACTACTCGCTCGACAAGTTCCATTATATAACTCGCATACGCTGTTGCCATAATATCCTCACGAATATGGCGCATTGAATTGAGATGCTCACCTTGTTGCAATGTTCCCATACCAGTATGATGCTGCACCATAAACATGCCATACGTAAATGGCTGTGTCACAGATGCTAATCTACTAGAAGGCTTCTTCGCTCCTCGAGCCATCGTCGCAACCTTTCCCGCTTCTCTTGTTAGTAATATTACAATTTTATTTGATTCTCCATAGGCACGCACCTTCAGGACAATCCCTTCCCATTTATGAAGCATCGATCCCCCTCCTTTCTACACTGTTTCGCATGAAAATAGAGCTCTCCAATATATTTATTGGACAGCTCCATTTAAAACTACAGCGACAAATAAGATTTTGTAAAGTTGCTTCTTAACTTAATAACAGATCCTATTAATATTCATCATCACGGAAACCGAAGTCACGTAAATGCGTTGATTTATTTCGCCAATCCTTTTGCACCTTTACCCAAAGCTCTAAATACACTTTTGAACCAAGAAGCATCTCAATGTCTTTTCTTGCACGTATTCCTACTTCTTTTAATAGCGCACCACGTTTACCAATGACGATCCCTTTTTGCGAATCTCTTTCCACGATAATCGTTGCTGCTACACGAATTTTATCTTCATTTTCTTCATCACGGCGAATTTTATCAATTACAACAGCAATGGAATGAGGTATTTCTTCTCGCGTTAAATGTAACACTTTTTCACGAATTAACTCTGAAATAATAAAACGCTCAGGATGATCCGTTACTTGATCTGCTGGATAATATTGTGGACCCTCTGGTAAATATTTCGTTAAGGTCGTTAATAAACCTTCTACATTATTCCCTTGTAATGCTGAAATTGGTACTATTTCAGCAAAGTCATAACGGTCTTTGTAGCTTTCAATAATCCCCATTAATTCATCGGGATGAATTTGATCGATTTTATTGATCACCAGGAAGACAGGCGTTGGATTCCCCGCCAGCATTTCAAGGATGAATTCGTCACCCTTTCCAAGTTTCTGCTCTGCATTAACCATGAACATAATAACATCCACTTCACGCAATGTATTTTTAGAAACCTTTAGCATAAAATCCCCTAGCTTATGTTTCGGCTTGTGGATTCCTGGTGTATCTATAAAAATCATTTGGCTATCATTTGAAGTTAGTACACCTTGTACTTTATTTCGTGTTGTTTGTGGTTTATCACTCATAATCGCAATTTTTTGACCAATAACACGGTTTAAAAATGTTGATTTCCCTACATTTGGTCGACCGATTATGGAGATAAAACCTGACTTATAGCCATTATTATTTTCCAGCATTCTCTAAATCCTCCGTTGTAAATGCAAACGGTAGTAATTCGCCTACAGACGTTACCGTGACATCACCTTTTAAATTTGTTAAATATACAGGCATAGATGGCTTGCAAAATTCCATCATCACTTGACGACAAGCTCCACACGGCGCACAAGGTCCATCCGTATCAGCTACAATAGCAATCGCCTCAAAATCATATATACCTTCTGACACAGCTTTGAAAAATGCTGTACGCTCAGCACAATTCGTCATACTATAGCCTGCATTTTCAATATTGCAGCCATGTATGACCTCTCCATTTTTCGTTAAAATAGCCGCGCCAACTTTAAATTTTGAATAAGGTACATAAGCCTTTTCACGCGCTTTTTTTGATTCTTCTAATAATGCATGCATATCAATTGTCATTAATGTCCACCTCTACATAATCAATTTCGCCTCGGCGTTATTGCGTCCAGATTTTGAATTGTGCAAGCACAATTCAAAATCCGTGACATCCGCCGGAGGCTTTATCTTCATAAATGAAGATAAATAGCTCATCACCATAACGTGGGTTGATTTCCGTTCCGGCTGGGCGCTTTGTTGTCGCTTCGCTTTCGCTCCATGGTCTTGGGCCAGCAGGATGTTGGTCACGAAGGCGTTATCACAGGACGTGATGGTTTTGGCCTTCGTACCTCTATACCGCTGATCCCCAATGCGTCAACCAGCCTCCACTTCAATCAACTTATTATGGATTAACAAATGTCCTCACTTAACTTTTGGTGACGAGCCCAATAATCATAATTCTCCAGCACATTTGTTACTACTTCATGACCGAGTAATAATTTTTAAAACCATTTCGGTATAAATATGAGTAATCCGATTATAGCACTGAATATCGCAAATACAAGTACCGCACCTGCCGCAAGATCTTTAGCCTGCTTAGCAAGCGGATGGATCGTAGGTGAAGCTAAATCCACTACTCGTTCAATTGCTGTATTAATCATTTCAAGTGCAAACATTAGAGCAATTAATAACAATACAATATACCATTCTATACGTGATAAACCCGTAAAATAGCCAGCAATCAAAACAATTCCTGCACTTAGTAAGTGGGATTTAAAATTTTGCTCCGCACAGGCTGTAATAATACCTTTATAGGCATACCCAAAAGAGCGTACAAATTTGCGAGCATTCATTTATTCTCTTCCTAAGCCGAAAGATTGTAAAATCTCATCCTGTTTACCGAACATCACCTTTTCATCTTCTGGCACCATATGATCATAGCCAAGTAAATGTAAGAAACCGTGGACTGCTAAAAAGCCTAATTCTCGCTCAAATGTATGTCCATATTCCGCCGCTTGTTCTTTTGTACGATCTGTTGAAATAATAATATCTCCTAATATACGAGGCATCCCTTCAAAAGTTACTTCCATTTCTCCCTCACCTAATTCCTCCAGGGCAAACGAGATCACATCTGTCGGTTGATCCTTGTCACGATATTCTCGGTTTATTTCTTGAATCGCTTCATTTGTAACGAACGTCACTGACACTTCCGTTTCAGGCTCAATATTCTCTAGTTTCGCAGCTAGCTGTAAAAGCTTTTCAACAAGCTCCATATGCTCAGTAGCCACTTCATTTGTTTCATCTGTAAAATCAATTGTTAAAATCATAGATCCTCCTACTTATCTGCCTTTGGATATTCAATTCGTGAGTGGAAAATTCCATTCAACGTTTCACAAAGTACTCTCTCTATACATTTTAACTCTTTTATCGAAATATCGCATTCATCAAACTGACTGTCTTGTACTCGATCATCAATAATTGCTCGTACCAACTTTTGAATCTTCTCTGCATTCGGTTCCTTCATCGATCGAACTGCTGCCTCAACGCTATCCGCAACACTAATAACTGCCGCTTCCTTCGTTTGTGGTTTCGGACCTGGATATCTGTACGTTGTATCATCTAAGCATTTTCCTTCTTCCTTCGCTTTAAAGTAGAAGTATTTTAACAGACTAGATCCGTGATGCTGCAAGGCAATATCAATAATTTCCTGTGGCATCTTATATCGTTGTAGCATCTCAGCCCCATCAGTTGTATGCGCAAGTATAATTTCCGCGCTTTTTTCCGGAGACAATGAATCATGTGGGTTAATACCAGACATTTGATTCTCGATGAAAAATGCAGGACGCTTCGTTTTGCCAATATCATGATAATAGCACCCTACACGAGCTAGTAATCCATCTGCTCCAATTTCCTCACATGCAGCCTCCGCTAAGTTCGCCACCATTACACTATGATGATATGTTCCCGGTGCCTCCATTAGTAATTTTTTCAGTAATGGATGGTTTGGATTCGATAATTCAATTAAACGCAACGACGACAATAAGCTAAATGCTGATTCAAAGAATGGTAAGAGGCCCATTGTAAGAGCCCCTGATAATAGAGCCGATATCATTGCCGCGATAAAGTAAAACATTAACTCTGACAAGCCGTAGGAAGATTGGGTCATCAGTAAATAAAATGCAATAAATAACATATTTACGAGCCCTATGACACCTACAGTATGTAGAATATGCGAACGCTTCTCCACACTTTGTAAAAAGAATAAGCTCGCAAATCCTCCGAAAATTATATACAGAGTAATTTCCATCTGCATAACAGATGAATATCCCTCTTGGAAAATAACACCTGCAGATGCCGCTACCATAACAGTTATAAGAACTGCAGCACGGTCATCCGCTAATAGCCGCACTAGCATTGTTGCCAAAGCTGTTGGGAAAAGAAAGGCGACAGTAACATCGAAGCCACCTGAGACTAGACTAATAAATTTCATCAGCAGGATCGATAAACTATAAACAATTACAGTTACCAACAGGGCATTACGTTTTTTGTGCTCATCTATATGCCAGCGTTCAAATAAAACAAACATGAACATCATTTCAAGAAGGATCAAAATAATTAGCCCTGCAATCGGTTTCATCGATGCCTTATTACTTACCATACCTAGAAGCTCTAATTGACGAAACGCCTCATTATCAATAATTTGCCCTTCCTGTACGATGATTTGACCTTGAAGAATTCGAGTAGGTTCAACTGATTCCTTCACTTGTTCCTTTCGAATTTTCGTTTGTTCCTCGTTTATCGTCTCGTTTTCAATAATACTCGTACGACCAATTAAAACTACCGTATTAAATATTTTATCAGGATAGCCTCGTTGGCCACGAATTTTTGTCTCAAAATCATTTTGAGACGCAAACACATTTTCAGATCGAATGGATTTTTGTAAATAATCTTGTACGAGTTTTGATAATTGCGTACTTGTTCTTGTTAAATCTGCTTCACTTTGTACTAACAAACCTTCTAGCTGTGAATCAGTGAAGATAATGGGCATTTGATCTGAATCTATAGATTCAAGTTTTTTACGCAGCTGCCCCACTTGATCAGCAATGGGAATAGGCTCTTTGCTACCCTCAACATCAGCCTTTACCTCAAGAACATAGTCAAATAAAGACGTTACAATCGCAGCTCGCTGTTTAGCAACATCCGTAGAAAATTGATAGACTGGTGCAACCGCATTTGTTGCTTTTTCTCGTTCCTGTTGCGTTTTATAAGTATCTTCTATCGTTTTAGTAGATCGTACTGTTTCAGGCGCTAGCTGTAGTGGTTTAAAATCATATGTAACACCTTTAACATTGCCATACATAAAAGTAAATTGTAGGGCTCCTGTTAAGATGAGAACGACAATTAAAAAGTAGCGAAAGCCAATAAGATTTGTTAATTTTTTTAATTGTTTCTCCATCTTGCACCTCCTCTATCTACCTACTATCATACCAATTCAAAAAACATTTTTCCCGAAAAATGTATAAGAAAGTAAAAAAACAGCTATACACATCGTATAGCTGTCACAATTTTTCCCATTTTTTAACCATTTTTCATTTATTTTATCTTTTATACCTGTCGCTTCGCTTTCGGTGCAGACTTTCTCAAACCTGTTGCACCTGCCGTTACGTTTCACTACACTTTCGGTGCAGACTTTAGAATTGCGCAAAGCGCAATTCTAAAGTTGCTGTTCTTCGTATGCTTGGATGATTTTTGCTACGATTGGGTGGCGTACTACATCACCTTGTTCTAGGATTTGGAAATGTATAGATTTTACATACTTTAATGTTCGTTCCGCTACGATTAATCCAGATTCCATATTTTTTGGTAGGTCAATTTGTGTTTTGTCGCCGGTAATGACCATTTTTGAGCCAAACCCTAGTCGCGTTAAAAACATTTTCATTTGCTGATGTGTCGTATTTTGAGCTTCATCTAAAATAACAAAGGCATCGTCTAATGTGCGGCCGCGCATATACGCTAAAGGTGCAATTTCTATTGTACCTCGTTCGATAAGCCTTTGTGTTTGTTCTGATCCGTATATATCGTTTAAAGCATCATAAAGAGGGCGTAAATAAGGATCTACCTTTTCCTTCAAATCCCCCGGAAGAAAACCTAGCGACTCGCCTGCCTCTACTGCAGGACGTGTTAAAATAATACGCTTAACGTGCCCATTTTTTAGCGCCTGTGTTGCCATGACTACCGCTAAATACGTTTTTCCAGTACCGGCTGGTCCGATACCAAAAACAACGTCCTTATGACGGATTGCTTGTATGTATTCTCGTTGACCTATTGTTTTTGCACGAATAGGCTTACCTTTGGTCGTGCGAGCTATTTCTTCATCATAAAGTTCTGCAAAGTATTCAATTGTTCCTTTTTGTGTCATTTCAATAGCTGTTGCAACATCACGCTGATCAATATTAATTCCTTTACGAATGACCTTTAAAAGAGCATGTAAAAGAAATGTTGCTAGTTCCTTTGCATCCTCTTCACCAGCAAGCTGAATTTGTTCACCACGTGTAATAATGTGGACTTTTAGAGCCTCTTCGATTAATTTCATATTTGCATCGGAAATTCCGAGTAGCATGACCGCTTCGTTTGGGTTATCCACTTGTAATACAGTTAAATGTTCTGACATAATCATTCTCCTTGTGGGCCTTGTATTGGACTGGCAATGTTTTCATTGACTAAAAATAGAACTTTCCCTTCAACTGTACCATTCCCCCACTTTACCTGTAAAAGGTTTTCTTTTTTAATAACCGTTTTCGCAGGTAGTGAACGAAGTACCTTTTCATGAAGCAATGGTATGAGCAATGAATCTATTTTGGATTCATTAAGCTCTACTTGCACTTTTTTTGTGTACTGCTCCTCAACAATTGAAACATACGGATCGAGCCAATTAGGTAAATCTTTCTTTTGCACATAGTCAACTTTATCTTTTTCTTTATGAATGCCTTTCACTAATACGCGCCACTGCTTTTGTTGTAGCGTTTCCATCGTTAATTTTGTCGGGATTTTAAATGAACATTCAAGCCAATAGTCAGCGTAAACTTCTCCCTTTGCCCCAACATAAACTTGATCTTCACCACTTTCAATTACGCCACTTACGAGAACATCACCTTCGTAAGCCGTATCGTTAACTGAAATTTTTCGTTCACCATTTTGAATATTAAAGTGAGTAATAACACCACTTTTTGTTGCAACTAAATGCGTCGCTAGCTTTTCATTCGTCTGTTTAGTTTGCTTCGGGGACTCCTGAGGCCGTAAAATTACACGTCCACCTTGCTTTTCAATATGCACCCACGAAAGATCTCGATGTCCTTCTAATAGCTTCTGGCGCATGACAGCATCTGAGGGTAAATCTTTTTTAGAAATAGGTGTTTCTAATTGAAAAGTATCTTGAAAGGACCTTCCTAAACGTTCCTCTAACTCCGGTGTTGCTGCTTTAATATCGATCCGCCAAATAACTTGTGCACATAGTAATGGTATTAATATCATCAACGTTAGGCCAAGTAAAGTCCAAAGTTGCGCTCGAAAAACTTGAAGTTCATCTGTATAATAGATAGCCATTTTAAGTCGGTAACGACTACGCACCCGGCGAATCTTTGGTAGATATTGCATAGTTGTTTCAAAGGCAACCTCTTGCTCACGAAAAACAACACGCTTTAATGGCACATGTTGTGCATGCAATGCTTGAATAAAAGGATGAACATTTTCATGGCGCTTTATACGTATGATAATTGGCCGATTATTCCACATTATCACTCACACCCATATCCTTTGTCATTTTCATCTGAAGCTCCTGTAAATCCTCTACAGAAAGATGCAGCATATCTTCTTTAAGAGCATTAATTTCCACTGATTTTCCACGCACAGTAATATGATAGTCTGCATAGATAAAAGAGCACGATGAAGCATCAGCATGTAGAAAACGATATGGGCCAATGATTTTTAGTGTTTCATATTGTAATAATTCAAGTAGTGGCGTTAATTGAAATAGTTTTCTCATAAAAAAATGCCTCCTTCTTCGGCAATATATGCATCGAAAAAGGAGGACATGCTAGTTATTTTCTTTTTGCCTTAGGAGGGCCTAAAACTTCTGCCATTACAACAGCCTGCATAAAAGATTTTTTTGATGTCGGTAATTGAAAAGCCGATTGTGATTCAGCTACTTCCTCGACTTTTTTTCCAGCTGCCAAACGGCCAATACTTTCTCTACTCGAAGTACGACCCATTTTCTCAGTCGGGACTAAAGAGGGAGCTACATAGCTCGGTGTTGTTTTTTCAATTACTGTTTTTTCGACATTTTTTTTCGGCTCTTCGAATTGAGGCTGTTCATTTTCCCATTCACCTAAAAATCCACGTGCAAAATCCTCAAAACTTTGTGGTTTAGATTGTTGCTGTTGCGTCACCTCTGCTTTTTTTATAACAGGTGGCTCTACTTGTGAATCCTTGTTAAAAGGAGGCATTGGTTTTTGTTCTTTCTTTTTTGATTTACCGAAAATAGAGCTGACTATGGCAATTATCACAAATATAATTAATTGTTCCATTTATTAGTACCGCTCCTTTCAGTTTTTTTATTGGTTAGATTCATTAGTTTCTGATTTATCTGAGCCTACTTTAGAAATGGAATCTCGCATCGCTGTATCTGCTTGAATGTTGCGGTAGTTCATGTAATCCATAATACCAAGATTACCCGAACGTAGAGCCTCTGCCATAGCCTGTGGTACTTCAGCTTCAGCTTCTACTACTTTCGCTTTCATCTCTTGTACGCGTGCAATCATTTCTTGCTCGTTCGCTACAGCCATTGCACGACGTTCTTCAGCTTTCGCTTGGGCAATGTTTTTATCTGCCTGTGCTTGTTCAATTTGTAATTCAGCACCGATGTTTTTGCCGATGTCAACATCAGCAATATCGATCGATAAGATTTCAAATGCTGTACCTGAATCTAGACCTTTTGATAAAACTGTTTGAGAAATCATATCAGGGTTTTCTAAAACCTCTGTATGATGCTCAGCCGAACCAATTGTCGAAACGATCCCCTCACCTACACGAGCAATAACCGTTTCTTCACCAGCACCACCAACTAAACGTTCAATGTTTGCTCGTACAGTAATACGTGCCTTCGCTTTTACTTCAATCCCGTTCATCGCAACACCTGAAATAAATGGTGTTTCAATGACTTTCGGGTTAACAGACATTTGTACCGCTTCTAATACATCACGACCCGCTAAATCAATAGCTGCACAGCGTTCAAATGATAACTCAATATTTGCACGATGTGCCGCGATTAACGCATTTACGACACGGTCAACATTACCACCTGCTAAATAGTGACTTTCAAGTTGATTGATCGTAACAGGTAACCCTGCTTTATGTGCTTTAATTAATGGATTCACAATTCGTGATGGGATTACACGACGTAAACGCATACCGATTAATGTGAAAATACTAACACGGACACCTGCAGCAAGTGCAGAAATCCATAGCGCCACTGGTACAAAGGTAAAGAATACCGCGACTACAATGAATAATAAGACTAGCCCTGCAATTGGACCTATTAAACCTAAATCAAAACCCATGTGCTATTCCTCCATCTCTTTTTCTGTTCGTCTCACAACAATTCGTGAGCCCTCTACTTTAATAACTTCTACATGTTTCCCAGCATCAACATAGCCACCTTCCGATACTACGTCAATGCGTTCACTACCAAATTGCATTGTACCCGCCGGACGAAGGGGTGTAATCGCTTTACCCACTTTTCCAAGGAGCTCTGTGCGATTCACGTTAGATACATAGCCCTCTTCCGTCGTTGTCGCATCCATTAAGACTAGCTTGTTTAAAACATGCAATTTTTTACCGAAAAATTTCATCAAGATCACCATTCCTATTATCGCTACAACAATCGCAATGAAAATCGCTATAATCATTTGCATCATGTTTGCACCTGCCAGTATTAGACTTAGTAATATTAGCGCACCACCTAAAATACCAACAATTCCACCGGGGACAAAAAACTCTGCTAAAACAAGCGCTAAACCTACAATAAATAAAAGTAATGTCTCATAACCTGCCAAGCCCGCTACCATATGACCGAAGAAAAATAATCCAAGCGCTGATAATCCCATTATACCCGGAACACCAAAACCTGGCGAATACAGCTCAACTACAAGCCCCAAGCTTGCAATCGACAATAAAATCGGAACGATAATCGGATTCGTAATAAAACGAGCAAGTTTTTCAGCAAAAGTAGGTTCAATCGGAACAATATCACGCTCATCTAATTGCGTTGCTATTAAAAGATCTTGGAAATTCGAAACCGTTCCATTTGAATAACCAACTTTTTTTGCCTCTGAAGCCGATAATGTTAATAAATTCCCTTCTCCTGCTCGAAATTCCGGTAAATCAAAAGATGCATCAGCCATTGCTCGTGCAAATTTTGGTTCGCGTTCTTTAGATTCTGCCGCTGCCTCCATTTGAGCAACCCATGCGCTATGAGCCTTTAAATCTGCTGCATTTCCTGCTGAATCAATAACAGCCGCCGCTCCAATCGTTCCATTTGGCACCATGTAGATTTCATCCGCATGTAAGGCTAAAAAGGCACCTGCAGAATGAGCATCTTTGTTAATATACGCAATCGTACGTATATCCGTTGCATCCATAAGCATCGCAATATCACCTGCTGCATTCACAAAACCACCAGGTGTATGAATGTCTAAAATAATCGCCTCTGCATTGTTTTCTTCCGCCTCTTTAAAAGCTCGTTCTAAAAATGCGTGAAGTCCTCTTTCTACTTCATTATGAATTGGTATATGGTAGACCTTACTACTTGCAAAAGCAGACGTTAATGGAAACGCTAACAAAAACGTCATCCAAATAACTATTAAATAGCTGAGGATTCTTCGTCTTCGCATCTTTTTCCCTCCCTTCTAACATGCTTCTCTCCTGTATATACGGCTGACTATGCAAAAAGTTTCATTTATCCTAATAATTTTATTATAAAATGAATACTTAACTTAAATAACCTTAATAACCGAATATAGCTTATACAATAAGTATATAACATAAAAGCCGAATGAATCACAGGGATCACATTCGGCTTCTCCAATATGTACGTAAATTTGAGCTAATGTAAAATACCTGAAATTAATCGACATGCGACTAATTTCAGGTATATTTTTGTCTGCTCAGTGAATCATACAATTGCGTGTTATGAACGTAGGGATTTTTAATGGGAAATTAAATTACCACTTACGTTTACGTGCAGCTTCTGATTTCTTTTTACGTTTTACGCTAGGTTTTTCGTAGAACTCGCGCTTTCTAACTTCTTGAATTGTACCACTTTTTGATACAGTACGTTTGAAGCGGCGAAGAGCATCTTCAAGCGATTCGTTTTTGCGAACGACAGTTTTTGACATCTCTCTTTCCCTCCCTCCGAACACACGTCAATACACAAATAGGCTAATAACCATTTGCTGTGTACTAAAGAATTATAACGTATTGTCTAAAAATGGTCAATAGAAAGTGTACGAATTAATCTGTTGAATTTTTGGTTTTATTCCCTTAAGAATTTTTAGCATACTTTTGGACAACAATAAACATACATTTTTATTAATATAAGTTCAATGAGGAGAAGAAAATGAAAACATTTATCAATAGATTAAATCCTCCAAAAGTGCTTGTTCTGGGCTTCGCCATCATCATTTTAATCGGGACATTTTGCTTAACACTCCCCATTGCAACAGCCGATCATAATGGTCTTTCATTTTTAGATGCTCTATTTACTGCCACCTCCGCTACCTGTGTTACAGGACTAGTTGTTGTAGATACCGGTGATACATTTTCAATATTTGGAGAATTAGTTATTCTTTTTCTTATCCAAATTGGCGGACTGGGCTTTATGACATTTGCGACATTATTATTTTTGTTATTAGGAAAAAAGATTTCTTTAAAAGAACGACTTTTATTAAAAGAGGCATTTAATAACGTAACAATTGCTGGTCTAGTCAAATTAGTTAAACGGATCCTGTTATTTACAGTACTAATCGAACTACTAGGTGGCATCATTTTATCTATTCGTTTTGCGTTCGATATGCCTGTAGGAAAAGCCTTTTATTTTGGATTTTTTCACGCCATATCCAATTTTAATAATGCTGGATTTGATTTAATGGGTGACTTTAAAAGTTTAACAGCGTACGTAGACGATCCTTTCGTCGTATTAACGATTTGTGCACTTATTACAATTGGGGGCTTAGGATTTATTGTTATTAATGAACTTTATGAATACCGCGGAACGAAACGACTTTCAGTGCATACCAAAATTGTATTAACTACAACATTTATTTTAACAGTCGGCTCTACGCTTTTAATTTTCTTATTTGAATACGGCAACAGTAAAACACTTGGGCCACTATCTGAATGGGGTAAAATTCTAGGTTCATTATACCAAGCCGTTACACCTAGAACTGCTGGCTCTAATACCCTCGCTATCGGTGATTTAACACATTCAACATTATTTTTAATCATTTGGTTAATGTTCATCGGAGGAGGTTCTGGATCAACTGCTGGTGGTATTAAAATAACGACTTTCGCTGTTTTAGTTGCTACGATGTGGTGTCAAATAAAAGGGAAAGAAGATGTAGTGCTTTTTAGACGAAGAATTGTTAATGAAACAATTTTGAAAGCTTTAACAGTTACAATGTGTGGGATGATGATTGTCATACTTGTTACCATTGTCTTAAGTCTTATTGAACAACGTCACAGTTTTATGATGTATTTATTTGAGGCTGCCTCTGCATTCGGAACAGCTGGACTTACAATGGGGCTAACTCCCGAGCTATCAACCGGCGGGCGTCTTCTTATCATATTAACAATGTTTGTAGGAAGATTAGGCCCCTTAACAATTGCTTTTGCCATTACAAGTCGTCGGAAAACGGAGGCATTCCGTCATCCAAAAGGAAAGATTATGATTGGCTAACCATGATAAAGGAGCGAAGCATACAATGACAATCAAACAATATGCTGTTATAGGTCTTGGTAGGTTTGGTGTAAGTGTAGCCCGCAAATTATATGAAGCTGGGAATGAAGTTTTAGGAATTGATATTAATGAGGAAAGAGTCGAAGATGCTGAATCTTATGTTACACATGCAGTAGTAGCTGATACGACAGAAGAAAAAGCACTTAACTCTATAGGAATCAGAAATTTCGATTGTGTCATTGTCGCTATTGGTATAGATATGCAATCGAGTATTTTAACGGTCTCTTTATTAAAGGAGATAGGCATAAAAAAAATAATTGCAAAGGCTCTCGGAAAAAGACATGGGCAGGTTTTAGAAAAGGTTGGTGCTGATTGGGTCATTTACCCTGAAAGAGATATGGGAGAGCGAGTAGCTAATCAGCTTCTTTCACCAAACATGCTAAATTATATCGAATTATCAAAGGAATACAGTATAGAAGAAATTATGATTCCTTCTAAAATGGCCGGACAAAATTTACGGGATTTAAATATTCGATCTAAATACAATGTCAGTGTTATTGCCATAGTTCGAAATGGCAATATTACCATTTTACCTTCTCCAGATCAGATTATTGAAGAAAGAGATCTATTAGTTTTGATTGGCCATAGAAAGGATCTTACTATATTTTCAAATGTTGAATAGTAAAAATTAAAATAGGCTGTGTCCAAAGGTGATTTTTTCCCTTGAAACAGCCTACGATATTTTTTAAAAAATTTTCTTGCTATCCCTATCGTCTTTTAAAATCTCTACAGCTTCTCTGAAACGTTGAGAATGAACGATTTCTCTTTCACGTAAAAATTTCAAGCTATCATTCAAATCAGTGTCATCTGATAAATCAATGATCCACTGATATGTCGCTCGTGCTTTTTCTTCAGCTGCAATATCCTCATACAAATCAGCAATCGGATCCCCTTTAGCCTGAATATAAGTTGCCGTAAACGGTGATCCAGCTGCATTCTGATAAAATAATGCCCTGTCATGATTGACATAGTGTTCTCCCAGACCTGCCTCTTTTAGCATCTCTGGAGTGGCATCCTTCGTCAGTTTATAAATCATCGTGGCAATCATTTCCAAATGAGAAAATTCCTCTGTTGCTATATCGGTTAACAATCCGACCACTTTGTCGGGAATCGTATAGCGCTGATTCATATATCGAAGTGCAGCTGCTAATTCCCCGTCTGCACCACCATATTGTTCAATTAAATACTTAGCCAGCATTGGGTTACATGTACTCACCCTCACTGGATACTGGAGCTTCTTTTCATAATACCACAAAAAAATTCCTCCTAATTACTCAAAATCAATTATGACTCGGCATAATTGCGTCCAGAATCAGCTTTGTGCTTGCATAAAAAAACTCCTAATACATCTATAGCTGGCGTTTCACTTTCGCCACCAAAACATTCGATGACAAAAAGTTAAACTTGCCATGGCCAAGGTGTATCTATCCAACTAAACGGATAATTTGAATAACTTCTCCCAAAATTCATTAGCGGACCAAATTTTTGTTCAAATTCAACCTTAAGTCGCATACTGATTTCAGTGTTTTCGTTAAATTGCCGAATAGCATCATAATCGTGAGGATGAGTATCTAAATAAAGATTTAATTCTACTATTACAAAATCAATGGCCTGTATTTCTTCAAGTAGCGTATAAAATTCGGGTGGCATCTCCTTACTCATTCTTTATCCCTCCTTGTTGGGGATTTGGGTAGGGGCTAAATAATTGAGGCCATAACGTGCCAGATCTGAGAGCTTCTCTAGCTGTTGGATATTGTGGTAGTCCAGGCGGTTGAAATCCCATATATAATTGAGGAGGTGTTGAAAAACTTTTAACCCTTATAGGTGGACATGGATCGAACGGACTAACAAAAGGCTTCCAATACTTATATTGAGTAAACATTGTATCCTCCCTTCTGTATCATTTACATCAGTGGAGTATATGAGGTACATTTAATTTTTATTCAGACGTGTTACGATCTGGAGAAAGTCACATTGTTATGTAACTATGTATCGAAACCGTCTTCAAACCTCCCTTACATAGCAATTAAAAACTTGATCTGCTCTAAAGTAAAACGATGTTAGAAAACTGTTTTATCTGTAGATCTTTAATATCGCAGGAAATAATTCGCGTATCATGTATAAGGACGAACACGTAATAAAACTCGCATTTTAAAAAAATGCGAGCTATATTTTATGTTTAGTTTGGTAGGGTCTCGTTGCCCATCATACGCACAAATAAAAATCATACCGTATTATTTTTAAAATGTTACTCCAAGAAAATATCCTATAGAAATAAAAATAATTACCCATACCATCGCACCAAAACAAGCAAAAGCCAGAAAAGTACTAAACTTCATCTGTGTGATTCCAGACATGTAACTTGTAACGTGTCTAATCCCCGGAACAAAATATCCTATAATTATTGTCCACGGTCCAAAACGATGAAACCAACGTTCAACTTTAGTAAACCGTCTATTATTTAGTCCAAACCACTTTCCATATTTTATTATTAACGGTGTTCCTAATTTATTTCCAATTGCATAGCTGAATACCATACCAGTGGATGCGCCTAAAAAGCTTAAGATAATACTCAATAGAAAGTTTAAATGTCCCTCATGACACAAAAATCCCACAAACGTCATTAAGATCTCATCGGGAATGGGTAAGCCAATTATTCCTAAAGATAAGATTAAAAATATGGCTAGATATCCATATTGACTTATAAAACTGCTTATGAATTCCACGAATAGTTTCTCCTTTTTTAATACAAATCGTTACCTATATCATCAAACATCATATATTCCCCCTTTTTTTCATTTAAAACACTCGAAGGAATATTAAAAACGGAGAGGTAATTAAGTTTAACAAATAGTATTTGATTGACTTGCTAATGATCTACGCATCATCTTAAATACCCTATGTTATTGATGTTACTAAGTTATGTAAGAATTCGGTTCGTATCTATACAAAGTTCTTGTAAAATGATCTAATCATCAAGATTTTTATCTTTATAAAATTCTTGATGATAACCCATAAAAATGATAATATTCCTCTCTGGACATTTTTACAAGTACTCTTCATAATACATCATCTACTATGAGTTAAAAAGAGATGTATTGTGAATGAAACAACAACAATCGTTCAATAGGTTAATTTTCGATAATAACCATCAATAAATATTAAGGGAATTTATCAATTTTCTCAATTTTTTTATGTATAGAAATTTCAATCATTTCAGGAAATGAATATTTCTCATTAGTAGACTATCAAAAAAGGCATTTTCAAATTTCCAATGAAAACGGGGCTAGTTCTTAACGAACAGCCCCGTATCCTTTACTATATAAGGATTTCCATAACTATTAATAATTAGAATCTGCAATTAATCCGTTCATAATAGCAACACCAGAGCTTGCTCCAATACGAGTGGCTCCAGCCTCAACCATCTTTTTCATATCATCTAAGCTTCGTACACCACCAGAAGCTTTTACACCTAAATCTGGGCCTACTGTTTTACGCATTAAGGCAATATCTTCTGCAGTTGCGCCTCCAGTAGAAAAACCTGTTGATGTTTTCACATAATCAGTACCTGCTGCAACAGCTAGCTCACATGCTTTTACTTTTTCTTCATCAGTTAGAAGGCAAGATTCAATAATTACTTTTACAAGTGCGCTGCCTTTTGCCGCTTCAACAACTGCAGCAATATCTGCTTGCACAAGGTCATAGTTTTTATCCTTTAATGCACCAATATTGATAACCATGTCTACCTCTTTTGCACCGTTAGCAATCGCATCTTTCGCTTCGAATGCTTTAACAGCTGGTGTGTTAGCACCTAAAGGGAAGCCAATTACAGTACAAACTAAAACATCTGAGCCTTGTAAAAGCTCGCTGCTATATTTCACCCAAGTTGGATTTACACAAACAGAAGCAAAGTTAAATTGTTTTGCCTCTGCACACAATGTTTCGATTTGCTCTTTTGTAGCTTCAGCCTTTAATAATGTGTGATCAATCATACGTGCGAAATTTTGTTCCATTTTTATTAGACGCTCCTTCTATCAACAAGTTGTACGTACCTCTTTGGCATCATAACATTTTTTAACGTTTCCGTCTAATTTTGAATGAAATAAAATCGTCTCTGGAATCGGTTGCTGAAAGAAGTTAAAACTGCAACTATAATGTTTTGATTAAGATACTAGCAATAACGACTGATCCAACTGTTACAGTTGTAAATCCACCTATTAACATTGGCGTTAATATTTCATTTAATATTTTTTCTTCTTCCTCTTTATTTCTAGCTACACTTCGACTAATTTCCTCACAAACAAGATAATCACCAGGGAACCCTACTGTGGCTGTTAGTGCTACTGGAAGACCTTTTAAAGGATCCCATTTAAATAATTTTGAGCCAAAAAATCCTCCAATTGAAATACCGATAATTCCAACAATCATAATTAGAAAAGTTTCAGGTAGACGACTAATAAACATACTGAATGTAATGTCATTCATTGTGGCAATAATTAAAAATACAAGTCCAGCCATCCCAACTGTAAAAGCATTAGCACGCTCCATAGCACGGTCTGGATACAAACCAATTAATCTACCACCAATGCCAATCGCTAAAGCCCACAAACTGTATGGTATGCCCGTTAATCGATCTAAAGCCATAGCAATAGCACCACCGATAAATAGTAAGAAAAGAAGAATCATATTCGTTTGATATTTCTCCGGAATCCAAGTGCGATTTCGTACCTCTACTTTTTCCTCATCGATAACATCTTCTACTCTCAAATCTAATGTGGAAGCTACATACGTTCCTGAATCTACTGTATTCCGAAACTTTAGAGCATATCGACGTAACAAATTTGCAGAGAGTGGCATACCAAATAATGATTGTAATGAAAGTATTAAAGCTGGAATTGTCATAAGACTTACCAAACCCATTTCTTTAAGCCCTTCCGAGGTCACAAGAAAAGCAATTATTCCACCAGTTAATGGCCCTGTTCCTGCAACAGCGGTATCATAGTCAAAGATCATCGGAATCAAAAGAAGGATTAGACCCGCTCCAACAATAATACCCATTAAAGAAATGACTACTGCCTTCCACTGACTACGGATCGTACTAATTGGAATTAGTGTCCCCATATGAATAATGATCGGAGCTGTTCCCAATACAGCACCAATTTCAATAAATTTAGAGTCACTGATAAGACTATGCGGTATAATTCCTGTCCAAATTAACACAAGATAACCAATAATAGCGACTAGAAACATAGAAACTCTAGCTCTTGTCAAAATAGAAATAATTTCCCCCAATGCGATTAGCGAGAAGATAATCATAGTTGCTATAACAGGTTCATGAATCATTTCTTTATCCCCCTTTGTTTATCTATTCATCAATGAAAGTAGATTGGACTTTTATTTAGCTTTTTTGAACTCTCTATTCCTAATAATTTAAAAGATGATTGAACAAACAGTTCCACACCAATCTCTAATGCATCTTCATCAAATGTAAAGCGTGGATGATGGTGCGGATAAATAATCCCCTTATTTTGATTTCCAGCACCAACAAAGATGAAGCAACTTGGTCGTTCATCTGAAAATGCAGAAAAGTCTTCACCACTCATCAATGCGGGTAGTCTAAGTAGCCTATCCTTTCCCCAAATCTCATCTACTGTTTCTTCTATCAACTCTCTTACCCTATCGTTATTTATAACTGAACTGTAGCCAAAATGATAATCTACCTCAAATGACGCATTATGCGCTTCTGTAACTCCCTTAACGACTCTTTTAATTAAAGATGGTACCTGTTGACGAATGTCAGGATTAAGGCTTCGCACCGATCCGCTAATAATAGCAGTATCAGGAATGACATTGTAAGCACTCCCGCTATGAAACTTCGTTATAGATACAACTAATTTTTCAAGTGGATTAAGATTTCTGGAGACAATATGCTGAAGGTTGTTGATTACTTGTGCCCCGATTGCAATTGGATCCACCGTTAAATGAGGCTCAGAAGAATGACCACCCCTCCCTTTAATTTCTATATCAAAGGTATCACTTCCAGATGTAGCAGGCCCATCACAAATCCCAATTTTACCAATCTCGGCAGTGGACATAAGATGGATGCCAATTACTTCATCCACACCCTCTAATACACCTGCTTTTACCATTTCTTGTGCGCCACCTGGAAATAACTCTTCAGCATGTTGAAATAAAAAACGTACCTCTCCCTCAATTAGATTTTTTAAGTGAGTAAGAATCTTTGCTGCACCGAGTAACATCGCTGTATGCCCATCATGTCCACATGCATGCATCACGCCTGGACGCGTTGATATAAAATCAAAGTCATTTTCTTCTTTAATTGGAAGCGCATCCATATCTGCCCGTAGCGCAATCACTTTGCCTGGTGTTGGACCAATTAAGCGGGCCATAACACTTGTTTTAGTTGGACGTGAAATTTCCAAATCTCCAAAAGTACGTAATGTGTCATAGACAAACTGCGCTGTTTTATCTTCTTGAAAAGATAACTCAGGATATTTATGTAAATACCTTCGCCATTCAATAACCTCATCTTTAGTAATTCCAACTAATTCTTGAATTAACCTCATTAAAGTCATACGTTTCAGCCCCTTTTCAATTTCTCTTTTAAGGATTATTTAAGGAAAAAATTCCTTAAAGGAAGTATAAAAGTTCAGGTGTTAATTTTCAAGACTTTTCTGAAAATATAAATTGAAATTTACGCAAATACTCTAAAAGACAAAAATAATGAACAAAAAAAAAGCACCCAAAGAGGTGCTTATAGCAATCGATATATTTTAGTTGGTCTTCCACGAGTAGCATACGTCTCTTGACCAATGCATTGTGCCAAATCAACTTTGCACATATCTGAAACAATACGTCTAACATTACGCTCTGTCATCTCAAGGTGTGTCGCTAAGTCCTTTGTTGTAAAATCCGCCCATCCCATCTTTTGTATGAGTGCTACTATTTTTTTATATGTTTTGACACTAATGTTACCTTTTTTTAACTTTTCAATAAGAATTTCATTTTGTGTACGGCTTGAATAATGTAGTTCCCCTTGTTTTCCTGGAGACTCTACGATTAGTCCATCCTCTTGAACAATGACAATTTCACGTTTCTTCATTGTTTTTGAATGCTGAATAGCACGAAAAGCATTAATCTCTGCCGAATAAGCCGTTTCTCCAAATCCAATACCGACCGCAACAGTAGTATCTGCCTCGAACGCTAATCTTTGAACAGTATCTTCAAGTGTCGTGATCTCTCTTTCAATGGCACCACGGGAACTAAAAATCATATATCTTCCGTTTCCTTTGTCAGAAAAAGAGCCTTTTATTTTCTCACCAAGCTGAATTAACATTTCTTTTAGTCGAAGTTCTAAATATTGTACATTATAAGGTGTTTTCATTTCCTCTGCCACTTTGTTAAAATATTCAACCTCAATGATTTCCACACCTATTTGAGTATCTTTAAAATAAGAAGTCTTGACTTTTTCTGAAAGAACTCGAAGTGATTGTCGTATTTCCATCGTACTCATTGACATTTTGTACGCTGGAATCCCTTGTTCTCTTAGCGCCATACACACAGATGGAAAACATGTGAGAGCACCTTCTGTCTTTCCCTCTCTCCAAAGGCTCAAGTGAAAATTTAACAACTCATTTGTATCGACATCTAACTCAAACATTTTCGTATACATCTTCGGGATATTCATCGTTAACTGTGACATTGCTTCTTTACTAATATTATTTGCAGTCATCGTATCAATACTTAGCTTCTCAATGATTTTACCCTGATCATAGACCATCTCTAAGAAGGCTTTATAAAGACCTGATTCTGTAGCAGGAACATACCCCATTATTTTATCTGTGCCTAATTTTCTTTTGGCAATTTCATATGGAAGTGGCCCAGAAAAAAACCAAGCATGCATATGCAAACTATGTTCCTCAATAATGTTCTCTACTTCTTTAATATCTACATAGGGAAGGGATATAAATTCTAACTCATGTTTATATTCATTTGCTAAGTCAACTATTTGATCGATAGAAGTTTTTAGTCCAACTAATCCAATTTTGTACATGCTGTTTACCAACTTCCTTTATTAGCTGAAATAAGTTTATTTAAATAAACATTTATAACACGTATATATTATTTTAGCATGTTATTTGCAGGAAAAATATGCGATAACTTTAAATCAATTTGCCACGGCATACTTGCATCCGGAATCGAGTTTGTGCTTGCACTTTCACCGGTATTTCTCTGCTTCCGCGAGTATTCACTCCGCTTCCGCGAGTATTTACTCCTCTTCCGCGAGTATTTACTCTCCTTCCGCGAGTATTCTCTCTCCTTCCGCGAGTATTCTCTCTCCTT
>Ga0102589_1001894_pt1 | contig 26103 bp, 24 predicted proteins | sample AraplaMF_Col_mLB_FD_76858 | JGI IMG/M metagenome (GOLD analysis project Ga0102589, IMG submission 76858) | Arabidopsis root microbial communities from the University of North Carolina, USA - plate scrape MF_Col_mLB | ecosystem: Host-associated > Plants > Roots > Endosphere | place: USA... | reverse complement strand
TGAAATTGCGCCTTTGTAATATGCATCTGTTTTGCATATTCTGCTTGAGAAATTGTTTTTGGATTAAATCCTTGAACGAGCTTTAACCTTGAATCCTTCGTAAATTTTGTCATAAAAAAACTGCACCTCCAATTGTTAGACTATGTCTAACAATTGGGGTGCAGTTCAGAAAGGAACAGCTTTTTTCTTAATCTAAAATTTTCACAAATGGTTCATCCTGCTTCGCATCACGAATAATAATAGCTTCAGGACGTTCAACAGATTTAATTGTCACCTGTACTTTCACATAATTCGGGAAGTATTGCATAACAAGTCCCGCCACATATTGCGTAAATCCAATCACTTCTGCTTTTCCGTTAAATTGAACAGGAATTTCAATCTTCATTTCTTTTAATTGATCATCTTTATAAAATCCTGTACCTACAACAGCTGTGTAATCGCCTTTGAAATACTCACTCAGCTTTGCTTTAAAGTTTTCTACAGTTGTATAATCTTCACGCACATCCGTCTTAGCTGATTCAGAAGGGAACAAGTAATACTTTTCATTAATTGCTTTCCAATCTCCTACTTTATCACTACCTTTATCGACTTGAGCGTAAGATACAAATTTCCCTGGCACAAGTGTTGATTTCGCTCCTTGACGATAAATCGCAAACGTAATCGGGACATTTTTCACATCTGGCTTTTTCTGTTGTAACTGAGATAAAATTTCTTGCGCCATGCGTTTACCCTCTGCTAGCATCTCTTCTTCCTTAATTTCAGCTTCACGTGGGTACCCGTGTTCTTCATTGTAATAATGAACGGAATTCATCGCGAGACCAATAACAATTCCGCCTAATTCAACTTGATCGCCTTTTCTCGCATAATAATCATGTTCTAAAATATTCGAAAGATAAATTGGCTTTTTCCTATTGCGTACCTCCAATGATTCAGATCCTGGATCTAAAGCAGGGTTCAATCCAATGTTCGGAAGCTTATCTGCTTCTTTTTTGCCAAGTTTCTCTTCTAGTTCCTTTTGCTCAGCATCTGTACGCTTTCTTTTCACAAGCATTTGAACCATTTCTTTTTCTAAAAATTTACCACCCTGGAATAAATAATCTTTCGTACTAAACGATTCTTTCGCAATACGCATTAGTCCTGTTTCAAATTCATCTATATCCAGACGGCTATTTAATCCTTGGACAACTAAGCCACGTGCAGAACCTGGATCAAATGGCACCGTTGTTTTGTAATAATCCTCAGAAATAGAATATTTCGGAACAATCGCTTGTTCTTTTGATTTACCCGATTTGTCAACAACTTTTTCTTCTTTTTTTATACCTGTACTACATCCACTTAGAAGTAGACTTAGGCTTAATACCGCTAATGCTATTTTTTTCATGGTAAGTTTGCACCTCTTACTTATTTAGCTCTTGTAAGAACCTCTCTTCATTCCAAACCTCAATATTATGTTTCTCTGCTTGTGCTAATTTTGATCCTGCCGCTTCACCAGCAACGACTAAATCAGTACTCTTACTTACACTACCTGTTACTTTTCCACCTAGCTCTTCAATCTTTTTCTTCGCTTCAGTGCGCCCCATGACTTCTAGTTTTCCTGTTAGGACAATTGTTTTTCCAGCGAAGTAAGACGCAATATTTTGTAAATCAGCACGTTTTATGCCTTTGTAGGCCATGTTAACACCGTACTCTTTAAATTGTTGTAATAACTCTAACACGTCTTCATTATCAAAGTACGTTACGATTGATTGAGCCATTTTCTCGCCAATTTCATTAATCTCTTTTAACTCTTCTTCAGTTGCTTTCACAAGGTGGTCCATCGTTTCAAAATGCTCAGCTAACGTGCGAGCTGCTTTTGCACCGACATGACGAATACCAAGTCCAAATAATAGACGCTCCAAAGAATTTTCCTTAGACGCTTCAATTGCTTGTACTAATTTAGATGCCGATTTCTCACCAAAACGCTCTAGTTGTAACAATTGCTCTTTCGTTAATGGATACAAATCTGCAAATGTCCGAATATAATCTGCTTCAAAAAGCTGTGTAATAACACGCTCTCCAAGGCCATCAATATTCATTGCATTTCTTGAAACAAAATGAATCAGCCCTTCACGAATTTGTGCTGGGCAGGCTGGGTTAATACAACGTAGCGCTACCTCTTCTTCTAAACGAACAAGTTCACTGTCACAATCTGGACAATGCGTTGGCATATGGTACTCATCTTCCTCACCAGTACGTTTATCAAAAATAACGTTAACTACTTCTGGAATAATGTCTCCCGCTTTTTTCACAACAACGTAGTCGCCAATTCGAATATCTTTTTCACGAATTAAATCCTCGTTATGTAGAGATGCGCGGCGGACAATTGTTCCAGCGACTCGAACCGGCTCTAGTTCTGCAGTTGGTGTCACAACACCAGTACGTCCTACACTTAGTTCAATACCTGTTAATCTCGTTACAACTTCTTCTGCCGGAAACTTATAAGCAATTGCCCAGCGTGGACTCTTTGCTGTTGTTCCTAAGCTTTCTTGCAAAGCTACATCATCTACTTTAATTACAATTCCATCAATCTCATAATCAAGATTTGGGCGCTTTTCCTGCCATTCTTCTACATAAGCGATTACGTCTTCAATTGTTTCACACGTGCGACGATTTGGATTTGTTTTAAATCCAAGTTCACCTAAGAAGTTCAATGACTCGCTATGTGATGCAATCATTTTTTCTTCCACATCAGCAAGACCGTACACAAACATAGATAGCTTGCGCTTCGCGGCTACTTTCGGATCAAGTTGACGTAGTGATCCCGCTGCTGCGTTACGTGGATTTGCAAAAACAGCTTCACCATTTTGCTCTTTCTCTTCATTTAATTTCACAAATGAACGCTTTGGCATATATGCCTCGCCGCGAGCTTCCAATGTTACTTCTTCTTTCAAACGAAGAGGAATTGCTTTAATTGTTTTTAAATTTTGCGTAATATCCTCACCAGTTACGCCATCACCACGTGTTGCTCCTTGAACGAAGCGTCCTTTTTCATAATGAAGGGAAACAGCAAGACCGTCAATTTTTAGTTCACATATATATCTTACATTTGAATCATCAATTCCTTGACGTACTCTGCGATCAAAATCGCGTAAATCTCCTTCATTAAAGGCATTTCCTAAACTTAACATCGGTGATTTATGCGTGACTTTTTCAAATATATCAAGCACTGCTCCTCCAACTCGAACAGTTGGGGAGTCTTCCGTTAAAAATTCTGGGTTCTCTGCTTCTAATTTTATAAGCTCCTGCATATCACGGTCGTATTCCGCATCAGAAACAGAAGGATTGTCTAGTACGTGATATTGATAGTTGAATGCATTGAGCATATCACGAAGTTCTTCTATACGCTGCTTTGTCTCTTCTTTTGACATATCCTTACTCCTTTCTATTGTTTCGTTACAGGTGCAAATTTCGCTAATAAACGTTTAATACCAATCGGACTTGGGAATGCAATATCTAATTCTTTTGCATCTCCTTCACCTTTCACACTTACAACTGTACCAACTCCCCATTTTTGATGGGACGCTTTATCACCTACAGCCCAGCCAATTTGCTCTCCTCCTGTTGTTTTCACTGCCGGTCGCACAAATGCAGAGCGAGAACGTGTCGTCGTTGCCCCAGCCCCAGCTGTTCTTCCTTTCGCACTAAATGTCTCGCGCTTTGGCGTTGTTTCATTTAATGGTTCAAGTAAATGCGCCGGAACTTCTGAAATAAATCGAGATGCTGCATTCATATTTGTTCTACCAAATAAAGTACGCATTTGAGCATTTGATAAATATAACTCTTCTTCCGCACGAGTGATACCTACATAAGCTAAACGGCGTTCTTCTTGCATCTCATCTTCTTCCATAAGAGAACGAGTATGTGGGAAGACTCCTTCCTCTAAGCCAATAATAAAGACAACCGGGAACTCTAGCCCTTTTGCCGAGTGCATCGTCATTAAAATAACTTCTTCACCTGCAGTTGGATCCTCATCCACACGATCTATATCTGCAACAAGAGCCAAATCTGTTAAGAAAGCGACAAGACTCTTATCTTCACTTTGTGACTCAAATGTTTGGGTAACAGATAAAAACTCATCTAAGTTTTCAAGTCTTCCTTCCGCTTCTAAAGTACGTTCATTCTTTAGCATATCGCGGTAACCTGTTTTCTCAATAACTTCCTCTACCAGTTCTGTAACAGATAAATATTCCTGCATATTTACCCAATTGTGTAATTGACTTGCAAATTCTTTTACTGCTTTTGTGATTTTTGCACTTACTCCAACATGCTCAATTTCATCCATTACAGCAGTTAATGAAATACCATTTTGTACGCCGTAGTTAATAATTTTATCGATAGACGTGGCACCGATTCCGCGCTTCGGCACGTTAATAATACGTGCAAAGCTAATCTCATCATCCGGATTTGCGATTAAACGTAAGTAAGCCAAAATATCTTTAATCTCTTTACGGTCATAGAACTTGATACCGCCGACAATTTTATACGGAATATTGGACTTTAAGAAAATCTCCTCAACCATACGAGACTGCGCATTAGTACGATATAGAACCGCAAAGTCTGTATATTTTCGATTCCCCATTTGAATTTCATCGCGAATTTTTTTCGCAACAAAATATGCTTCATCCTTTTCTGTTGCAGCACGATAATACGAAATCTTACTTCCAACTTGATTATCCGTCCATAATTTTTTCGGTTTACGATTTGAATTATTTTCAATTACAGCGTTAGCTGCATTTAAAATATTTTGTGATGAGCGGTAGTTTTGCTCTAACAAGATAACCTGTGCATTCTCATAGTCTTTTTCAAACGATAAAATGTTGGAAATATCCGCACCGCGCCAACGATAAATGGACTGATCAGAATCACCAACAACACAAAGATTTTTAAAGCGAGCAGCTAATTTATTTACAAGAATGTATTGTGCTCTGTTCGTATCCTGATACTCATCAACATGAATATACTGGAATTTGCGTTGATAAAATTCCAATACTTCTGGAACACGTTCAAATAATTGAATCGTCGTCATAATTAAATCATCAAAATCTAATGAGTTATTTTTCAGAAGACGTTTTTGATATTCTATATACACATCACTTATTAATTTCTCAAATGGATCAGCAATTGAAATTTGCTTTGCATATTTATCAGCAGATAACAATTCATTCTTTGCATTGCTAATGCCAGATAAAATAGAACGCGGATCGAATTTTTTAGGATCAACGTTTCGCTCTTTCATGATTTTCTTCACAACAGTAAGTTGATCACTTGCATCTAAGATCGTAAAGTTTCGGTTAATCCCAATACGGTCGATATCACGTCGTAAAATACGCACGCACATCGAGTGGAACGTAGAAATCCAAATATCCTCTGCTTCCGGACCGACAAGCGTATCGATACGCTCACGCATTTCACGAGCTGCTTTATTTGTAAAGGTAATTGCTAATACATTCCAAGGTGCTACCCCTTTTTCACCAAGTAAGTATGCGATGCGATGTGTTAGCACACGCGTTTTACCACTACCAGCACCCGCCATTAATAGAAGTGGACCGTTTGTTGTTTGCACCGCTTTTTGTTGCTCAGGGTTTAAACCACTTAATAATTTATCAGTTATACTCATATGTGCCTACGCCTACTCTCCTTTTACAGCTTTTACTGTCTGTAACGCTGCTTTTATATCATCATAAATTACATTTCCTACAACGACTGTATCAGCGTACTGCGCCATTTCTTTTGCCTCTTTCGCACTTGAAATCCCGCCTCCGTAATACAACCTTGCTTGTTGTAATTCTGCTTTTACATTTTTAACAAGTTCAACATCTCCGTAAGTACCGCTATATTCCAAGTAGAAAATCGGCAAATTCAGAAGCTTGTCTGCCATACGTGCATATGCAATAACGTCATCTTCTGTTAAATCACATTTCGCCTCTGTAAGCTGAGCTACTTTTGCTTCTGCATTTAAAACACAATATCCTTCCATGAAAATTTCATCCCAGTTCATAATGTCCCCAAATTCTTTCAATGCCTCATGATGAATTCCCGTTATCCATTCCACTTTTCGGCTATTTAAAACACTTGGGATGTAATAAAAATCAAACCCTGGCGTAAGAGCTTCAAGATCAGAAACCTCTAACACACAAGGAACTGCATATCTACGAATGCTTACTAGCATGTGTAATACGTTATCAATTGTTACTCCATCACTTCCGCCTACAATGACTGCGTCTGTTCCAGATTCACAAATCATTTCTAAATGTTCATCGCTTAATTCCTTATTCGGATCAAGCTTAAATACATGTTTCCACTGTGAAATATCGTACATGAAAACACCCTTTCTTTTATCTAATCACCTTTATGCGCTTGTTCAAAAAGACTGTTATCTTGTCCGGACTTTTTAAACTTCCTTTATAACACACGTTTAAAAAGGAGGATCTAGAGAACCGAGCAGTTCGAGGCGCTGTAGCCAGGAGGACACGCAGTGTAGCCTTTACTACATGAATACCGCACTGGCACAGCAACGAAGAAATGCGAAGGTTATCTTGACCGGACTTTTTAAACTTCCTTTTATGCATTCTTACATTATAACAAAAAAAGACACCTATACACACGCCCTATCCAACATCTTTTTTACCGTCAAATGTTGGATTACATATCGCGAAACTTACATGGAATAATAACAATTGAAATAGTGTTTACTATTTCTAAGCTAATGAAGAAGGAGTGTTTTCTTTGATAAGGCAAAACATCGGCATAATGAATGCTCTAATTCGTATTACACTCGGTTTGGTCGTATTAAGTTGTAGCACAGCTAAACTTACACGCAAACCATGGTGTATTTGGTCAAAGATTCTGCTATGGCTTAGTGCAATGAAAATTGCAGAAGGAATCTTGCGTTTCTGTCCTATTACGGAAGCATGTAAATTTGGAAAATATATGAACATGGGTGCCTTTAAAATACCTAGCATGGATTTTAATAAAAAGGGAAATGCTAAAGAAGAAGTAAATCATACTTCTAGCCATGACACACAAAAGTCAAAAGGAAGTTATGATACTTCTGACAAAGAGATTGAGTCAGCGATTGAGGAAGCAATCCTGGCAAAACCGCTTTGAATCATTTGTCACGATGCAAGATGCTCTCAAAGGGACTTAGCTGCTGCAGTGGGCGGCTAAGTCTTCTTCATTTTATCGCAGCAAACAAAAAGATCACCCGGCAGCAAAACCTTTGAGTGATCTCTTTGTAACGCTATGTATCGCAATTATTTATTGCCAAACATTTTATCTATTGATTTTGAATTTGCAAGCAATGCTTCTTGTAAATTTTCATCAGAAACAATTTTATAGTTACCTTCTTTATCTTTCTTTAAATTCAGCGTAACTTCACGAATTGCCATTGCCGCATCTTTATCAGACAAGTTCTTCACAAGGGTTGTCGTCATCATTTTCTCCATTGTCTTTTCAGATTGCTCTTTGTTTTCACTAAACGCACTTGCAAAAGCCATAGGCATAATCTCTCCGATTGTCTTTGTAGTAGCAACAGCCATATCAACCGAAGTAATCTTTACCTTAACCTTTGCTGTATCATCTTTCTTGGACACTTGCTCTGGCTTTTCAAATTTATAGTTCTTTGCGATTACGCTAAATATCTGCTTCCCATCAATACCGTCTTGCTCTTTGTTTAAATTGTTAAAATCGTATCCATCATTGCTTTCGTACACAAAAGTAGTGGCCTTTTTAAAGTCCCCGCCTTTTACTGCTGTCAAAAATTCTTGTACAGTATCATCTGGGTTTGAACATCCCGTAAGCATGCTCATTAATACCCCTATCATCATGATAAAAGTCAATGATTTGAACATTTTTTTCATAAGTACGCCCCCTGCTGTTTATTAAAACTTGAAATAACCCTTATATATTACTTTAGAAAAAAATACCCAACAAGTAAAAGTAATATTTAAACCCATCACACAGGTAACCAGGAATTATTTGTTATATTTTCAGAAAATTAGGTATAAACCCCTTGCTTAAAATGATATAAAAGTGATATCATTTTTATATCAGGAGGCGATCATATGAAAGAAAAACAAGTTTTTTATGTAAATGGTTTTCTCGGTATTATTGGGATTTTGATTTTAGCCACTATCGGTGTATTCTGCCTTGTGCAAGAAATTTTTATAGTAGCAGCATTAACTATTCTTTTAGCTGCGATTCTCGCAACTGGTATTGGAATTGTTCAACCAAACCAAGCGAAAGTAATTACGTTTTTCGGTAATTATTTAGGAACAATTCGTCAAAATGGTTTATTTTTAACAATTCCATTCGCATTCCGTCAAACTGTCTCTTTACGTGTTGAAAACTTTAACAGTAAGAAATTAAAAGTAAATGATGTTGAGGGAAATCCAATTGAAATTGCGGCTGTTATTGTATATAAAGTTGTTGATTCTGCAAAAGCAATGTTTGGTGTTGAACATTATGATCGATTTGTAGAAATTCAAAGTGAAACGGCAATCCGCCACGTTGCAACAAAATATCCTTATGACAATTTCCAAGATGATAATTGCGTTACGTTACGCGGAAACACTGAAGAAATCTCTGAAGAATTAAAACGTGAGTTAGAAGCGCGTCTTGAAATTGCTGGTGTAGAAGTATTAGAAACTCGCCTAACGCATTTAGCTTACGCAACAGAAATTGCTCATGCAATGCTTCAACGTCAGCAAGCGAAAGCTGTATTGGCTGCACGTAAAGAAATTGTTGAAGGTGCCGTTCAAATGGCGAAAGACTCGATTCAAAAATTAGATGAAGAAGGCATACTTGATTTAGATGATGAGCGTAAGGCAAACATGGTTAACAACTTATTAGTTGCTATCGTTTCAGATAAAGGAGCACAACCAGTTATTAATACAGGAAGTCTATATTAAAGGTTGTAGGTATTATGGCTAAAAAGAAAAGTTTCCCATTACGTATCGATCCTGAATTACACGCAATCATTGAAAAATGGGCGAATGATGAGTTCCGCAGCGTTAACGCCCACATCGAGTATTTGCTTCGAGAAATGGCAAAACAAAAGGGAAGACTAAAAAAGGATCAAGATTCCTAAATGAAAAAAGACCACTAAGTTTTAGCGGTCTTTTTTCATTACTTATGAATATTTTCGATTCTCGCATTCTCTTGTACAATTTCATTCATCAATGAACTTATATAGCGCTGCGATCACATTAGTTATTTCAATTTCAGTACTATTTTCCATATGTTATTTTGGAAAATGGATGTACTAAAAATATAAAATACCCTCAAATTTTTAGAATGTTTAAATTTTCCAAAGCGCAATCATTGTTACATCCTTTAACATGAAAGAAAAAAGAAAATCAAGAAATCTCTTGATTGCCCTCTACCTTAAATTAACTCCGGTAACTGTACTTTCTTCTGATAAGCTCTCCATGTAATACACCATTTTTTCGGATCATCTAGAAAATCCTGTTCATCTAATTTGCGAATCGTACTATTTTGCGGGGCATTTCGAATAATTTCAGGACTTTCATATGCCTCTTGCGAAATTTGTTCAAGTGCCGCAATATACTCATCTAAATCTGCCTTAGAATAACTCTCAGTCGGCTCCAATGTAAACGGCTGAGGAACGATATATGGATGGTGACTCGTCCAGTAGTGTAAACCGAAATCCGTCATCCTTCTTTGAACATCTTCTGTCGTAACACCCGTTTCATCGTTCATCTCTTCCCAACTATAACGAACTTGTTCAAGCCGCTGCCCTTTCACATACGGAGCGCTTGCACCACGAATTTTTTGTACTTTATGATACATATAATTATTGTTTAACACAGCCGTTGTCGCCACTTCTTTTAACCCTTCTGGTCCTAGAGCACGAATCCATGCATAAGACCTTAAAATCGTTTGTGCCACGCCATGAAAAGCACGTACTTTCCCAATCGAATGTTTCAATTCATGATTTAAATAATATTTCTCCTCATCACATTCGACAATTGGTCCTGGTAAGTACTCTTTTAACTCTTTACTTACACCAAGTGCACCTGTTGCTGGTCCACCACACATATGCGGAGCTGCAAATGTTTTATGAAGATTAAAAAAACACATATCAAATCCTGCTTCTTTCGCCCGCGTAATCCCAAGAAGGCCGTTTGCATTTGCCTGGTCGTAATAGCAAATCCCACCTGCTTCATGAACAACCCTCGTAAACTCTTTAATCTTCGAATTAAAAATCCCTGTATCTTCAGGATTCGCTACAACAAATCCTGCTGTTCTTTCTGAAACAACAGCTTTTAATTTTTCAAGGTCAGGAAATCCATCTTTATCCGGATGAAGCGTAATGATTTTAAAGCCTTTAACAGCCGCTGTAGCCGCTTGTGAAGGATGAGAAAAAATGGTTGTAATAATTTCATTCCGCTTTTCCCCTTCCCCTCGAGATTCATGATATTTTCTTACAATGGATGCCATAGCAAATAAGGCTTGTGTGCCACCACTCGGTTGAAATGAAAAATGATCCATACCAGAAATTTCTCTCATACAAAGATCCAATTTGTATATAATCTCTAGCATGCCTTGGACCGTACTTTCATCTTGAAGAGGATGCAGTTCCATTATTTTAGGATTCCGTACTAATAATTCATTAATTTTAGGAATATATTTCATCGTACAGGTCCCTTGCCCAATTTCAACATTAAAATCTGATCCTAACGTCTCTTGTGAAAGTCTCACATAATGCCTTAACACACGTGCTTGACCGATTTCCGGAAGTCTCGCTCTTTCTTTTCTATACATAGAATGAGGAATCTTTGAAACTCCATCACCAACTTCTTTCACAATTGTTTCATCCGCTACAGGAACGTCTACGCCCCTTTCTCCTTGCTGGTGAAGTTCAAAAATAATTGGTTCATTCCATTTTGCTTGATGAAAGTCACGGACTTTACTATTCCTTTTAATTTTCTTCATCAGTCGATTCTCCTTTCCGTTCGTCTTTTTTAATTTGTCACAATTTCTTGCAGAGCGGCAGCTAACCGATCAATGTCTTCCTTCGTATGAACTTCTGTAACACAATACAAGGAACATTGACCAAATTTAGGAAACTCTTTCGAAATATCCTTTCCTCCAAATATCTGTTTTTCTAACAATCTCTTATTTATAGTTTCTACTGATAAACCGGTCTCATTAAAATCAACAAGAAACTCTTTAAAAAATGGAGAACTTAATCTTGAACCTCTCACTCCAGGGATTTGATTTAATTGTTTTACTGCATATTGACTATTTTGCATAATCGTTTGACCTAATTCATACATACCATTTGGTCCAAGTAACGATAAATAAACTCCTGCTGTAATGCCCCATAACGCTGTTTGTGTACCAACTGATTCTTTTCCTTTTTCACGAAGGGCAAAAGATGTTCGGTCATACGCTACATCTCCAAATCCGTACTCTCCTTCTTTTACTGTTGGGACAATTCCAAATAAACGTGAAGGGTATTCATTCACAAATTTTTCCTCATCTCTTGTAGCAATAAACCCAGCTTGCCCTCCGCTATAGTTCATATGCATACCAAGAGGCTGTAAGTCACCACAAACAATATCTGTTTGATAGTGGCTTGGTGGTGCTAGCACTCCAAGCGATATCGGATCAACACCAACAACTACTAGCGCATCATGTTGCTTTGCAATTTCCGCAATTTCCATCCCTTGCGATTCAATAAATCCTAAATAGGAAGGGTTTTCAAAATAAATTGCGGCTACATTAGCAGCTATTTTATTCTCTAAATCTTCTAAATCTAGAAGACCATTCTCATCATCATAACCAACAGAAACAAATTCAAGATCTGGGGACCCATAATTTTGGATAATTTTCATTCTCTCAGGTGACACGGTTTGTGCTACTAATACCTTTTTTCTTTTCGTTATACGGGCAGCCATCCGAATTGATGTAGCTGCTGCTTGCCCCCAATCAAATGTAGGCACATTTACAACATCCATATCAACAAGTTCCGCTACTAAGCTTTGGTATTCAAATAAAGCTTGAAACCTGCCATGATCTTCATACGGTTCCCCAGCATATGCCGTTAAAAATTCTGATCGCTGATTCACTTCATCGCAAACAGCTGGTACAAAGTGTTGCCAACAACCTGCTCCTAAAAAATTTACATATTCACTTGTACTTGTATTTTTACAAAGTATCCCTTCAACATGGCGACGCAGTTCATATTCTGTAAGCGCCTTCGGTATATTCATTTCCTCTTTTAACTTGAGTTCCTCTGGTATGCAGGCGTATAGTTCCATCACGGTTTCAGCGCCGATTTCTTTTAACATCTCTTCTCTTACTTCAGGTACCATATTTGGAATGTAAGGATGTACCTTTTTCGTCATCTTAATACCCCCTTGTTAAATTTCATTCAATTATGCTAAGCCTCCGCCATCGACAACAAGTGCTGTCCCTGTCACCCAAGATGACAAGTCGCTAGCTAAAAATAAAACACCTTTTGCGATATCCCGTGGTGTACCAATTCTTGATAGAGGCCGATTTATTGCTGAATCTTTCAGAAACGACCCTTCTTCTACATTCAATTGTTTCGCCTCGTCGCGTAGTAACTGCGTATCTGTATCACCTGGACATATGCAGTTTACTCGAATATTTTGCGACCCATGATCAATTGCCATCGCCTTCGTTAAGTTCACAACCCCCGCTTTTGCAGCACAATATGCAACTGCCTTATCGCCCCCTTTTAGTCCCCATCCAGAGCCAGTGTTAATAATACTTCCCCCTTGTTTTTCAGCCATAATTGGAATGATATATTTAGATAAAAGATATACACCTTTTAATGACACATTAATAACTGAATCCCACTCTCTTTCTTCTAATTCAACAACTGTTTTTCTTCTAATAACTCCGGCGTTGTTAAACAGCACATCTACACTTCCATATACCTTCCTAATATGTTCACTCACATTCTTACAATCTAATTCACTTGTTACATCGCACTTCAAAAACTCTGCCCTCTGCCCCTCGTCTCGTAAACCCTGCGTGGCCTGCATACCTTTTTCCTCATCAATATCTAAAAGAATGACGGTAGCTCCTACTTCAGCAAAGATGGTTGCTGTCGCATACCCAATTCCTGATGCCGCTCCGGTTACAGCCGCCACTTTATCCTTTAATTGAAAATAATCTCTTTCCATAAAAAAACCTCCTTTATTTGCATCTGCTTTTTATTAAGCAAAAAACATGCCAATTTTATTACGTGAAAAACCCTTATTGTAGTAAGCAACTTTGATACGATCATTTGACATTTTCGACAAACATTTGACACTTTTGTATTTTTCTGAATTATCATATAATAATTACATAAATAGAAAGGAGGTTCAAAATTGTATACAATCACAGCAATCACAAAAATGATTCATGCCTTTTCCGAACTCTTACAAATAGAAATCGCCTATTTCAACCATGAAGGGCTATTAGTTTCTTCAACGGAAGAATATAAAAAGAAAAAAGGAGAACGCGTATACCTCCCCTTTTTCCAAAAACTATACGAGCATCCTATTACCTTTGTACATAAGCCGGGGCATATGAATATGTGTCATGGTTGCCACTTTCAAAAGAGCTGTCCATCCACTGCAGAAATTATACAAAATATGATTCAAAATGAACGCCACTATGGCTATCTTTCATTCGTTAGTTTTTCCAAAGATAAGCAACAGAAATTACTCGATCAGCAAAAAGAATTTATCTATTGGATGGAAAAGTTAAAAGAGATTATTACCGATATGATTCATGAAACAAATTATTCTACTTCCAAAATAGGGACAAAATTAAAACAAACTGAATATATCCTTGGAAGCAGTTATACATTACAAAACATAAAAGAAATCTTAAAAAACATGAAAAGTAGTACCTCATCCATCGTTATTACAGGAGAAACGGGAACGGGGAAAAGCTTGATGGCAAAGCTTATTCATGAACAAAGTATATTCCAGAGGGGAGATTTCATTGAAATAAATTGTGCCAGCATTCCTGAATCTTTATTTGAAAGTGAGCTCTTTGGCTATGAGGAAGGTGCATTTACAGGAGCGAGAAAGAAAGGAAAACCCGGTTACTTTGAAATGGCCGACCGAGGCACGTTATTTTTAGATGAAGTGGCAGATCTTCCTCTCCATTTACAACCAAAGTTATTAAAAGTACTACAAGATGGTGTTGTACAAAGAATTGGTGGAACACTTCCCCAAAAAGTGAATGTCCGAATTATCGCTGCATCAAATCAACCATTAGAGAAATTAATCGAATCTAAACAATTCCGTTCAGATCTTTACTACAGGCTCAATGTGATTCCAATTCATTTACCACCACTTCGCGAGCGAAAAGAAGACTTAAAGAAACTCGTCCCTTTCTTAATTGAAAAATTACAGACAAGAACAGGAAAATTTATTCAAAGTTACACAGAGGCGTTTCTAGCAAGATTAAAACAATATCACTGGCCTGGGAACATTCGTGAATTAGAGAATGTTTTAGAATATAGCATGAATATGGAGAAAAGTGGCCAATTAACCGAATCGTCACTACCAGCATTTCTTCAAAATCATTCGGAGTTGCTGTGCTCATCCACAAAGCAACACAGTGCATTGCAAGAAGCTGAAAAAGAAAGCATTATTCAAAAACTTCATGACTATGGTTATGATTATGAAGGAAAAAAACAAGCTGCGGCTGCTTTGGGGATTAGTGTACGAACATTATATAGAAAAATGGAGAAACTCGGGATTTATAATGACGTGAAACTGTAATGATGAAAGATTTTCTTCAACTCTCGCAAATTAACCTTATATTAAGTTTATCTCCCTCCTAATCCCTTTACTTACACCGAAGTTTGAAGTAGGAGTATTACTGTCTACCAATACCAAAACAAAAATTTATAACGTGTGCAATTTGCACACGTTATGTTATTTCAAAAATATAAATTATTCTTGTCTCTTATAGTTTCTTAAGTAACGAACATAGTGAAAAATCATAAAATGGCCTCCGATTATTATAAAAAAGATAAGAGGTATTAAAACTGTATATCCCATAATACTGAATTGACCATATCCTAAAGCTAACAAACCACTTACCCATGCACTCATAATGAGCAAACGCATCCATATATAAAAGCCTCCATATTCCTTTGCTGCTTGTTCTGGAAAATAGTTTTTTGGTAATTTCATATTCTCCTCCTAAAAAAAACATCCTTTCTAAATTCTATTTTGTTTAGAAAGGATGCTTTTCATCTAATGCCCTATTTTCTCGGGAGACATTCGTTTAAACGTATTTACAATTTGAAAAAATGAAGGTTCGAATAACATTGCATCATCTACATTCCATGTAGAGAACGTAATACTATATATATTATTCTCTTTAGATACTGGTATTAAAAATTGATTCGTACATGCTTTAATATCCTCATTTTCCATTTCAACAGTTGTAAATTCACGAATATGTATGACATTACCAATCTGGGATTTAATCTCCTCGATCGATACTAATTCACTCTTCTCTTTTTCTTTTAATAGCTTTTCCACATTTTGAATAGAAGAATACTCTTTTGCATAAGGAAACCTTGAAACTGTCACATCTGCAAAGTGTATAACATTCTCATCGTCAACAAGACCTTGTAACGCAAACAGTTCCACTTTCATTCCTTTTAGATTTTTAAGAAGAAATTCTAGTTGCCTTTTGATCTCTTCCAAGTTTTCAGCAATATGTGGGAACACTCCGGCTTGTTCAGCTAAAAATATTGAAGTGAACTTTTCTATATGTTTAGGATCCGTCTCCATTAATGTCCATGTATTGGGAAGAGCTATTGAAAAATGTTTCTCCCGAAATGTATATCGGTACCATGTCTCCACACTCATTATAGTTCCCTTCTTTCAAATGAATACTTATAGAATACATATTATTATTCTTTTTGTTTATGATATTGACTGTATCGAATACAATAAAACAGGATAAAAATAAATCCTATTGAACATATTATTATCTCTATCTTAAATAGTAAGTCATTAATAGGATGTTCTTTCCCAATTATTTTATTTATAAGACACATAATCCCTAAATTTAAAAAAACTAAAAATGCTATTTTATAAATTTTCACAAAGGTTTCCCCCGTTTTTGGAGGCATAAATTCTTGAATATCTAATCGCATTTGCTTTGTCATAATATATTTTTCATTTATCAGTTTTAACATTTTATCTGCCGCCTTCTCTATTGTTGTCTCCTATAGTTTCTTAAATAACGAATACAGTGAAAAGCTGCAAAATAAATTCCAATTATACCAGTAAGAAAAAAATATATTATAACTATAGGTCCCATAATATTAAATTGACCATATCCTAAAACTAATAGTCCCCCGACCCAGGCCACTAGAATAATAAAGCGCATCCATATATAAAAACTTCCATATTCTCTTGCTGCTTGTTCTGGAAAATAGTTTCTTGATAATTTCATATTTTACTCCTTTCTTTTACTTTGGTGTACTATCTCTAGTAGCCCCCCACATTCCAAAAGTTGAATTCCATACACCCGTTACATTGTCTCTCACCTGTTGAATAGCTTCTTTTTCTGTCATACCCCGTTTTAACCAATAACCTATCGTTTTTTCAGTAGCTGTAAAAGTTTTTAAAGTTTGGATTGTCTTTCCTGCTGTAGGTATGATACAAATCATTACATATATAATTAAAATTCCCATCGCAAACATATAATCCTCCCTTTCCAAAAATACAAAATAAAATCAAAAGAGCTAACATAATTTATGTTAGCTCTTAACAATCTACCTTTGCAACCGCACGATATCCGATATCACTTCGATAAAATAAACCGTCACTCTCAATTTTCTTAATTTCTTTATAAACGTTATCCTTCGCTTCTTGTAAATCCTTGCCTTTACAAGCTACAAATAAAACACGACCACCGTTTGTTACAAAATCTCCATGTTTCATAGCTGTGCCTGCATGAAAAACAATTGCATCTTCTAATGTATCTAATCCAGAAATCACAGCACCTTTTTCATATGCTTCTGGGTATCCTTTTGAAGCAAGTACTACACCAATAACTGCTTCCTCAGACCATTTAAGTGTTAGCTCTTTCCCATCTAATACGTAATTACATACGTCGACTAAATCACTCTCTAAACGTGGTAATACAACCTCTGTTTCTGGATCACCAAAACGAGCATTGAATTCAATTACTTTTGGTCCTTCGTTTGTTAAAATAAGCCCCGCGTATAAAATACCTGTAAATGAACGTCCTTCTTGAATCATCGCTTTAGCAGTTGGATGTAAAATTGTCTCAATTGCTTCGCTAACTGCTGATTCGGGAATTTGCGGTACTGGAGAATATGCACCCATTCCGCCTGTATTCGGTCCTTTATCACCGTCAAAAGCACGCTTATGATCTTGTGCAATTACCATTGGATAAACGGTTGTTCCATTTACAAATGCCATTAAAGAGAATTCCTGTCCATCTAAAAACTCTTCAATAACAACCTTTTTACTTGCTTCACCGAATTTTACATCCTGCAGCATTTCTTTTACAGCTTGCAATGCCTCTTCTAACGTCATTGCTACTGTTACACCTTTACCAGCTGCTAAACCATCCGCTTTAATAACAATAGGTGCACCAACTTTTTGAATATATGCTACCGCTTCCTCATAGTTTGTGAATGTTTCATATGCTGCGGTTGGAATATCATACTTTTTCATAAGCTCTTTTGTAAAAGCTTTGCTTCCTTCAATTACAGCAGCTGCTTTATTCGGACCAAAAACGCGAAGTCCCTCTGCTTCAAAACGATCAACAATTCCATTCATAAGAGGAATTTCTGGACCAACGAACGTTAAACCTATATTATTTTCTTTCGCAAATAGAACAAGTGCGTCAAAGTCATTCTCATCAATATCAACTGGCATTGCCACATCTCTCATGCCTTCATTTCCCGGTGCTACATATACCTTTTCAACTTGCTCAGACTGTGCAAACTTCCAAGCTAAAGCATGTTCGCGCCCACCACGGCCGATTACTAAAACATTCATATGTTATCCTCCATTATTCAAATAAGTACAAAATAGGAGCAGTGCTCCTATTTTGTTTCTATTCGTTCATATTCAAAAAGAAGGTTATCTTGACCGGACTTTTTGAACCCCCTCTAACAATAAAAATTTAAAAAGGAGGATCAAGAGAACCGAGCAGTTCAAGGCGTTGCGGCCAGGAGGATACGGAGTGTAGCTTTTACTACATGAGTACCGGACTGGCAAAGCAACGAAGAAATGCGAAGGTTATCTTGACCGGACTTTTTAAACTTCCTCTATTAATGTTTGAAGTGACGTACGCCAGTGAACACCATAGCAATACCATATTCATCAGCTTTTTTAATAGAATCTTCATCACGAATCGATCCGCCTGGTTGAATGATTGCTGTAACACCTGCTTTAGCAGCCTCTTCTACTGTATCTGACATTGGGAAAAATGCATCAGATGCTAAGGCGCTACCTTGTGCTTTGTCACCAGCTTGCGAGATTGCAATTTTCGCTGAACCAACGCGGTTCATTTGTCCTGCTCCCACTCCAATTGTCATATTATCTTTTGCTAAAACAATTGCATTTGATTTTACATGTTTGACAACTTTCCAAGCTAGTTTTAAATCGGCCCATTCTTGCTCTGTTGGTTCACGTTTTGTTGGAATTGTAATTGCATCTTCATTTAGCGCTAACGTATCTTCTTCTTGAACTAGAAGGCCACCCTGTACAGAAGTTAATTTTTTACTTGCACTTACTGCTTTTTCAATATTTACAGTTAAAAGGCGTAAGTTTTTCTTACTTTGCAACACTTCTAAAGCTTCTTGTGAGAAAGAAGGTGCGATAACAATCTCTAAGAAAATTTCATGTAATTTTTCAGCCGTAACTTTATCAATCTCACGGTTAGCTGCAATAATACCTCCGAAAATGGATACTGGATCCGCTTCGTAAGCACGTGTATATGCTTCATGAATATCAGTACCAACACCAACTCCGCATGGGTTCATATGTTTTACTGCTACCACTGCTGGTTCTGTAAATTCTTTCACGATGCTAAGCGCTGCATCCGCGTCATTGATATTGTTGTAAGATAGCTCTTTTCCATGTAACTGCTCTGCATATGCAACAGAAGAAGTTGCTGCAAATGGCGCTTTATAGAATGTTGCTTTTTGATGTGGGTTTTCACCGTAACGTAAATCTTGTTTTTTCTCGAATGTTACTGTTAATGTTTCTGGGCTTTCTTCTCCCATTTGTTCCGTTAAATAGTTAGAAATTAATGCATCATATGCCGCTGTATGACGGAATACTTTCGCTGCTAATTTACGTTTTGTTTCGTCTGTAACTTCGCCGTTTTCTTTTAGCTCGGCTAGTACAACATCATAATCTATTGGGTCAACGATTACTGATACAAATTTATGATTCTTCGCAGCTGAACGAATCATTGTTGGGCCACCGATATCAATATTTTCAATTGCATCAGCAAATGTCACATCAGGTTTAGCAACTGTTTCCTTAAATGGGTATAAGTTTACAACAACAAAGTCGATTGGCTGAATGCCTAATTCATTCATCTGCGTCACATGCGTTTCATTATCACGTACTGCAAGTAAACCACCATGAATGTTTGGATGTAATGTTTTCACACGCCCGTCCATAATTTCCGGGAAGCCAGTTACTTCAGAAATCCCAATTACTTGTAAGCCGTTTTCCTCTAATAATTTTTTCGTTCCACCTGTTGAAATAACTTCAATCCCTTGTTCAAGTAACCCTTTAACAAATTCTACAACACCTGTTTTATTTGAAACACTTACTAATGCACGCTTTTTCATTTATCCTTCACCCCTAGTTGAATGTTATTTAACGGCCTTCTCTTTCATAGATTGAACGATTTCGTTCACCGTAGCTACGTACAATCTATGTTCAACTTGCTGAATTTTCTTTTGTAAACTCTCTCTTGTATCCGCTTCGGAAACTTTTACTGCTTCTTGAGCAATAATAGGTCCTGTATCCATCCCAGCATCTACGTAGTGAATCGTCACTCCTGTTACTTTCACTCCTGCCTCTAACGCTTGACCGACAGCATCTTTCCCAGGAAAACTTGGTAATAATGACGGATGAATGTTAATGATTTTCCCGCCGTATGCTTCCAGTAATGTAGGACCAATCAAACGCATATATCCCGCTAAAATAACATAATCAATCTCGTATTCTCGCAATTTTTTTAATATCTCATTTTCAAATGCTTCTTTTGATTCATATGCTTTCGCCGAAAAAGCAAAGCACGGAACATGATGATAATGTGCCCGTCCAATAACACGCGCCTCAGGTTGATCACATACGAGCAAACTAATTTCAGCATGTAAGCTTTTTTCTTCCACTGCATTCATTAATGCTTGGAAGTTAGATCCGCTTCCAGAGGCAAAGACTGCCAATCTACTCATAGTCCTGTGCCTCCATTAAAAGTAACACCCGATCCCTTAATAGTTCGTCCAATAATATGTGCTTTTTCTCCTTGTTCTGCAAGAAGCTTGACAACAGTTTCTGCATCTTCTTCTTTTACCGCAACTACCATACCAATACCCATGTTAAAAATATTGAACATTTCTTTTTCTTCTAGTTTTCCAACCTCTTGAAGTAAGCTGAAAATCGGTTGAATTTGCCAAGAACCTAGTTCAATTTCTGCTCCGATTCCTTCCGGCAACATACGTGGAATATTTTCAATAAATCCTCCACCTGTAATATGTGCCATGCCATACACTTCATATTTCTTCAATAGTTCTAAAATAGGTTTGACATAAATTTTCGTTGGTTTTAATAATTCTTCACCAAGAGGTAGTTCTAAGCGACCATGTATACGATCTAAAGATAACTGTCCATCTTCTAACAACACTTTTCGCACTAAAGAATACCCGTTACTATGAATACCACTAGATGCTAAGCCAACTAATACATGACCTGCTTCAATAGAATTTCCTGTTACAATTTTCTTTTTATCAACAATACCAACAGTAAAACCAGCTAAGTCATACTCTTCAGTGGAATACATACCTGGCATCTCAGCTGTTTCTCCGCCAATTAACGCACAACCCGCTTGGCGACAACCCTCTGATATACCTTTGACGATGTTTTCAATTTTACTAGGTTCTGCTTTACCACAAGCAATGTAATCAAGGAAGAAAAGCGGCTCTGCTCCTTGGACAACAATATCATTTACACACATTGCTACTGCATCAATACCAATTGTGTCATGTTTATCCATCATGAAAGCGAGCATCAATTTTGTACCTACACCGTCTGTTCCAGATACTAATACAGGTTCTTCTAATGCAAATTTTGATAGATCAAACATACCTCCAAAACCGCCAAGACCGCCTAGTACTTCTTTCCTCATTGTTGTTTGTACATGTTTTTTCATGCGAGATACCGCTTCATATCCAGCTTCAATATCTACTCCTGCTTGCTTATATGCATTCGCCATCGTTTTTTACACCTCGTCTTTTAATTTCTCCCACCCAAGCGGGCACTCTCTATAGAGTATGTTTTAGGAAAAAGCTAGCTTCTACTTAAAATCAAGTAGAAGCTTCTCGCTTTTTTATTTCATACTTTCTAAAAGTTCTTGTTCATAATCATAAAGGGCTGTTGGATAATCCCCATTAAAGTACGCCATACATAAGCCGCCGTATTTCCCTTCATATGGACGACCAATCGCATCGACTAAGCCATCTTCACTTAAAAATGTTAAAGAATCTGCGCCGATGATTTGACGTATTTCTTCTATAGAATGGTTAGCTGCGATTAATTCTTTTCTCGTTTGAATATCAATGCCATAGAAACACGGATACTTAAGTGGTGGAGAAGCAATTCTCACATGCACTTCTGTCGCTCCTGCTTCACGAAGCATACGGACAATGCGTTTACTTGTTGTACCTCTTACGATAGAATCATCAATCATTACGACGCGCTTTCCTTCAACTACTCCTCGTACTGCCGAAAGCTTCATTTTTACCCCTTGTTCACGCAATTCTTGAGAAGGTTGGATAAAGGTACGACCAACATAACGATTTTTAATTAATCCTAATTCATACGGAATGCCAGTTGCTTCTGCATAACCAATTGCCGCAGAAATACTAGAGTCCGGTACCCCTGTTACAACATCTGCTTCAATAGGAGCTTCCGCCGCTAAACGTTTCCCCATACTTTTACGCGCTGCATGAACATTGATGCCAGCAATATTGGAATCTGGGCGTGCAAAGTAAATGTATTCCATACTACAAATTGCATGTTCTACATCATTTGTAAAACGATCTACTTGGATACCTTCGTCATTAATAATAAGTAGTTCTCCAGGTTCAACATCTCGAATGTATGTTGCACCAACTACATCAAAAGCACATGTTTCAGATGCTACAACATATGCATCTCCCATTTTTCCGATTGACAGCGGGCGGAATCCATTCGGGTCTAACGCAACAATCATTTCGTTACCTGTTAATAAAAGATATGCAAATGCACCTTTTACTTTGTTTAATGCATCTTTCACACTCTCAATTAATGAACCTTTTGTACTACGTTTAATTAAATGAAGTAGTACTTCTGTATCTGAACTCGTTTGAAAAATACTTCCTTCTGCTTCTAATTCACGGCGAAGCATCTTTGCATTAATTAAATTACCGTTGTGAGCTAATGCCATACTATGATCAGAAAAACGGAATAGTAGTGGTTGAACATTCGCTACCTCACTTCCGCCTGCCGTTGCATAGCGTACGTGACCAATTGCTGATTTTCCATTTAATCCTTCTAGCTCACCTCTTGAAAACACTTCCGATACTAGACCTAACCCCTTATGCCCAACAATTTTCTCCCCATTATTTACAACAATGCCTGCGCCTTCTTGTCCACGGTGCTGTAAGCTGTGCAATCCGTAGTACGTAACTTGTGCTGCATTTTCATGCCCCCAAATTCCGAAAACGCCACATTCTTCATTTAACCCCTTTATTTCAGCAAGCATGGGATTGCCCCTTTCCAAGCCTTTCTCATTTCATCAACATTTGCTGTAAGTAATACTTCATTTTCTTCATTACGAATTGTTACTTCATTTGTATTTGTGACTTCCCCAACTTGAATTGCTTCTACTACTTTCTCGAATGCTTCTTGCTTTTCACGTTTTACTGTTACAACAAAGCGTGATTGTGATTCCGCGAATAACGCCGCTGTTGCTTCTCCAGCTAATTTCACAGTAGCACCTAATCCTTTAGCTCCAATTGCACTTTCAGCAATTGCGACTGCTAATCCGCCTTCTGCAACATCATGTGCAGATTGAACAAGTCCTGCTTGAATTGCTTCTAGTAATTGCTTTTGGCGTTTAGATTCTACTTCTAGATCGATGCTTGGTGATTGACCAAAGATTTTGCCGTATACCATCTTTTGCAATTCACTTCCGCCAAACTCAGCTTTCGTTTCTCCAATTACATAAACTAGATCTCCAGCTTGCTTAAATTCTTGTGTCGTTACATGTTTTAAATCATGAACAAGACCTACCATACCAACAGTCGGTGTTGGATATACAGCTTCACCGCTACGTTCGTTGTACATTGATACGTTTCCGCCAATAACTGGAGTTTGTAGTGTACGACAAGCTTCACTCATACCATCTACTGATTTCTCGATTTGCCAGAAAATCTCTGGTTTTTCTGGGTTACCAAAGTTTAAACAATCTGTAATTGCCAGCGGTTCTCCACCTGAACATACGATGTTACGTGCTGCTTCTGCTACTGCAATTTTACCGCCCATTTCAGGATCTAAATAAATGTAGCGAGAATTACAATCTGTTGTCATCGCTAATGCTTTTTCTGTCCCGCGCACACGTACAACGGCTGCGTCTGATCCTGGTGTAACAACCGTGCTTGTGCGTACTTGATAATCATATTGATCATATACCCACTCTTTACTTGCAATCGTTGGTTGTTGTAATAGAGCTAGCAATGTTTCTTTATAATTATCTAATTTCGGTGTTTCCATCTTCATTTCTTGGAACTCTTTAAAATACGCTGCTTCTTTTGAAGGCTTATGATAAATTGGTGCTTCTTCTGCTAGTGCATCTGCTGGTACTTCCGCTACCATTTCACCTTTATGGAATAAGCGAAGCATTTTATCTTCCGTTACTTTTCCCATCGTAACTGCCGCAAGTCCGTACTTTTCAAACAACTCTACAATCTCTTGCTCTCTACCTTTTTTCACAACAATTAACATACGTTCTTGTGATTCAGATAACATCATTTCATATGGCGTCATACCTGTTTCACGTTGTGGTACATCATCTAAGTACATTTCAATACCCATTCCTGCTTTACTTGCCATCTCTGCAGAAGATGATGTTAATCCTGCAGCTCCCATATCCTGAATTCCAACAAGAGCATCAGATTGAATAAGCTCTAAGCATGCTTCAATAAGGAGTTTCTCCATAAATGGATCCCCTACTTGTACCGCTGGACGTTTCGCTTCTGAACTCTCAGATAATTCTTCTGATGCGAAAGTTGCACCGTGAATACCGTCACGTCCTGTTGAAGCACCTACGTACATAACTGTATTACCAGCACCATGTGCTTGCCCTTTTTTAATATCTTCATGATTAATTAAACCAACGCACATTGCATTTACAAGTGGGTTTCCTTCATAACATGAATCAAACTGTACTTCTCCGCCAACAGTTGGAATCCCGATGCAGTTACCATATCCTGCAATCCCTGCAACTACTTCTTCAAATAAATATTTCACACGTGGTGATTGTAGTTCACCGAAGCGAAGAGAGTTTAATAATGCTACTGGACGTGCTCCCATAGAGAATACGTCGCGAATAATACCACCAACACCCGTTGCCGCACCTTGATATGGCTCAATTGCAGAAGGATGGTTATGACTTTCCATTTTAAATACAACGGCTTGATTATCACCAATATCTACAATACCTGCACCTTCACCAGGTCCTTGTAATACGCGCTCTCCTGTTGTTGGGAACTTGCGAAGAACAGGTTTTGAGTTTTTATAACTACAATGCTCTGACCACATAACAGAGAATAGTCCCGTTTCTGTGTAGTTCGGCAAACGTCCTAAAATCTTTTCAACCATGGCAAACTCTTCGTCTGTTAGCCCCATTTCCGCATATATACGTTCTTCTTTAATTTGTGTTGGATTTGGTTCAAGCATTAACGACATATGTTTCCCTCCAATGTTTCAAAATAGATTGAAAGACTTTTAAACCTTCAGCGCCGCCAAGAAGTTCATCCACAGCACGCTCTGGGTGCGGCATCATGCCAAGTACATTTCCCTTTTCATTTACAATACCTGCAATATCTGAAACGCTTCCGTTTGGATTGTCTACATAACGGAATGCAATTTGATTCTTTTCTTCTAATTCTTTAAGAGTTGCTTCATCACAGTAGTAATTCCCTTCACCATGTGCGATTGGAATATTGATTACTGCACCTTTTTCATATTGCGATGTAAACATCGTTTCGTTATTTTCAACACGTAATCCCACTGTACGGCACATAAACTTTAGGTTTTTATTTCGCATTAATGCACCTGGTAGCAGCCCTGATTCAACCAATATTTGGAATCCGTTACATACACCTAGAATTGGCTTTCCTTGTTCAGCTGCTTTTTGCACAGCTTTCATTGCATTTGCAAAGCGAGAAATGGCACCGCAGCGAAGGTAATCACCGTAAGAGAAACCTCCTGGTAAAAGAATTGCATCATATTCATCTAAATTCTCTGCATCATGCCAAACGTAGTCTACCTCTTCGCCAAGCTCATCTTTAATTGCATGAAACATATCAACATCACAGTTCGAACCTGGAAAAACGATTACGGCAAATTTCACTGTGCGACAACCTCCTCAACTTCGTAACGGAAATCTTCCATTACAACGTTCGCTAATAGTTTCTCACACATTTCTTTTACCTTTGTATCCAGATCAGTCACTGATTTATCAATTGTTAACTCCATATATTTACCGATGCGAACATCT
>Ga0102589_1001886_pt1 | contig 26197 bp, 32 predicted proteins | sample AraplaMF_Col_mLB_FD_76858 | JGI IMG/M metagenome (GOLD analysis project Ga0102589, IMG submission 76858) | Arabidopsis root microbial communities from the University of North Carolina, USA - plate scrape MF_Col_mLB | ecosystem: Host-associated > Plants > Roots > Endosphere | place: USA... | reverse complement strand
TCATCATGGGAAAAATCACCGGCTTCATGGAATACGAGCGCATCGAGGAGGGCTACAAGCCCGTGCCGGAGCGCCTGAAGAACTACCGCGAATTTGTCATCGGGCTGGACGACGCGCAGGCCAACAAGCAGGCCGCGCGCTGCATGGATTGCGGCACGCCGTTTTGCAACAACGGTTGCCCGGTCAACAACATCATTCCCGACTTCAACGACATGGTGTTTCGCGCCGACTGGAAAAACGCGATCGATACGCTACACAGCACCAACAACTTCCCCGAGTTCACCGGCCGTATCTGCCCGGCCCCCTGTGAGGCCGCCTGCACGCTGAACGTGAACGACGACGCCGTCGGCATCAAGTCCATCGAGCACGCCATCATCGACCGCGCCTGGTCCGAAGGCTGGGTCAAGCCCGTGATGCCCAAACACAAGACCGGCAAGAAGGTCGCCATTGTCGGCTCCGGCCCCGCCGGCATGGCCGCTGCCCAGCAACTGGCGCGCGCCGGCCACGAGGTCACCCTGTTCGAGAAGAACGACCGCATTGGCGGCCTGCTGCGTTACGGCATCCCCGACTTCAAGATGGAGAAAGTCCACATCGACCGCCGCGTTGAGCAGATGAAGGCCGAAGGCGTGAACTTCCGCACCGGCGTGATGGTCGGCGCCTTGCCCAAGGACTCGAAAGTCACCAACTGGGCGAAAGAAAGCATCAGCCCCGAGCAACTGCAAAAAGACTTTGACGCCGTGATGCTGACCGGCGGCGCCGAGCAGTCGCGCGACCTGCCCGTGCCCGGCCGCGACCTGGACGGCGTGCATTTCGCCATGGAATTTTTGCCCCAGCAAAACAAAGTCAATGCCGGCGACAAGGTCAAGGGCCAGTTGCGTGCCGACGGCAAGCACGTCATCGTGATCGGTGGCGGCGACACCGGCTCCGACTGTGTGGGCACCAGCAACCGCCATGGCGCCGCGAGCGTCACCCAGTTCGAACTGATGCCCCAGCCGCCCGAAGAAGAAAACCGCCCTTTGACCTGGCCTTACTGGCCGATCAAGCTGCGCACCTCGTCCTCGCATGAGGAAGGCTGCGAGCGCGAGTTCGCCATCTCCACCAAGGAGCTGATCGGCGAAAAAGGCAAGGTCACCGGCTTGAAGACCGTCCGCGTCGAGTGGAAAGACGGCAAGATGGTCGAGGTACCGGGCTCCGAGCAGACCCTCAAGGCCGACCTGGTGCTGCTGGCCATGGGCTTTGTCTCGCCGGTGGCTTCCGTACTGGAAGCTTTCGGTGTCGAAAAAGACAACCGCGGCAACGCCAAGGCCAGCACCGATTTCACCGGCGGCTATGCCACCAACGTGCCCAAGGTGTTTGCCGCCGGCGACATCCGCCGCGGACAGAGCCTGGTCGTATGGGCGATTCGCGAAGGCCGCCAGGCCGCGCGCGCTGTCGATGAGTTCTTGATGGGTTTCAGCGACCTGCCTCGCTAAGCGCCGCGCCCCGGTCTTCGCCCCCCCGGGGACCGCTAAGTAATCAAGCTGGCCTGGGGTGTACGACGGTCCGCGCCGCTAAGCAAGCCGGGGTCGGAGACCCCACGGTATTACCGGCTGGTATTACTTCCAGGGATGGGTGGGTCAAACCCCCGTATCATTAGGGCATTCCCTAGCTCGCCGGCGTGCTCGCCGGCCTCCTTTTTGCCCATGGCCGACACCCCCGCTTCATCACTGGTTGAATTCAAGGATGTGACCTTTTCCTACCCGGGCTCTGCGGGCGACCGTGTCATCCTGGACAAGGTCACCCTGTCGGTGCCGCGTGGCAAGGTCACTGCGCTGATGGGCGCTTCGGGCGGCGGCAAGACGACTGTGCTGCGCCTGATCGGCGGCCAGCAGAAAGCCACCAGCGGCACCGTCCTGTTTGACGGCAAGGACGTCGGCCGTCTGGTGCAGGAAGAGTTGTACGCCGCCCGCCGGCGCATGGGCATGCTGTTCCAGTTCGGCGCGCTGTTCACCGATTTGAGCGTGTTCGACAACGTGGCCTTCCCGCTGCGCGAACACACCGCGCTGAACGAACGCTTGATCCGCGACATCGTGCTGATGAAGCTCAACGCCGTGGGCCTGCGCGGCGCGCGCGACCTGATGCCCAGCGAAATCTCCGGCGGCATGGCCAGGCGCGTGGCGCTGGCGCGCGCCATCGTGCTGGACCCCGAACTCATCATGTACGACGAGCCCTTCTCCGGGCTGGACCCTATCTCGCTGGGCACCGCCGCGCAGCTCATACGCCAGCTCAACGACACCCTGGGCATCACCAGCATCGTCGTCTCCCACGACCTGGAAGAAACCTTCCGCATTGCCGACAAGGTCGTCATCCTGGCCAACGGCAGCATCGCGGCCCAGGGCACGCCCGATGAAGTCAGGCGCTCCACCGATCCGCTGGTGCACCAGTTCGTCAATGCCGAGAGCGAAGGCCCGGTGAAATTCCATTACCCGGGGCCGGGCGTCGGGGCTGACTTCGGCAATGCGGACGCTGCCAAAAAGGAGCGCGCATGAGCCGCTTCAGCCCCATTGGCCTGATTTCCGACCTTGGCTTTGCCGTGCGCAGCCAGCTGGCCGACATGGGTTACGCCGCGCGCCTGATGTCGCGGCTGGTGGCCCTGACCGGGCCGGCGCTGGCCCGCTTCGGCCTGGTGCGCGACCAGATTTTCTTTTTGGGCAACTACTCGCTGGCCATCATCGCGGTGTCAGGCCTCTTTGTGGGCTTTGTGCTGGGCCTGCAGGGCTACTACACGTTGCAGCGCTACGGTTCGGCGGAAGCGCTGGGCTTGTTGGTAGCGCTCAGCCTCGTGCGTGAACTCGGGCCGGTGGTCACGGCGCTGCTGTTCGCCGGCCGCGCCGGTACGGCCCTGACCGCTGAAATCGGCCTGATGAAAGCCGGCGAGCAGCTGTCGGCCATGGAAATGATGGCGGTAGACCCGGTGCGCCGCATCCTGGCGCCGCGTTTCTGGGGCGGCATCATCGCCATGCCCCTGCTGGCGGCGGTGTTCAGTGCCGTCGGCATCCTCGGCGGCTGGCTTGTCGGCGTGGTCATGATAGGCATAGACGCCGGGTCCTTCTGGAGCCAGATGCAGTCCGGTGTGGACGTCTGGCGCGATGTGGGCAACGGCATCATCAAGAGTTTTGTGTTCGGTGTGACCGTCACCTTTGTCGCCCTGTACCAGGGGTTTGAGGCCCAGCCCACGCCTGAAGGCGTCTCGCGAGCCACCACACGCACCGTGGTGGTGGCCTCGCTGGCCGTGCTGGGGCTGGACTTCCTGCTGACCGCGTCCATGTTCAGCCTATAGCCTGTAACCGTATAACCGCCTTCAAACTTTTTTAATTTGTCCATGAGAAAATCCGCCATTCCAGTGTCCGCCTCGAAGGGATGGCGCAAGACCCAAGTCGCGGGTGCAAGCCGGGCCGCCTTGTCGAGCCACTGAAAGAAAACGATGCAACGCTCCAAAAATGATCTCTGGGTTGGCCTGTTTGTCCTGATCGGGGGCCTGGCCATCCTGTTCCTGGCACTGAAGTCCGCCAACCTTCTTTCACTGAATTTCGACACTTCTTACAAGATCACGGCGAAATTCGACAATATTGGCGGCCTGAAACCGCGCGCTGCGGTAAAAAGCGCAGGCGTGGTAGTGGGCCGGGTCGAAAATATCAGCTTTGACGACAAGTCTTACCAGGCCAGCGTGAGCCTGGCCATGGAAAGCCGCTATGTGTTTCCCAAGGACAGCTCGCTCAAGATTTTGACCAGCGGCTTGCTCGGCGAGCAATACATCGGCGTGGAGGCCGGCGGGGATGAGAAAAATTTCGCCGCGGGGGACGTGATCAAGAACACGCAGTCGGCTGTGGTGCTTGAAAACCTGATCAGCCAGTTTTTATACAGTAAAGCGGCGGACAGCAGCTCCGGATCAGGGTCTGCACCGCCACCAGCGAAGATAGAAAAAAAATGACAAGCAACAACACAATGAAAAAATCAACAGGGTGGGCCGGCGCCGTTCTCGCAGTGGCGCTGCTTCAGGGATGCGCAACCGGACCGGGCGCGAATCCGTCCGATCCACTGGAGCCGTTTAACCGGGCCATGTTCGGCTTCAACGAGGGCCTGGACCGCGCAGTCCTCAAGCCCGTGGCCACAGCCTACCGCGACGTCACGCCCCAGCCGGTACGCACCGGCGTCACCAGCTTCTTCGGCAACATTTCCGACGTCTGGTCCATGGTCAACAACCTGCTGCAGGGCAAGGGCGAAGCCGCCGCCGACAGCCTGTTCCGCGTCACCACCAACACCCTCTGGGGCCTGGGCGGTATTTTTGACGTCGCCAGCGATATGAAAATCCCGAAACACTCGGAGGATTTCGGCCAGACCCTGGGTGTCTGGGGTGTGGGTTCGGGGCCTTACCTGGTGCTGCCGGTGCTGGGCCCATCCTCGGTGCGCGATACCGCCGGCCTCGTAGTGGACTACCAGCTGGACGCTGTCAGCCAGGCCAGCAATGTGCGTGTACGCAATTCCCTGACGACGCTGCGGGCGGTCAATGTGCGGGCCAACCTGTTGGGCGCCGGTGACGTGCTCGACCAGGCGGCGCTGGACAAATACAGTTTTACCCGAGAAATCTACCAGCAGCGCCGCAACAGCCTGATCGGCAATGCACCGGTGGAAAAGGAAGAACGCTTCGACCTGCCTGAAGGTGCATCGACGACACCCGCACCGGCACCGGCGGCCAAGTAAGCAGGTGAAACAGCTTTTACAGGGCCTTGCCAGAAGGCTGGCCTTTTGAAGCTCAATGCCGCCAATATTTACAAGACTGCCGAATAACTTCATCCCCAGTCCGGAAACATCCCGCAAAATTAGCTCGAAACATCGGTTCTCAGCGCGTCAGGCATTGGCAACCGTCTGTTTCGACACCGAAGGAGCATCATGAAACGCAGAACCCTCGCCCACCTGTTGACCGCCACCCTCAGCCTCGCCCTGTTGGGCGCTGCACCATTTGTGCGTGCCGCCGCCGACGAGGCCCCCGATGCCTTGATCAAACGTGTGTCGGCCGAAGTGCTGGACAACATCAAGACCGATAAGGCGGTGAAGGCCGGCGACCTGAGCAAGGTGCTGTCCCTGGTCGACAGCAAGATCATGCCCAACGTGAACTTCACCCGCATGACGGCCGCCGCTGTGGGCCGTAACTGGCGCCAGGCCACGCCCGAGCAGCAAAAGAAGCTGCAGGACGAGTTCAAGACCTTGTTGATCCGTACCTACTCCGGCGCGCTGGCGCAGGTCAGTGACCAGACCGTCAGCGTCAAGCCTCTACGCGCGGCGCCTGCCGACACCGAAGTTGTGGTGCGTACTGAAGTCCTGGGCCGTGGCGATCCCGTCCAGCTGGACTACCGCATGGAAAAGACCGCTACGGGCTGGAAAATTTATGACCTGAATGTGCTTGGCGTGTGGCTGGTGGAAACCTACCGTACCCAGTTCGCCCAGGAAATCAGCACCAAGGGCGTGGACGGCCTGATTGCTTCGCTGGTGCAGCGCAACCAGTCTAACAATGGCGCCAACAACGGCGCAACGGCCAAGAAGTCCTGAGCCACGCGAATTGCCGGTGCTGACGCTTCCCCCCATCCTCACGCATGCTGAAGCCGCGGGTTTTTCCCTCGGTCTGAAGCAGGCCGTGCAGTCCCAGTCCGCAGGGGTGGTGGCGGACGCCAGCGCCCTCAAGGAGTTTGACTCCTCCGCCCTGGCCGTACTGCTGGAGTGCCGGCGCGAGGCGCTGGCCGCCGGCAAGAATTTCGCGGTGGCGGGCCTGCCGCCCCGGCTGCGCCAACTGGCGGGCCTGTATGGTGTGGCGGAACTGATTCCGGCCGCCCCGGTAGGCGCGGCCTGAAGCGGGCGCCTTCGGCGCCACCCTCCCGCAGGGCATTCGGTGGCCCGGCCCGATAGAAATGGCATCCGCCCTTAAAATGGCGGGCTCATGCCAGCGATCTCATTCCAGTCCGTCTCCAAAACCTACTCCTCCTCGCGAAATCAAACGGGCCCGGTCGTCAAGGCGCTTGACGACGTCAGTTTCGATATCCAGCAGGGCGAATTTTTTGGCTTGCTGGGTCCCAACGGCGCTGGAAAAACCTCCCTCATCAGCATACTGGCCGGGCTGTCGCGTGCCAGCAGCGGCACCGTCAAGGTACACGGCAGCGACGTGCTGGCCGACTACGCCAGCGCCAGGCGCAAGCTCGGCGTGGTGCCGCAGGAGCTGGTGTTTGATCCCTTTTTCTCGGTGCGCGAGGCGCTGCGCATCCAGTCCGGCTATTTCGGCATCAAGCACAACGACGACTGGATCGACGAGTTGCTGCTGAACCTGGGCCTGGCCGACAAGGCCAACGCCAACATGCGCCAGCTCTCGGGCGGCATGAAACGCCGCGTGCTGGTGGCGCAGGCCCTGGTGCACAAGCCGCAGGTCATCGTGCTGGACGAACCCACCGCCGGCGTCGACGTGGAACTGCGCCAGACCCTCTGGCAATTCATCGCCAAACTCAACAAGCAAGGCAGCACCGTGTTGCTGACCACGCACTACCTCGAAGAAGCCGAGGCGCTGTGCAGCCGCATCGCCATGCTCAAGCAGGGGCGGGTGGTGGCGCTGGCGCAAACCTCCGAGCTGCTCAAGGCGGCGTCGTCCAATGTGCTGCGCTTCAAGATAGACAGCGAGCTGCCCGCGCACCTGGCCGTGCAGGCCCGCATCACCGGCCGCATCGTGCAGTTCCCTGCGCACAACGCCCATGAGATCGAGCAATACCTCGCGGCGATCCGCGAGGCCGGCCTGGTGGCCGAGGATGTGGAAATCCGCAAGGCCGACCTGGAAGACGTCTTTCTGGACGTCATGAACAAAAAACCGACTGACGACACTGCGGCCGTGGCGGTAGATCTTGCGAAAGTAGCAACATGACCGGCTGGCAAACACTGCTCTACAAGGAAACCCTGCGCTTCTGGAAGGTAGGCTTCCAGACCGTGGGCGCCCCGGTGCTGACCGCCGTGCTCTACATGCTGATCTTCGGCCACGTGCTGCAAGACCAGGTGAAGGTTTACAACCAGGTCAGCTACACCGCTTTCCTGGTGCCCGGCCTGGTGATGATGAGCGTGCTGCAGAACGCTTTCGCCAACAGCTCCTCTTCGCTGATCCAGAGCAAGATCATGGGCAGCCTGGTGTTTGTGCTGCTCACGCCGCTGTCGCACTGGCACTGGTTTTTCGCCTATGTAGGCTCCTCGGTCGCGCGCGGCCTGCTGGTCGGTGTGGGCGTGTTCGCCGTCACCGTGTTTTTCGGCCAGCCGGCTTTTGTGGCGCCGCTGTGGATTGTGCTGTTCGCGGTGCTGGGCGCCGCCATGCTGGGTGCCCTGGGTGTAATTGCCGGGCTGTGGTCCGAGAAGTTCGACCAGATGGCGGCCTTTCAGAACTTCATCATCATGCCCATGACCTTCCTGAGCGGCGTGTTTTATTCCATCCACTCCTTGCCGCCCTTCTGGCAGAAGGTCAGCCACCTGAACCCCTTCTTCTACATGATCGACGGTTTCCGCTACGGTTTTTTCGGCGTCAGCGACGTCTCGCCCTGGTTGAGCCTGGGCATCGTGGCAACCGCCTTGCTGGCCGTCAGCGCGGTGGCCGTCAACCTGCTGCGCACCGGCTACAAAATAAGACACTAGTTATGACCAGCGAAGAACTTCAATCCATCATCGCCGCGGGCCTGCCCTGCGAGCACATCGAGCTGTCGGGCGACGGCCGGCATTGGTATGCCACCGTGGTGTCCAGCGCCTTTGAAGGCCAGCGCCTGATCCAGCGCCATCAGAAGGTTTACGCCACGCTGGGCGGCCGCATGCAGACCGATGAGGTGCATGCGCTGTCCATGAAAACCTACACGCCCACCGAATGGGCCACTACCAACAACGGCAACGCGAACTGAAAAAAACATGGACAAATTACTCATCAAGGGCGGCAAGCCGCTGGCCGGCACGGTCGAAATTTCCGGCGCCAAGAACGCCGCGCTGCCCGAGCTTTGCGCCGCGCTGCTGACGGCCGACGAGGTGACGCTGCGCAACGTACCGCGCCTGCAGGACGTGGCCACCATGCTCAAGCTGGTCCGCAACATGGGGGTGGAGGCCGAACGAAGCGATGACGGCACGGTGCGCCTCAATGCCGGGCCACTGAGCTCGCCTGAGGCACCCTATGAACTGGTCAAGACCATGCGTGCGTCCGTGCTGGCGCTGGGCCCTCTGCTGGCGCGTTTCGGTGAGGCTACCGTGTCGCTGCCGGGCGGCTGCGCCATCGGCTCGCGTCCCGTGGACCAGCACATCAAGGGCCTGCAGGCCATGGGCGCCGAGATCGTGGTCGAACACGGCTACATGATCGCCAAACTGCCGGCCGGCCAGAAGCGGCTCAAAGGCACCAGCATCACCACCGACATGGTGACCGTCACCGGCACCGAGAATTTCCTGATGGCCGCCAGCCTGGCCGAAGGCGAGACAATCCTGGAGAACGCCGCGCAGGAGCCCGAGATCCCCGATCTGGCCGAGATGCTCATCAAGATGGGGGCGCAGATTGAAGGCCACGGCACGCGCCGCATCCGCATCCAGGGCGTGGAGCGCCTGCACGGCTGCACCCACCAGGTGGTGGCCGACCGCATTGAGACCGGCACCTTTCTGTGCGCGGTGGCGGCCGCCGGTGGTGACGTCGTCCTGAAGCACGGCCGCGCCGACCACCTCGACGCTGTGATCGACAAGCTGCGCGAAGCCGGTGCCGTCGTGACTGCGGGCGAAGGCTTCATCCGCATCCAGGCCAGTGGCCGTATGAAGGCGCAGTCATTCCGCACTACCGAGTACCCCGGTTTCCCGACCGACATGCAGGCCCAGTTCATGGCGCTCAATGCCATCGCGCAGGGTAGCAGCACCGTGACCGAGACGATCTTTGAGAACCGCTTCATGCACGTCAACGAGTTGGTGCGCCTGGGCGCCAAGATCCAGATCGAGGGCAAGGTCGCGGTGATGGAAGGCGTCGAAAAGCTTTCGGGCGCCACAGTCATGGCCACCGACTTGCGCGCCTCCGCCAGCCTTGTGATCGCCGGCCTGGTGGCCGAAGGCGAAACCCTGGTGGACCGCATCTACCACCTGGACCGCGGCTACGACCGGATGGAAGCCAAGCTGCGCGGCATAGGCGCGGACATCGAAAGAATCAAAGCATGATTACCCTTGCGCTTTCAAAAGGCCGTATCTTCGACGACATCCTGCCGCTGCTGCAAAGCGCCGGCATTGAAGTGCTGGACGATCCCGAAAAATCCCGCAAGCTGATCCTGGACACCAACCGGCCCGACCTGCGTGTCGTGCTGGTGCGCGCTACCGACGTGCCCACCTACGTGCAGTACGGCGGCGCCGACCTCGGCGTGGTGGGCAAGGACACCTTGCTTGAATCCGGCAGCCAGGGCCTCTATCAGCCGCTCGATTTGCAAATCGCCAAATGCCGCATCAGCGTGGCCGTACGCGAAGGCTTTGACTACGCCGCCGCCGTGCGCCAGGGTTCGCGCCTGAAGGTTGCCACCAAATATGTGGCCATCGCGCGCGATTTCTTCGCCACCAAGGGTGTGCACGTCGACCTGATCAAGCTCTACGGCAGCATGGAGCTCGCGCCGCTCACCGGCCTGGCCGACGCCATCGTCGACCTGGTGTCCACCGGCAGCACGCTCAGGGCCAACCACCTGGCTGAAGTCGAGCGCATCATGGACATCAGCTCGCACCTGGTGGTCAACCAGACCGCGCTCAAACTCAAGCAGGCGCCGATACGCCAACTCATCGACGCCCTTTCGGCCGCCACGGCCTCCTCGCAAAAATCCTGACCCATGAAACTGACCGCCGCGCCCGCCCGCCTATCCACGGTTTCCGCCACCTTCGAGGCTGAATTCAAGGCGCGCCTGCATTGGTCCGCCGACACCGATGCGGCCATCGAGCAGCGCGTGGCCGATATCCTGGCCGATGTGCAACAGCGGGGTGATGCGGCGGTGCTTGAATACACCGCGCGTTTTGACGGGCTCGACGCCACCGCCATGGGCCAGTTGGAGCTCACGCAGGCCGAATTGAAGGCCGCATTTGACACCATTCCCGCGGCCCAGCGCGATGCGCTCGAAGCCGCCGCGCGCCGCGTGCGCAGCTACCACGAGGCCCAGAAGAAGGCCAGCGGCGAAAGCTGGAGCTACCGCGACGAAGACGGCACCTTGCTGGGCCAGAAGGTCACGCCGCTGGACCGCGTCGGTATTTATGTGCCCGGCGGCAAGGCGGCCTACCCTTCGTCGGTGCTGATGAACGCCATCCCCGCCCATGTGGCCGGTGTTGGCGAAATCATCATGGTCGTGCCCACGCCCAAGGGCGAAAAGAACGCCCTGGTGCTGGCCGCTGCCTATGTGGCTGGCGTCACCCGCGCTTTCACGATTGGCGGCGCGCAGGCCGTGGCCGCGCTGGCCTATGGCACGCAAACCGTGACCAAGGTCGACAAGATCACCGGCCCAGGCAACGCCTACGTCGCCAGTGCCAAGAAGCGCGTCTTCGGTACGGTCGGCATAGACATGATCGCCGGCCCCTCGGAAATCCTGGTGCTGGCCGACGGCAGCACACCGGCCGACTGGGTCGCGATGGATTTGTTCAGCCAGGCCGAGCACGACGAACTCGCGCAAAGTATTTTGCTGTGCCCCGACGCCGCCTACCTCGACCAGGTGCAAGCCGCGATTGACCGCCTGCTGCCCGAAATGCCGCGCGCCGAAATCATCGCCAAGTCCCTCACTGGCCGCGGCGCGCTGATCCACACGCGCAGCATGGAAGAAGCCTGCGAAATCAGCAACCGCATCGCGCCCGAACATCTGGAAGTCTCCAGCCGCGAGCCGCACAAGTGGGAACCGCTGCTCAAGCACGCCGGCGCCATCTTCCTGGGCGCCTACACCAGCGAATCGCTGGGCGATTACTGCGCCGGTCCCAACCACGTGCTGCCCACCAGCGGCACGGCGCGCTTCAGCTCGCCTCTCGGCGTCTACGACTTCCAGAAACGCTCCAGCCTGATCGAGGTCAGCGAAGCCGGCGCCCAGGTGCTGGGCAAGATCGCCGCCGAGCTGGCTTATGGTGAGGGTTTGCAGGCGCATGCCAGGGCGGCCGAGATGCGGCTGAAATGAGTTTTGCACAACAGGCTCCAGCCTGAACACCTTGGACCTGCTCAAACGCATCCTCGGCTTCCTGGTGGAGATGGAGCCGCCGCAGTGGCAGTCCGATCGGCAATTTTCCGACAGCAGTGGCTACGGCCGCTGGCTTGAAATCGGGATCGCCCGAATCCGGGACATGGATGACGTCGAAGAGTTGCGCCTGTTGCTGGGCCACCAAAATGGCTATCTGCGTGAAGCGGCGCTGCGCCGTGTGGATTCGCTGCGCACAACGGCCCTGTGGACTGAAGTATTTGGGCTGTGCAATGACTGGGTAGCGCCAATACGGGCGAAAGCGAAGCGGGTGTCGCTCGACTGGTTGCGCAATGCGGACATCAAAACCCTTTTTCCGCACTTGCCGGCGCTCGCCGAATTGGTTTCAAGGCGGCGGGAAGACCACGCTGGGTTCGTTGCGCAATTCGAGTCCCGGCTGATGGAGGACCAGAATCTGGCGGCGCTGTTTGACGCGGCCAGCACCAGCGATTCGCGCAAGCTCTCCCGCTATTGTTTTGTTCTGCTGGAGCGATCTGCCTTTTCTCGGGTGCGCTTGATCGAGCTGGGGCTGGGAAGCGCCGACGTGACCCTGCAGGGGCGGGCATTACAGATGATTCGCAGCCTGCCGGCCGGCGAGCAGGCCGCCTATGCGCAGTTGCTGCTGGCAAGCCGCCGGAACCATCTGCGCTGGTACGGGCTTGACATGCTGTGGCGTGCGGATCCTGCGAGGGCTCGTGAGGTGGCCCTGCGTTATCTCTTGTCGCCTTATGCCGCCCTTCGTGACAAAGCCTTCAAGCTGTCAGGCCTGTCGCGGGAGTCCTTGCTGGCCTTGGCTGAGCAGCGCCTCCGGTCACCAGATGCCGGTTCCAGCGATATCCGTGTCGGCCTGTTGTTGCTCGCCTCGAGTGGCAAAAAAGACTGTGCCGGGCTGGCGCATTCGTTTTTTCTCAATCACCAGGCTCCGACGGTGCGGGGTGCAGCCTTGCTCACGCTGGCGCGCCTGTCACCCGAGGAGGCCGGGCCGCTGCTCTTGCCTGCCGTGGTGAGCGAGTTCTCCGCCGTGGGCCGCGCCGCCGTGCTCGCAGCGCTGGTCCTGGAGTTGAAGCCCTCAAAGGCCCAATGGCGGGAATTGGCAGCACAGGCCAGTTCCCCGATGGTGGTGCAACGCACGCACCGTTGGGCACATTCCATGGATAAGTGGCTTGAGCTGGCCGTATTACTGGAGATCGCCCGCTTGCATCCACAGCACCGCCAGCATTGCGCGGATGGCATCAGTCGCTGGATGGTCGCTTTCAATCGCTCCTGGGAAGCTCTGGGCTCCGAGTCTCGGGAGTGGATTTTTTCGAACTTGACCGCACTGAAAGGTACGGGCCTGAACCTCGGCGAATTGAAATTTTTCCTTGATTAATTACACGAATTTCGTGCAACACGAAATTCGTGTAAACTTCAGACCATGAAGAACGTGACCATCACCGTGGACGATGCCGCCCTGGAATGGGTGCGCATCGAGGCGGCGCGGCGCAATACCAGCGTCTCGCGCCTGGTGGGCGAGATGCTGGCGGAGAAGATGCAGCGTACCGACGCCTACCAGCGTGCCATGCATGACTGGCAAAACAAGGAGCGGGCCTGGGTGTCCAATGGGCAGCCTTATCCCACACGCCTTGAACTGGACGAGCGCGGCGCATGAGCGAGGCTTCTACCGGCGTTTTTGTGGACGCCAGCATCCTGATTTACAGCGAAGACGGAGCCGACCGGGCCAAACAGCAGGCTGCACTGGCCTGGCTGACCGTGCTATGGCGGCGCGGGCTGGGCCGCACCAGCACGCAGGTGCTCAACGAGTTCTACTTGCTGGCCACACGCAAGATCCAGCCACCCATGCCGGCCGGCGACGCGCGCGCTGAGGTGCGCCGCTATGCGCTCTGGCAGCCCTGGCAAACCGACCACGCGACGGTCGAGTCCGCCTGGGCGGTGGAAAGCCGCTACGGCCTGCACTACCGCGACAGCCTGGTGGTCGCGGCGGCCCAGCATCTGGCCTGCCGTTACCTGCTCAGCGAAGACCTGGCGCATGAGCAGCACTTCGGCGGTGTCCAGGTAATCAACCCTTTTAAAACCGGCATTGAACTGCTAGAGACCCTCAAATGACCCTGCCTGCCCCCATACTGGATCCCAAACTCAAAAAGCTGATTCGCCAGGACGTGCAGTCCATGCACGCCTACGCCATCCAGGACTCGGCCGGCATGGTCAAGCTCGATGCCATGGAGAACCCGCACCGCCTGCCCATGGCGCTGCAGGCCAAGCTGGGCCAGCGCCTGGGTGCTTTGGCGCTGAACCGCTACCCCGACGGCCGGGTGAATGACCTGCGCCGTGCGCTGGCCGACTATGCACAGATGCCCGAGGGCTTCGACATCATGCTGGGCAACGGCTCGGACGAGCTGATTTCGCTGCTGGCCATGGCCTGCGACGTGGAGGGCGGCTCCATCCTGGCGCCGCTGCCGGGTTTTGTGATGTATGCCATGAGCGCACAGCTGCAGGGCCTCAAATTTATCGGCGTGCCGCTGACGGCCGACTTTGAACTCGACGAAGCCGCCATGCTGGCCGCGATCAAAGAGCACCAGCCCTCCATCATCTATCTGGCCTACCCCAACAACCCCACGGCCAACCTCTGGGACGACGCGGTGATTGAAAAAATCGTCGAGGCGTCGCCCGGCCTGGTGGTGTTCGACGAGGCCTACCAGCCGTTTTCGAGCAAAAGTTATATCAACCGCATCGCCAGGCACGGCAATGTGTTGCTGATGCGCACTCTGAGCAAGTTCGGCCTGGCGGGTGTACGCCTGGGCTACATGATGGGCCCCAAGGCCCTGATTGCCGAGGTCGACAAGGTACGCCCGCCCTACAACATCAGCGTGCTGAACTACGAGTGCGCGCTGTTCGCGCTGGAACACCAGGAAGAATTCGCCGCTCAGGCCGGCGAACTGGTGGCCCAGCGAGCCGTGCTGATGGACGCGCTGGCCGGCATGGCGGCCAAGGGCGTCAAAGCCTGGAAAAGCGATGCCAACATGATCCTGGTGCGCGTGCCCGATGCCGCTAAAACCTTTGAGGGCATGAAATCCCACAAGGTGCTGGTCAAAAACGTTTCTAAAATGCATCCATTGCTGGCCAATTGTTTGCGCCTGACGGTTGGCACCGCGGACGAGAACGCGCAAATGCTGGCGGCGCTTGAAAAATCCCTATGACCACCCCCATCCTCGCTCCTTCCGCACCGAGAACTGCCGAGGTTTCGCGCAAGACCGCCGAGACCCAGATCACCGTCAAGCTCAACCTGGACGGCACCGGCAAGGCCAACCTGTCCACCGGCATAGGCTTTTTCGACCACATGCTGGACCAGATCGCCCGCCATGGCCTGATCGACCTCGACATCCAGGCCAAGGGGGACCTGCACATTGACGGCCACCACACGGTGGAAGACGTGGGCATCACGCTGGGCCAGGCCGTGGCCAAAGCCGTGGGCGACAAAAAAGGCCTGCGCCGCTACGGCCATGCCTATGTGCCGCTCGATGAGGCGCTATCGCGCGTGGTGGTGGATTTTTCAGGCCGCCCTGGGCTGGAAATGCACGTGCCCTTCAAGAGCGGCATGATCGGCACTTTTGACAGCCAGCTGGCCTATGAGTTTTTCCAGGGCTTTGTGAACCACGCTTTCGTGACCCTGCACATCGACAACCTCAAGGGCGAGAATGCCCACCACCAGGCCGAGACCGTGTTCAAGGCCTTCGCCCGCGCGCTGCGCATGGCGCTGGAGATAGACCCGCGCGCGGCCGGTGTGATCCCGTCAACAAAGGGTTCGCTCTAAACCATCGCAAAGCCCAAGTCGCCGCGCCGAATTTCCTCCCGGTTTTTGGCCTTGCTCCCTACAAATGCGCGGCAGCGGCCTTTAAATTCATAGCCAACCCTTCTGAACCCCTGATGGCAAAACCCAAAACAGTGGCCGTGGTCGACTACGGCATGGGCAACCTGCATTCCGTATCGCAGGCCGTGCGCCATGTGGCCGCGGGCAGCGGCTTTGAGGTGATCGTCACTTCCAAGGCCGAAGACGTCATGAACGCCGAACGCATCGTGCTGCCCGGGCAAGGGGCGATTGCCGACTGCATGCGCGAGCTGGCTGAGTCCGGGATGCTGGAATCGGTATTGCACGCGGCGGCCCACAAACCGCTGTTCGGCGTCTGCGTGGGCATGCAGATGCTGCTGAGCCACAGCGATGAAGGCCAGCCCGGTGACGGCGGCGCCGGCACCGAAGGCCTGGGGCTGATTCCCGGCGAAGTCGTCAAGTTTGAGCTGGCCGGCCGGACACAACCCGACGGCAGCCGTTACAAGGTGCCGCAGATGGGCTGGAACCAGGTCTACCAGAATGGTGCGGGCACGGCCGGCGCCCACCCGATCTGGGCCGGCGTGCCCGACGGTTCTTACTACTATTTCGTACACAGCTTTTATGCCCGCCCGTCGGATGCGCGCCACATCGCCGGCGAAGCCGACTACGGTGCGCGCTTTACGGCGGCAATTGCACGCGATAATATTTTTGCCACCCAGTTCCACCCCGAGAAAAGCGCCGACCACGGGTTGGCCCTGTATCGCAACTTCCTGCACTGGAACCCCTAGCAACAGCAAGTGTCTTGGGTCAGACCCGGTATCGGCACGCCGGAGTTTTTGTTACCCTGACCACCCGTTTTCTTTTTTACCGCCTTTTTACCGTCACATGCTACTCATCCCCGCGATTGACCTGAAAGACGGTCACTGCGTCCGCCTCAAACAGGGCGACATGGATCAATCCACCATCTTCAGCGAAGACCCGGCCGCCATGGCGCGCAGCTGGGTCGACAAGGGCGCACGCCGCCTGCATCTGGTGGACCTGAACGGCGCCTTCGCGGGCAAGCCCAAGAACGAGCAGGCCATCAAGCAGATCCTGGCCGAGGTCGGCAGTGAAATCGACGTGCAGCTGGGCGGCGGCATCCGCGATCTGGACACGATTGAGCGCTACCTGGACGCCGGCCTGCGCTACGTCATCATCGGCACGGCGGCCGTGAAGAACCCCGGTTTTCTGCAGGACGCCTGCACGGCCTTCGGCGGCCACATCATCGTGGGCCTGGATGCCAAGGACGGCAAGGTCGCCACCGACGGCTGGAGCAAGATGACCGGTCACGAGGTCATCGACCTGGGCAAGAAGTTCCAGGACTACGGCGTCGAATCCATCATCTACACAGACATAGGCCGCGACGGCATGCTGACCGGCATCAACATCGATGCCACAGTCAAGCTGGCCCAGGCCCTGACGATTCCCGTGATCGCTTCGGGCGGCCTGTCGAACATGGCTGACATTGAAAAGCTGTGCGAAGTAGAGGAGGAAGGCGTGGAGGGCGTGATCTGCGGGCGCTCGATTTACAGTGGTGATCTGGATTTTGAAAAAGCGCAAGCCCGCGCCGACGAGCTCAACGGCTAGGAGCCGCCCATAAATCCGATTTTCGGGCGCATGGCGGCGTTGCGCGGTGCTCGGAATCCTTATGCACCGCAAGTGCATTCCGGTTCCTGTGCTCCGGGCGCCTTGCCCTGCATCCCGACAATCGAATTTCTGGGCACTCCTAGAGGCATCTTCAACCATCGTCAGATCCACTGAATCCAAATGCTCGCCAAAAGAATAATCCCCTGCTTGGACGTCACCGGCGGCCGTGTGGTCAAAGGCGTCAACTTCACCCAGCTGCGCGACGCGGGCGACCCGGTGGAAATCGCCGCGCGCTACAACGAGCAGGGCGCCGACGAACTCACCTTCCTCGACATCACCGCCACCAGTGATGGGCGCGACCTGATCCTGCCCATCATTGAGGCGGTAGCGTCGCAGGTTTTCATTCCGTTGACGGTGGGTGGCGGTGTGCGCACTGTTGAGGACGTGCGCCGCTTGCTCAACTCCGGAGCCGACAAGACCAGCTTCAATTCAGCCGCCATCGCCAATCCGCAGGTGATCGCGGACGCCTCCGCCAAATACGGCTCGCAGTGCATCGTGGTGGCAATAGATGCCAAGCGTCGCAGCGAGGAGGACGCCAAAACTCGCGGCCCGGGCTGGGATGTCTACAGCCACGGCGGGCGCAAAAACACCGGCATGGATGCCATTGCCTGGGCCGCCGACATGGCGCGCCGCGGCGCCGGGGAGATTTTGCTGACCAGCATGGACCGCGATGGCACCAAGTCGGGCTTTGACCTGGCCCTGACCCGCGCGGTGAGCGACGCCGTCAGCGTGCCGGTGATCGCCTCGGGCGGCGTTGGCAATCTTGAGCACCTTGCCGACGGCATCCAGACAGGCGGCGCCGATGCGGTGCTGGCCGCCAGCATCTTCCATTACGGCGAATACACGGTGCAGCAGGCCAAGCAGCATATGGCGGCGCGCGGCATTCCTGTCCGCCTGTAACGCCGTCGGACGCTTCATCCGTGAGGAGCCCCCGCTGGGGCCATACCCTTGCTTTGGCCTGTCCTTTCAAATCCGTGACAATTGCCCCATGACCAAAAATTGGCTCGACGACATCAGCTGGGACGACAAAGGCCTGATCCCGGTCATCGCGCAGGAAGCCTCCAGCGGCGATGTGCTCATGTTTGCCTGGATGAACCGCGAGGCGTTGCAAAAAACCGCCGAGCTGGGCCAGGCGGTTTACTACAGCCGCTCACGCGGCCGCCTCTGGCACAAGGGCGAGGAATCCGGAAACCAGCAAACAGTGCATGAAATCCGCCTGGACTGCGACAACGATGTGATCCTGCTCAAGGTGACGCAGCTGGGCCACACGCCGGGCATCGCCTGCCACACGGGTCGCCACAGCTGCTTTTTCAGTGTGTACAAAGACGGCCGGTGGGTGGTGACCGAGCCGGTCCTGAAAGACCCGACAACCATGTACAAACAGACGCCCGGCAAACATGACCACGAATGATTCCCTCCAGCGCCTGGCGCAAATCATCGAAAGCCGCAAGGCGGCCAACGGCGGCGACCCGGACAAAAGTTATGTGGCGCGCCTGCTGCACAAGGGCCCGGACGCCTTCCTGAAAAAAATCGGCGAGGAAGCCACCGAAACCGTGATGGCCGCCAAGGACATTGATTGCGCGCTGGCCCAGGGCGGCGCGACAGCCGAGCTCAAAGGCAAGCTGGTCGGTGAGGTCGCCGACCTGTGGTTCCACAGCCTGATCGCACTGGCGCATTACGGCCTGAGCCCGGCCGACGTGATTGCCGAGCTGGAGCGCCGCGAAGGCACCAGCGGCATCGAGGAAAAAGCGCTGCGCAAGGCCCAGCACCGCGACGCGGCCGAAAAACCGTGAGCGTGCCGGCCATCGATTTCATTTTTGATTTGACTGTGACAGGAAGCTGACTCTCCATGGAAACCGATCTGGCCGAATTCGAGGGCAAAAACCCCAACGACCGTCTTGTGATGCACGTGCTGTACGGCCTGCACACGCTGGCCTGGTTCAGCGGCGGCGTGTTCGCGGTGATCGCGGTGATCGTCAACTACATACGCCGCGCCGACGAGTCCGACGCGCTCTACATCGACCACCACAACTACATGATCCGCACCTTCTGGTGGACACTGGGCTGGCTGGTGCTGCTGTCGCCGCTGTGGCTGCTGTTCGTGTTCCCGGGCTTCGTCGCCTACGGCCTCGTGTGGCTCTGGTATCTGTACCGCTGCGTGCGGGGCTGGATGCGCTTTAACAGCCACCGTCCGACTTAAGCCCTTAACTTAAACCGACCAAGCCATGAGCCACTCAGACAACTGCATTTTCTGCAAGATCGCCGTGGGCGCCATTCCGAGCCGCAAGGTGTATGAAGACGACGAATTGTTCGCCTTCCACGACATCAATCCCTGGGCGCCGGTGCATTTTTTGATCATCCCCAAGGCGCACATCCCGTCCATGGCGCAGGTGGGCCCCGAGCACGCCGCGCTGATGGGCCGCATGATGGTGCTGGCGCCCAAGCTGGCGATGGAGCAGGGCTGCAACCCCTACCCGGCGGGCGGTTACCGCATCGTGACCAACACCGGCGCCGAAGGCGGGCAGGAAGTGCATCACCTGCACTTTCACGTGATCGGCGGGCCGCGGCCCTGGTTGAAGGGTTAGCAAGGCGCCGGGAACCCCGGGCTGCGCTGGCACACTAACCCGGTAGGCCAATGTGTGTAATCGGCGCCCCGGCGGGTACTGGCCTTTAGAATCAAGGCAATTGCGTGCAAGCCGACCCAAAACCGGCAATAGTGCATTTACAGCGGTATTTACAGATTAGGAGCAAATCATGGGTTCATTTTCCATTTGGCACTGGCTGATCGTGCTGTTGATCGTGGTCATGGTGTTCGGCACCAAAAAGCTCAAAAACATGGGCAGCGACCTCGGCAGCGCGGTCAAGGGCTTCAAGGACGGCATGAAGGACGGCGGACAGCCTCCCGCCGACACGCCTGTGCCACCCGCCAGCGTCACGAATGCGCAGGCTTCGGACAAAACGACGATCGACGTCGAAGCCCGCCAGAAGTCGTAATTCAGGCCTGACTCAGTGATTGACCTCGGCATTTCCAAAATGGCGCTGATAGGCGCCGTGGCGCTGATCGTGATCGGCCCGGAAAAGCTGCCGCGCGTGGCGCGCACCGTGGGCACCTTGCTGGGCAAGGCGCAGCGCTATGTGGCCGACGTCAAAAATGAGGTCAACCGCTCCATGGAGCTGGACGAACTCAAGAAGATGAAGGAATCCGTCGAGGGCGCGGCCCGCGACGTCGAGAATTCCATCCAGACCAACGCCAGCGATTTTGAAAAATCCTGGGCCGAGGCCACTGGCGAGTCGTCCTCTGGCGCCCTGCCGGGCATGGAAGTCTTCCCCGAGTACAAGCACCCGAAAAAGAAGTGGCGCCTCAAGCAGGGCGCGACGCCCCAGTGGTACAAGGCTCGTACCGGCGTGCGCACCCGAGCGCAGTCGGGGGCTGCCCGTGTGGCACGTTTCCGCCCGCAGTCAGGTCGCCTGTCTTGAGCCTTGCTGCCGATCTCCTGTTCCTTGCGCACCTCCCGGCGCCACATATCCAGCGCAAACTCCCTTCATGAGCGATCCCAACACCGACAAGCCCGACGAACTCGCGGGCACTGAGCAGCCTTTTGTGCAGCACCTCATGGAGCTGCGCGACCGGATGATCAAGGCGGTGATCGCCATTGGCATCGCGGCAGCCGTGCTGGCTTTTTATCCGGGGGCCAGCGCCCTGTATGACCTGATGGCCGCGCCGCTGGTGGCAACCCTGCCCCAGGGCTCTAAACTGATCGCCATCAGCGTGATCACCCCCTTTGTGGTGCCGATCAAGATCCTGTTCATGGCGGCCTTTATGGTCGCGCTGCCGGTGGTGCTTTACCAGGTCTGGGCTTTTGTCGCGCCGGGCCTGTATTCGCACGAGAAAAAGCTCGTCATGCCGCTGGTGGTCTCCAGCACCGTGCTGTTTTTTGTCGGCGTGGCTTTCTGCTATTTCGTGGTGTTCGGCCAGGTCTTTCACTTCATCCAGAGCTTTGCGCCCAAGTCCATCATCGCCACGCCGGACATCGAGGAATACCTGAGTTTCGTGCTCGGCATGTTCCTGGCCTTCGGGCTGGCCTTTGAGGTGCCGATCGCGGTAATCCTGCTGGTGCGCATGGGCGTTCTCAGCGTGGCCCAGCTGCGCGAATACCGCGGCTATTTCTGGGTGGCCGCGGCTGTCGGCACCGCATTGGTGACGCCGCCCGATGCGGGCTCCATGATCATGCTGCTGGGTGTTGTCGGCGGCCTCTATGAGGTGGGCATCGTCGCCGCGCAGCTGTTCGTCAAGCACACCAAAAAGCCCGAAGACGACAGCGAGGCCGAAGCGGCCAAGCCCTGAGCCCCGGTTGCCCGGCTCCTAGCGCTGCTGCGCCTTGGGCCGCTGGCGTTTGCCGGGCGTGACGGCGATGTCGGTCTGCTTGTCCTTGCGTAGCACCGTCAGTGGAGCGGGAGCGCCGGGCTTGAGGGCCGCCACGGCGGTCAGCAGCTGGCTCACGTTGCGCACGATCTTGCCGTCCACCGCGGTGATCACGTCGCCGGGCTGTATGCCGGCCTGCGCGGCTGGACCGTTTTGCAGCACACCGGTGATGATGACGCCGCCGTCCTTGGCCGCCGCGGGCTTGAGGCCGAAGGTTTCGGCAAGCTCGGGGTTCAGGTCCTGCGGTTCCACGCCTATCCAGCCCCGCGTGACTTGTCCGTCTTTCACGATGCCGTCGAGGACCTGCTTCGCGGTGGACACCGGAATGGCGAAGCCTATGCCCATGGAGCCGCCCGAGCGCGAATAGATCGCGGTGTTGATGCCCATCAGGTGGCCGTTCACATCGACCAGCGCGCCGCCCGAGTTGCCGGGGTTGATGGCTGCGTCGGTCTGGATGAAGTTCTCAAAGGTGTTGATGCCCAGCTGGTTGCGCCCCAGCGCGCTGACGATGCCGCCGGTGACGGTCTGGCCCACGCCGAAGGGGTTGCCGATGGCCATCACCGGATCGCCCACCTGCAGCGCGTCGGAGTTGCCCAGCACGATGACGGGGAGTTTTTCCAGGTCGATCTTGAGGATGGCCAGGTCGGTGTCGGGGTCCGTGCCTATGACCTGGGCCTTGGCCTTGCGCGTGTCGTTGAGGATGACCTCGATGTCGTCGGCGCCTTCCACCACGTGGTTGTTGGTCAGGATGTAGCCACTGGCGCTGATGATGACACCGCTGCCCAGGCCGCCCTGCGGTTCGTTGGGGCTTTGGTCACCGAAGAAGAACTTGAACCACGGATCCTCGGCGTGCGGGTTCCTGGCGGCGGCCTTGCTGGTATTGATACTGACGACGGCTGCAGAAGCCGCTTTGGCGGCCGAGGCAAAGCCCCCGCCGGTGCCCGGGGTGCGCGTCGCGTTGCCGGCCGGGGCCTCGATCACGGATACCCCGGGCGTGTTGCCGCGGTCCAGCCATTGGGGCTTGAGGGTGGCCACCACGAAGTAGGCAGCCAGCAGGACGGTCACCGTTTGGGAAAAAAGAAGCCAGGTACGTTTCATGAAGCGATGGGTTACGGTGTGCCGTTGGATGCGGGTGCAAATAGGGAAAGCCCGGGGGCCGGCCCCAAGGGGCGCGGCCGGGTCATGAAGTTTATCGCTTCGGTTCCCTGGCCGCTGTAAGCCAGCATGCAGTTTTGCTCCAGTACGATGTTCCCGGCGGCTTTCAGGCCGTGCTGTCGGGATTGGGCGGGGTCGACCGGGACCGGCGCCTGCGGTCAACAACCATAACGGAGGGGACATTCATGCATCAGTATTCAAGGCGGATTTGGCTCGCGCGCGGCGCGGCCGCCATGGCGGCGGGGTCGACGGGGCTGGCCTTGCCAGTCCTGGCCGCGCCCACCACGACGACATTTCCGGCCAGCGTGGCAGTGCAGGGCACAACACTGCAGCTCAACGGTGCCGGCACTCGTTTCAAGGCGGTTTTCAAGGTCTATGACATGGCCATGTACACCAGCCGGAAGGTGGCGTCAGCCGACGAGGCGATGAAGCTGGGAACGCCCATTCGCCTGGCCTTCGTAGCGCTGCGCGAGGTTTCCGGCACAGACCTGGGCCGGCTCTTCCTGCGCGGCATGGCCGACAACTCCAGCCGCGACGCCGTGAGCCGCCATTCGGTGTCGAGCAACCGGCTGATCGACATCTTTTCGGGCCGAAGCAAGCTGATGCCCGGCGACACGTTCGCGATGGAATTCGTGCCGGGCAAGGGCACCAGTTTTTTCATCGCGGAGCAGCCGCAGGGCGCGCCCGTCGGTGACGCGGAGTTCTTCCGCATGGTGCTGGGTATCTGGCTGGGTTCCGTGCCGGCCGATTTCATGCTGAAGGACGCGTTGCTGGGTAGCGAAAAAACCTGAGCGCCCTGAGACAATGGGGTGATGAGCACCACACGACAGGATTTGCTGCAGGCCTTTGATGCGCTGTTGCAGCCCGCACGGTTCAAGGATTACGGCCCCAACGGCCTGCAGGTCGAGGGCCTGCCCGAGGTTCGCAAAATCGTCTCCGGCGTCACCGCCAGCCTTGCGCTGATAGAGGCGGCGATTGCCGCGCAGGCTGATGCCATTTTTGTGCACCATGGCCTGTTTTGGCGCGGCCAGGACGGCTGTGTCACGGGCTGGATGAAACGGCGCCTGGCCTTGCTGCTGGCCCACGACATCAACCTCTTTGCCTATCATCTCCCGCTTGATGCCCATCCCGAACTGGGCAACAACGCGCAACTGGGCCTGCAACTGGGTCTGGCTGCCACGGGGCGCTTTGGCGAGCAAGACCTGGGCTTTATCGGCGGGCGCGGCGACGGTGGTGGTTTCGCCGACGCTGCCATGCTGGCGGCCCATGTGCAGCAGGTGCTGAAGCGGCCCGTGCTCCTGGCCGGGCCGGCACAAAAGCCCATTCAGAACATCGCCTGGTGCACCGGGGGCGCGCAGGGGTATTTCGAGGCAGCGATCGCCGCGGGCGCCGAGGCCTTCATCACCGGTGAAATTTCTGAACCGCAAGCCCACTACGCCCGCGAAATGGGTGTGGCCTTCATCGCCTGCGGCCATCATGCTTCCGAGCGCTACGGCGCGCCGGCGGTGGCGGGGCAGGTCGCCGCCCAGCTGGGCCTGGCCCACGAGTTCATCGACATCGACAATCCGGCCTGAATCAGGCCGGGCCTTTGCCCGAGCCGGTTCAGGCCGGCTTGTGGCGTGGCCGGCCCGTCCGCGTGGCTTTGCCAGTGCCTTTCGAGGCTTTCGGGCTTTTGGCCTGCGAGGATGCCGGTGGCACGGCGTTACGCAGCGGGACCCAGCTGGAGCCCAGTTCCGCATGCTCGACCGGCACGGCAGCGTGGCTCTCCGGATCGAGTAGCGCCGCGCGGGAACGCATCGCGCGCGCGGCCTGCGCCACCGACTGCGCCTCATGCAGCAACTGGTCCACATCTTTGCCGGTGGCCGACAGGTGAACAATGCCGACCGCGATGTCCGGGGCGATCCGTATGCGCCGCCCGTCCAGCGAACGAAGGTCCAGGGGCCGCCGCAGGCTGGAGGCCACGCGCAGGCCCAGCGTGCGTATCCAGCGCGGCGAATGCATGGTCTCCAGCAGCACCATGAAACAGCGGTCGTAATAGCGGCCGGCCGGGTTGACGGCGCCGGTGTGGCGCTGCATGCGGCGCGCCAGCTGGATGTAGAGGTCGTTGAGGCCTGCTTGGCCGATCACCGGCAACAGGCGTTCGGGTTCGAACAGCAACACGGCCATCAGGGCGCCGTCCCGCCGGGTACGCAGGCGGCGCTGCTGCGCCCCGATGATTTTCTGCACCATGGCCACGCCGTCGTAGAGCTGGGTGATGGGGTCGCGGCGCGAACTCTCGCCTTGCCTCATTTGACGGATGTGGTGGTTGCGCAGCCACAGCATGGCGGCGGTGATGACCACGCTGAGCAGTGCCGCCAGCGCCACGCCGGCCTGCAGCAGCAGCGGTGGCCGGCTGGTGTTCAGCGCCATTCCATAAAGGCCGATCTGTGCGGGCAAGGTCAGCAAGCAGCCCAGGGCCAGGCCCCAGGCCATCCTGTCGCCCAGTTGCGTGGCGCGCACCGAAAGCCAGAGTACCACCGACAGGTTGGCGATTGCCACCGCCCCGGAAACCGGCAGGCGCCATTCAGGAACGAGCACCAGGCACAGCGGGGCCCCCGCGAGGCAGACTACGGTCATCGCCAGCAGGCTGACTTTCATCAGGCGGTCGCGCTGGTGGGCTGACAGCCATTTGCTGGCGCCGTAGCTGCCCATGGCTGCACACAACGGACCGGCCAGGAGCTGGGCCGTGCCCAGCGCCTCTTGTGCGTCGGGCCAGATGGCGGCGGGCAATCCGCACAGCATCATGACCACTGCCCAGCACAGGGCTAGGTAAGCCAATGTTTGTGAAGCGGCGCGGGTCCGGCTGTAAAAGGCGTCGGCCAGCGCCAGCAGGACCACCAGGCCCAATGCGCCGGCCGCCGCGCTCCACAGCATGATCTCTGAGCCGGACATCAGCGGGGGGACGACCGTATTCATAGCCATGCTCAGCATGGTGAACAAGGGCCCGCCGGCTGCTGCGCCGTGGTTTGCGCCAAAATACCCCAAGAATGCATCTGCCCGAATCCCTCGTGTTCTTGTGCTCGCCGCAGCTTCATGGCGACCGCGGGCCTACCCGTTTTTTCGCGATTATGGTCCGTCCGGACGCGGAATGCACCTTGTCGCTGGAATTTTCCCCTTGCGAGCGAGGGGCGCGCCGTGGCTAGGCCGCTGCTCATCACCATGGGCGATGCGGCGGGCATAGGCCCTGAGATCATCGCCAGGGCGTTTCGTGAGGCACCCGCCGATCTCGCCGGCTGCGCCGTGGTGGGCGACCTGGCCACGTTGCGACGGGCCGCGGCGCTGGTCGCGTCTCCGATTGCGCTGCCGGTGGCGCAGTTCGACAGCCTGGCCGAACTGCCCTGTGTGCCTCCGCACTGCATCCCAGTGTTGCAGCAGTGCGCATTGCCCGGTCTTGTTTCCTACGGAGAGGTCAGCGCGGCGGCCGGTCAAGCCGCAGCCGACTGCATCGTCTGGGCGGCCCGCCGCGTGCTCGCCGGCGAGGCTGCCGCGCTGGTGACTGCCCCCATTCACAAGGAGGCCCTGGCCGCCGCCGGTGGCTGGGCGGCCCAATTTCCGGGCCACACGGAAATGCTGCAGGCCGAAGCTGCCGCTTTTTTAGGCAAGCCCGTGAGCGAAGTGCCGGTGCGCATGATGCTGGCCAATGAGGAGCTGCGTACCGTGCTGGTGAGCATTCACATGTCGCTCAGGCAGGCCATCGAAGCCGTGACCTTCGACAACGTGCTGCAAACCCTGCGCATCACGCACGCCGCTGTGGGCGTAGCCCTGGGGCGTGCTCCCCGTATCGCGGTGGCGGGACTCAATCCCCATGCCGGCGAAGGCGGGTTG
>Ga0102589_1001885_pt1 | contig 26205 bp, 31 predicted proteins | sample AraplaMF_Col_mLB_FD_76858 | JGI IMG/M metagenome (GOLD analysis project Ga0102589, IMG submission 76858) | Arabidopsis root microbial communities from the University of North Carolina, USA - plate scrape MF_Col_mLB | ecosystem: Host-associated > Plants > Roots > Endosphere | place: USA... | reverse complement strand
GGAATCTTCCGACGAAAGTGTAGCAACTGTTGATCAGAACGGGGTCATTAAATGGGTCGGCCCTGGTGAAGCATACATCTGGTTCATTTATGAAAATATGAGAGATGCTGTTTGGGTAAGAAACATTAAGCCAGTAGATTTATATTGGGTTGAAAACGATAAATGGAAAGATAGCAACGTAATATTAGAACCTAATAAGTCCACTGACATCTCCATTAATGGATTCTTTGGTCGTCCAGGCAGAGATGGAAGGTGTGATTGTTATAATCTTAATAGCAAAGCAAAATTGACGGTGGCAGACGAATCGGTTGCAACGATTTCTGCTGATGGACATCTCATCGCTCACTCTGTTGGAAAAACGACAATAACTGCTACTGTTTTTGGAATGTCAAAGACAATTGATGTTGAAGTTGTAGCAAAGTATCCTACATTTACTATAGGTATAAGTTCCTCGCCTGGTTATATCGTAAATTCAGTAGGCTCAAAAAATGTGTTTGTCATTAATGCTATGTCGAGCGATGGAACGATAAAAGACGTAACAGCTGATGTCAAATATACTAGTTCCAATCCGGAAGTAGCGGAAGTGACCGCTGATCATAAGATTGTGACGAAATCAGAGGGAGCAGCTGTTATATTTGCCGAATATGACGGATTTAAAATTTATTTTCCTGTTATTGTTAAACCATAAAGCATACTTAGTATAATTGACTTTTAGATACAGCTTTAAGATACAAAATAGTCTGGTTTTTATGTTTAACCCCGTATGTTAGCTATAATCTAACATTACGGGGTATTTTAATGAATGAATTTAAAAGGAATAGTAAAAATTCCTTTATTAGTTCAATTAATGAATTTGCAATGAAGCAAGGTATCAAAATAAGAAATTCTTATTAAGCTAACTGGCGCGTTAGTTGAGCAAAACTTAGGAACTGATTAATCAATTAGTTCCTATTTCTGTATTTAGCATTTTTGTAAACAAATTGTAAATTTTATATTTTAAAGTAAAAGCATTTCCTTGTAATGAGAACTGCTTTTTATTTTGATTTAAAATTAAAACATATTTAATAACAATAATAATATAATAAAAAAAGATATAAATTTATTGTAAAACAATAAATTATACGTTAAAGTCATATTATCATTATAAGTGAGGTGTTTCAAATGAATGTTAAACGAGGTTCTTCCACTTTCTTAAAGGTCATCATTTTTCTGGTTGGAATGGCAGTGTTTACTTTGTGTATTTATTGGATGCCTGTACAAACCATTAAAGACATAAAAGCACATCCAGGTGGGGATTACTCGATATATCCCCTTTTAGTATGTGCTTATGGAATCTGTATTACATTTTCTTTTACGTTGTATCAAGTATATAAACTATTAACCTATATCGAAAGGAACAACGCTTTCTCCGAGTTATCTCTTACATCTTTGAAGGTTATTAAAAAATGTGCTTTTACAGCCATTTTCTTCATTGTGTTAATGATAATAAGCTTAAAGGTGATTTCTAAAATAACAGGAGATGATGCAGCAGGTCCTATATCGCTAAGTCTGATGTGTATTTTAGCAACTAGTATCATAATAGCCATTGTGGACGTACTTCAAAAGCCGTTAAAAAATTTCCTAGATAAAAAGTAGGTTTTACTTTCTTATTAATTTTTCTACCAATGAGCTTTGTGCGATCTGACAGAAAGTAAATACTTAATGTACAAAGGAACAAATTTCCAGTGTATATAATGCAATAAATTCTATATGATTTTTACTGAAGAACACTTGAAATCAATGGTGGAAAGCTTAAATGGGAAAATGGGAAAACGTAGCAAATGGTATTGCAATTGTAATAGTATTAACTGTTCTTGAAAAAATAACAAATTCATTATGGTTCAAATACATATTTTTAATTCCAATACTTTTTATAGTTTTGTATATTGTATCTAAAATCAAATTCCTACAGAAACCAGTATCGAAGAAAGTAGGATGGTTAATCTTTACAGTAATATCAATTTTAATAATATTTTTACCTGATTTTATTATAAAATAGGGGCTATTTGTCTAATAGCCCTTTAAGGATTAAAAAATTCCTTATCGAACTAACTGGCGTGCTAGTTCATGAAGAAAGAAGGATAGATTAATCAGATATTTTATCTGGTATTCTATCCTTCTTTTTTCACTTATAATGTGTGCAATAAAAAAATCATCTACTTAGCTTCTTTTTACATTTGGCGTTCAGTTGTGAATGAGGTTTTTGCTTCTTTTTCTGGCATTGTTAAGAAAATAACAGCGATGACGATACATACAGCACCTAGTAATTGGTATACTCCGAAAGATTCCTTTAGCCAAGTGATAGAAACAATAGTTGCTACAAGTGGTTCAATACTAGATAAAATACTAGTCTCTGTTGCTGATAAATATTTTAGACTTCCGATGTAGAGAAGAAAAGAAAGTGTACCAATTACAATAATAAAAATCAGCATAGAGAATGTTGACAACGTTAAGGTTTGTGAAAATTGTTTCCATTCAAAAGAACGATTGTAAATAAATAATGCAATACCTCCAATGAGCATACCCCAGCCAATAATAAGAGTCGTCCCCCAATGTTTAATAAGGGAAGCCGGATGAAGTGTATAAAAGGAAAAACCGATAGCTGTTAACAGTCCGTATAAAATAGTTTCCCTCGACAAGACAACACTATGGGTTGATCCGTTTGTAATAATAAAGTATGTGCCTATTAGAGCAGAGACAATTGCTAGCACTTGCATAGTAGACGGAAGTTTTTTAAGCTGTATTGCAACATAAATAGTAATGAGAACTGGCCCTAAAAATTGAAATAAAGTAGCGGTAACAGCGTTGCTAATATGCACAGTTTCGATAAAAGCATATTGCGCTCCAAGCATCCCGAGAATAGAGAAAATGATAAGTTGTAAAAGATGGCGTGGGTGTCGCCAAATACGAAATATTTTTTGTTTTTTTGTAAGTAAGAAACATAGAATAAAGGCCCCGGCAAGTAAGAGGCGAATTACTAAAAAGCCGATAGATGATATTGTCGTATGTTGAAAAAACCACTGAATCACTGGACCCGATAACCCCCATAATGTAGCTCCTGTAATTATCATAAAAAGTCCAAGACGTCTGTTGTTTTGCATGAACATGTTGCTCCTTTCAAAGATTGATTTCTTTAAATTTACATGATAGAAGTAATTATATATAACTTATGGTACCGTAAAAAGTATCAATAATTAGTTTTATAAAGGGGTCAGATTTTATGTTAGAGTTAACGCCAAATTTGAATATAGAGAAAAAAACGCCATTGTATGTACAGTTGTATGAGTATATAAAAGCAGAAATAAGAAGTGGAAAAATCCCTTCTAAGACGAAGCTTCCAGCAAAAAGAAAATTAGCAATACACTTAGAAGTGAGTAAAAATACAGTGGAAGCGACATATGAACAACTTCTGGCAGAGGGATATATTGAATCGGTTTCACGTAAGGGATATTTTGTATGCGAATTTGAACAAATGATGTATACAGTGAAAAAAAGAGAAGTTGTTAAGGAAGTCTTGTACAGTGAACAGAAATATAAATATGATTTTACACAAACGGGTGTAGATGCAAAGACGTTTCCATTCTCTGTATTTAGGAAAATATCAAATGAAGTTTGGCACCAAGAAAATAGGGACCTTCTATTACTTGGTCATCCTCAAGGTGAATCCAACTTGCGTGAAGAGATTGCGAAATATTTATATGAATCAAGAGGTGTAAATTGTTCAGCGAGTCAAATTGTAATTGGAGCCGGAACACAATTTTTAATAAAAATGTTGTTTCAGTTATTAAAGGGAAGGCATTTTGCAGTTGAAAACCCTGGATATCATCGAAAATTGGCTTTCTTTGAAAAGGGAGAAGAAAATGTACAAATGCTCCCTCTTGATGAAGATGGGATCTGTATTGCAAATTTAGAGTCTAGCAATGCGAATGTTATATTCGTTACCCCGTCTCACCAATTTCCTTGTGGAATGATTATGCCAATTAAAAGAAGGGTGCAACTATTACAGTGGGCACAAGAGGAGTGTGGACGATATATTATTGAAGATGATTATGATAGTGAATTTCGTTACTCTGGAAAACCGATTCCTGCATTACAGGGGCTTGATACAGAGGGAAAAGTAATTTACATGGGAACATTTTCAAAAGCCTTGCTCCCATCATTACGAATGAGTTACATGGTGCTGCCAAAACAGCTAATTGAGTTGTATCAAACACAATATTTATTCTACACACAAAGTGTTTCAAGGGTTGATCAAGAAATCATTAGAAGATTTTTAAACGAAGGGCATTGGGAAAAACATATTCATAAAATGCGAGTTGTTTACAGAAAAAAGAGAGATGTTCTTGTCGCGGCGATAAAAAAGCACTTTTCTAATAAGGTGGAAGTGATAGGAGAAGATTCTGGCTTACATATTTTATTAAAAGTTCACAATAGCATGTTAGAAGAAGAGTTAATAAATAATGCAGCCAAAAATAGTATAAAAGTATATCCAGTTTCAATGTACTATAGCGATAGGAATAATCCCAAAAATACAGTTTTACTTGGGTTTGCTATTTTATCAGAAGCTGAGATTGAAGAGGCAATGCGATTGTTATATAATGCATGGTTCAGAGAATAATATGATAATAAAAAAGATCTCGTAAATTTGAAGTGCACCCCAATTGTTATATGCATCTAACAACTGGGGTGCACTTTACTAGGTTAGTCTTTTTCTATTTCCTTATTTAACTAACTGGCGCGTTAGTTTAACAGTGAGAGCAGCAAATAGCTGCTTTTTTTATTTAAGCATTTACACGTTAAGATATTAAGGTTACCAAAAAGAAAGAAAACCTAATATTAAACAAGTATAATATATTTAAACCTAACGTTATTGGAGGAAGTAAATGGAGCTTTTACACAAAACTTTAAATGGCTTAAAAAAGAGACTTGAAAAAGATAACACGATTTATATTCAACATACTGAAGGTTTGGTATATGAAGTTACTTGTGATTTTAATGCACCAGCTTCTGAAAAAAGCATAAAACAATTTGAGAACCAAACTGGTTGGACATTGCCACAAGATTATAAAGAATATTTATTACAACATAATGGAGCAAATCTGTTATATATACCACGATACGGTGATGGCATTGAGCTTTTTTCAATAGAATACACATTAGAACTGTTTGAAAGCTGGCAACAATACGAAATGTTTGAACGTAATTTATTTGCAATCGGAACATGTAGAGATGGATATTTATTAATTGATGCAGATTTGTGCAAGCCAACTCCTAGTCGAGAAGGTAATTATATGCACTGGTATACTGATGGTGGGTCTGAGGAAGATGTAAAATCGTTATATACGAATTTTGAAATATGGTTAGATCGAATCATTGCAGCGCAAGGTGATGATTATTGGAATTGGTCTATATTTTCAGCAGATAACTATTATAAATATAAATAAGTTTACTATTTAACTAACTGTCGAATTAGTTGAACAGAAAAAAGAGGATGATTATTATTTGATCTTCCTCTTTTTGATATATGACAGACTGGTTCAACAACGTGTTCAATACTTTATCAATAATAAAGATTAGATTAGTATTAAAGTATAAAAAAGTTTTTGGAGGCAATCCCATGAATAAAGGCTTTGAATGCAAATGTTGTGGAAAATTCCATGATGAGTTACCGATGAGTTATGGCAGCTCTGTACCTGATTTTGTTTATGATATTCCAGAAGACGAGCTAGAAAGTCGTGTAGAGATGAACGATGATTTATGTATAATTGATGATAAATATTTTTTTATTCGAGGAAATATTGAAATTCCTGTTATAGATGAAGATCAATACTTTGTTTGGGATGTCTGGGTATCGTTAAGTGAAGAAAATTTTGATAAAACAACAGATTTTTGGGAGGAGCCTGATAGAGAAAAGAAGTTGGAACCAATGTTTGGATGGTTATCGACTGATATTACTTGTTATCCAGAAACAATTAATTTAAAAACAATGGTACATACTCGGACAGTTGGATTGCGTCCCATATTTGAGTTAGAACCAACTAATCATCCACTAGCTGTAGAAAAAAGTACGGGTATATCAGTATAACGAATTAAGCAAATTGCAGAAGAATTATGTGATTCAGATAAGTAATCTTAGGAATCCATTGTTCAACTAACTGGCATGTTTGTTGAAGATAGGGAGTGCACATAACCTGCTTTTTATTTGCTTATTTAATATACCTGGTTTATTGGATATTAGGAGGATGAGAGAATGAAATATTTCTTTTTATGTTTTGGGATATTGGTATTTATTGTCGGAGTTTCGATTTATTCTTTTCTACATGAACCAATGACAGGTCCCCTGGTTGATGGACCTTTACCGACTGGCAACTTTAATCTAATCATCTTAATTATAATTAGTATTATTTGTTTTTCATTTGCCTATTTGTTGCGTATTGTTGTGTTTTAACTAGAAGACAAATCAATTGAAAAAGATTAAGGGGCATTTGAGTTGAAAAAAAAGAGTAATAAAATAATAATACTAGGTACTTTAATTTATTTATTTTCCTTTTTATTAGTTTTTCCTGTGAGTATACCGTTGTATTTAATATTAGCTATGGGGTCGGGTGATCCTACTCTTTCAATAGCTACAACGGATATGATTTATAATTGCTATCTACTATTTATTAGTATTGTAGGTTCTATAATTTTGAATCTCATTTTTAAACCCGTAAAATGGAATAAAAACAATAAAATAACTTGGTCAATACTTGTTGCACACTTATTCTTAATACCAATGAGCGTGCAATTTTATAGTAATTTATTAGAATTGTTAAATTAAATTCTCATCTTATAAACTAACTGGTGCGTTAGTTGTAGATCACTAAAGGCTGCATAGCAGCCTTTTTATCAAGTTAACTGGTAGATTCGTTGAATAAGATAATGTTATAATTTTATGATTAAAAATTTAAGAAATGTAGGAATACAAATGATGAATATAAAAAGAATAATTCGACTAATAATTGTGGGTACACTTACCATAACGCTTAGTGGCTGTGTTTCTAAAGAAGATGTTCAGAAACCAATTTATAATTATTTAAATACAAATTATGGTTTATCTGACAAATTTACAGTGATAGATACAGATGATAATTGGTTTGAAGGAGTAGACCATCAAACACACATTGAAATTGAAGAACCTTACCGTTCATATGCGTATTTACAATTAGAACGCGATTCATTAAAAATTTTAGAAGATGAAAGTGATGACATCTTTTTAGAACTATTCAAAGGTGCGTATATAGAGCAACATCCTGAAATTATAAAGGAAATGAAACACCTGGTTAAGCAATATGGCTTTACAAACGTTCCTAATAAAGTAGTAATTGATTCAGGTTCAACTACATTTCCATATCCATACGAAAACATTGAACTAAATCTAGTCTATTGGGACGAAATGGTAGATGAGTTTAAAAAGACAAAAACAATAAATACAAATGAATTAATACCAACCTTTCAACCAACTGATCCAAGAAACACTAATTCAAGATATATGGGAGTAGTGAATTTTTTGTTTGAATACGATCTAAATAAAAATGGGAATAAAATTTCTAAAGTGCCTAAAGCAAAAGACATAGCGAAAGAATTTCAAAAAAGTGGAGTATTAACAGAAGGGATATATAACATCGAGATTTTAGTTGTAGATTATGGTGAAGAGTATTCATCAATAGATGAATTAGATACATATGCATTGTTTAAAGTAGACAGAAATAAAGACTATACAATAATTGCTACACCAAAATATGATGACTTAGAAAAGGCATACTATTATGGTGAGTATTTGAAAAAGACACAAGGTAATTAGTATTTTTAAGCAACCAACTGGCGCGTTAGGTACAGTAATCGACCACTTTGGAGGTCTTTTTCAACTACACTAATGGCAATTAAGTGGACTTAAGAAATGATATAATAAGGCATAATAAATTAGTAATTAGGGAGCAAATGATGAATAAACAAACTTGCCCTTGTTGTGGTTATAAAACTTTAGAAGAACTAGATAATTATGAAACATGTCCAGTTTGTATGTGGATGTATGATGACATTCAATCATTTAATCCCGATAGACGGGGAGCAAATAAAGAAACATTAAGAGAAGCTCAAAAGAATTTTATAGAAATAGGAAGAGCATCAAAAGTACTTTTCGCTTTAGGTGGCGAACCAACATCAAATTATGTAAAAGATGAAAATTGGAGACCTTTAGATTAATAATTGAGATGATATAAAGGTCTTATTGAACTAACTGGCGCGTTAGTTGAAAGTCATGAGTCACTGTAGGGGCTCATTTTTTATTGAAGAAAATGCGGTATAGTTGAACAAGGAATTCAATAATTTATGCCAAAAAACGTGTTTAAAAAGGAGTATTTATGTATTTTAGAAAGGGATATGTTCCTTTAATTTTATTGCTAATAGTTTTTATAATTGGTTGTTCCAAATTGTCATCAAAAATTGAAGATGATCAATTCACTCCAGCAAAGACAGACATAGTAAGCAATCACGACGGTATAGAGAATATAACAAGGCTTAAAGAATTTATCCAAAATGTAAGTAAAGAAAAAGAAGATAAGATCCGTGTAGTTTCCTTTACAAAAGAAGGTGACCCGATTATTAATGATATAACATTTGACTTAGAGACTCTCGAAGTGTCAAGTGATAGAACAAGAGATAAATATGGAGAAAAAGCAATCAAAACACATTCATGCAAAACAATTGAAGTGAATAAAAATGAACAAAACCAAGATGAATATGTTTTAACAAGATGTTCAGGTTATGATATACCTTTCTATTTAGGCGTAGATTAAAGAGCACTAATACAAGTAACTGGAACAATATTTGTACAAAGCTTTAGAGCTGATAAATAATAGAAATGGTGGTTAAGTATGGATAAATATTTCCATAAAAAATGTTTAAGCGAATTTTTTGATTCTGGTGTAGGTTTAGGTTTCTATATCAAAGGAAGGTATTCGGGAAAGCATATAAAGTTTAGAGAAGAATTACAGAGCTTTCTTTGCGCATGTGAGAAATATTGGCAAAGATATAAAGCAAATGGCCCAAGAGAGAAGTTTGATTTACTTATAGGTTTAGATCAATACGGTGACAATGAATTTTCCAGACAAGAGATAATGGAGATAATAAACATTTGTAATGGTTTATCAGAAAAATACAATTCTGATAATATAGATGACCAAAAAGTAAGATACTTTTCAATGAAGTTGAAGGAGTTATGTGAAGAAGCTCTCCAAGAGAATAATTTAGTCGAAGCAATAGGAGATTAAGATAATTTATACCTTATTAAACAAACTGTCGCGTTAGTTGAAGAGTGAGAGCAGCCCTTAGGCTGTTCTTTTTTTATTGAAGTATTTGGCAGTTTAGTTCAATAAGGATTTTTGAATAAAAAGGGATTTTTAGTTATTAAAGAGAAATTATTAAATGGAATATTTTTCCATAATGAGAATGATCGATATTACAAACAAAGATTTTGTATATTAGCACAGGAAAAGGTGATTGGTTTGAGATTGTTTATTGGAGATATAGTTATAGTTTTAGTAATTTTGTGCTACTTAATTTTGAGAGCAATTATTTTTGTATTAAAAAAGAAAAACAAAAGTACTTTTGTTTGGTATAAAGAAATAATAGGACTTTTGCTTGTTTTATATTCACTAATGGTTATTTCAGTGACATTGTTCCCTTTACACATAATTCCACATGGGAAATTTCAATTTCCATACTGGTCTATAAACTACATACCTCTTATCTCAATAATGAGAGATATCAATGAAATAGGAATAGCATATAGTGGTGACACATTATTTATGATTAAGCTGATTGTAAGAAATGTAGGAGGCAATATTGTAATGTTTATGCCTCTAGGTTTCCTTCTCCCTGTAATATGGAAAGATTGCAAAAAGCTTAAAAAAATTTTAATGATCGGATTTTTTGTTTCCCTAAGTATTGAAAGTTTACAATTTGTAGAAAATCTCTTAGGAGTAGGTTTTGGAAGGATAATAGACATTGACGATGTTATTTGTAATGTGTTTGGGTCTATCTTAGGTTATCTTATCTATAAAATTTTAATTCTATTTTTGGGTAAAACAAAAAAAGCATTTAGCCGATCAAATCACCTTGAAATTTAATGAAAGTACTTTCTTGTTCAACTAACAAGAGCGATAGGGTTGTATAACTCTGGGAGCTTTATTTAGAAATAAAAACATATTATGTAATAGATCAAACATTTTCTTTAAAAAGGAGAATACTTAAATGACAATTTTTGGATATCTATTTTGGGGCATCTGTATATTAGCAATAGCACTTGGTTTCTTTATGCAAAAAAAGTATGGTACAAAAGCGCCCGTTAAAAGTAACAAAGATATAATGAACGAAGAAATTGCAAGGAATACACATAGTAATGATCGTCCGAGACTTTAAAATCATTATACAACTAACTGCGCTTTAGTTGTATAACACCAAAGGCTGTTATGGCGATTTTTTTGCTCTAAATGTCAGGATCGTTTTTTAGAGTGATGAATAAATATTTTGCTTTGGATATTTGAAGGACACTACTGTTAAAAATAAAAAAATACTAAGCTATTCTGTGAGGTATTGTAGTGTAATAACTAAAAGACAATTCAATTGAAAAAAATTTAGGGCATAAGAGTTGAAAAAAAGAAATAAAATTATAATATTTGGTACTTAAATTTATTTTTTATTCCTTTTTATTAGTTTTTCCTGTGAGTTTACCTTTATATATGGTAATAGGAATGGGGTTTAGGGATCCTACCCTTGAAGCCTTGCATTTGGGACATTGATTAATAACCTTCTTTCCTAGGTAATGTAAATATCATTTCTAAAAGCGAGGTTTTTTAACGTAAACAGTTGTGAAAAATCATATCTTGAATAAAGGGGGTTTTTCTATGGCTCGAATTAAAAACAATCAAAGCGATGTTGAATTATTGGCAAGATTAATCCGAACCGAAGCGGAAGCGGAAGGACAAAGGGGTATGTTAGCTGTTGGTACTGTCGTGATAAATCGTGCCTTGGCAAAGTGTTCAGATTTCAAAAATGTTGATACAATTCGGGAGGTCATTTATCAATATCATGGGAGCGACGCATCCTTCGACGCGATTCAATCGCCATCTTTTTATCAAAGAGCGACAGAGCCTTATTTGAAGCTTGCTAGACAAGTTATACAGAATTGGCGACTATATCCTGCTGTGTATTCTTTGTGGTATTTCAATCCATCGGGTGCAGGAGTTCAAAATACCAAGTGTCCGCCTACATGGTATGGTCAGCCTTTTGCGGGAGTTTGGAAGAATCATTGCTTTTATGAGCCGACTGGGGCGGAATGTGCGGTAATTTACGAAATATAAAATTAAAAAATAGCCGAAATTGAAATGCACCCCAATTGTTAGACACAATTAACAATTGGAGGTGTATTTTTTATGACCAAAGTTACTTTGAATCAAAAAATAACAGCTATTAGAAGATATCTTAATGGAAGGATCCTACGAATTAATTGGTAAATTTATTGGAGTTCGAAAAATAGGTGTACAAACCTGGGTGGCTTTCAATAAAGAATATGGTGTAGAGGGGTTCAAAGAAAAAGACAGCTATAGCTATAAACTTATTAAAGATCATTTGAAGAGTCAATTACATTTTTATATGACTAACAATCTAATTCAACTAACTGGCGTGTTAGTTGATTAAATGTCCTACAGTATAGTCGTTCATTTTTTGTGCTAAATGGAAGGAAAGTTGGAAAGAAGAATACATACATATTAGTTTTTATTAGTATTTCCTCAGTATCACAGCGATAATTAGATAATATTTGCTTTCGTGCCAAGGTTTTAAGAGTGAAACATATTTTTGAAAAAATTTAATCAGATTTACTCAACTTCAACTTAAAAGTAAAAGTTAAAGTAAATCTGATAATAAAGTAAAATTAAAATGATTATACGAATGTTTAGCATGAAGACATTTTTTGATTACGGACTTCTCATTTATAAACATGACCTGCTTAGACCAACGATTTAGCAACAATGAGCATAGTCAGCTTGCTCTAGCCAGCTGACATTTTCATGCGTCATCATTCTTTTTTAATGATAGTTTTTGCTGTTCTTTTTTCAATTTTTCAGGTGTAACATCATTTCCTAAAGGGTCTAATATTGTTAGCCCTGTAACTGTGCTGTTTACTTGTCCACGAATAATTTGAAGATATTCTTGACGTAATTCCTGACGCTCCATTAATTCTATTTGTGTTAAACCATCTTCTTTTTGTTTTTTAGCTAATATGTTAATTCGATTTAAAATTTCAATCATTTCTTTCTCCGCCTTTCTTATTATAAAAATTCTTGTGCAAGTAATCGATAAGACTGTAGTCTTGCTTCATGACTATGACTGATTGTCCCAATCACAGCTTCATTAATACCAAAATTTTCATCATGTGTTCGTAAGGTATTTGCAACATTTTTTGCACTTCCCACTAAGAAACGTTTACGGTTATTCTGTATATGCATCTTATCCATCTCGGTATAAGAATAATTTAATGCTTCCTCAGGAGATACTACTTGAAAAGGCATCCTTTTATCTAAAAATAATAGGTTTAAATCTAAACTAGCTGCATGATATTCAGCTTCTTCATCTGTTTCTGCGACCATCACGAAATAACCAACATTAATTTGAGGGTTTTGCATAAACTCCGAAGGAATGAAATTTGTACGATAAGACTCGAACGTTTCAGCAGATAATTGTCCACTAATGAATTGAGCAAACGAATATCCAATACCGAATCGTCCTGCTTGCGCAGCACTGCTACCACTAGATCCTAATAGCCAAACTTCAGGTAATGGAGCACCCAATGGAGTTGCCAACGTACGATTATATAGATGGTCAACAGGCATCGTTTCAGACATAAACATCATTGTTTCCACTAATTTATCGTACTGATTGAACAGGTTTGGTTGTTTTCCTTCATGTAATGCAAGAGTAGAAAATGGGTCACCACCGGGTGCACGACCTACACCGAAATCAATTCTATTAGGATATAACGTTGTTAATGTTTTAAATACTTCTGCCATTTTTAACGGCGAGTAGTGCATCAGCATGATCCCTCCAGACCCAACACGAATTTGCTTTGTGTTTGAAGCGATATGAGCAATCAGTATTTCAGGGGAGGCACTAGCTAAATTTGCAGATCCATGATGTTCTGAATACCATATTCTGTGATATCCCAATTCATCTACTAATTGTGCTAATTCAATGGTATTTTTAATTGTTTCATGAGATGTCTGCCCATTTGAAATCGGAGTTTGATCCAAAACACTTAATTTCATAAATAAACCTTCTTTCGTATTTACTATTTATATTTAATATCGATAATTTGATTATTTTCATTTCTATATTGATTTACTAATAGTTTTTATAAATCCTTTGATTGCGCCTTAATGTATGGGGGACCTCTTTATCGACGGTGTCCCCTTACTATAGAAATTAAATTGTAAAATAGTGATGTTTAACGTTTTCCATTCCAGTAAAATTCTTTCATTAACAACTAATCTTACTGTTGGGAATCCTTGTATTTTTTTAAAAATTTCTTTCCAACCTGTCTCAAATCATTAATTAATCCACTGAACAATATCCTTCATGTCTCTTCTTCCTCTAGGGAATAATCTAGAATCATTTGCTCGGTACCCAAATGCGACCATAGCCGAAACAGCTAAGTAACCATCCTCTAATAAGTTTTCTTCCGCAAGGAGTTTTTCTACCTTATCGATATAAAACCCTTCTATTGGGCAAGAGTCAATTCCAAGTAAAGCTGCTACAGTCATCATATTGGCAAAAGGAAGAAAAGTTTGTCTTTTAGTCCAATCTAATGCTTTTTGCTCACTTTCTAACACATTTAACTGGTTTACTTGGAAATTTCTTATACTCTCTATTACTTGATCAGATATTTCAGCTGGGAAACCCGTAACATTAAGCACTTGATTTTTTACATATTCTGAGTCATACCTTGTATCTTTGCTTGTTCTTGATAAAATAATAATGAAATGGCTCGCAGTTGGCAGATGACCTTGTGCACCTGGAGAAATTTCTTTTAGCTTTTCTCTGAATTCCTGATTTTGGACAATGAGGAATTTCCATGGTTCAAGACCACATGAGCTTGGCGAAAGTCGGGCTGCTTCCAAGATTACATTAAAGTCTTCCTCTGAGATTTTTTTTGTTGGATCAAACGTTTTTATAGCACGTCTAAAATTAAACGCTTCAAGAATTTCTTGTCTTTTTACATCTTTTTGTGACATGTTCAAACACTTCCTTTTCCTAAAATATTTATAATGATTCATCCATTTCGAATCCTAACAAGCTACTAATCGGAATCCCTTCGCACGATGGAACTTCGACAACATATGTTGTACAATTGATTCTAAAATGGAATTCAACTATTCTCAATCATCAATTTTGGAGTTTTATTGCTTAAACAACAAATAAAGAAAAATGTTGTTTATGACTAGAGAGAGAGGTATAAATATGCTAGATAAGAAAGTAGATCCTCGTAGTATTCGAACAAGAAGACTATTAATTGATGCCTTTTTAAAGTTAACTATTAAAAAAGATTTCAAGGATATTACGATAAAGGACATTACAGATGAAGCAACAGTTAATCGTGCAACTTTTTATTCTCATTTTCAAGATAAATACGACTTAATGGATGCTGGAATTACAGAAGATATATTAGAGGACATTGTAGAAAACTTGAGCCATCACGATCAGTTAAATGAAGAGTCTATTATAAATATCTTTGTAACTTTGACTAAGTTTCACACAGACCTAGCTACACAATTAGACACACAATGTAGAAGGAGTTATGCATCTTTTAGTTCAATGATTGAACAAAAATTAAAAAAAGAATTGGAAAAAGTATTGTATTCGCTCCTTTTAAAGCAACAGTATAAGCTAGATTTGGGGGCCTCAAAAATTGGTGCAGCTGTGTTAAGTTGGGGGATATACGGAGCCTCAGTGGATTGGAAACAAAATAGTTCGTTATCAGCAGAACAATATATAAAGATAGCCTTACCTTTTTTAGTAACGGAAATAAAACATTTTAAATGATGATTATTGACCATGTATTTTTTCACAATATCATTCTGGAGCAATATATATAAATTGGAGTTTTAAAAAAAGAGTGTGAAGGATTTTACTTAAACTAACTGGCGCTTTAGTTGGAGATCAAGAGCCATGATTGTTTTAGGGCTCTTTTTTTGTATAAATGGCACGTTAGAAGAATAAGGAGTTATTTTGAAAAGTATAATGGGTATAATTCAGTTGAATATTAAAAATAAAAACTGGAGATATTCAAATGAAATTTAAAATAATGCTTACCTCATTCTGTTTAATGTACTTATTCAACTCAACTACTTTAGTACATGGAAAAATTGCAAATCATTTATTTAGTAGCAAAACTGTCAGATTTAAAGGTGCAGATAAAGATTGGGAAATTATATATCAGATGTCTCTAGCAGGAACAGAGATTATATATCAGACATCTATTATATATAAAGGTAAATATGATTCAGCATTAGGTACATCAAACTCTCGCTATTTGATTACGGATAACCACCATGGAACTATAGGTGAGATTTTTTCATTAAATACATCTGGAGAATTTCATGGACAAAAAAGAGAGTGTGGTGGGTGTGAGTTTGTAGATAAGGAAAAAGAAGTATTCTGTGAAATTTACTGGAACGATAAAATAAATAAAGTTGTATTAATAAAGGTGGATAAACCAAATAATTCATTTCCTTATTGAACTAACTGGCGCACTAGTTGAAGAGCAGTCATTGGCTACTTTTTTATTTATATATTTAGCAGAATTGTATAAGTGAAATAATTTACAATATAAAGATTTTGAGTAATTTATTTTACCATTTGATGGAAGTATTAACACTTAGCTCGCAGTTATTATTATTTCATTTCTCATTTATTGAAATAATTATCTTAGTTTTGTTTTAATATAATTTTAAAGTCACTTGTTTTTAATCGAACGAACGTTTATTATTGATTCATGAGATTAAAAGATGAAAACAAACAAGAAGCAATTTTTCAAGCGACAATTCAACTTTTGAATGAAATTGGATTTTCAGATATTTCTATGTCGAAAATCGCCAAACGTGCAAAAGTATCAGCATCAACCATCTATGTTTATTTTGAAAATAAGGAGGATATGTTAAGTAAGCTATATACCAATGTTAAACAAAAACTAAGCCAAAAAGTGTTAGCTGGTATTGAGGATTCAATGCCAGTTAAGGTAGCGTTTGAGCAGGTACTAAGAAATCAAATTGAATTTATTTTTAGTCATAGAGAAGAATTTTTGTTCTTAGAGCAATTTAGTAATTCTCCTTTAGTTAAGAATTTGTGCATTGAAGATCACAGTTGGATGTTCCAACCTTTATTTGATCTAGTTGAAAGAGGGAGAGAACAACAACTTCTAAAAGAGTGCGACACAATGTTGCTTTTAGTTTTAACAACTGCTCCGGTTACAAATCTTGCTAAAATGCATTTTAATGGCGAGTATGAAATTAATGAGACAAATATAAATGATTTGATTCAAATGAGTTGGGATGCGATTAAATCTTAGTGTATCCCACTAATTTTTATTCTATAATAAACGAACATTCGGTTAAGGTTTGATTTGTTGTCTTAATTTAAGAAACTTGTACAGTTTTTTTGTTCATAAATTCTAGACTACTAAGAGGGAGAGAGAAATGAAAAAAACATTAAATATTCTTATAACAATTGTTATGTTGGGCTTTTTTGGCTTTTCTATTTGGTACATTGGGTATCGAATATTTTCACTCTTGAATTTTTCGTCTTATTGGACGATACAAGTCATCGTTGCAATAGGTTTTATAGGCTCAATGATTGCTATCGGATTATCGGTTAAATCTACGAATCGATTCGTTAGTGCCCTCAACGTCATCTGTGGGTATGTAATCACGTTTTTCGCTTATTTGTTCATTTTGTTAATTATTCATAATTTAATTCAAATTTTGTGGAGTCCATCTTTAGTAATGAGTGGTATAACGGTGCTGACCATTGCATTGATTCTAACACTTGTAAGTTCATTGATGGGCTCATCGTTTGTTGTTAAAGAATCTAAAATTAAGATGAGAGGGCTTAAAAAGGAACTATATATTATGCACATTACTGATGTGCATCTAGGTCATCATCGAGGAAAGGATTATCTTACCCAGATTGTAAAGGAAACAAATGAACGAAAACCTGATCTAGTGCTTATCACTGGAGACTTGGTAGATGCTGAAACAGCACTTCAACCTGGCGTGTTAGATCCACTTTCTACTTTTAATGCACCTGTCTATTTTATAGAAGGCAATCATGAGAAATATGTTGGTAGCGATAAAGCATTAAAGCTTATTAAACAGCAAGGGGTACGTATAATGCATAACGAGGTTATTGAGACACATGGCTTACAATTAGTAGGTCTTGACTATATGAACGCAGACGAGAAAACTTTTGACATGCACCCTTCTGATAATACAAATACCATTAAATCAGTTTTAGCAAATCTTTCATTTAACAAAGAGATACCATCTGTCCTAATGCATCACAGTCCAGTTGGTGCCAAATATGCTGATGAAGCAGGGATTGATCTGATGCTTTCAGGACATACACATGCTGGACAAATTTTCCCTTTTACCTTACTTTCAAAGTTGATTTTTCCATACAACCGAGGGTTTCACGAACATGGAAAAACGAAAGTATTTGTCTCGGAAGGAGCTGGGACATACATGATGCGAGGGAGATTAGGCTCGTCTAATGAGATTAATATATTACATCTTGTTCCAAAGTGAAATGATGTAATAAAACAGTTTTCCCGATTAAATTTAAAAAGGAGTACTCATATGAAAAATAAAACCATTTTAATTACAGGAGCTACTGATGGAATTGGAAAAGTAGCAGCTAAGACTTTAGCGAAGCAAGGACATACAGTCATCATACATGGTCGAAATAGAAGTAAAGCTGAGTCAGTTTGCGAGGAAATCAAATTAGAAACAGGGAATCTAAAGGTGGATATTTTAATAGCTGATTTATTTTCGTTCGCTGATATTAAGCGCATGTCTGAAGATTTCAAGAAGAAATATGATCGACTTGATGTGCTATTAAATAATGCAGGTGCATTTTTCGGTAAGGATAGAGAAGTAACGACAGATGGACATGAAAAAACAATCGCACTTAACTTGTTTACGCCAATACTTCTAACGGAATTATTATTGGATGTACTGGCAAAAAGCTCGTCAGCTAGAATCATAAATACATCATCTGCAACTCATAAAATGCCAGCATCAAAACCAATCTTCAACGATTTACAGTTAGAAAAAAACTACGACCCATCTAAAGCATATGGTTTGTCTAAATTGTATACGATTTGGGTTACAAGGCATCTAGCATCTACTTTAAAAGATAGAGGACTTAATAATATAACGGCAAATGTTTATCACCCTGGTGCAGTAGCAACTAGATTTGGTCAGGATAGCGATAAAGGATTTATTAGTAATATGATATTTAAAATAGCACTTCCATTCATGACGAAACCAGATAAAGGAGCCGACACAACTGTTTATTTGGCGACATCCGAAGAGGTAGAAAATGTTACTGGAAAATACTTTGGTAAGATGAAAGAAGAAGCACCGAGTGATAAATATTACACTGAAGAAAACGAAAAAATGATTTGGAATTACTGTATGCGAATACTAAGTCCATATCTTAAAAATTAATTTTGACTAAATGATCATAAGATTCATGCTCATAAACAAAGAAGCTATCTTTTAAGTAGCTTCTTTGTTTGTATGTTTACAAATTAATTCAATTTGTAATTCAACTAATTGACGCGATAGTGGAAGAAAACTGGGAATCTGTTAAAGTAATAATTGCAAAATTTTAATAATTAATTAACTGGTTTTGTTAAGTTATAATTTAATTGATTAAATTGATTTATAAAATCTGGAGGTAGAAATGGAAGTCGAATTATCACCTTGGTATGGCATTCAAATAATACTTGACGTTCTTTTAAAACTTGGAGGAATAGTAGCAATAATCTATTTCCTTTACTTACTTCGTAAGTTAGTAAATAAGTTATAATAGTTTAAACTGGACAGTCATACAAAATCTGACTGTCTTATTTTTTATTACCGCTTGTTAAGCTAACTGGCGCGTTCGTTGAATATTTACTTTTAGGGTTGATCAATTAATCAACTCTATTTTTTATGCCTTTAAAGTTGAACAAGGTATTCTAATACTTAAATAGAAATATATGTATTAGGTAATTTGATTGGAGTGGTCTATTTGTGAGAAATTTAAAATTATTTTTATGTATGATTTTACTACTTACTGGGTGTTCATATAAAACTTTAAATGAAGCTGTTCAACATAAGTGGAAGGAACCAGTTAAAATTTTATACATTGAGAACAAAAAACAAACAGTTATTTTTACAGATGGACCTACAGATGTACAGTATGTTTTTAGTACATTTGAAAAAGAGCATGGCCGTTACAAATATTCTACAGATCCAGAAGAAGGTTACACTTTTGACTCTGAAGTTGGTGTCCCATTCCTAATTAGGACAATTAATAGAGAAAAAGTAGGAAATATAATATGGGGTGCTTTAAAAACAAATATAAAAGTAGTAAGAGTTAATGTAGTATATACCAATAAAAATAATCCTGATGATCAAATTGAAGTACAAATACCAGTAAAAAATAATGTTTTTATTGGGTACCCTACTAGTTCTTTTTTTGACTCTGAAACGTCTTTATTTCAAGAGTGGAATCTTTCCGCAAAAGCATATGATGAAGATGGAAATGTAGTCGCTAATATTAATATCTAATACTTATTGAACTAACTGGCGCGTTAGTTCTATAAAATCTTGAGTCGCAAATGCGGCTTTTTTTATTGAAGTAACTACAGAATTGTTTAAAAACAAATGGTAAACTAAATACATAAAACTACTAGTGTGGTGTAAAGAATGAATCAAACAATTCATTAAGAATACCCAAATATACATATTTAAACTAAAGGGGTCACATATTTATGACAGAATCTCAAATTATTATTGGAATTCCTGGTAATTGGAAAAATAGAACTGAAATAATTCAGTCAGTTGCTACTAATAGTGAAGGTTATTTGATGGCTGGTAATATCATTCATAACTCACAAAAAAATATTGGATTTCAAGTTGAAGTCTATGAACATGATCCAAACCTAAAAGATGCATTCATTTATGCAAGCAGGGATTCCTTTCCACATTCATTACTAGGTAAAATTGATCAACATACCTATGCCATATATATAATTGCAGATGCAAAAAGTGTTGAAGAAGTAAAAGAAGTTGTAAATGTAGGGGTTGGTTTATTAAAAGCAGGTGGATTAGCAGTTAAAATTGAATCTTCTGGTGTTGCTTACACAAAAGATGGTTGGAACGAACTTCATTCGAATAAAGAGATATTTCCTCTTTACTCACATTTTGTCACTCTAATTGGGGAAGATGAGTGTTATTTCTCATGTGGAATGAAGGCATTTGGTCTTCCAGACGTGGTAATTTCCTCTACTATTGACCCTGAAGATGCATCCGACATTTTAAATAATTTTAATCTATATAATATAGTTGAGAACCCTACTTTTAATAATGGAGAAACATTTAGTATCGGCGAAGATGCACCTGTATTAAAGATAACTGCAATTAATGATTTTAGATATGATCAAGAGGATTTGTTTTATAACCCATTCGGATTGCTAGAATTAAAGCTAATATAATATAAAACTTTTAATATATTTCTTCTTATGTAACTAACTGACGCGTTAGTTCTATAACAGAATCAGAAGAATAAAGAGAATAAATATTGGATTTTCGGAGGTTGCTATGAAAAACAAAAACATCCACTTAATAAAAAAGAATCCAGTTGAAAACCTTAATGATGCAGTTAACAATTCAATGTCTGGTGATTTAAATGGAGTATCGAAAATAGGCTGCTTTCCAATGATTATATTATTGATTTTTATATTTTTGATTTATCTTTTGATTAGATTTACAGGTAATTAATATCTATTAATCCATTATCCTTATTGAACTAACTGGTGCAATAGTTTATTAAAAGAATAACAAATTAAATGATAATCATATTAGGTTAATAAATTATGAGGGAGAATTAAATGGGAAGAAAAAAGAAAGAGCTAGAACTGGATTTTACATTTGTAAATGATTTTCATCCTTCGTTTACATCAAAAATGATTACTCAACTAACCGAAAGTGGTTCTACACTTTTAGGTGAACCAATTACTAATTGTCTATGGGGTATATTGATAGATGAAGATCCAGCAAAACTTGCTAACGATGGATTTGGCTTTATGAAAGTAAGTGCTGTTGACTGGAGATCATACAGTTCAGACGTAACAATTAAATGGAGCTCAACTGACAAAGTAAATATTCTCCCTACTGATAATGTGGAAGGCATTGATATTACATTTAACTGGTGTGAAGATTTACCAGTTAACGCTATAAAAAAGCAAACTAAGAAAAAGACTGTTGTTGTTGATTCTACTACTTTTCCATTTGAAGTAGAATATTCTGGTTATATTGAATCCGATATATGCCTTGAAGTAAGTTTAAACACAGAACATGAAGATGATAAACAATTAGTAGTTGATTCCTTAAAGAGTGCATATGAAAATTGGAATCTTGAATCCGAAAAATCAGGCGGAAGTTATTTTAATTATATGCGGTATATAAAGAAATACAGAAAAAAGTATATTACATATTTTGACTTAGGAAGTAGTGGTATAGAAGGTATACATTTTTTAATTCAATCATTAGCAAATAATAAAAACTTGGACATAGGAAAAGTCTTTGTAAAACAATCATAGTATGTAGATAAACTGACTATTTATGTGATAATAACTTTAAAAACCGTGTACTACTTAACTAAATACCTGTTCAACTAAATGGCGCGTTAGCTCAATAAAGAATCGGCGTCTTTTAGTTAAATAAAAGATTTATTGGTAAATAAATGATAGGGGATAAAAAATGAATAGGTATGAAATCTTAGAATCAATAGTTATAAGTGTGGGATTAATTATATTTTTAACTTGGTTTAAACTAGCTAATTCAACTTCAATAGAATTGATGTTATTGGCTTTACTAATCTTCATACTATTCGCAATACTAGTTAGTAGATTCTTTAAATATAATGCGAAGAAGCAAAACATTGAAAGAAATGAAAATTGGTATGTTTCTCTTTTTATATTATTCTTTGTAATTTTGTATACTGGACTGTTAAATAAATTTATTTTAGGCTATTCATTTTTACACGATTCATCATGGCTTGTTCCTGGATTTATTGGAGCCTCAATTGGTTCATACTTCCGTAAAAAAAGATCGAGATAGTTGATTAATAAATATCTATTAAATCGTAGTTGGAAAGTAAGTTTACTAATACAAAATCAAAAATTTCCTTCTTTAACTAACGAGGCGCGTTAATTGAAGAGAGAGAGCAGCTAATGGCTGCCTTTTTTTATTTAAGTATTTGGCAGTTTAGTTAAATAAGGATTGGTATAATTAAATTGATAAATGTAGTAAACCAATGATTGAACAGAATTAAAGGGTATTTCCTTTTGTTAACCATATTATTGAGGAGGGGATTTAATGGCAATTAAGCTCTGTCCCATGTGTGGTAATGAGAATAAGTGCTCAAGTGGGAAGACTTGTTGGTGTAATGATGAGTATTTCCCTAGAGAGATATTTAATCAGATATCACCAGAAGAGGTAAGAAAATCTTGTATATGTAAGTCGTGTTTAGATAAGTACAAAAAAGATAACAGAATAGAAGACTTAAAACCTTCTGATATCGGACCAATGGTCTTTGGGCGAAAGAACGAACCTAAACAAGACGATGAAGTATGTTACTGCTATGAGAAGTTTAAAGATAAACTTAAACCAGGGACAGTAACTAAGTGTTTTAAAGAGAAATGTGCTACTTACCTAAGATGCACAGAAGAACGTAATAATAATCGGAGGTGTTAATAATAGTATTTGAACCTTTACAAAAGGCTCATTTGAAGACCTGAAACGTATGGTTGACCTTACTTTAAGGGAGTTTGTACATAGGCGTCAAAAACAAGATATGATCTAAAAAGAGCCAATTTTGTGACTTGTTATCTTCAACTAACTGGCGTGTTAGTTCAACAAGGTCACGAGTCGCGATTGCGGCTTTTTTTATTCCATAAATGGCAGTTTAGTTGATGAAATGACGGTTTTTAAAAATGCTAGAATTAATAAAAGCTAGGGGACACATGCCACATAAAAAAGGAAGTAAGAGGGAGGAAAACTCTTTCTGAGTGGTCTGAATAATTATATACTATTCTAGTAGAAGATCGATGACAACTTAGAATGTTCTTGAAAGGTGTGTGAATGATGAAGACTGCTTTTAAAATGGTCCTTATCTGCTTATTGTTTTTTTCAACTAGTAACTTAATGTCCTTCATTCCAACTGTTGAAGCAGAGAATGAACCGTCGAGAATGTTTGGTAAATTAGCTACGTTTGGTGATAATGGATATGATTATTTCAACTCCGTCACAATTGTGGGTGATGATCATGTGGCGGTAGGTTACTCGGATTCAACAGAAGGGGAATTATTAGGTCTCAACAAAGGGTATCAAGATGCCATTATCGTGAAATATGGTCCCAATGGGAACGTTAAGTGGACAAAAACGTTTGGTGGTAGTAACGGTGATGGATTCAATGGTGTCACAACATCAGGTGATAATACAGTAGCCGTTGGCTATGCTGCTTCAAATGACGGTGATTTAGCCCAACTAGAGGGGGGGCATAAAGCCATCATTGTAAAATATGATCCTGATGGGAACGTCGAGTGGCAAAATGGATTAGGAAGTTTGAATAGTGAAAATTCATTCAATTCTGTCACGGCAACAAGTGATGGGTTTATCGCAGCCGGTTATTCAAATGATGATGCCGTTCTCGTCAAATATGATAATAGCGGGAACCAAGTTTGGGTAAAGAAATTTGGTGGTAGTGATTCTGATATATATAATGCTGTGATTGCAACAAACGATGGCTATATCGTGGCAGGTGAAACGAGCTCAGAAGATGGTGATGTAACAGGTCTGGGCAATAGAGATAGAACTGGTCTCATTGTGAAGTATGACGTAAACGGGAAAATCGTTTGGAAGAAAGCGTATGATAGTCGGTATTCCTCATCGTACAATGCCATAACAGTAACAGATGATGGGTATGTTGTGACAGGAATGGATTGGTATGATGCGCTGATCGTGAAATATGATATGAATGGAAGCGTTGTGTGGAAGAAAACATTCGGTGGAAGTGGAACGGATGGTTTTAACGCAGTTACTGCAACAAGTGGTGGTTTTCTAGCAGCAGGTGCTTCTTTCTCGGATGACAAGGATTTAGACCATCTGAATAATGATGGGGAAGATGCGTTGATGGTACAGTATGATCTTGATGGGAACGTTGTGTGGAAAAAAACCATCGGTGGAACGAATTATGATATGTTCAATGGCGTAACAACAAATGAACAAGGAATTATTGCTGTCGGATCTGCTTCTTCTGATGATGGCATCATACTTGATCTTCGTCCGCTAAATCAAATCCAACAAATAACACTCGATTACGGTACAAGTTTCCGGTTAGTAACCGTCAATCCAGCGGATGCAAGTGAAAGGTTTGAATGGACAAGTTCGAATCCGTCAATACTTCCAATCTATTATGGTGGGGGAGTCAGTGTGACAGGTCGCGGTTCGGCGGTATTAGAAGGAACATCCTCGAAAAATAATGAAGAGAAACTGACAATTCCGATCGTAGTGAATGAGTACGTCAAAGTCACGTTACATCAGGAACGACTGTATTTGACAATTGGCACAACAGGGAAGCTAACCGCAGAAGTTTCGCCTGTTGATGCGCCCAATCAAACCATCCATTGGATGTCGAGTAATCCTTCGGTTGCCACAGTCGATTCGAATGGAAATGTAACGGCAATTCGTCGAGGGAAGGTCGCGGTGACAGCTACATCAGAGGTTGGAGGGTACAAAGCAAAAGTACTCGTTGTCGTATCGCTACCATATTACAAAGTGAGTTTCAATAGTAATGGCGGCACAGACGTTTCAGAAAGGTATTTAGAAGAAGGCAGTCTCATTGATCGACTTGAGATACCGATGCCGACGAAGACTGGTTATGTATTTGGTGGATGGTATAAGGATGAACAACTCACAATTCCATGGTACGAATCTATTGATACGGTCATATCGGACATTACGCTATATGCGAAATGGAACATTCGATCATACAGAGTGGATTTTTATCCTAAAAACGGAAGTCAAACGATTCCTATGGCTATATACGAGAACACTCTCATACCGGAACCAACACCACCAAAACGAACAGGTTATACATTTGGTGGGTGGTACAAAGAGGACGGAATAACACAGTGGCATTTTTTAAGTGATAAAATCAATGCCAATACAATGCTGTTTGCGAAATGGACGGTTAATCAGTACACAGTGAACTTTAATAGCACCGGTGGTAGTCATGTGGATGCGATGACAACAAACTACAACACTACCATAACGGGGCCAACAGCACCAAAACGTACTGGATATTCATTTGGTGGTTGGTACAAAGAGTCAAGCTTGATAACACCGTGGGATTTTTCAAGTAATAAAGTCACTGCTAATACAATGCTTTATGCAAAATGGACCATTAATCGATACACTGTGAATTTTAATAGTACTGGTGGTAGTAAAGTTAACTCGAAATCAACAAACTACAACACCACAATAACGGCACCAACAGCACCAATACGAACAGGTTACAAATTTGGTGGTTGGTACAAAGAGTCAAGCTTGAAAACACCGTGGAATTTTTCAAGTAATAAAATCACGGCCAATGCAACGCTTTATGCGAAATGGACAGTCACACCACCAGCTGTACCCAAAAATATCACTGTGACAAAATCCAGTTCAACCAGTCTCAAAATCGTTTGGAGTAAGGTCTCAGGCACTTCAGGATACCATCTATATCGAGCGACCAAAAGTA
>Ga0102589_1001884_pt1 | contig 26206 bp, 21 predicted proteins | sample AraplaMF_Col_mLB_FD_76858 | JGI IMG/M metagenome (GOLD analysis project Ga0102589, IMG submission 76858) | Arabidopsis root microbial communities from the University of North Carolina, USA - plate scrape MF_Col_mLB | ecosystem: Host-associated > Plants > Roots > Endosphere | place: USA... | reverse complement strand
AAACACGGTGCCGGATAACGTCCGGCGAGGGCGACCTCAGGGAAAGTGCCACAGAAAGCAAACCGCCTGTCATGACAGGTAAGGGTGAAAGGGTGGGGTAAGAGCCCACCGCATCTCCGGCAACGGATATGGCACGGTAAACCCCACCGGGAGCAAAACCGAATAGGGATGACGCGGTTGGCGAAAGCCTTCCGGCCTGTTTCTGGGTCAGTCATCCGGGTGGGTTGCGTGAGGCAGCGTGCAAGCGCTGTCCCAGATGAATGGCTGCCACGTTCCGGTTCGCCGGAGCCATACAGAACCCGGCTTACAGGCCAACTGGCGATTAACTTCTGCGACGTCCGCATTGCAGCGGAATCCGATTTCTCTCCCGTCAAGTCATTGAAATGTCGGGAATAGAGGCAAGGTCTCATGGATCTTGACTGGCCGAATTTCCTGTTCCCGAGAGGGACTTCAGGCAGCGTTTGAGAATCGCTTTCCTAACCCTTTGTTAAACTTAACAGCTTATAAATCTTTGATACTGTGCCCACCTCAAAATGGGCTCATCCCATTGACGCCCATATGGTCCCATGCTATCCCAAATGCGCACTGCATCAGGGCAATCATCTGCCCATTCATCGCAAAGCAAAGGCGCCTTCCGGATCGGAAGCGTCGGAAGGATCTTGGTTCTTCCGGCTTGCGAAGCTGTGTCTGACTTTGAGGGTTTCGGGCGGCCTAGGGCATTCCGGGCTCTTTCGGAAACGGATGTTTCGTGTCATGAGCCGCTTCCTTTCGAATGCGACCAACAGGATCGATACCAAGGGCCGGGTTTCCGTGCCGGCGGCGTTTCGTTCCGTGCTGGCGCAGCGCAACGTTCAGGAGCTTTACTGCTTCCAGGACTTTGTGTTTCCGGCGATCAGCGTCGGCGGCTCGGATCTTCTGGAGAGGTTCGAGCGGCAGATTGCGGCGGAGGACCCGTTTTCGCCGGAGGCAAACGAGATGTCGCTTCTCATTCATGGGGGCGGGGTCTTCATGAAGCTCGACGCCGAGGGGCGGTTGATGGTCACGGATTTCATTCGCGACTTCACCGGTATTTCGGACGAAGTGACCTTTGTCGGTCGGGCAGACCACTTTCAGCTCTGGCAGCCGCAAGCATTCGCGGCCGTGCAGGCGCAGGCACGAGAGGAGCGCAAGCTGGCGGGCAAGCGTTCCTGAACGAACGAGGGAACGGAATGGTGGCGAATCCTGGCGGAGGTTCAACTGAAGCCGGTGGCGGACCGGTTCGCCATATTCCGGTTCTTCTCAAGGAAGTGCTTGCGGCGCTGGAGCCTTCTTCCGGCAAAGTCATCCTCGATGGCACTTTTGGTGCCGGCGGCTATACGTCCGCCATTCTCGATGCCGGCGCCGATGTGATCGCGCTTGATCGTGATCCGACGGCGATCGCAGCCGGCCGGGCGCTCGTCGCCGCGCATGGCGGTCATCTCAAGCTCATCCATTCGCAATTCTCGCAGCTTGCCGATCATGCGCCCGATAGCGGGCTTGATGGCGTCGTGCTGGATATCGGCGTTTCCTCGATGCAGATCGATGAGGCCGAGCGCGGCTTCTCTTTCCAGAAGAGCGGCCCGCTCGACATGCGTATGTCGGCCGCGGGCGTTTCTGCCGCCGATGTCGTCAACCGTGCCAAGGTGGCCGATCTCATCCGCATCTTCCATTATCTCGGCGAAGAGAGCCAGGCACCGCGCATTGCGCATGCCATCGAAAAGCGCCGCGTCGAAAAGCCTTTCGAGACGACGCGTGATCTTGCCGGCCTCATCGAGTTGGTGACGCCGCGCAAGATGAAGGACAAGATCCATCCCGCAACGCGCGTCTTTCAGGCGCTGCGCATCTTCGTCAATGACGAGCTTGGCGAGTTGGCGCAGGCGCTGTTTGCTGCCGAGCGGGCGCTGAAACCCGGCGGTCGCCTCGTTGTCGTCACCTTCCATTCGCTGGAGGACCGTATCGTCAAGAAGTTCTTCTCCGATCGGGCCGGCAAGGCATCCGGTTCCCGCCACCTGCCGATCGCGCATGAGCGGGCCGCGACCTTCGAGCCTGTCGGCAAGTCGATGGTTTCGGCCAGCGAGGAAGAGGCCGAGACCAATCCGCGCGCCCGTTCCGCCAAGCTGCGTGCCGGTCAGCGTACCATTGCACCCGCTGAGGCCGAGGACATGTCGCTCTTCGGATTCCCGAATCTCGCCAGTCTCGGAAAGCTTGGAGGTTGATATGCTGAGAACGTTCGATCTTGTGCTCATCGGCGTCATGACGGCGGCCGCCGCCGTTACCTACACGATCAAGCACCGCGCCGAGCTGAAGCTCGAGGAGGTTCAGCGCCTCGAAGCGGAGATCAAGCTGGAGAAGGATACGATCGATCTCCTGAAGGCCGACTGGGCGCTGCAATCGCAGCCGAACCGGCTGGAGCGCCTGGTCAATGCCTATAACAGCGAGCTGCAGCTGCAGCCGACGGATTCGACCGCACTTGCCCATGCGCGCGAGCTGCCAATGCTGAAGTCGCAGGTTCCGCCGCCCGACGTTGCCGAAGCCAAGACCGGCGCCAAGCTGGGTGCCTCCGGTGCTGCCAAATCTCAGCCGATCCCGATGCCGGCGCCGCGAGAGGCCGAAGACGCGGACCAGATCGAAACGGGAGCGGTGGAATAATGTCCTTTCTTTCCCGTATCATGGTACTGAAGAGCCAGGCGCATTTTTCCGCTGGCGTCTACAATCGTTTCGGCGCCCCCTCCGGCATGGCGATCGAAGGTTCGCGCAAGCGCAAGGCCGGGCAGGCCAAGAGCCGCGTCGGCCTGCTCATCATCGGCTTTACCGCCCTTTACGCCATTATCGGCGGCCGTATGGTCGAATATGCGATGAAGGAGCCGGAATCCGTCTCCTCCATCCTGCCGCCCGACCGGCTGATGGCGTCGCGTCCCGATATTCTCGACCGTAACGGCGAAGTGCTGGCGACCGATATCCGCACCGTTTCGCTGTTTGCCGAGCCGAACAAGATCGTCGATACGGACGAGGCCGTCGAGAAGCTGCAGACGGTGCTTTCCGATCTCGACGTCAAGGACACCTATAAGAAGCTCGCGAACCGCACCTCGCATTTCGCCTGGCTGCGCCGCCAACTGACGCCGAAGCAGCAGAGCCAGATCCTGGCGCTCGGCATTCCCGGCATCGGTTTCAGGCCGGAAAAACGCCGTTTCTATCCGGGTGGCGCGACGGCTGCGCATATCCTCGGCTACGTCAATATCGACAACCGCGGCGTTGCCGGCATGGAGAAATATATCGACGATCAGGGCTTGGCCGATCTCGCCTCTGTCGGCATGACGAGCAACCAGTCGCTGGAGCCCGTGCGTCTGTCCATCGACGTGCGCGTGCAGGCGATCGTGCGCGATGCAGTCATCAACGCCGTCAATAACTTCCAAGCCAAGGGCGCTGGTGCTGCGGTCATCAATGTGCATACCGGCGAGGTGCTGGGTATGGCGTCGGCGCCGGATTTCGATCCTAATAATCCGCAGGAAGGTGCCAAGGACGGTTGGCTCAACCGGATGACCAATGGCACGTTCGAGATGGGCTCGACTTTCAAGACTTTCTCGTTGGCGATGGCCCTCGACACCGGCAAGGTGAAGATGACGGACAGCTTCGATGCGAGCAAACCAATCTATATCGGCGGCTTCACCATTAAGGACTTTCACGGTCAGCGCCGCTGGCTGACGGTGCCGGAGATTTTCCAGTATTCGTCGAACATCGGTACGGCCCGCGTCATCGACATCGTGGGCATCGACGCCCAGAAAGATTACCTGACGCGCCTCGGTCTGCTGACCAAGCTGCAGACGGAGCTGCCGGAGGTCAAGACGCCGAGCCAGCCGCGTGCCTGGAAAAAGATCAACTCGATTACGATTTCTTTCGGTCACGGCGTTTCCACGACGGCTCTCCAGACCGGCGTTGCCGCGGCAGCGCTCGTCAACGGTGGCAAATTGATCGAGCCGACTTTCCTGCCGCGCACGCGCGATCAGGCCGATCAGATCGCCCAGCAGGTCATCAGCAAGAAGACCAGCGACGAGGTCCGGTATCTACTCGACTTCAATGGCTCAAAGGGGTCCGGGCGCGTAGCTCGCGTGCCGGGTTTCCAGGTGGGCAGCAAAACAGGCACTGCCGACAAGGTGGTCAATGGCCGCTATTCGTCAACCCTGAACTTCAATTCCTTCATCTCTGCTTTTCCGATCAACGATCCGAAATATGCCATCATCACTTTCTGCGACGAGCCCAAGACCGGCGAAAAGGCCTATGGCGGTACGATCTCGGCGGGTACGGCAGGCCCAATCGCCCGCGAAATCATCCGCCGTGCCGCACCCATCCTCGGCGTCGAGCCGCAATTCGGCGAAGACGGCTCGGCCTTGTTGGTGTCTTATTGAGTGTGAATCAATATCGGTGTCGATTCGTAAGGGGCGGTCGACCTGAACCAGAGAAGTGCATTCGATGAAATTGCGGGACCTTACCGGAAATGCGTTTCCGGAACTCAAAGCTGAACTCGAAGGGCCGGCCGGCGCGCTGGAGATTTCCGGTCTGTCTTCCGACAGCCGCAAGATCGCGCCCGGCATGGCTTTCGTGGCGATTACCGGCTCCAGGGCCGATGGTGCGGGCTTCGTTGCCGATGCCGTTGCCAACGGTGCTGTCGTCGTCATCGCATCGCACGCAGTTGAAACCTCCGTGCCGGTTCTGGTCGTTGCCGAACCGCGCCGTTTCCTCTCCGTTGCCGCCTCACGTTTCTACGGCCGCCAGCCGGCGACGATGGTCGCGGTGACGGGCACCGCCGGCAAGACCTCGGTTGCCTCCTTCGTCAGGCAGATCTGGGCGCATGCCGGCCACGCTGCCGCCATGATCGGCACGACCGGCGTCGTTTCGCCGACGCGCAATGAATATGGCTCGCTGACGACGCCCGATACTGTCTCGCTGCACCAGTTGCTTGCCGAACTCGCCGACGAGGGCGTCACGCATGCTTCGATGGAGGCCTCCAGCCACGGGCTCGACCAGTATCGCCTCGACGGCGTGAAACTTGCCGCCGCCGCCTTCACCAATCTCGGTCGCGACCATATGGATTACCATCCGACGGTCGAAGACTATATGGCCGCCAAGATGCACCTCTTCGACCGGGTGCTGCCGAAAGGTTCGCCCGCCATCATCTTCGCCGATGATCCATGGTCGGAGCAGGCGATCAAAGCGGCGACGGCTGCGGGCCATGACGTTCGCACGGTCGGGCGCAAGGGCGGTTATCTGACGCTGAAGCGCGTCGAGCATTTCCGCCACAAGCAGGTTGCGGAAATCCATGCCGAAGGCGAGATCTTCGAGGTCGATATTCCGCTTGCCGGTGATTTCCAGATCGCCAATGCGCTGGTTGCCGCGGCCCTTGCCATGTCCACGGGCGTTCCGGCGAAGCTCGCGATGGCCGCGCTCGAAAAGCTGCAGGGCGCGTCCGGCCGCCTGGAGCTTGTCGGCCATACCAAGGACGGCGCGCTCGCCTATGTCGATTACGCCCACAAGCCGGACGCGCTGGAAAATGTACTAAACTCGGTGCGTCCGTTCACGACGGGCCGAGTCATCGTCGTGTTCGGCTGTGGCGGCGACCGTGACCGTGGCAAACGACCAATCATGGGCGAGATCGCCTGCCGGCTTGCCGATGTCGTCATCGTCACCGATGATAATCCGCGCTCGGAAGTGCCGGCTGAGATCCGTGCCGAGATCATGGCGGCGGCGAAATGCGCTTCCGAGATCGGCGACCGCGCAAAGGCGATCCGCGAGGCGGTCCTGCAGCTGAAATCCGGCGATACGCTGATCGTTGCCGGCAAGGGACATGAAGAGGGGCAGACGGTCGGCAGCGTCACGCTGCCGTTTTCCGATCATGCCGAAGTGCGCAAGGCTTTGGAGGAGCGGGTACCATGAACTGGCTCTGGACCACCGAAGACATGATCGCCGCGATGGCGGGCCGTCCCTTCGGCTCGCTGCCGCAGGGCATTACCGGCATCTCCATCGACAGCCGCTCGATCACGCCGGGTGAGGCTTTCTTCGCGATCAAGGGCGACCGCGTTGACGGGCATGACTTTGCCTCGATGGCAGTTGCCGGTGGTGCGGCTCTGCTCGTCGTCAGCGAAGGCCGTCTGCCGGCCATGGGGCGACTGACTGTGCCGATGATCGTGGTCGAGGACGTGCTTGCTGCCCTCGGCAAGCTGGGGCAGGCGTCGCGCGAGCGCTCGCGGGCAAAGATCATTGCCGTTACCGGTTCGGTCGGCAAGACGACGACCAAGGAGATGCTGCGCCATGTGCTGTCTCCCTCGGGCAAGGTGCATGCGTCGGTCGCCTCCTTCAACAATCACTGGGGTGTGCCGCTGACGCTCGCGCGCATGCCGATTGACACCTATTTCGGCGTTTTCGAAGTCGGCATGAACCATCCGGACGAGATCCGGGCGCTGGTGAAGATGATCCGCCCGCATGTCGCCGTCATCACGACGATCGCGCCGGCCCATCTCGGCAATTTCCAGAATGTCCAGGAAATCGCTGCCGCCAAGGCAGAGATCTTCGAAGGCCTGGAGCCGGGCGGTGATGTCGTTCTCAACCGTGACAATGAGCAGTTCAATTTTCTGGAGCAGACCGCCCAGGCGCTCGGCATCCAGAAGATCCATTCCTTTGGGCAGCATGCCAAGGCGGAATTCCGCCTTGCCGAGTTCAACGGCTCGGATGAAAGCTCGACGCTCTGGATGACTGTCGGTGGCGAGACCAAGGAAGTGCGCATCGGCGCGCCGGGCCGCCACATTGCTGAAAATGCGCTGGCAGCATTGGGCGTCGTGACGATCGTCGGCGCCAGCCTCGACAGGGCAATCGACGCGCTCGCGACGCTGAAGCCGGAGAAGGGCAGGGGCAAGCGCTACAGGCTGCCGATCGGCAACGGCAGCTTCACGCTGATCGATGAAAGCTATAACGCCAATCCGGCCTCCATGCGCGCGGCGATCGCGTTGCTGGCATCGGCCGAGCCGACCGGCCGGGGCCGCCGCATTGCCGTTCTCGGCGACATGCTGGAGATGGGCGAGTTTGCCGAGCAGGTCCATACGGATCTCGCAGGTCCACTGCTCGCTGCCGGTCTGGAACATGTCTGGCTCGCGGGGCCTGAGATGGTGGCGCTGAAGGATTCGCTTCCTGAGAGCGTCGCGGTCGAGCATTGCGAGAAGACGGAAGAATTGTTGGAATTCGTTTTGAACTCGGTCGCACCTGGCGACGTGTTGATGGTGAAGTCGTCTTTGGGGATCGGTTTCGGCAAGATTGTTGCCGCGCTCCTTGACAAGTACCCGCCAGTTTCAGACACGCAACGCGATCTATGATCGGGGAAAAGGGGCTTTGAATGCTGATTTGGCTGGTTGAACTGTCGGAATATTTCAAATTTCTGAATCTGTTCAGGTACATTACATTCCGTGCGGGGGCTGCTCTTTTCACCTCCGCTCTCACCGTTTTCCTCTTCGGGCCTGCTATCATCAATTCGCTGCGCATCCGGCAGGGCAAGGGCCAGCCGATCCGCGCAGACGGGCCGCAGACGCATTTCAAGAAGGCCGGCACCCCGACCATGGGCGGCCTGATGATTCTCGCCGGCATTGTCGGGGCATCGCTGCTCTGGGCCGATCTTTCCAACGTCTATGTCGTCGCCACCCTGCTCGTGACGCTCGGTTTCGGCGCTATCGGCTTCTATGACGACTATCTCAAGGTTACGAAGCAGAGTCATAAGGGCTTTTCCGGCAAGGCGCGCCTCGGCATCGAATTCATCATCGCCGGCATCGCTGTCTATTTCATGATGCGCACGGCACTGGCCTCCGGCCCTGCCGGCTCGACTTTCGGCTCCTCGATCGCATTCCCCTTCTTCAAGGACTTCATGATCAATATCGGCGTCATGTTCGTTGTCTTCGGCGGCTTCGTGATCGTCGGCGCCGGCAATGCCGTGAATCTCACCGATGGTCTCGACGGCCTCGCCATCGTGCCGGTCATGATTGCCGCTGCCGCCTTCGGCATCATCGCCTACCTCGCCGGTAATGCGGTCTTTGCGAATTACCTGCAGATCAATTTCGTGCCCGGCACCGGCGAGCTGGCCGTGGTGCTCGGCGCGGTCATCGGTGCGGGCCTCGGCTTCCTGTGGTTCAACGCTCCGCCGGCCGCAATCTTCATGGGCGACACCGGATCGCTCGCGCTCGGCGGCACAATCGGCACGGTTGCCGTTGCTACCAAGCATGAGATCGTCATGGCGATTGTCGGCGGTCTGTTCGTCATGGAGACGCTGTCAGTCATCATCCAGGTCGGCTTCTTCAAGATGACCGGTCGGCGCGTCTTCCTCATGGCGCCGATCCACCATCACTTCGAAAAGAAGGGCTGGACGGAAAGCCAGGTGGTCATCCGTTTCTGGATCATTGCCGTCGGCCTTGCCATGATCGGCCTTTCCACGCTGAAGCTGCGGTGAGGCGTTCATGATCCCCGTCACGACGCTTGCAGGAAAAAAGGTCGCTCTCTTCGGTCTCGGCGGCTCGGGCCTCGCGACGGCCAAGGCGCTGGTTGCCGGTGGCGCCGATGTCACGGCCTGGGACGACAATCCTGACAGCGTCGCCAAGGCTGCGGCAGACGGTATCGCTACTGCCGATCTGCACGCGATCGACTGGAGCGCGCAGGCGCTTTTCGTGCTTTCGCCCGGCGTGCCGCTCACCCATCCGAAACCGCATTGGACCGTCGATCTCGCGCGTGCCGCCGGTGTCGATGTCGTCGGCGACGTCGAGCTCTTCGTGCGCGAGCGCCGCGCGCATGCTCCGGATTGCCCGTTCATCGCCATCACCGGCACGAACGGCAAGTCGACGACGACGGCGCTGATCGCCCATATCCTGAAATCGAGCGGCCGCGATACACAGCTTGGCGGCAATATCGGCACGGCCGTGCTGACGCTCGATCCGCCGAAGGCCGAGCGCTATTTCGTCGTCGAATGCTCATCCTATCAGATCGACCTTGCGCCGACGCTCAATCCGTCCGCCGGCATCCTGCTCAACCTGACGCCCGATCACCTCGATCGGCACGGTACGATGCAGCACTATGCCGATGTCAAGGAACGGCTTGTCGCCGGCAGCGATGTCGCCATCGTCGGCGTCGATGACAGCTTTTCGGTGCTGATCGCCGACCGCATCGAGCGGGCAGGGGTGAAGGTGGTCAGGATTTCCCGCCGCAACGTGCTGGCTGCCGGCATCTATGCCGAAGGCACCAAGCTCATCCAGGCAGCAAGTGGGGCGATGTTGCCTTTCGTCGATCTCGACGGCATCCAGACGCTGCGCGGCAGCCACAATGCGCAGAATGCCGCTGCCGCGGTCGCTGCCTGCCTTGCCGTCGGCGTCTCCGCCGAGGAGATCCGTGCGGGCTTGGCATCCTTTCCAGGCCTCAAGCACCGCATGCAGCCGGTCGGCCGGCGCGGCAATGTCGTCTTCGTCAATGATTCCAAGGCGACCAATGCGGATGCTGCAGCACCGGCGCTTTCGAGCTACGATCGCATCTACTGGATTGCCGGCGGATTGCCGAAGGCCGGTGGCATTACGACGCTTGCACCCTATTTCCCGCGCATCGCCAAGACTTATCTGATCGGCGAGGCGGCGGCGGAATTTGCCGCGACGCTTGGCGAGGCGGTGCCTTACGAAATTTCCGGTACGCTGGAGCGGGCAGTCGTGCATGCGGCTGCGGATGCCGAAAGGGATGAGACCGGTCCTCTGGCCGTGATGTTATCCCCGGCTTGCGCAAGCTTCGATCAATATAAGAATTTTGAAGTCAGGGGCGATGCCTTTGTCGGCCATGTGGCCGCCCTTGACGGCGTGACGATGCTGATCAATTCGGCAACAGGAGGCAAATGACATGGTGAGCCGCGCGGAACGTGGAGCATTGGCCGATTGGTTCTGGACCATCGACCGCTTTTTCCTGGCCTTGTTCCTGTTCCTGATGGGCATCGGCTTCATGCTCTCGTTTGCGGCTTCGCCGGCGGTTGCCGAGCGTATCGGCCTGGAACCTTTCCACTTCGTCAAGCGCCACGCGGCCTTCATGATCCCGTCGATCGGCGTCATGCTCGGCCTTTCCTTCCTGACGCCGCGCCAGGTGCGGCGCACAGCGATCATCCTGCTGATCGTGGCACTCGCCATGATGCTTCTGGCGTTGTTCTTCGGCATCGAGGTCAAGGGGTCCCGCCGCTGGGTCACGCTTGCGGGTGTTTCGATCCAGCCGTCGGAATTCATGAAGCCGGCCTTCGTCGTGGTCTGCGCCTGGCTCTTTGCCGAGCATGCCCGCCAGCCGGAAATTCCGGGCAATCTCTTCGCCATCATCCTGTTCGGCATTGTCGCAGCCCTTCTCGTCGCGCAGCCTGACCTTGGCCAGACGATCCTGACGACGGCGGTGTGGGGTGGCATGTTCTTCATGGCGGGCATGCCGTGGCTCTGGATCATCGTGCTGGGTGTCGGCGGTGCGGGAGGCCTGGTGACCGCCTATTACGTCTTCCCCCACGTGGCAGGCCGAATAGACAAGTTCCTGACCGGCGAAGGCGATACGTTCCAGATCGATACTGCCCGTGAAGCGATCATCCGTGGCGACTGGTTCGGCCAGGGGCCAGGCGAAGGCATCGTCAAGCGCATCATTCCGGACGCCCATACCGACTTCATCTTTTCGGTCGCGGCCGAGGAATTCGGCATCGTCTTCTGCATCGCGCTTGTTGCCATCTTCACCGTGCTGGTACTGCGCGGCCTGTCGCATGCTTACCGCGAACGCAACGACTTCAACCGTTTTGCCGTCGCCGGCCTCGTGCTGCAGATGGGCATCCAGTCGATCATCAATATCGGCGTCAATCTCGAACTGCTGCCGGCCAAGGGCATGACGCTGCCGCTGATTTCCTACGGCGGTTCGTCGATGGTGGCGATCTGCGTGACGGCCGGCTTCATTCTGGCGCTGACGCGCCATCGCCCGGAAAAACGTGCGCAGGACCGGAGCCTCTTCCGCGTGCCGCACGGCATGCCGGCGGAGTAGGGCACTATGAGCAAGGGCATCGTCCTTCTTGCCGCCGGGGGAACCGGCGGCCACGTCTTTCCGGCAGAGGCGCTGGCCTTCAAGCTTAGGGAGCGCGGCTATTCCGTGCATCTCGTTACCGACAGCCGCGCCGAGCGCTATGCCGGCAAGTTCCCGGCCGATGAAATCCATGTCGTGCCATCGGCGACGATCGGTTCCAAGAACCCCGTGGCCGTTGCCCGTTCTCTATGGAAGCTCTGGACCGGAATGCGCGCCGCAAAGCGGCTAATCCAGCGGCTGAAGCCCGTTGTCGTCGTCGGCTTCGGCGGTTATCCAACCGTGCCGCCGCTGCTTGCCGCCACCCGCCTCGGGGTGCCCTCGATGCTGCATGAGCAGAATGCTGTGATGGGGCGCGCCAACAAGGCGCTCGCGCCGCGCGTCAGGGCGATTGCCGGCGGCTTCCTGCCGGAGAGCGGCAGCACATTTTCCGACAAGACGATTACGACCGGCAATCCCGTGCGGCCGGCGATCCTTGCCGCGGCCGAACAGCCTTACATACCGTCGCATCCAGGCGAGGATTTCAATCTCGTGGTTTTCGGCGGCAGCCAGGGCGCGCAATATTTCTCCAAGGCGATGCCGACGGCGATCAGCCTGCTCGACGATGCGCTGCGCGCGCGGTTGAAGGTGACACAGCAGGTTCGCCCCGAGGATATGGAGATGGTGCGCGGCTGTGTGGTGCAGCTGCAGATGGGTGCCGATATCGCGCCGTTTTTCAATGACATGGCGGAGCGTCTTGCTAAGGCGCATCTGGTCATCTGCCGCTCCGGCGCCTCGACGGTATCGGAAATATCCGTCATCGGCCGCCCGGCCGTGCTGGTGCCTTATCCGCATGCGCTCGACCATGATCAGGCGGCCAATGCGGCAGCGCTTGCGGCGACCGGCGGAGCCAAGGTGATCGCCCAGTCGGAGCTTTCGCCCGAACGCATCGCTTCCATCCTGACGCATGTGATGAACGATCCGGAAAAGCTTGCGAACATGGCGGCTGCCGCCAAGCTTGCGGGAAAACCGGACGCAGCGAACTTGCTTGCCGACATGGTTGAGGCTATTGCCGCCGGCAAGACAGTCGCAGAATTCAAGGGGGCACGCGCATGAAGCTGCCAAAGGCGATAGGCCTTGTCCATTTCATCGGCATCGGCGGTATCGGCATGAGCGGTATCGCCGAGGTGCTGCATAATCTCGGCCATAGGGTGCAGGGATCGGATCAATCCGACAGCGCCAATGTCCAGCGCCTGCGCGATAAAGGCATTGAGGTCTTCGTCGGCCACAGGGCGGAAAACCTCGGCGATGCCGAAGTCGTCGTCGTGTCGACCGCGATCAAGAAGAGCAATCCGGAACTCATTGCCGCGCGCGAAAAGCTCTTGCCGGTCGTGCGCCGCGCCGAAATGCTGGCTGAGCTGATGCGTTTCCGCAATGCGATTGCCATCGGCGGCACGCATGGCAAGACGACGACCACTTCGCTCGTCGCCACACTGCTCGAGGCCGGCGGGCTGGACCCAACCGTCATCAATGGCGGCATCATCAATGCCTATGGCACGAATGCGCGCATGGGCGAGGGCGAGTGGATGGTGGTCGAGGCGGACGAATCCGACGGCACCTTCCTGAAGCTGCCGGCCGATGTGGCCGTCATCACCAATATCGACCCCGAGCATCTCGACCATTACGGCAATTTCGATGCCGTTCGCGCCGCCTTCCGTCAGTTCGTCGAGAATGTGCCTTTCTACGGCTTCGGCGTCATGTGCCTCGATCATCCCGAGGTGCAGGCGTTGGTCAGCCGCATCGAGGATCGCAAGGTCATCACCTATGGCGAAAACCCGCAGGCCGATGTGCGCTTCATGAATGTGCGCATCGACGGCACGCGCTCGATTTTCGATGTCGAAATCCGCCGCCGCCGCACGGGGCAGGTCATTCGGCTCGACGATCTCGTCATGCCGATGCCCGGCCGTCACAATATCTCGAATGCGACTGCGGCTATCGCTGTCGCCAACCGCCTCGGTATGTCTCGTGAGGATATAGCCAAAGGGCTTGCCTCCTTCGGTGGCGTGAAGCGTCGCTTCACGCTGACGGGCGAATGGAGCGGCGTGCAGATCTTCGACGACTACGGCCATCACCCGGTCGAGATCAAGGCGGTGCTGCGCGCCGCCCGCGAAGCCTGCAAGGGTCGAATCATCGCGGTACATCAGCCGCACCGTTACACGCGCCTGTCGAGCCTCTTTGAGGAATTCGCGGCCTGCTTCAACGATGCCGACAGCATCTTCATCGCGCCTGTTTATGCCGCGGGCGAGGATGCGATCGAGGGAGCGGATTCGGAATCGCTCGTTTCCCGCATCAAATCGGGTGGCCATCGTGACGCACGTTTCCTTCCTTCGGCGGAGGCTCTACCTCAGATGGTAGCAGAGATTGCAAAGCCCGGGGACTTTGTGGTTCTGTTGGGGGCTGGTAGCATTACATATTGGGCAGCAGCGCTGCCGAAGCAGTTGCAAGACCTTTCAGGAAAGTCCGCATGAAACAGGTTAACGGGGAAAAGCTTCTTGCCTCTCTCGGAGAAGGCGTAAAGGACATTCGCGGCCGACTGACGCCGGATGCCCCCATGGACCGCGTCACCTGGTTCCGCGCCGGCGGTCTGGCCGAGCTGATGTTCCAGCCGCATGACGAGGAAGACTTGATCGCCTTCCTGAAGATCCTGCCGGATGAGGTGCCGCTGACGGTGGTCGGCGTCGGCTCGAACATCCTGGTGCGAGACGGCGGCATTCCGGGCGTCGTGCTGCGCCTGTCGGCCAAGGGCTTCGGCTTTGTCGAACTCGCCGGCGAAAACCGCATTCTTGCCGGCGCCATCTGCCCGGACAAGCATGTGGCCGCCATGGCGATGGACAACGGCATCGGCGGTTTCGCATTCTATTATGGCATTCCCGGTGGTATCGGCGGTGCTGCCCGCATGAATGCCGGCGCCAATGGCTCCGAGACGAAGGATCGCGTCGTCGAGGTCCGCGCGATCGACCGCAAGGGCAACAAGCATGTCCTGACGAATGCCCAGATGGGCTATTCCTATCGCCACTCTGATGCTGCGGATGATCTGATCTTCACATCGGTGCTTTTCGAGGGCTATGCCGACGACCGTGCCAAGATTCGCGCCGAGATGGATGCCGTGCGCAATCACCGCGAGACGGTACAGCCGATTCGCGAAAAGACCGGCGGCTCGACTTTCAAGAACCCCGAGGGTCATTCGGCCTGGAAGCTGATCGATGAAGCGGATTGCCGCGGTCTGGTCATCGGCAGCGCACAGATGTCGTCGCTTCACTGCAACTTCATGATCAACATGGGGCAGGCGACGGGCTACGATCTCGAATATCTGGGCGAGGAAGTGCGCCGCAAGGTTTTCGAAATGTCAGGCATCAAGCTCGAATGGGAAATCAAGCGTCTCGGCCTTTTCATGCCCGACCGTGAGGTTCGCCCCTTTCAGGGGGTGACGTCAGAGTAAGCTTTAAAGCGTGTGCGATCTTTCAGATCCGCTTGGCACGCTTTAACTCTTTGTTTGACGCATGTCGTTGTCGCAAAACCGCTGCACACTTTTGCGCGACATGCTTTAGTTCACCGCAAGCCTCAGGCCTTCGCGCGGCGTGACGACGGGCGACCAGCCCAGCACGTCGCGGGCGTGGGATATATCGACCTGAAGCGAGCCGCAGAGACGCTGATAGACGGCTTCCTTTCCGGTGATCCTGGCTGCCATGTGCATCAGGGACGGCGGGAAGGGCAGCAGCATCGGTTTGACGGAGAGGCCTGCGGCAATGCCTTCGATCAGCGCGGGCGTCGAAAGATCCTCGCCATCGCCGGCAAGGAAGGTTTCGCCGGCGGCGGCGGGATGCTGCATGCAGGTGATGATCAGGTCGACGAGGTTCTGCACTGCGACCAGCGTGCGGCGGTTTTTCAGCGAGGCAAAGGGCAGCGGCAGTTTCTTGCGGACAAGCCCGACAAGCAGCGCGAAGTTGCCGCGCGCGCCGGGACCGTAGACCAGCGGTGGGCGGATGATGACAACCTCCATGCCGGTGCGGGCGGCGATCTCGCGCAGGCCGATTTCGCTTTCCATCTTGGAGATGCCGTAGGGATCGAGAGGCTTCGGCGTGTCGTCGTGCCTGAACGGCCGGTCGTTCTCTTCGCCGTTGACCTTGATGGTGCTGATGACGACGAACCGTTTCACGCCCGCGCGGGCGGCCTGTTCGGCAAGGTTCAGGGTGGAAGCGGTGTTGGCGCGGCGGAAGTCCGCCAGCGGATCGGTCGAACGATCGTTCATGATGTGAACGCGGGCGGCGAGATGGACGATGACGTCGACGCCGTCGAGTGCTGCCGTCCAGTCGGTCTTCTCGGTGATATCGACGGGGAAATGCCTGATATCGGACGGGAAGGCCGATGTCGCGGAACGTGTCGTGACCGTTACGTCGCAAATCCGCTCTCTGTGCAGCCGTTCGACAAGCGGACCGCCGACGAAGCCGGCTGCGCCGGTGACGAGGCATCGCATGATCTTCTCCCTGTTCGCCCGTAGAGGCATTGGCTAACCGGAAGCGCCGGCTGCATCAATAAAAAAAGCCGCGACGGCGGGCGGCGCGGCTTTTTGTTCAGATGGTAAGTGGCTCAGACTTCTTCGCGGCCCGACAGCAGGATGCAGATCAGCGAGATCGCAGCCGAGCCGGCGAGGTAGTAGCCGACATAGTTGAGGCTGTAATTGGTTGCGAGCCAGGTGGCGATGTATGGAGCAAGCGAAGCCCCGAAGATGCCGCCGAGGTTGAAGGTCATCGAGGCGCCGGTGTAGCGCACCATGGTCGGGAAGGGAGCTGCTAGGGCAGCGCCGATCGGACCATAGGTGAAGCCCATCAGGCCGAGGCCGATGATCGAGCATAGAACCGCGCCGGTCAGGCCTGCCGTCAGCAGGCTCGCATAGAAGAAGCCGAAGACGGCGATGGCGATCGTCGTCAGGATCAGGATCAGGCGACGCGAGTAGCGGTCCGACAGCCAGCCGGAGAGCGGGATCGTCAGGCCGAAGAAGACGACGCCGACGAGCTGGATGACCAGGAACTGCTCGCGCGAATAGCCGAGTTTCGTCGTGCCCCAGGACAGCGTGAAGACCGTCATCAGGTAGAAGAGCACGAAGGTGGCGACTGCGATGAACGTGCCGAGGATGAGGCTGCGCAGGTGGCCGCGGAAGACGGTCGCGATGGGAACGGCGACGCGCTCGTGCTTTTCGACAGCCTTCTGGAATTCAGGCGTTTCGGCGATCTTCAGGCGGACATAGAGACCGACGGCGACGAGCGCGAGACTGGCGATGAAGGGAATGCGCCAGCCATAGGCCAGGAAGTCCTCGTTGCTCATGGTTTCCGCCAGGATCAGGAAGAAGCCGGAGGAGAGGATGAAGCCGATCGGCGCGCCGAGCTGCGGGAACATGGCGTACCAGCTGCGCTTGCCGGGAGGTGCGTTTTCCGTCGCGAGCAGCACGGCGCCGCCCCATTCGCCACCGAGGCCGAGGCCCTGGCCGAAGCGGCACAGCGCGAGCAGCAACGGAGCGGCGATGCCGATCGCATCATAACCCGGCAGGATGCCGATCACGACGGTCGACAGGCCCATGGTCATGAGGGCGGCCACGAGCGTCGCCTTGCGGCCGACCTTGTCGCCGAAGTGGCCGAAGACCACGGCGCCGAAGGGGCGGGCGAAGAAGGCGATCGAGAAGGTCACGAGCGACTGCAGGAGTGCGGAGGTCGGATCGCTCGAGGGGAAGAAGAGGTGCGGGAAAACGATGACGGCTGCCGTCGCGTAGACGTAGAAGTCGAAGAATTCGATGGTGGTGCCGATGAGGCTGGCAATCAGGACGCGTGCCGGAGAATTGACTTGCGCGCTGGTCGAAGGGCTCGGCGATACGGAGATCGCTTCTGTCATGTTCATTCCAATCAGTATTTTATCGATTTGCTTGGGAGCCGCCGCTCTTAACGCAATTTTAAGGCTGAGAAAATGCCCGGATACGCAAGAATATGACGCGAACGACATTATCCGCCGGTGTGACCGGGTTGCCTCGATGGAGGCTCCGTCTCCCAGGCTCGGCGCTTTTTCAACCTTGCGCCAAGCTTGTCATGGGCTGGCCGCGAACTTGACCGGAATCAAATTGTAATTGATTGATAAGAAATCTCTGGTTGAGAGAATAGAGGGGCACATGCAAAAAAGTCTTGCTGCCGAGTTTTTCGGCACATTCTGGCTGGTCTTCGGCGGATGCGGCAGTGCTGTGTTCGCGGCCGCCTATCCTGAACTTGGCATCGGTTTTGCCGGCGTGGCGCTGGCGTTCGGCTTGACTGTCCTCACCATGGCCTATGCCGTGGGCGGTATTTCCGGCGGCCATTTCAATCCCGCCGTCTCTCTCGGCCTTGTGGCTGCGGGGCGTTTTCCTGCGGCGCGGCTCGTTCCCTATATCGTCGCACAGGTGATCGGTGCCATCGTCGCCGCCGCAGCGCTCTATCTCATCGCCAGCGGCAAGGCGGGTTTCGAGCTCGGCGGGTTTGCGGCCAACGGATATGGCGAACATTCTCCGGGCGGTTATTCGCTGCTTTCGGCACTGCTGATCGAAGTTCTGCTGACCATGTTCTTCCTGATCATCATCCTGGGATCGACAAGCAGCCGGGTACCCGCCGGCTTTGCGCCGCTTGCGATCGGCTTCGGGCTGACGCTGATTCACCTCGTCTCGATCCCCGTGACGAATACCTCCGTCAATCCAGCGCGTTCGACCGGGCAGGCGCTTTTCGTCGGCGGCTGGGCGCTGCAGCAACTTTGGCTGTTCTGGATCGCGCCGCTTGCTGGCGGTGCGATCGGCGGCCTCGTCTGGAAATTCTTCGGCGATAAGGACTGACTGCAAGACATTAAGGTATGTCATTGAACCCGCGCGGTTTTTCCGCGCGGGTTTTTCGTTTTCCATCGCGCTTGCGGCTTGTTTGCTGCGATATTCGCACGGCCGCAAGGGCAGAAAAATGAGGTATGCGACAAGGCGGAGTTAACGAAAGTAAACGGTTCGTTAACCATAATGATGCTCTAATGCAGCCAAGTCAGACAAAGGCCATGAAGCGCGCAGACCAGCTTCGCGCAAGCCTCGGTTCTGCAGAGTGAAAGTTATTTTTGGGGGTGTTGATGAGTCGCGAGCACGTAGCTGTCCTGATGGGCGGGTTTTCCTCGGAGAGGCCTGTCAGCCTTTCCTCGGGAAAGGCGTGTGCCGATGCCCTCGAAAATGAAGGCTTCAAGGTGACGCGCATCGATGTCGAGCGCGACATTTCCGAAAAGCTCTCCGCTTTGAAGCCCGATGTTGTCTTCAATGCCTTGCACGGGCCTTTCGGCGAGGACGGCACCATTCAGGGCATCCTCGAATATCTGCAGATCCCCTATACGCATTCGGGCGTGCTTGCCTCCGCGCTTGCCATGGATAAGGGCCGGGCGAAGCGTGTGGCTGCCGCTGCCGGCGTTCCGGTTGCCGAGTCGCAGGTTCTGAACCGCTTCTCGTTCCCGTCGGAGCATCCGATGAAGACGCCTTATGTGGTGAAGCCGGTACGCGAGGGTTCCAGCTTCGGTGTCGTCATCGTCGGCGAGGATCAGGCGCATCCGCCGCAGGTCATCGGCTCGGCCGAATGGCTTTACGGCGAGGAAGTCATTGTCGAGCGCTATATCCATGGTCGTGAACTGACTTGCGGCGTCATGGGCGATCAACCCATGGATGTCATTGAGGTGGTGCCTCAGGGCCACAATTTCTATGATTACGACTCCAAGTATGCGTCGGGTGGTTCAAAACACGTCTTGCCGGCTAAAATTTCACCGAAAATTTACCAAAAAATACAAACATTGGCGTTAAGGGCGCATCAAGCAATCGGTTGCCGCGGCGTCAGTCGGTCCGACTTTCGTTACGACGATCGTTTTTCCGAAGACGGCGAGATCATCTGGCTGGAGGTTAATACCCAGCCAGGCATGACTCCAACCTCCCTTGTGCCCGAAATGGCCGGCCATGCCGGATATTCCTTTGGTGCATTTCTCCGGTGGATGGTGGAGGACGCGTCTTGTTTGCGTTGACGGTCAAAAGGACAGGGCGCCCCAGCCGTTATGCCGAGCTTCCCGTTATGGAAGCCGACGAACGCCGCGTGCTGCCGCGTCCGCTTCGCCGCGTCGTACGCTTCCTCGTAAGCCTCGGTAGCGGCCGCATCCATATCCCGGCCCACACGGGCACGGTTTCCGCGCTTGGCTTCCTGGCTGCGACCGGCCTCTATGGCATGTCGCTTGGCGGTCATACGGAAGCCGTCGCGCAGGCGACGACCAGCGCTGTCGGCTTTGCCATCGAGGACGTGAAGGTTTCCGGAAACAATCAGACCTCCGAAATCGAGATTCTGCAGCTTCTCGGCCTCGATGGCGCGACATCACTCGTCGCCCTTGATGTCGATGCTGCGCGCCAGAAGATCGCGCGCCTTCCCTGGGTCGAAAATGTCGAAGTCCGCAAGGTCTATCCGAAGACGATCGAGGTGAAGCTCTCTGAGCGCGCCGCCTATGCCATCTGGCAGCACGGCCAGGAGCTTTCGTTGATCGAGAAGAGCGGCAGCGTGATCGCGCCGCTTCGCGATAACAAGTTTTCGGCTCTGCCGCTGGTCGTCGGCCGTGACGCCGAAACGGCTGCGGCCTCCATTGAGGATGCCTTCGCCAAGTGGCCTGATGTGAAGGCTCGCGTGAAGGCTTACGTCTGGGTTTCCGGCCGCCGCTGGGACCTGCACATGGACAATGGCGTCGTCGTCAAGCTGCCGGAAGATGATCTCGACCAGGCGCTGGCGACGCTTTCGAAATTTGACAAGGAACAGCAGCTTCTGGAGCGCGATATCGCTGCAGTCGATCTCAGGCTGCCGGATCGCACGACGATCCAGCTAACGCCCGAGGCGGCAGCACGCCGTCAGGCGGCGGTTACGGCGCGCACTAAGGATTTGAAGAAGGCGGGGCAAAATATATGAGCTTGTTCGGTTCATCCCATTTCGGATTGCCGCGCCTGAAGCCGCTTTCGTCGAAGCGGTCGCATATCGTTTCGGTGCTGGATATCGGCTCGACCAAGGTCGTCTGCATGATCGGCCGGCTGACGCCGCGCGAGGAAAGCCAGATCCTGCCGGGCCGCACGCACAATATCGAGATCATCGGCATCGGCCATCAGCGTTCGCGCGGCATCAAGACCGGCGTGATCGCCGATCTCGACGCACTGGAAAGCGTCATCCGTCTCGCCGTCGATGCGGCCGAACGCATGGCGGGCCTCACCGTCGAAAGCCTGATCGTCAACCTGACGGCCGGCCGTCTCGGCAGCGACATCTACACCGCGACCATCGATCTCGGTGGCCAGGAAGTCGAGCTGAACGATCTGAAGAAGGTGCTTTCGGCCGCCTGCCAGCAGTCGCTGCGCCAGGACCGCGCCGTTCTGCATTCGCTGGCGACCGGCTTCTCGCTCGATGGCGAACGCGGCATCCGCGATCCGCTGGCGATGTATGGCGATGCGCTCGGCGTCGACATGCATGTCGTGACGGCGGAGCGTTCGGCACTCAAAAATCTCGAGCTCAGCGTCAACAGGGCGCATCTTTCGGTGGAAGGAATCGTTGCAACACCTTATGCATCCGGTCTTGCCGCACTCGTCGACGATGAAGTCGAACTTGGCTGTGCGGCCATCGATATGGGCGGCGGCACGACGACGATTTCGGTCTTTGCCGAAGGCAAGCTTGTCCATACCGATGCTGTCGGCCTCGGCGGTCATCATGTGACGACCGACCTTGCACGCGGCCTTTCCACCCGGATCGAGGATGCTGAACGTTTGAAGGTGGTTCATGCTTCGGCGCTGAGCAATTCTTCCGACGAGCGCGAACTGATCTCCATTCCGCCGATCGGCGAGGATGACCGTGATCAGCCGAGCCAAGTGCCGCGGGCTCTCGTCTCGCGCATCGTTTCGGCGCGTATCGAGGAGACGATGGAACTCATCCGCGACCGCATCCAGCGCTCGGGCTTCAGCCCGATCGTCGGCAAGCGCGTCGTGCTGACCGGCGGCGCCAGCCAGCTTACCGGCCTTGCCGAAGTGGCGCGGCGCATTCTGGCCCGCAACGTCCGTATCGGCCGTCCGATGGGCGTCTCGGGTCTTCCGACGGCGGCCAAGGGTCCGGCCTTTTCGACGGCCGTCGGGTTGATGATCTATCCGCAGGTCGCGGACATGGAAACACATGCGTCACAGAGCAGCCTGCTCCTGTCGCTTGGGGGTAATAACAGCCGCATCGCCCGCATGGGCCAGTGGCTGAAGGAAAGCTTTTGAAATTGAGTGAATTGGCCGGCGTGGCGATGCGGCCAGAGAGAGAAGGAACAGGTACCATGACTATCAAGCTGCAAAAGCCTGACATCACCGAGCTGAAGCCGCGCATCACCGTGTTCGGCGTTGGCGGCGGCGGCGGCAATGCTGTCAACAACATGATCTCCGCCGGTCTCCAGGGCGTCGACTTCGTCGTTGCCAATACGGACGCCCAGGCGCTGACGATGACGAAGGCCGAACGGATCATCCAGCTCGGCGCCAACGTCACCGAAGGCCTCGGCGCCGGCTCGCAGCCGGAAGTCGGTCGCGCGGCTGCCGAAGAGTGCATCGACGAGATCATCGACCACCTGAACGGTACGCATATGTGCTTCGTCACCGCCGGCATGGGCGGCGGCACCGGCACTGGCGCTGCTCCTGTCGTCGCGCAGGCCGCCCGCAACAAGGGCATTCTGACGGTCGGTGTGGTCACCAAGCCATTCCACTTCGAAGGTGGACGCCGCATGCGTCTGGCCGAATCAGGTATCCAGGAACTGCAGAAGTCGGTCGACACGCTGATCGTCATTCCGAACCAGAATCTTTTCCGGATCGCCAACGACAAGACGACCTTCGCCGACGCCTTCGCCATGGCCGACCAGGTTCTCTACTCGGGCGTTGCCTGCATCACCGACCTGATGGTGAAGGAAGGTCTCATCAACCTCGACTTCGCCGACGTCCGCTCGGTCATGCGCGAAATGGGCCGCGCAATGATGGGTACGGGTGAAGCTTCCGGTTCGGGCCGCGCCATGCAGGCCGCCGAAGCGGCGATCGCCAACCCGCTGCTCGACGAAACCTCGATGAAGGGCGCACAGGGCCTGCTGATCTCCATCACCGGCGGTCGCGACCTCACGCTGTTCGAAGTCGACGAAGCTGCGACCCGCATCCGTGAAGAAGTCGATCCGGACGCCAACATCATCCTCGGCGCAACCTTCGACGAATCGCTCGAAGGCATCATCCGCGTCTCGGTCGTCGCCACCGGCATCGACCGCGCGATGAACCAGGCTGCCGACCGCGGGTTCCAGCCGGCCGCAAAGCCCGCTATCCGTCCCTCCGCGGCCGTTGCTCCGGCACCGGCCGCAGTTCAGCCTGCTCCAGTCATGCAGGCACCGAAGGCCGACCAGATTGCACAGACCATCCGCCAGGCTGAAGTCGAGATGGAACGTGAACTGGAAATCCCGGCCCCGCGTGCCGCCGCTCCTGTCCAGCAGCAGCCGGTGATGCAGGAAACCTTCCGTCCGCAGAGCAAGATCTTCGCTGCACCGGAAGCAGCCCCGGTCATGCGCCAGGCTCCGCTGCAGCCGGCTCCGATCATGCAGCAGCCGGCTCCGCAGCCGGTCATGCAGCAGCCGGTCCGTCATGAGCCGGTGATCCGCCAGGCGCCCGAACAGGTCCGCATGCCGAAGGTCGAGGACTTCCCGCCGGTCGTCCAGGCCGAGATCGACCACCGCTCGCAGCCTGCTGCTTCCCATGTCCAGGAAGAGCGTGGCCCGATGGGTCTGCTCAAGCGAATCACCAATTCGCTCGGCCGCCGCGAAGAGGAAGTCGCTCCGGAAATGACGTCTGCGCCGGCTGCCTCCTCGCAGCAGCGCCGTCCGCTGTCGCCGGAGGCAAGCCTCTACGCACCGCGTCGCGGCAACCTCGACGACCAGGGCCGTGCCGTTCCGCAGGCCCGCATGATGCAGGAAGACGACCAGCTGGAAATCCCAGCCTTCCTGCGCCGCCAGTCGAACTGAGAAGAGCACTTCTCCACAGAAAACGCCCGGGACCGAAATCCTGGGCGTTTGCATTTCTAGGTGCTTGAATTCTAAATGTTTTTGGCACCGATATTTTCGTAACAAACCGAAACGAACAGTGATTTGGATTGCGGCGTGCCTCCACGTAAGTATGAAGCAAGCGAACTGCTCCAAGAGTCTGCTTTAAGCGGCACCGGGCAGTGTAGAAGATTACCGGACCGGTTGGCAGTAACGGGTGCGGAAGAATAAAGGCAGAATTTTATGGGACTTGGCTTGTTGGGCTTTCAAACGACGGTATCGAATCCGGTGACCCTCTCGGGCATCGGCGTCCATTCGGGTGCCGACGTTTCGATCACCTTCAATCCGGCCGAAGCCGGCACCGGCGTCATTTTCCAGCGCATGCATGAAAACGGCGACGTCACTGAACTGAAGGCCGTTTCTTCGCAGGTCGGCAATACCGATCTCTGCACTGTTCTCGGCTTCTCGGCCGCGCATTCCGTCGCAACGATCGAACATGTCATGGCCGCCGTTTACGCGCTTGGCCTCGACAATGTCGTCATCGAAGTCACCGGCGCCGAAATGCCGATCATGGATGGCAGCTCGGTTCCCTTCGTCGAAGCCATCGAGCAGGTCGGCCTCGTTTCCCTCGGCGTCAAGCGCCGCTATATCCGTATCACCAAGCCTGTTCGTATCGAGCATGGCGGCTCCTGGTGCGAGTTCCGCCCCTATGACGGCACGCGCTTCGAAGTCGAGATCGATTTCGAATGCCCGCTGATCGGCCGCCAGAAGTGGGAAGGCGACCTGACCGCCGCCGTCTTCAAGACCGAGCTGTCGCGTGCGCGCACCTTCGGCTTCATGCGCGATGTCGAGCGCCTCTGGGCTTCGGGCCATGCTCTCGGCTCTTCGCTCGAAAACTCCGTCGTCATCTCCGACGACAACACTGTCATCAATGTCGAAGGCCTGCGCTATGCCAAGGACGAGTTCGTGCGTCACAAGACGCTCGATGCCGTCGGCGATCTGGCGCTTGCCGGCGCACAGTTTATCGGCTGCTACCGGTCTTATCGCGGCGGCCACAAGATGAACGCCAACGCTCTCAAGGCACTGCTCAGCGATCCCTCGGCCTATGAAGTGGTCGAGACGTCGACGCCGCGCCAGCGCGTTGCCGTTCGCGAGTTCGTTGCAGTCAGCGCTCCGGAATTCGCCCCCTGGTCGGCATGACCTCCAGCATACCAATTAAGGCCAGGGCCGCCTCCCAACGGGGGCGGTTTTTTTTATGGGGAAGGGGCGGACAGCGCGCGATAGATGTTTTGCGGCATATATTTAGCCAATGCCGCTTTGAATGCCGTGAAAAGCCTGACATTCTCGGCAGTGCTGCCACAAAAATGCGTTAATGCGTGATCATTGCGTTGCTCTCGATGCACATTTGTGGCTAGAAACGCCAGCTGGGCGTGGCTGCTGTGGAGTGGACGGCGGCGGTGGGATTCTTTTGAATGGCTTATGCAAGGTCTGACATGATGATGAAGACAGCGCGCGCTTTGCTCGCATCCGTGATGGTGCTGAGCGCAGGCGCCTTGATTTCCGGCTGCCAGTCGGACCCGGATATCGACATCACCAAGCTCGGCCTCGAAACCGATCCGCCTGATGTGCTCTACACGCAAGGTCTCGCCAACATGAAGGCGGGCAACATGGCCGAAGCAGCGCGCAAGTTCGACGCGATCGATGCGCAGAATCCCTTCTCGGAATGGGCGCGCAAAGCGCTGGTCATGAGCACCTTCGTCAAATACCGCCAGGGTCGCTTCGACGACGCGCTTGCATCGGGCAACCGCTATATGGCGCAGTATCCGAAGTCCAAGGATGCCGCTTACGTGCAGTATCTCGTCGGTCTTACCTATTCCAAGCAGATCGTTGACGTGACGCAGGACCAGCGCGCGGCGCAGAAGACCATCGAGGCGATGCAGGCCGTCGTCGACAATTATCCTGATTCCGAATATGTCGATGACGCGCAGGCCAAGATGCGCTTTGCGCGCGACCAGCTCGCCGGCAAGGAAATGCAGGTCGGCCGCTATTACATGGAGCGTAAGGAATATCTCGCTGCGATCTCGCGCTTCCGCATCGTCGTCGAGAAATATCCGAACACGAATCAGATCGAAGAGGCGCTCGCCCGTCTTGTCGAAGCCTATTATGCGATGGGCATCGTCGACGAAGCGCAGACGGCCGCTGCCGTTCTCGGTCACAATTATCCAGATAGTCAGTGGTATGCTGATTCCTACAAGCTGCTGCAGTCGGGTGGCGCGGAGCCGCGTGAAAACAAGGGTTCGTGGATCGCTGCAGCGGGCAAGAAACTCCTTCTCGGTTCCTGAGGCCAATGCTGATCCAGCTTTCGATCCGCGATATCGTCCTGATCGAGCGGCTGGATCTTGCCTTCGAGACCGGCCTTTCCGTGTTGACGGGTGAGACGGGTGCCGGCAAATCTATCCTGCTCGACAGTCTTTCGCTGGCCCTTGGCGGGCGCGGCGATGGCGGCCTCGTGCGCCATGGAGAGGACAAGGGTCAGGTAACGGCCGTCTTCGATGTCGGCATGGATCACGGCGCGCGGAAGCTTTTGCGCGAAAACGGCATCGACGACGAAGGCGACCTGATCTTCCGCCGCCAGCAATCTTCAGACGGCCGCACCAAGGCCTATGTGAACGACCAGCCGGTGAGCGTGCAGCTCATGCGCCAGGCCGGCCAGATGCTGGTCGAGATCCACGGCCAGCACGACGACCGCGCGCTGGTTGATACCAATGCCCACAGGACGCTGCTCGATGCTTTCTCGGGCATCAGCGAGGATGTGCAGACCGTCGGCGCGCTTTACCGCCAGTGGCGCGATAGCGAGCGCATGCTGAAGAAGCACCGCGAGAAGGTCGAGGCCGCGGCTCGCGAGGCGGATTATCTGCGCTCTTCCGTCGAAGAGCTGGAAAAGCTCTCGCCGCGCGATGGCGAAGAAGACGAGCTTGCCGACCGC
>Ga0102589_1001883_pt1 | contig 26211 bp, 28 predicted proteins | sample AraplaMF_Col_mLB_FD_76858 | JGI IMG/M metagenome (GOLD analysis project Ga0102589, IMG submission 76858) | Arabidopsis root microbial communities from the University of North Carolina, USA - plate scrape MF_Col_mLB | ecosystem: Host-associated > Plants > Roots > Endosphere | place: USA... | reverse complement strand
AAAAGGAATACTGCAAGTAAAGGAAATCCGAAGTTTTTAATAAACTTTTTCCACATAGTCTGTTCCTCCTTTTTTAAAACTTATAATCTATTATTTACCATGTTTATGAATTCACATGTTTATTTTCATATCACTTAGATTCTTTGGTTTTGTCCGTCCACTTTGTATTTTCTACCGTCAAAACTTTCTAGTAATCTCGTGTATTTTTCTGACGTCATTCAATTTATCATAAAAATACTCAACACGTCAAATAACTAATTTTTTGTTCAATTCAATCTACATAAAAAAAGATACCTCTATTGAAGTATCTTTAAAATCCAATTAACGATTGATTATAAAAGCTAAATCTAAGCTTAATTTATCTCTTTTGTAATAAATTGTTTCACTAAATATGCTGCTCCAATTGCACCTGCATCATTACCTAATTGAGCAATTGAAAGCTTTGTTGATTCACGAACAGTTGTAAAAGCATATTCATCAAAATATTTTCTTAACGGCTTCAGAAGTAATTCTCCAGCATTTGAAACGCCCCCGCCAATAATAATATTTTCTGGGTTTAAAGTATTCCCTACGCCAGCCAATACTAGAGCAAGATACTTCATTACATGATTAACTATTTCAGTAGCTACTTCATCACCATCTTTGAAAGCATCAAATACATCTTTTGTCGTAATGGCATTTTCAGCAAACTTCTTCTTCAAGATTGTGTCTTTAGTAGTAGATTGTAAAGTCTCATTTGCAATTCTCACAATTCCAGTCGCAGAAGAAATGGTTTCTAAACACCCGGATTTGCCACAGTTACAAAGTACGCCATTTTCAGGTTGAACAGTAATATGACCAATTTCTCCTGCAGCACCGCTTATACCGTGAGCTACTTTACCATTTACAATTACTCCTCCACCTACTCCAGTGCCTAATGTAATCATTACTACATCTTTTGCACCATTTCCTGCACCTTTCCACATTTCACCAACCGCTGCAATGTTCGCATCATTGTCAACAATTACAGGTATTCCAGATTCCTTCTCTAGAATTGATTTTAACGGGAAATTTACCCATCCTAAGTTAACAGCAGCGAAAATTAGACCATCTTCAAGACGAACCGACCCAGGTGCCCCAATTCCAATACCTGCAACATCATCTTTTGTTTTATTCATTTCTTTTAACTTATCTTCTATTGCAATTGTAATGGTTTTTGGAATATGTTTCCCTTGGTCTGATTTATCTGTTGGTACTTCCCATTTCTCGATAAATTGACCATCGTTTGTTAATAACGCTAACTTTATGCTCGTACCACCTAAATCAACACCTACGATCATTTTTTCCATCTTACTCTCTCCCTTTATAGTGAAACCGCTTGCATCTCCTACTAATAAAAAACGATTTTTATCAAATCGTTTTATTTTGGATTTCACTTATCTCTTTTTTTATGATTAATGTTGCAACTTGGAAATCTTTTCTCTCTAGTAAATTCGCTAAAAATAGTTCCTTTAACTCATCTTGCATTAACATTAAGTCAGATTGTCGATCACCAGTGTAAATAAACGTTCCATAATTTTTCAAAAATTGTTGGATATCATATATTGAATTCATGCGTGACTCCTACTGTTTAATCTACCAAAAATATTTTGAGTACTATGTATTCAGTATAAAGTCGAAAAGAATCTTCGTCAATCGAATGCTGATAGATTCATTCCAATACTTTTTATATTATTTTGGCATCATAACCTCTTCTAGGACTAAGTCATTTTCATAAAGATATGTAGCATGTTTTATACCTATATACCTTATATGCCATGGTTCATAATTATACTCAGTCTGCTCAACCTTATCTTCAGGATAACGAATAATAAATCCGTATTCATGTGCGTGATCTGCCAACCATGCACCTTCTTTCGTTTCGCCAAATTCCTTTTCAAGCTTATTCCCAAAATTAGGTGAAGAAATATCAATTGAAAGACCTGTTTGGTGTTCACTCGTTCCCGGATAGGCACTGTATGCTTTTGTCCATTCTTCCCCGTGTGATTGTATATAGAAATTATATAAGCTTTGCTGTCTATCAAATGAACGATAAGCCGATACTGGAGTCAGTACTATGTTTTTTGCTTCTGCCCCTTCAAATAGCTTTTCCAATGCCTTAGCAGCTTCTTTCCTCATTAATGTCTTATCTTTTGAAGCGCCATGTAGTGGGACAATTGGATACGTTAGATCAGGCGGTTCATATCCATCAGGTAATTTACGAGCTTTATTAACCAATACTAAATTTGATTGCTCATTTGTTACTTCAAGTAACCCATCTTCTGCCTCTACTGCTGTTTCGTCATAACTTGGAAATATTGGTGATGTTTCTTTTATGCCGTGTTTAGAATGTTTTTGCTCGCTATTTGTGTTAAACATTTTATCTTTCATAAAAAGAGCTAGTCCAATTAATAAAGCCAATAAAATGATACCCACAACACTTCGTTTCTTATTTTTTTTTGCTCTAATCAATGCAATCTTCCTTACTTACTAATTTATTCAATCATCTTAACAATAGCGAATGAAAGATATTTTTTCAAATGTGAAGTTAATAATAAAACCTCTTTCCCAATTGAAAGAGGCAAATCAATTTTATAATTGAATTGATTCCATACTTTTTCGTAATATCCCAACAGATTTTTTAAATTGTCGAGTTTCATGTTCATTTAAATCTAATTCGACAATTTCTCGAATTCCACCACGATTAATGACAGCAGGGACTCCGATGTAAAGATCATTTTCACCATATTGGCCTTCTAAATACGCTGAGACAGTAATAATACTATTTTCGTTTTTAAGTATTGCTTTTGTTAATCTAACAAGTCCCATACCAATCCCGTAGTAAGTGGCGCCTTTGCGTTTAATGATATGGTATGCAGCATCTCTGGTATTTAAAAAGATCTCATCTAATTCACGCATACTATATTTTGGATTTTTCTTTAAAACTCTTTGAATCGGTTGAGTGCCAACTGTTGTCTGAGACCAAACAGGAAGCTCACTATCACCATGTTCTCCTATTATATACCCATGTATATTTCTAGCATCTACGTTAAAGTAATCACCGAGTAAATATCGGAATCGTGCTGTATCAAGGCTTGTTCCTGAACCAATCACTCTTTCTTTTGGTAATCCTGAGAATTTCCAAGTAACGTAGGTAAGAATGTCTACAGGATTTGTGGCGATTAAAAATATTCCGTCGAATCCTGCTTCCATAATTGCACCTATTATCCCTTTAAAAATCATACAGTTCTTTGAAACTAAATCTAAACGAGTTTCTCCAGGCTTTTGGGCTGCCCCAGCTGTAATCACCACTAAGTTAGCAGCTTTGCAGTCATTGTAATCTCCAGCCCATATTTTGGTTCTTGAGCTTACAAATGGCAAGCAGTGACTTAAATCCATTGCATCCCCTTCTGCTTTATCCTTATTTAAATCAATCATCACTAATTCTTCTGCTAAACCAGCATTTAACATACCAAACGCATAGCTTGCTCCGACTGCACCTGTTCCAATTAGAGCAACGCGATTTACATCTTTATGTCGCATGATGTCGTCCACCTTCTTTTTGTAACAATTTAAAAAGACAAAAACAGTCACATTCTCCCTTTATTCTCATGTAAAAAGATAGTTCTTATACATTAATTAAATTGTATGAATGACTCTCGTTTCAGTAAAGATTAATGGCATTCTTTGATCATGTGCTTCAATTGGCAGCTCTTCGACGATTTGTAGTTCATAAGCTAGCGCACCCAGATTCCCAGCATAGTCTGATAAGTATCTGTCATAATACCCTCCACCATAGCCTAATCGGTCCCCTTTTGAGGTAAATGCAACACCTGGAACAATCATTAAATCAATTTTATCTTTATTGATCATTTCACATAAAGATTCTATAGGTTCTTGAATACCAAAATAGCCTTTTTCTAATTGTTCAAAACTTGTAATGTTAAAAAACTGCATTTCTTTTGTTTTATGATTACATTTTGGTACAACAACATGTTTATTTGCTTTCCAACAAACTTCAATGAATAAAGTAGTATCTATTTCATGTTCCATTGGCATTGTCGTTGCAATTGTATTGGCGTTTTTCCATTCTTGTGAAGAAGTTAGTTTTTCAATGATTTGTTTTGACATTGTATTACGATCGTTCACTGTGATTTCGTTTAACTTTTTAATAATAACTGATCTAATTTCTTTTTTATTCATAATAGATGTCTCCTATTAATAAAGTATGTAGAAAATTGCAGAAAAATCTTATGAGGCATATATATAGTAGAAATACAAAAAAAACAGTAGGAATATTCCTACTGCTTACTTTGTTTCGCGATGAACTGTAACTTTTTTAAGTCTTGGGCAATATTTTTTAAGCTCAAGACGGTCTGGGTTATTACGTTTATTTTTAGTAGTGATGTAGTTACGATCTCCGCATTCTGTACATGCTAATGTAATATTTACGCGCATTTATTTTCCCTCCTGACATAGTGACATAATCAGACTTGTATATAATAACACTCTTTTAGAATAAATTCCATAGTTTTTCTATATTCATTGCATTTCTTTTGATAATTTTTTTATTGTATTTTTAGTAAATTTATTTTCTTGATTCAAAGTGTACTTTTGGAATACAGCTTGGTGATGCAAAACACTTCCTTTATTGATTACAATATTAGAACTAATTGATACATATGGACCAATTATACAATTCTCTTCTATTGTTACATCGTTACCAATGATGACTGGTGAAACAATTTTCACGTTATTTTCTATTTTCACATGTTCACCTAAAAAGATTCTAGGTAAGATTTGTACAGCTGGGATTGGTAGGTTTAGTTTCTCTTCGATCCAGTCCACATTTAACTTAGCAAATCTCCTCGGTGTTCCATAATCGATCCAATACCCATCTAATACAGCCGCATTTAAAATAATGTTCTCTCTTATTAAAAGAGGAATAAAGTCGGTACTAATATCAAAATAACAATAATCTGGTATGTACTTTAGTAACTCAGCATTTAAAATATAGATGCCTGTATTCACTAATTTACTGATTTCTTTTCCGATTTGTGGTTTTTCTATAAATTCCATTATTTGTCCATTTTTTACTTTTACATTCCCATAAGACTCACATTTATCAACTTGTTTTACAAGCATTGAAAATTGTTGATTGAATTCTAAATGTTGATAGATCGCCTCTCTAATATCTCCATCAAATAGAATATCACCATTCACTAATAAAAAAGTATCATTTAAATATTGCTTAGATAATCGTAAACATCCTGCAGAACCTAAACTTTCTTCTTCTATAATATATTCAATTGATACATTCATTAGATTCATTCCGTTTATCGTTTTGATAATTGCTTGAGACATATAATGTAATTGAATGATGAATTCATTAAAACCCATACTAATTAAATGTAGCAATAAATGTTCAATTGCAGCACGGTTTGCAATTGGTAAAAGTGGTTTCGGTATGTTATTTGTTATAGGTAAAAGTCTTTGACCAAATCCTCCCGCTAAAATAACAACCTTCATGATTAACCACCCCAAATATATAGTTTCGTTTTAGAAGTATGCTTTTATTAACAGAAATATGACAAAAGGGTGTTCATGAACTTATTTAGTCCAGAACACCCTTTTCGGTTATTGATTTAATAAATAATACTTACCTTTGACCAAATAATAGATGTTTTCAGCGATATTCGTTGCATAATCTGCAATTCTTTCTAAATATCTACAAACGAACGCCATTTGCATTACATTTGAAACATGTTCCGGAGAATTAGCAATACTCGACATCAATGTTTGAACTGTTACACCATATAATTCATCCACTTGGTCATCAATCTCGCCTATTTCTTTCGCAGCTTGTAAATCTTCCGTACGGTATGCATCCACAGCCTTAGAAAGCATATCTAATCCAAGCGCATGCATTTTTTCGATATTTTCAATTGGTAAATTTTCTTGACGACTACGAATTCTAATAGTAGATTTTGCAATATTAACAGCATAATCTGCTACACGTTCTAAATCATGTGCAATTTTAATAGCTGTTAAGTTACGTCTTAAATCAACTGCAACAGGCTGTTGTCTTGTGATAATCACTAATATCAATTCATTAATTTCTTTTTCTAATTTATTAATTCGCTCATCTTCATCAATTACTTCAAGCGCTAATTCAATATTTTCAGTACGAAAAGCATCCATACTTTTCATAACAGCTTTTTTCGTTTTCATAGCTAATTCAATAATCATTTCTTGTAGTGATTTTAAATCTGCATCAAATTGTGGTCTCATTTTTTGTCACCTATATCCTTCCATTAACCGAAACGGCCAGTGATATAATCTTCAGTGCGTTTATCTTTTGGTGTAGAGAATAATTTATTTGTATCTGTGTACTCTACAACTTCTCCACTTAAGAAAAATGCCGTTTTATCAGATACACGTGCAGCTTGTTGCATATTATGCGTTACAATAATAATACTAAATTCTTTTTTCAGTTCATGAATTAATTCTTCTACTTTTAATGTAGAAATCGGATCAAGTGCAGACGTTGGTTCATCCATTAAAATAACATCTGGCTCAATCGCTAAACAACGTGCGATACATAAACGTTGTTGTTGCCCTCCTGAAAGTCCGTACGCATTCTCATGTAAACGATCTTTTACTTCATCCCAAATTGCTGCACCTTTTAAACTCTTTTCAACAATTTGATTTAACGTATTTTTATCTTTAATTCCATGAATTTTAGGCCCATAAGCAACATTTTCCCAAATTGATTTAGGGAATACATTTGGTTTTTGGAATACCATTCCTACATGTGTTCTTAACTCTTCAACTGGATAACTTTTATCAAAAATGTTTTGCTCACGATAAAGAATTTTCCCTTCTGTTCGAACAGTAGGAACTAACTCAACCATTCTATTTAATGTTTTTAAATAAGTTGACTTACCACAACCACTCGGACCAATAATTGCAGTGACTTCATTTTCATAAATACTTAAATTAATATCCTTTAAAGCCTTATCCTGTCCATACCATAAATTTAAGTTTTGTGTATCGTAAACAATCGACTTCTTAACAGTTGTCATCTCTTCAACATCTTCAGTATTCGTTTTATTCTCTCTAATTAAAGTAGTTGTCATCTAATCGTTCCCCTCTCATCCTAAAGGCTCTCACATCTCATTAATATATAAAATTTAAAAATAAACTTAGTAACAAACCTCAATCAATTCAAATAAGACTACATCACTAATCATAAATCCCAACTATTAAAAACGTTTTAACCGAATGTAAAGATTGTGTAAAGTTGAAAAGTGGAGGCGACTGTTTAGCTCCGACAAGCATAAGACAAGGGCCGGTAAAAGTTGCTTTTTAACTTTTACTGGACATTGGCTTATGACCTCGAGGAGCTAGGAGCCGGAACTAGACATCATGAAAAGTGGAGGCGACTGTTCAGCTCCGACAAGCATAAGAAAAGGGCCGGTAAAAGTTGCTTTTTAACTTTTGCGGGGCATTTTCTTATGACTCGAGGAGCTAGGAGCCGGAACTAGACACCACGAAAAGTGGAGGCGACTGTTCAGCTCCGACAAGCATAAGACAAAAACCATTAAAGGTGCTTTTTACCTTTAGTGGGGTTTGGCTTATGACTCGAGGAGCTAGGAGCCGGAACTAGACACCACCAAAAGTGGAGGCGACTGGTCAGCTCCGACACGCAAAAAAAAGAGAAGGGAAACCCCCTTCTCTTTACTCATTTTTATTTTCTTCATCATTATTAGTTGAATCTTGATCTTCTTCATCATTATTATTTGAATTTTTATCTTTTTTCATTTTGAAATATTCATCTAGTATGCCGCGTCCGATGTACTTGTTAACTGGAGCTTGGTCACTTTGCATCCATGGAACAACTACCGCAAATGCAATTTCCGGGTTATCATAAGGTGCATAGCCAATCAGCGTTAAGTTATATGTTTTTTGTGGCCCATTATATTTTTTACGATCCGGTCCATCATATATGGATTGCGCTGTACCTGTCTTACCAGCGGGTTTGTAATCAGTTCCTGAGAAATATTTGTTTGCAGTTCCGCCTACTTCATTGTAAACCTTATAGAAACCAAGTTTTACTCGATTAATATAATCATCTTTCATATCAATTCGATTTAAAATATTAGGTTTAATTTCTTGTCTAACAACACCTTTGTCAGATCCAATTGAAGGCTGCCTTAATTCTTTTGCTACATGCGGTTGTACACGGTAGCCCCCATTTGCAATTGTTGAGACATATTGCGCTAATTGAAGTGGTGTGTATGTGTCATATTGTCCAATAGCTAAGTCAAGTAATAGACCTGGATTTTGAATATCTGTTCCTTTAAAACCGATTGCTTCATTCGGTAAATCAACCCCTGTTTTCACACCGAGACCAAATTGACTAAAACTATTTCGGAAAGTTTCAAATGCTTTTGAATCTATATCAAGTGGTTGATTTTCAACATAATGTCCTTTACCAATCGCCATCGCTGTTCGGAACATATAAACATTGGAAGATAGTTTTAATGCATCTAAATCACTAACCCATCCCATGTTCTTATATGATGCTTTTTGTGGTGTATCTTTGATTTTAATAGGAGTGTCGTATAAACGTGTCCCCGGACTAATTGCTTTTTGCTGGAATCCAGTTAAAACTGTTGCTCCCTTTACAGTAGACCCCATCTCATAAGAAGTTGTCATATTTCCAGTTGCAAAATCTTGAACTTCCATTTTACCTGTTTTTTTATCTTTTACGAGTTGCTTACCTGACATCGCTAGGATTTCACCAGTTTTTGGATTCATCATTGTAACAAACGCACGGTCCATATATTTACCATTTGATGTTTGTTTTGCTTTTAACAATTCTCTTTGTACAATTTCATCTACCTTTTTTTGCAATTCAATATCTAGTGATAAAACAAGATCACTACCTGGTTCGCCTTCAGTGATTACTTTTGTATCAATAACATTCCCTTGTGTATCAACAACATTTTGTGCTTTACCTTTTGTTCCTCTAAGCACATCTTCATATTGTTGCTCGATATAACTTTTACCTACACGGTCATTACGGTCATATCCACGCGCCAAGTAATAATCTACATTCTCAGCTGGCAGACCTTCTTTTTCCGATGTAATATTTCCTAAAATTGTACGGAAAGTATCTTCATACACGTAATCTCTTTCCCAGTCAGTTGTCACATCAACACCAGGAAGCTCATCTAAATGTTCACTTACCATTGCATATTCAGGTTCCGTTACACCCTCACTTTTAATCGTTTGAGGCGTAAGTGCATATCCAACACTCATTTGTTTATAAATAGCTAGAATTTGTAAATCTTGCTTACTTAATGAGTTGATATCGTCTTCTGTAATTGCATCAAGCTGCATTTTATAATACTCTTTGTTGTAAGACGCAGGGTCTTCTTCGTATTTAGCTTTTAATTTTTTATCTTCCTTTTTTGAAACAAGTTTTTCTGCTTCTTCAGGATGTGTTAGTAGCCAATAATCTTGTCGATCACGTTCCATTATTTTATCTGTTGTCATTTTTATATAGCTTGTTAATTTTGTAGCCATTTCTAATAACTCAGCAGAAGTTGTCCCTTTTTTTCTTGTATACGTTATAGAACGAAGTGGTGTGTTATCTACTACTACTTTTCCATTACGGTCTAATATTTTTCCCCTAGGTACTGATTTATCAACTGTCATATTCTCTGTTCGTTCTAATTCTAGTTGGTAGTCTTCACCTTTTACAATTTGAACAACGCCTAGTCTTAGAATTAATAAAGAGAATAATAAAAACACAAGAAAAAATAGTGTATTCAGCCGAGTAGGTAATTTAATTTTATTTTTCTTTGGTTTATTCATCTCTTCTCCTCTTTTATACTCTACTTATTGGTTTAACATATAAGGGAACTATTTCTATATGCGATCTTATGTAGTTTCGTTAAGTAGGATCAAGTTCTAATTTCCTCATAACAAAATAAACCAAGAAATGCCCAACTCCAAAAATACAAATTAGAATAGGGATCACTTGTTTTGCAGGAAAAAACGCTGTGAAAATAATAAATGCAGCTATTGAGAACATTCTTCCACTGTTTAAATACACTTCACGAATCACAATATATTCAACTCTATATTCCCTCGCTTTATACGATTTTCCTATTATATCATATGTTAAAGACAAGTAAGGTACTAAAATGATTGGATATGCCAAAGAAATAATAACGCCATAAATAATCAGTAAAGTAAATGTCACTTTAAATACAATGGTAAAAACGGCGGCAAATAAGAGAAAGCCTCCAATAAATATTGCCTTTAGTCGATATTCCTCTTTAATGATTCGAGTAACAACATAATATGTAATAAAACTAATTAATGAAGTAATGAGCCCATACTTCCCAACAGCGAATTCACTGCCTGTAGCTAAGTAAATATAAATAGAAATCACAAATAAAAAGATTCCTTCTCTAATCCCTTGAAAAAAATTAGCGTGTGTAACCCTTCTCCAATTACCATTTAATTTTCGTTCTAAGATCACTCTTTTCAAATTGAACTCAGTATCAAGTTCCCTTCTAACCAAAAAGCAACTTAAAATCACAGCACAGATAAATAATATGACTGCTGCCACAAAAACATAGGTATACCCTTTATTACCAATCATTGATGAAATTATTGCCCCAGCAATAAAAGGACCAAGTATTCCAGAGAATGAACCAAGTAAACCCATAAAACCATTAAAAAATTGTCTTGTTTCAGGCTCTGTCACTTCAAATGTCAGTAAATTAAAGGATAGATAATAACACCCATTTCCAATTCCAAGGATTGCCCCGATCAGTATTGTTGAAAGCAATGTATTTGTTTCAAATAATAAAACAGCAATATAGAAAATGGCTAAAAACGAAATACCAATTCTTAAAATAACAACCCGGTCAATGTGTTTGGCTAACCTTCCTGCAATGATAAAAGTGAGTGCCTGAAAAAAGGCAATTGAAAATTGATAAGAAGCAATTGGCAAATAATCTTTGGATTGCTTCCACAAATAAACATTTACAAACGTATTCGATAATGCTGTTGCTAATGAAAATAAACCGCCAACACTTAATAATAATATTAAGTCCTTGTTTACCTTCACATCGCCGATTAAAAATTTCAACTTACTCATAATTACTCTCCTTTGTCCTAGGTCTAGTTTTTTCGAGTAAGTAAGAAATTATCCATTTTTTTGGCAATAAAAAACACTACTAAGAGATTCTTAGTAGTGTTTACACGCTAATTACTTAGCAGCTTTGTATAATTCTTCAACTTTAGTCCAGTTAACTACGTTCCAGAAAGCACCTACATAATCAGGACGTTTGTTTTGGAAGTTTAAGTAGTAAGCATGCTCCCATACATCTAATCCAAGGATTGGTGTTTTACCTTCCATTAATGGAGAATCTTGGTTTGGTGTGCTTGTTACTTCTAACTCACCATTGTTTACTACTAACCAAGCCCAACCAGAACCAAAACGAGTTAAAGCAGCTTGAGTGAATGCAGCTTTGAACTCATCGAAGCTACCGAATTTAGCGTTAATTGCTTCTGCAACCTCTCCAACTGGAGCGCCAGTACCTTCTGGAGTTAATAAAGTCCAGAATAAACTGTGGTTCGCATGTCCACCACCATTGTTACGTACAGCAGTTTGGATCCCTTCAGGTAGTGCATCTAAGTTTGAAATTAATTCTTCAATTGTAGTTGCTTTAACATCTTTACCCTCTAAAGCTGCGTTTAAGTTTGTAATGTATGTATTGTGGTGACGAGTGTGGTGAATATTCATTGTTTCTTTATCAATATGTGGTTCTAAAGCATCATAAGCATAAGGTAATTGTGGTAATTCAAATTTTGACATTCGTAATTCCTCCCAAAAATATAGTAAAATTCAATTTAAAGGTATCAAATAAACTGAAAGATTTCAATAGTTATGCTCATAAATGGGAAAGAATGTTAAAAATAAAGTCTGTTTGAATAAACTTTTTTATAAAATAAGCTAATTCAAGGCTTTCAATTGTGACACGAGTACCATAATTTCACCCAAATTAGTGAAGTATCCGCTTTTATATATTACATTTCATTAAACGCAACAATACAAGCCTCTGGAAGATTATCCGCGAGGCTTGTTCTGATCCCATTCAGTAAAACTTCTTACTAATTCACTTTCAAGGGGTAAATCATAGTAATTTGTTAAAATTTGATATTGAGTCATATACGATTCAAAATTTTTTTGATTGTAAGCTTCTTTATGATACCTTCTCCACAATAATGGTTTATTCATAGCAGTAAATTTGTTAATAGCGCTTATAATCGACTGTACATCCTCGTTAGACATCGGTTTTGGAAATCGACGTTTAACCCTATGGTCATTCCGTTGACCGGTCGTATCATATAATACTGCTGTTATTGAGCTATGCAACTTATCTTCTAAACGTTCTAAGTATAGGTCTTGACTTTCCGTTGGATACATACTAATCTCCTACCTCATTTTTTTATCACAAAAATAATACATTAATATTTCTTGAATATCTACAAAAAAAGAAAAAACAGGATATAAATCATGGTTTAAATCCTGTCAAAAGATCTAATCATCTTTATTTACTAGTTACCAACAAACACTCTGTTTTATATATTCATTGAATTGGACTTTTGATTCCACGTTCTTACTATAACTTCAATTAAAATAAGAAAAAACTCTAACGAAATATCCGTTAGAGTTTTTTCTTAAATCGGTAAGGAGTAAGAGGGATTCGAACCCCCGCGGGCTGTTACACCCCTGTCGGTTTTCAAGACCGATCCCTTCAGCCGGACTTGGGTATTACTCCATAATATGATTTGGTAGCGGCGGAGGGAGTCGAACCCACGACCTCACGGGTATGAACCGTACGCTCTAGCCAGCTGAGCTACACCGCCAAAATGAATAAGTATAAATGGCTCCGCAGGTAGGATTCGAACCTACGACCACTCGGTTAACAGCCGAGTGCTCTACCACTGAGCTACTGCGGAATAATAAAATAAGAAAAAAAGCAATGTCTTTTACGTGCTCGTCGCAGAAGTTTTTCAGGAAGCATATTCTGCTCCTGGCAAAGCTACATCGAAGTAATTCAAGATGCTTACGTTTTGCTCTACCACTGAGCTACTGCGGAATAATTTAACATTTCCTTAAGACAATATTTAATTTAACATGTTTCCAAATTAACGTCAATGCTTTTTTCAACTTTTTTTTATTTTTTTAGGTTAATCGCTAATTTGAGTTGATTCTACTATTTATAATCTATCCCCAATGAGTTTAAGATTAATCAATAATGAAGTTTTTCTAATATAAATGTTTACATTGTACAAAATTATCAAAAAGATACATAATAACGTTGTAAAGAGATATAACATGATTAAGAAAGGATGAGTTTATGAATCTATTCAAACAATTTTGGTACAGCCTATACTCTCCCAAAACAATTGCAAAGTTCAGACTCCAAAAAATCGGCAAAACAATATTCTATTTATTTCTATTAGCGATTCTTTATACTCTTCCAGGTTTTTTTTCATTTGAGAAAGCTGTAAAACTCCAAGTGAATAACGCCTCAGATTTGTTAAAGGAAAACATCCAAACAATCTCCTTAAATAAAGGAATCTTAACAATAAATGATAATAAACCATTTGAACGTAAAATTGGTGACTTTAGATATGCATTTTATCCGAATGAAACAAGCCTACCCTCTTCAACTTCAAATGATAAATATTCGATTACAGTTTTAAAGGATCGAGTTGTCATAAAAACTGGTGCTGGAGAACAAGATTATCCCTACCTATCATTAGATAAAACTGAAATTAATAAAGATGATATTTCTAAATTTATTCATAATGTCAAACAAGCCTTACCTGTTTTTATGATTGCATTGTTTTTCTTGTTCTATTTAGGTTCTTGTTTCTTTATTTTCATTGTCGCAACAATACTAGCATTTATCACTGCACTATTCCACTCTGAAAAGAATTTAACATTTAGACATAGATTTGCAATGATTGCCTATAGCTTAACTCTGCCTACAGTCATTTATTTTATTGTTGGACTATTTAACATCAACATCCCATTTCAAACAATCTTATTTATTATAATTTCTGCCCTAATGTATACTTTAGCTGTAAAAAAATTACCTTCAAAAAGATAAAAGAAGTGTGGACTCACATTTCTTTTATCTTTTTTTCGTTTACACAAAAGATTTTTTAAACAAAGCTCATTTTTTACTAAAATTAAGTAGGTCACTTCTATACTTATATGGAATATAAAGAGTGGACAAGCATATAGTCTACTAAAGGAGTGATGTATATGAAGAAAATTTTTTATTTCTTTGGCATACTATTAGTTATTTATATCGTGTTCTTTGATCTTCAAGTAGGTACAATTCCTACAAAACATATAAGCACAGTTACAACTGCTTCTAAATCAGATGAGACGTCTAAATCAACTAAATCACTTCCAAAATTTGAGGAAATCCAAGTAAAAAATGGAGATACAGTTTTAGGTATTGTAGAAGAGCTTAATCCAGACTTTACACAACCAATTAGTAAAATTACGAAAGATTTCACTGAATTAAACAAAGGACTATCACCAACAAAAATTCAAAGTGGAAAATCATATAAATTTCCAATTTACTCTTCTAATAAATAGAATTTGTGGTATATTTCTTTTTAGCAAGTTTATAAAAAGAGAAATCATGAAGAAAATATGATAATGTATAGATGTACACAAACACAAAATGAAATTAGTTTTTTTTGAAGGAGCGAGTTACTCGTGAATGAACTTACACATAGAAGTAAAACACGTGCAGTAAAAGTTGGTAATGTAGTTGTTGGTGGAGCAAATGAAATTTCGATACAAAGTATGTGTACTACAAAAACACATGATGTTGAAGCAACAGTAGCTGAAATTAAACGTTTAGAAGAAGCAGGCTGTCAAATTGTTCGAGTTGCGGTACCAGATGAAAGAGCAGCAAACGCTATTGCTGATATCAAAAAACAAATTAATATACCACTTGTAGCTGATATCCACTTCGATTACAAATTAGCTTTAAAAGCAATTGAAGGTGGAATAGATAAAATAAGAATTAACCCAGGTAATATTGGTCGTAGAGAAAAAGTTGAAGCAGTTGTTAATGCTGCGAAAGCAAAAGGTATTCCAATTCGAATCGGTGTAAATGCTGGTTCTTTAGAGAAACGTATTTTAGATAAATACGGTTATCCTACAGCTGATGGAATGGTTGAAAGTGCATTACATCATATTAAAATTTTAGAAGATCTTGATTTCCACGACATTATTGTTTCAATGAAAGCGTCTGATGTAAACTTAGCAATTGAAGCATATGAAAAAGCAGCTAAAGCATTTAGCTATCCTCTTCATTTAGGTATTACTGAATCAGGTACGCTATTCTCTGGAACAGTGAAAAGTGCAGCAGGTCTTGGTGCGATCATTAGCAAAGGAATCGGTAATACAATGCGTATTTCTTTAAGCGCAGATCCAGTTGAGGAAATAAAAGTTGCTCGTGAACTGTTAAAGTCATTTGGTTTATCTTCAAATGCAGCAACATTAATTTCTTGCCCAACATGTGGACGTATTGAAATTGACTTAATTAGTATTGCAAATGAAGTTGAAGAATATATTTCTACATTAAAAGTACCAATTAAAGTTGCAGTTTTAGGCTGTGCGGTAAATGGTCCTGGTGAAGCACGTGAAGCTGACATCGGAATCGCAGGTGCTCGTAAAGAAGGATTACTATTCCGTCACGGAGAAATCGTTCGAAAAGTGCCAGAAGCGACAATGGTTGAAGAATTAAAAATAGAAATCGATAAAATTGCTGCCGAAAAACTTGCTGAGCTAGAAGCAGCAAAAAATTAAGTAAATTGAACAATAAAAAACATACAAAACTCTCATGTTTTGTATGTTTTTTTTATTAGATTGAATAATCCTGAGGTATAAAAACTTTTAATTCATTAGGACGAACAAATACCTTCTCACCTAACTCAATGTTTAATTTAATAAATAATTCATTCATTAATTCTACTTCTACATATTCCTTTGTATCTTCCCTTAACACCTCTACATAAACAACCGGACCCACAGCATGTATATGAGTCACAATTGCACTGATTGAGGTTTGGTTAGTCTCAAATTTTTCGATTGTGATTTGATGTGGTCGAACATATCCGGTCACTTCTTTATGATCATCATCTTCTAATTCTGGTAATGGTATTTCTAAACCACCACTGATTAAGTTACCTTTCTGAACTCGACCGTGAAATAGGTTTACCTTCCCTAAGAAGTCATATACAAATGGCGTGGCTGGGGAATGATATACTTCTTCAGGTGTTCCAATTTGCTCAATCTTACCATTATTCATAATAACAACTCGATCTGCCACTTCAAGCGCTTCTTCCTGGTCATGTGTAACGAATATACTTGTAATATGAATATCATCATGAAGCTTTCTCAACCATCTTCTTAAATCTTTTCGAACCTTCGCATCCAAAGCACCAAATGGTTCATCCAATAGAAGTACTGTTGGCTCTACTGCAAGAGCTCTTGCTAACGCGACTCTTTGTCTCTGTCCACCTGACAATTGTGAAGGATACCGTTTTGAAAAATTTTCTAGCTTCACTAACTTTAACAATTCCATTACCTTTTCTTCAATTTCACGTTTCTTTGGTCTCGTTGATTTAGGTCTTACATTGAGCCCAAATGCAATATTATCAAAAACAGTCATATGTTGGAAAAGCGCATAATGTTGAAAAACAAAGCCAACATTTCTCTCTTTTACTTGGAGCTGACCTACGTCTTGATCTTCAAATAAAATACTTCCTTCATCTGGAATTTCTAGACCAGCAATAATTCTTAATAAAGTTGTTTTGCCTGAACCCGAAGGACCTAATAACGCAACTAACTCCCCTTTTTTTACGTCTAAATCGATTTGTTTTAAAGCAGATTCGTTTTCATAGCTTTTTATAACATTCAATACTTTTATTGACATTCAATCCACTCCTACTGTTTTGCTTCTTTATGCGTTTTCCATTCAATGATATTTTTAATAAGCAATGTAAGTATTGCAAAGATAGACATTAAAGATGCCACTGTATATGCTTCAGCGAAATGATATTCATTATATAAGTTTTCAATATGTAGAGGCATTGTAATTGTTTCACCTCTAATATGGCCAGATACAACTGAAACTGCACCAAATTCACCAACCGCTCTGGCATTACATAGAATTACACCGTATAATAACCCCCACTTAATTTTAGGAAGTGTTACCTTCCAGAAGGTTTGCCAGCCGTTTGCTCCTAAAGTCAACGCAGCTTCTTCTTCTGAACTGCCTGTTGCTTGCATTAAAGCAATCAGCTCTTTTGCAACAAATGGAAGGGTTACAAATATTGTTGCTAGAACAATACCAGGAGTTGAAAAAATAATTTTAAGATTGTGTTCTTTTAACCACTCACCAAATACACCGTGATTCGGACTAAATAATAAAACAAAAAGTAAACCAGCAACTACGGGAGAAACAGCAAATGGTAATTCAATTAATGTAAGTAATAAGTTTTTCCCTTTAAAATGAAACTTCGTCGTTGCCCACGCGATCGCAATTCCAAACATTGCATTAAGGGGAACTGTAATGATGGTCACGATAAACGTTAATTTAATCGCAGCAATTGTATCTTCGTTAACCACTGCTGCTTTATATACTTCAAACCCTTCACTTAGCGCTTTTATAAAAATAGAAATCAATGGTAGAAATAGAAATAATGATAAAAATAGGATGACGATTGCAATTAAAATAAACTGAATCGAATTCTCGTTCCTTTTCTTTTTGTCCGAAGATTTTAAGAATGTTGCTTGTTCTATCTTAAGATTCCCTTGCATGCAATCATTTCCCCCCTTCAATGTCTACTGCTCTATTAGCGTATCTTTGAAATACACTAATAATGAATAAAAGGATAAATGAAATAACTAGTAAAACAACTGCAAGTGCAGTTGCTCCTGCATAATCATACTGTTCTAATTTAGTCATAATTAATAAGGGGGTAATCTCGGTTTTCATCGGCATGTTCCCTGATATAAATACAACCGAACCATATTCGCCTAATGATCTAGCAAAAGCTAAAGAAAAACCCGTTAGTAAAGCTGGTAAAATCCCTGGAAAAATAACCTTCCAAAATATTTGGAATCGGTTCGCACCAAGACTAGCTGCTGCCTCTTCTACCTCACTTTGGAAATTTTCTAATACAGGCTGAACCATTCTGACAACAAATGGCAGACCAATAAATGTTAACGCAATGATAATTCCTAGTGGAGTATAGGCAATTTTAAACGATACAAATTTCCCAATCCACCCTTCCTGAGAATATAATGTCGTTAATGTAATACCTGCAACAGCAGTTGGTAAGGCAAAAGGCAAATCAATAAAAGCATCCACTATTCTTTTCCCCGGAAAACGATAACGAACTAATACCCATGCCACTAATAAGCCAAAAACCGCATTTATGATTGCTGCAATAAATGCAGTACCAAAACTTACTTTATAACTTGCCATAACACGTTGATCTGTAACGATATCAATAAATTTTGACCACCCAATGTCAAATGTATTTAAAAACAACATAGAGATTGGTAGTAATATAAAAAAACTAATATAAAAAATAGAAAATCCAAAGGTTAATCCAAAACCAGGCAAGACTCTATTTTTTTTACGAAAGAATTTCAATGTAAGCCATACCTCCTAAAAATAAAAAAATGAAATAAAGAAAACTCGAATTTGACTAGCAACTCAAGCATCATCAAATTCGGAGCATTCTTTATTTTGAATTCTACTAAACTTTTTTTATTTAATTAATAAGTTTCTGGTTTATTGATAGATTTGATCAAAAATTCCGCCGTCACTAAAATGTGTGGATTGTGCTTTTTTCCAACCTCCAAAGTCTTTGTCGATCGTTAGTAATGGTAACGTTGGATATTGATCACTGTATTTTGTAAGTATCTCTTGATTTCTTGGTCGATAATAATTTTCTGCAATAATCTGTTGACCTTCATCACTATATAAATAATTTAAATAACTTTCCGCAACTTTCTTTGTATCATCATCGTTAATATTCTTATCAACAATCGCGACTGGTGGCTCTGCTAAAATACTAATTGAAGGATATACAATTTCATACTTTCCTTCTCCTAACTCCTTAACAGAAAGTAAAGCTTCATTCTCCCAAGCTATTAAAACATCACCAATTTCTTTTTCAACGAATGTTGTCGTAGATCCACGTGCACCAGTATCTAACACAGGTACATTCTTATATAATTTGGCAATGAATTCTTTTACCTTCTGCTCATCTCCATTAAATTTCTTTTCCGCAAATCCCCATGCAGCTAAGTAATTCCATCTCGCACCACCTGATGTTTTCGGATTTGGGGTTATCACTTCAATACCTTTCTTTGTTAAATCGTCCCAATCTTCAATACTCTTTGGATTGTCTTTTCTGACTAAAAAAACAATTGTTGAAGTATATGGTGTAGAATTATACGCAAATTCACCTTGCCAATCTGGGGAAATTAATTCTGCTTGTTCATTAATCGAATCAATATCATACCCAAGTGCCAATGAAACAACATCGGCATCTAATCCATCGATAACCGCTCTAGCTTGTTTACCAGAACCGCCATGTGATTGTTTAATCGTTACCGTTTGATCGTGTTCATCTTTCCATTTTTTACTAAAAGCTTCATTAAACTCTTCATAAAGTTCACGAGTTGGATCATAGGATACATTTAAAATTTCAATGTTTTTAGAATCAGCAGTTGTCTTTACTGCCTTTTTATCATCTTTTAATGTCGTATATAAAATACCCGCGATAACGACTACCGCCACTGTTGAACTGATTAACCATTTTTTTGCGCTCATATTTTTCTCCTCTCAAGGTCCAGTACTAATTAATGCCGTTGCACCTTTTTGAACTTCAACACATATCAATCTCCCCTTTTAAGGCGCAAATGCAAAAAGACCCTTAACTATATTGAATAGTTAAGGGCCTTTGGTCTTCCAATCAGCCATATATTTATTTAATAGCTTAATCATAAACAGAGTATTCCTATGTGTCAACTATGTTTTTAGATAATTTATAAAATTTTTCATTTTACAACATTTCATTTCTAACTCATTGTATACTCAATATAATTTATCATTAAACAACTTGTTCGTGAGGAGGTATGAAATGGATATTGAAAGATATTTCGAGCACATCGGCATCAAAAAACCAACATCAATTTCATTTGAAGCATTGAAAGAAATTCATAAGAATCATTTACTTACAGTACCTTTTGAAAATCTTGATATTATAAATGGTGAGCCACTTAGTATGGAACCTTCTTTTTTAATGAACAAGATTATTCAACACAATCGTGGTGGAATTTGTTTTGAAACGAATACGTTACTTGCCAATATCTTACTTGAACTAGGATTCAACGTACAAACTGTTTCTGCAAAATTTTGGAATGATGAAAAACAAGAATGGAATCCCGATTTTTCACATCTAGCATTAATTGTTAGGATAGAAGAGAACATGTATTTATTTGATGTTGGGGTTGGTGGAGGGTTTTTAGAACCAATATTATTGGAACATAACCATGAATATGCTGACTCAAACGGTGCTTACCGTGTAATCAACATCACAGAAACAACATATACACTTCAAAAGCTAGAGGAATTAGTTTGGAAAGATTTACTATTCATTTCTACTGAAAGTAAACAATTACATCAATTTGAAGAGCAATTTTTATATTATCAAACTAGTAATGAAACCATTTTTACAAAAAATAAAATTGTTAATCGTTTAACAAATAACGGAAGAATTACTTTATCAGATCATCAATTAAAAATAACGAAAAACCATATAGTAACGATAACAGAATTTGATTCCGAAGAAGAGTGGCACAAAATTTACAATGACATTTTCCAACCATCTAAGTCATATAAAAATGTGTAAATAGTGTTTTCTCGGGGTTAGTGACCCTTTAATACAAACAACCAATACACAATAGAAATAAAATCCGTTTTGGCCTACTTACATTTAAAATTTTAATGCTAAAGTTTGAGTAAAACATTACTCAATGAAGCATATTAAAGTTAAAAATGATGAGTGGAGGATGAAAATGAAAGAAGAGCGAAAAAAACAACCATTTATAAATGAAAGAAGAGAAGATGAAATTAGTAAAACTAGTGAAGCTTCTCAAAATAACACACCAACACCCAATCCTAAAGATTATGAAGATATAGAATATTAATCAAAAAAAACCTTCAATTTATCTGAAGGTTTTTTCTCTGATTTTCTACTCTTATTCCTATTCCACTTTTAATACAAATGCATAATATGCATCTCCATTTGAGATATTTTGTCTATTTTCATCCATCCACCAAGCACTAAAAGCATAATAATAAATCCCTTTTTCTTTTGGTGCTGAAAATAGATATTTTTTAATATTTACGCTTTTTTCGGCTTCCTCATGTAAAACAGTCAGATTATATTCATCAGGCTTCAAATCGGACTTTACTCTAATTTCAATTTTTTCATTCGGCCGAACAACAATCGGTTTTTCTCCTTTTAAAAGCTCAATAGCTCCAGCTGTGTCTACACATTTATGACTCATTAAGCCTTTCCAGCAATATGTGCCTAATTTCGTATTATACATTTGATCACCAACAAAAATTTTCATTTTTGGAGGCTTCCCAGTCACGTAAGAGATATTAGAATAACAGACATAGATTAAAAGTATCACAATGATAATCATACTTACTAATAGTCTCTTATTCAACATAACACCAACTTTCACATTTAGAACATTATATGATTCCTACTACAATTTTAATCTTTTACGTGCAATAACTCTTTACTAATTTTACGAATCATTTCTTCAACGATCATTGGTACCTCCACAAAAGCACTTTTCATATGTAACCGCTCTGTCCGTTTATGTGCATCTTTACCGAAAGGACCAATATTTAATACAGGCGCATCCAAATTCTTCATGATGTCAAAAGGTAAAGTATAGGAATCCCCCCATACAGGTGTATTCACCTCAAACGAAGTCCATCCTTCATCAGTATCAGAATAATTAACATAGCTCAAATCACAAATACCATTAAAATAGTGAATTCTTTTAACGGTAAGATTACATTTCTCTAATGCTTTTTCAGTTACAATATCAATACATTGTTCAACCAGTTCATTTCCAGTAGAATTGACGGCTGGATAAAAAGGTGGAGCAAATAAAATAATAATTGTCGGTGCGAGTTCTTGACATTGGATCATTAATTTATCGGCAATACGGAATGATTTCTCACGATCATCCCATTCGTTATGACTTTGAACTTCTTTTTTTATTTTCTCAACATACTCTGTACCATATTTATTTGTGGCATAAGTCAGTAACTCACTATATCGTGTAACACTTACATTCCCGATCGGTTGTACATTATGTATTTTACATACTTTTCCATAGTGTTCATTACATTCATTGGCTGCTTCAATTGAAATCTGCTCAAACAGATCTATAATTTCAGCAGCATTTCGCTTCATTAAAAATACATTGTAAAGTGCAGCTGTCCTATATGGTGTTTGTGTAGAATATTCTAATTTCAAATCTTTTTGCTGTAATGTAACTGGCAATGGTGTATGTTCTCCAAAGGAAGTTTCTTGAAATTTCATATTCCACTCCATATTTTTTGTTAAAAATGATGCAATATATGGTGAAGTTAAGCCACTAAGTGGTTCACCAGCATGAGTTTCCTTTCCATAAAAAAGAGCCGCAGGCATGATTTTTCCAATCGTTCCTGAATATACATAATATTTCGGATCCCCTGGTTCTTGAGAAAATACAGGTTCCCCATTTAAAAACAACTTATATTCTATATCGTGTTCCTCTTTCATTGAATGGAGTGTTGTAACAGCAGATCGCATTCCGGCAGAATTCACTTCCTCATCTGGAACAGTTAGCAGAAGCAAGTTAATTGGCCAATTTTCTACTGACGCTTTCTCAACGAGACTCATATGCATTGCTAGTCCCATTTTCATATCCATTGTTCCCCGACCAAATAAATAGTCACCAGACAATAAATCCTTTTGTACCTCATCAGTAAATTCATTTAACTGATTGGCAAAAACCTTAGCTAATTCTTCTGGTTCGGTTGCTAATGCTTCAAAATCACCATATTCTTCGGTGTTTACAGTATCAAAATGACTGATTAAACAAATCGTTTCCTTTGCTTTGGGATGCTTATACAGAGCCGTTACATATTTGCGTCCTAAATCAGTGTCATGCAGGGACAGATACTCTGGAAATTTTTGAAAATAATCCAATTCAAATAACGTTTCTTGAAGCTTAAATGAAAATTGTCTCTCTCCCTCAGTCAACGTCATACTCTTCCAGCTTACTAGTTTCATTAGTAAATTTTTCAAGTCCTCAGGTGTACCCCATTTTAAGTTATTCATTACAATTCCCCCTATTAAGTTGGTGCATTTAGTGTCCAATTCTTTTATTTTATAAAATCATAATGAATAGACATATAATCGATAAAAGAAACTGTCTTATCAACTGACTTCCTTATAAATTTTAATATCCAGTTAATATAATTTTACTTTCTAGAGATGAATTGAAAAATCCTCTTATCGTGATTTTTTATTATAAAATCATAAAAATCGAATTTTATAGATGCTTTACCATTCAAACACTTTTATCGTAATTAAATACATTTTGTACACTTGTTTAGATAGAGGTAATCAGCTTCTAAATGTCGAATATGTAAGACAGAAGGGAGATGATGAAATGAGCAAAACGATTCTATTGAAAAACCTTCGCAATGCTACTAGAGGAAACTTTTTTTCAATCAGTATTGATTATTCCTTGAAGGAAGAGGAAACGAGAATTCAAGAATATGCTAAAGAGTTAGAACAAGAAGGGTTTATTAAGCTAAAAGAATGTAAACAGCTAGAACACGCTATTTTTTTAAGCGGTATTTTGAAATATGCATCCAATTAGTTGGGTGTTTTTTTATTTTTAGTTTGGATTGCTATATACGCAAACAAAAAAAACCTTACTTTTTATGAAAGTAAAGTTTTGAAATTCTTCTTATTTGCACTAATCAATTTCTGTAATGCGATAAATATTATGACCTTCATTAAAGGATAGTTCTTCTATTAAAAATGTTTTTTCATGTAATCGTTTATCGACCAACTCTTCGTGAAATGATTGTTGAACATCATCTGCTTCTGGTTTATTCACAACTTTTTTAATACTTTCTTGATCTTGTTTTGCAGTTGGGTTTTCTCCACCAGCAAGAAGGATCCAAATTGAGTTATCTTTTAAATGTTGATAAACTGCATGTTTTTTATAGTGATTATGATTTAATCCAAATGCTTTAAATACCTTTTTATGATTTTCAGAAGTCAGACTTATATTATTATCTTTATCTTTTTTTAGGAGACTACCACTATTGTGAATGTATACTTGAATATTCAATAACTATCCCACCTTTAATTTTGATTTTCATTCATTATTTCTATTACGTTTGCAGGTTTTGTTTCGTTATTGGATATATTATTTGAATCATTTTTGAGATGTAAACGAGGTACAAAATGTATAGTTAATTCGAGGGAAAAGTATTTTTTTAATGTTCATTATGTTAATTGAACTCATTAATTTTGTAATAACAATTCTGTTGCTTGAATTTCAGTAATTCCTTTAATTAACTCAAGTTCACTGATCAAGATTTTCTTAGCATTTCCTAACATTTGCTTTTCACTTGAGTTGAGTGATTTTTCTTTATCTATTCGCATCAAATCGCGTACAACCTCAGCGCCCTCCATAATACTACCAGTTCTCATTTTTTCGGTATTCATTTTAAATCTTTCTTTATAAGGAAGTGAAAAATCAGATTGTCCATTATGAAAAATTTGTAATACATCCTCAAGCGTTTTTGAATTAACTACTAAACGGATTTTTGATTGTTCCATTCTAGAAACTGGAATCATTACTTCCATCTTCTTAATCAGCAATCTGATCACAAAATATTGTTGTACATCACCTTGAATTTCTTTTTCAATAATGGATTCAATAACACCTGCTCCTTGCATTGGATAAACAATATGATCGCCAATTTCAAACAATATACTACACCCCCATAAATAACAACTCTTTCAAGCTTAACACGAATTTATAATTTGTCAAATAAATTATTTTATCAAAACGAAACTAATCTTGTCAATAACTTTTTTTGTTTTTTTTATAAAACAAACGTTTTTCTTTGAACACGAAAATAAAGAACATAATCTTATCTAAAAGAAAATGTTCTTTGAAATCACAATTCAAAATTGTTTAGAATCCGCCATTACTAATATTATACGCAATAAAAGTACATACAATTATCATGCCGATACATAATAACAAAATAAATCCTGATAATTTCGCTAACCCTTTTTCTTCCTTAACGATCGCAACGACACCAGCTATTAGACTTGCTATCAAACTGATATAGTACGTGTATAATGCAATGACTTCAATTAAACGAATAGTATGAATTGAGAAGGCAAAGATTGCCCCTATTATGCTTATGATTACAAAGAAATATGCAAGTTTTCCTATTTTTTGGCTAAATTGAATAACACCCTTTGTGACAATGACTAGACAAAGGATTAAGCTGATAAAAAAAGTACCTGCACTTATTTTTTGAAAAACATTAGGAAGTGGATCAGAGAATAAGCCAATATAAGAAAGAAAAATAATACAAAATAAAAGTAATACATATCTTCTATATTTTTTGAGTTTATCCATTAACCCCCATCCTCCTAGGCAAAGTATCTTTCTTACAAACTTTTAGCCTTAAACCATACTATTCAACAATTGATGAATTTCTCCTTTAGGATTGATAGGTGTGATTTCGACAAGAACAAAAGTTCTTAAAAATTGTCGAAAACTAAATCATTAACCATTATTTACAAACGTACGTTCTTGTTTTATAATGAGTTTGTGGATCGTAATTGATGTGAAATCGGGTTCAGATAAACAAGTTGGCTAAATAAAAAAATTGATAACCGAGGAGCAAATTAAAATGACAGTTAAATTAA
>Ga0102589_1001882_pt1 | contig 26223 bp, 24 predicted proteins | sample AraplaMF_Col_mLB_FD_76858 | JGI IMG/M metagenome (GOLD analysis project Ga0102589, IMG submission 76858) | Arabidopsis root microbial communities from the University of North Carolina, USA - plate scrape MF_Col_mLB | ecosystem: Host-associated > Plants > Roots > Endosphere | place: USA... | reverse complement strand
AAGTCGAGCAATGTATTTTGCGCCATCAGCTAGCGCAAGAGGTAGCAGTCATTGGAGTAGCTGATGAGTATTGGGGAGAAATCGTAGTGGCCTTTATCGTTTGTCAGGATCAGGATGAATCGATATTAGTGGAAATTAAAGAAATTTGTAACAAGCATTTAGGTAGCTACAAAATCCCTAAAAAGATAATCGTCATTGATGAATTGCCAAAAACAAGTGTCGGAAAAATTGATAAGAAAGCATTACAAATGTATGCGAAAGCTGCGAAATAACAAAAAACGCTTGGAAATTCAGGCGTTTTTTTGCTTTTATTGTTTCCTTAATTCTCAATTCGGAGTAGTCCCTTAAAGATTGGGATAAATGGATAGAAGAAGCGATTCAATGGGGCAAGATTGTTGAGAATCAACTGTGTAATTATGATAAAATATTGCGAGTAAAATCAGATTTTTAACGATTTTTTGTAACAAAGAATATATTTCAGAAACAAGAAAGGTCAGTACTACTATGGAAAACGTAACAAATATAGAAAAATTGGAATCAATAAAATCTTTACAATCGACAATCAGCAAACTCGAAAATGCCTTGTCTCAGATGACCGAGAAAGGTGCAAATACTACTTTAGTAAAGAAACGACTCAAAGCTGTTTGCATTGGATTAGCGATGCTAGAAAATGTTTGGAATCAAAGTCCCCATCATTATACCGATGAAGATTTAGCAGTAGCGCGCAATGTTCTTGCAGGTTTATTACCTTCCATTGAGAACATATATTTGAAGTCAAAGGTTGGTAGTCCCCAAAGAACGCTTTTAGAAAGAAGAATTAAAGCGTTGAAACTAGCGGTTCAAGCGATTGATGAATTATTAACATACTAACAACCTTTATTATTGTTAATATAATAAATGAGCTGTTAGTGAGCAGTGGCTATGAAAAAATAAGGCAGTATTGTTGCTATTCAACTAACGGAGCATGATAGTTCAATAAAAACCAGTGTTATTGGCTATTTTTTAGCTAACAGATATTTACAATAACTTTAGAAACTTTCTTAATTTTATGACGTTATAATGATAACCATAAAAAATTAAGGGGGAATAATATGCAAAAAATTAATTCCGCTATTTTAAGTTCAGTCATTATTTTAATAGGTACTATCATTTTGTTATTATGTGTGTTTGTTTTACCGAGAGTAGCACAGGAAACCGTACTAATACACCCAGAAGTTGCATATCTAAGATATCCGATTTTATTAGGAATGTATGCGACAGCGCTGCCGTTTTTTTATGCGATTTATGAAACAGTGAAAATGATTCAAGTCATTGAGTGTAAATCTATCTTTTCAAGTCGCATTGTTAAAGGATTAAATCATATAAAATATTGTGCATTTGTCATTATTGCTTTGTATGTCTTAGGAATCATTGTACTTGATTATGCAAATGCGTTACCACCAATAATTGCAGTAATGGGATTTGGTATACTTATCGTTACAATAATGGTGGCGGCAGGAGCAGCCTTTATAAAAAATGTACTTATAAAAAATCAATTGAAATTATCTAATTAACCCATTCCGAGAACTTAATGTAGTGTTCAATTGCTTGTCCTTTAGTTTAATAAAATAGCTATTATAAAAAATTCACTAAAAACGAGGGTGGAGAATTATCTCGTAAGTAATTACGATTCTTTAGTAAGATTTTATTTTCTTCTTCAACTCCCATGAAAGAACTTAATCATCTTTCATTTTCTGTGGTGTAGCGCTGGTTTTTGCGCTACATGGATGGCTAACGGGGTGTTTATTAAAGATCAAAGAGTTGCATATGCAGCTCTTTTTTCTTTATTGAACTAACCAGGTATGTGTACCAGAGTGTACTGCTAAAGGTTCTGACGGATTAGACGGTTTAAGTCTTTCTGGAGGTGTAAATGATTTCTCTTACATTAAAGAAGGTACTTACCAGTGCAATGTAACAATAAAGAGGAATTACCATCTTTAATAAGTTAATACAATAATTGACAAAGAAATATTAGTTTAGTAAACTTAACTTAACTAAAGGTGAATTGGGGATGATAAATCTGTGGATGATTACTTAATAATGATAGACCAAATCAATCAAAAGTTTGAGCAGTTCAAGTTGTTAGTTTTACAAGAAACCAAAGAGGTTGAGGAGTTAGAGAACTTTCACTTAACTCCTCAACAAGAAATTATTATGTTTCATATTATTCGCAATGAGCCTGTAATTGCGAATGATATTGCAAATCATTTTAGTATTTCAAAAAGTGCGGTAAGTCAAGTAATTTCAAAGCTCGAAGAAATGAAAATGATCTATCGTCAAGAGAATTCAATAAACCGTCGAGAGACCTTTATTTATCTTGGGGATAGAGGTCAAGAGTTCCATCAACTTTTAAATAAAATTGACGCTATGCTTGTGGAAAAATATTATTCGAAAGTTAACTTAACAGAGTTAAAAAATGTTCTTGATACATTAAATAAGATTGTCGGAACTAATGAAAACAAAGGGAGTTAAGATAATGGAGAAAAATTTGAAACAACTAACGAATCGTATACATTATTTACCGCATGATCCTGAAACTGATCGACCAATACTGTCTGCCATTTGTGGGGAACACCAAACCTTAATTGTAGATGCAGGAAATTCTGATAAACATGCTAAGTTATTTCTTGATGAACTAAATCAAAGTCAAATTGCTAATTATCATTCTGTAGTATTAACGCATTGGCATTGGGATCATAGCTTTGGAACAAATCATATGAATCTCTTAACCATTGCACATGAAAACACAAAAATGCATCTTGAAAAAATAATGGAGTATGATTGGTCAGATGAAGCTTTAGATAATCGTGTCGAAAAAGGCCTAGAGAATCAGTTTTGCTCCGACATGATAAAAAAAGAATTTGGAGAAAACAGAAATATTACCATCAAATTACCTAATATAACTTTTAAAGATAAATATAATATTGATTTAGGTGGTATTCGGTGTGTAGTCAAACATGTCGGTGGAGATCATTCCGATGACTCATCACTTATTTATGTAGAGGAAGAAAAGGTACTTTTCTTAGGGGACTGCTTGTATCCTAGTATATACACTCAACAACCACAATATAAAGTTGATAATGTTAGACATCTCTTAGAAACCATTGAAATGTTCGATGCCGAAATTTATGTACTTTCGCATGAACCCCCATTATCTAAAGAGGATTTTATGGAGTATATAATGTTGTTGAAGTTAATTTGTGATTTAACGGAAAAACATCAAAATAACCATTCAAATTTAGTTAATGAACTATCTACTCAACTAAATCGTAAATTAAGTCAGTTAGAAGAAGAAATAGTATATTGTTTTATTAATGGATTATCAGTTGATTAAAATAAAGTTAAAAGTGGTTATAGAACCCGAAAAACGCTTGGAAATTCAGGCGTTTTTCGGGCTCTATAAATGAAATGTTTCCTTAATGCGCATAGCAACGTCTTCAGCACTCAAGCTTGTGTTGTTGATCTTGAGATAATTTGGATAGTTTAATTCGCCCTCTAAGGAATTTAATCTGTATTTTTCCATCGAGCTTTTCAAATCATTTTCGGACCATTTAATATCCCTTTTTGAAGGTTTATGCTCAAGTCGATTACCGCTTTTATTTCTTTCCAATCTTTCGACTACATCAGCTTCAAGCTCTACAAAATAAACAGTACCTCCTCTTGATTCAAAAAGCTTTGCAAGATCGTCGACATAATCCCAATCCTCCTGCATATCAAATGCCCAGACATAAGTAAAAATTAAGCCATACAAATTACTTTTGGACACCTCTTCGAATATTTCCTGACGAAACAAATTAACCAATCTTTTTCCTTCTGTTGTACCATAATCAAAAAAATGACTAACCAAATCAATCGTCATATGGTTATGAAAAAGTTTCAAATCCGTTATTTTAGCTAATTCCTGTCCAACAGTCATTTTCCCTACTGCTTGAGGACCAAATATTAAAACAAGTTTCATAAACTCCCTCCCTGTTAAAAATATATTATCATAAATTTGAAATTACACCATAAAAATGAAGGATTTTAGTTCACCAGTGTGAGATGGTGGTGACATTAAGTTAATGTTATGCGGATAAGTTCATTTTCGTTCCGCCTGGACGTCCCCCACGAAAGCACCCAGTCGGAACGGAAATCAACCACACGTTATGAATTCTTTGTATTTCCTAAAACCACTGCTCACTAACAACTCATTTATCTTAAAATTGTTAATTTATTGATAATATATTGAAACTATTTATAGTATCATGTTTAATAAAAATGGATTACTTTTTATACATAATATTCCTATTAAATATGAGAAAGGAGAGACGGATTATTTGCGCACTTTTAAAATTAGTACCAAATTTAATTTGCTTTTAGTGGGGGTTATCCTATTTTTAAGCATTATGATTGGATTTGTATCCCATATGCAAGTGAAGCAAATTATGCTTAATAATTTTGAGCAAAGTGTAACCCATATTTCAAAGGTTGGCTATGCGCTTCTAGAAGAACGATTTAAAGGAGATTGGACTATAAAAGATGGGGAACTTTACAAAGGGAATTCAAAAATAGTTGATCAGGAAGCCTTTGTTGATGAGGTTGGAGAAAGCATCGACGGTGGTGTAACCATTTTCCAAGGCTCAAAAGGACTTATTACTAATCTAAAGCTAAATGGCGAGCGTTTAGTTGGCAAAGATGCGGATCCAAAAGTCGTTGAAAATGTAATCGAAAAAGGGGAAACCTTTATTGGCGAGGCAGATGTAGTAGGAACGAAATATTTAACACTCTATGCACCGATTAAAGATGCAAATGGAGACATCATCGGGATGTGGTTTGTCGGTGAAACGATCGATGAGGTGAATGCTATTATTTTTGCATTTATCGGTAAGCTTCTCATTGTATTGTTCATCGGAGCTATCATTGCTATATTAGGTAGCTTCCTGTTTACAAGAGCATTTGTGAAGCCGCTTCGTGAAATGAATGCTCAACTTCGAGATATTGTGGATGGAGAGGGAGATTTAACAAAACAGTTACACATTAATTCCAAGGATGAAGCAGGTGAGCTTGCACAATCGTTTAATAAAATGCTGACAAGCTTAAGGGTAGTCATGCAACAAATAGCACAATCCTCTAAACAAGTTGATATATCGTCTGATGGCTTAACATCTAAATCACAGCAAACCGCCGACATGACGAGACAGCTAACGTCAACACTACAAGATTTAGCGGAGGGTTCAAGAACAACATTACATAGTACAGGTGATAGTTTAACGGCCATGCAGGAAATGGCGATTGGCATTCAACAAGTTGCCGAAACAGCTTCAACCGTTTCAGATGCTGCTGATTTAATGAGTGATGAGGCAGCTCAAGGAAATGACTCTTTGAATCGTGTATTGAATCAAATGACAATTATTAATAAATCATCAGACCATGTAGAGGCGCAGGTCCGAATTTTAGGTGATCAGTCACAGCAAATTGGCAATATCGTTGATGTGATTACAAGCATCGCCGATCAAACGAATTTACTTTCCTTAAACGCAGCCATCGAAGCGGCTCGTGCAGGAGAGCAAGGAAAAGGCTTTGCTGTCGTTGCAGATGAGGTTCGTAAATTAGCAGAACAATCAAAGAAATCTGCTGATCAAATAGCATCCCTTATTCATTCAATTCAAAGTGATACAACCAATGTTATTACGGCTATTTCTAGTAACTCGAAGGAAGCGGCCGCAGGTATGGATGTTGTCGATGATACAAAACTGGCATTCCACAAGATCATGCAGTCGATTAAGGGAGTAAGTACACAGTTGCATGACATCTCTGCTGTAACGGAGCAAATGTCTGCAAGTGTTGAAGAAGTTACTGCCTCAACAGAAGCAATGGCACGAATTGCAAACAAGGCAACCGAAAGCACGGAACACGTTACGATAACAGCGGAGGAGCAATTAGATTTCATAGATAATATGGCTTCTTCAGCTAAAGAGATGGCACAACAGGCAGACGAGCTTCAAAGTTTAATAAAGAAATTCCAATATTAAAAGTGTTGATAAACGCTGATCCTAGCAATTTGAAGTACAAGAATGGGAACAGTTCTGAAAGGATAGAAGAGCTTAAATAAATTGACTCTATCTATCCTCTTTTTTATCACTGATGGCTTTATTTACTACAACCTCAATTTGTTCGTTCATCAACTTAATGTTGCGGATATCTATCAATTATTAAATGAACATTCAGCCTATTTCTTAAACACCTATGTAAAAAAGTTCAACTAACGATGAAGGATGAAATGATAAAAAAATATAAATATTCAAAATCGAATGATGATATATGTTATAAAAGTTATTTGATACATAAATATTTTTATAGGAGTATATTTATGAAAATGGTAGAAAAGTATGGAAAAGTAATAATGGACAACTTTGAATTTTATGGCCAAATTGAACAAGATAAATATTGTTCTAAATGCAAGTTTAATCTAGTATATTACGATGATTTTGATTCTTATTTTTGTCCTAAATGTAATAGTTGGACTGAATCAAAATGTAGTGACCTTAATTGCAAATATTGCGCTAACCGACCAGAAAAACCTTTAACTTCTTTCAGCATTGATGAAAACTAAAACCATGAAAGGAGAGCTAAATAGTGGAAATAAGATTAGCCAAAATCGATGACTTATCGCAATTGTTGTATGTATTAAATGAGGTTACATTAAATTTACAACAAAAAGGAGTATACCAATGGGAATACCCTTGGGATCATAATAAAATTATAAACCAATTAAAGAATAACTTTTTGTACGTTTTAATAGTAGAAGAAGAAATAATAGGAACGTTTTGTATATATGATAAAGAAAATATAAATGAATTTTCTCTTGATGATAATAGTAAGTACCTATCTCAAATTGCCATTTTACCCAAGTTCCAAGGAAAAAACATTGGTTCTGCTATAATAAAATTTGTTTGTTCTTTGGCAAAAGGATTAGATAAAACCATGTATTTAGATTGTTGGGCTGGAAATGAAAAGTTAAAACAGTTTTATTCAAGGAATGGTTTAGAATATATGGGTGATTTTCCTGAAGAAGACTATTTCGTTAGTATCTTTAAATACAGCTAAATAGGAGTAAGCCTGGATGAACAAAATATTGATTCTTGGTGCAAATGGTCTTATAAGTATAACCCTAATCGTTGAATATAATAATGATTTTAACCTGTATGAGACATAATCCACTTCACCAAAAATAAATCTAGATGCGTTAATTACAGGGAATGTAGGAGAAATGGAATCAAAAATTAGGCCTTGTATTATATTGTTCAGTCAGAACTTTCTGGTTGAACTTTTTTTATATTTAGATTTAATCTATCAGTTGCCAGGGTAGAACGTACGGGAGCGTGGGACATTGAGTTGGAGAGTTTGCTGATTAATAAAGTTTTAATTTTCTTATAACTGAATTTTCTGTTGATTTCTAACGGAGGGATATGGCACACTATAGAAGTGGAATCGTATTCCAACTTTTTCCTGCGAAAGGGGCTGTTTATAATGACTACTTATATGGTATTGGTGGTTTTAACTTAACCGAATATCGGGCATAGTAAATTTCAATCTTTCAATATAGCTTGGAATGAGAGAATCGGGAATATCCCCCGTGTTTTTTTGCTATGCCGTAAACAGTAACCTTTCGTGAATACTGCTGTTAGCGCGATACGATGAAGGTCGTATTTCATTTGAATATAGTCGACTTTTGGCTATTCACCGCGAACAAGCAGCTTCTTAGGAGGCTGCTTGTTCGCGGTATTTTTATGCTCAAAAACAACATTAATTTTTTAGGAGTGGATCGGTTCAATGATTGATTTGAAACAATACGGCTATATCGAAGCTGAAACGCTGCCGATAGGTTTAATACCTGGAAGGGTTACGGAACTACAGCGAGAGCAATATACCGTCATCACCGAACAAGGAGAAGTGACGGCTGTATTGAAGGGCGCTTTCTACCACACTTCGGTTACTCGGGAGGATTTTCCGTACGTTGGCGATTTTGTATTTCTGCAATACGACGAAAACGGTACTTCGCGCATTGCCAATTTGCTGCCACGCCGCTCGAAATTTTCCCGCGCTGACTATTCGGGACATGCAGTAGGCTATGTAAAAACCATCTTGGAGCAAGTCGTAGCAACGAATTTTGATTACGTTTTTATCGTGTCGTCCCTAAATTGGGATTTCAAGGTTAGCCGTATCATGCGCTACTTGACACAGGCACGGCAGAGTGGCAGCCAGCCTGTAGTAATCTTAACAAAAGCTGACTTGGCCACAGATTTCAGCACATCGTTAGCTGAAGTTAAGAAAATTGCTCCTGATGTGCCAGTACATGCAGTTTCCAGCCACACCGGGAGTGGTTTAGACGAGTTGAGTGAATATTTACAACCAGGTAAAACCGTTGTATTACTCGGCATGTCCGGTGTGGGAAAATCCTCGTTGCTAAACGCATTAATGAATCAGGAAGTGATGACTGTCAAGGCTATCCGAGAGGCCGACAGTCGGGGACGGCACACAACAACGCACCGTCAGCTTTTTATGCTTCCTTCCGGTGCGATGGTTATTGATACGCCTGGTATGCGTGAACTTGGACTGTTCGGTGCGGACGACGGGATTAGTGCGGGATTTAACGAAGTGGAGGAATTATTCACACAGTGTCGTTTTAATGACTGCCGCCATCAGACGGAGCCAGGCTGCGCTGTTCTTGCTGCCCTTGCTGATGGATCATTGGCACCAGAGCAATGGGAGCGTTACCTTGTACAGAAGCGGGAAAACAGGTTTGTAGATGATAAATCGAGGTATCTCATCGAGAAACGAGCGAGAAAAAAGTTTATTGACATGGGACATAAGGCTAAAAAGGGAGGATACAAGAAATGAACAAATATGATGAAAAGATTGTAAAGCCCGAAATACTTACGCTTGTTTTGAGTAAAATGCTCGGAAAGACGATAATCCGCGCAGATTACCAACTTAAAGAGTTGCAAGGTGGGACAGTGGGAGTTGTCCGCCTTGTAACAGGTATAGCTGAAACTTCTGATGGTGAAAATCTGCCGTATAAGATGATTTGGAAAACACAGAAAAAATTTGAGCGTTATGGTGATCCGGATTCATGGCGTAGGGAATACGACCTCTATGCATCGGATTTCAAAAAGGTTTTCTCCGATTTGTTCCGTTGGCCGGAGTGTTATCACGCTGAAATAAACGGCGATGAGATTCAATTGTGGATGGAATATATTGATGGTGTTTCAGGCTTAAATCTAACCTCGGCAATGTATGAACGTATAGCAGAGGAATTGGGGCGATTTCAAGGAAGGTTGTACACTGAACGGCCAAAAGTATTGCAGAATTTGTCCAATTTAAGCAAGGTTGAGTATATGAAAAATTACTATCTGCATTATCGGTCATGGAATGTTTTGTATGATTATATACGCTCTGATGGCTGTGAAATCCCGAAGCACCTGTGTAAAATGCTCATTGACTTAGATAACAATGCGGATGAAATATTTAGTCGAATTGAAAAGCTACCAATAGTACTTTGCCATAGAGATTTTTGGGTGGCAAACATATTTTATTCGGACAATAAAATCGTACTCATTGATTGGGATACCGCTGGATGGGGGTACATGGGCGAGGATATCGCAAGTTTAATAACTGATGAAGCTGACGTCTGTCATATGGTTGAATACTACCAAAAATGCATTCCAGCATATTACAGAGGTTTTTCGGAATATGCGGATGTGTCCAATGTATCCGAACATTGTATCTATGAACTAATCCTTGCTATGTTCGGATACAGGCTAGTGGAGTGGTATAAATTCGCTACGTCGCCCGAAGATAAATCAATGCATCTTAATACCTTGCAAAAAATCCATGAGATGAGAAATATGTAGATAACTATAATTATTGTGACATTAGATGTAAACAACTAGATGAAAGTCTGTGATAATAGGCAGCGCACTAGGCATGAGTTCTATTGAATCGGACTCATGCCTTTTCATGTTCCTTCATTTATTTGTATCCTAGATTCGAAAAATAATGTCCCGAGAGAAAAGCAAAGAATTAAATATTAATTTAATCAAACATTTATTTTTCTCACAAAGGTTCCCATAATACGAACATATCAGTAAAATAGAGTAGGTTAGGGGGACTATATTTTGAAAGATCAACGTTTTAAAATTGCGCATCGAGAGGCGCTTATCGGTATTGGACTTGTTATCGTTAACTTTGCGATATGGTTCGGATTTGCCTATGGACTAGGCTCTGGTGATCCAGCAAGCTATACGTATGTTTTCGGTTTCCCTGCATGGTTTTTCTATAGCTGTATTGCAGGGACAGGCTTTATGATTATTTTAATCTGGCTCGTCTTGAAACTCTTTTTCAAAGAGGTACCATTTGACGATGAGGAGGTGGATCGATAATGCACTGGCAAGTTATTGTTCCACTGCTATTATTTTTAGTCATCATCTTTGGTATTGGTATATGGTCAAATAAGCATATACGCTCGTCCAATTCATTTTTACAGGAATATTTCCTCGGTGGTCGTGAAATGGGAGGCTTCATCCTTGCGATGACAATGATTGCTACGTATGGTAGTGCAAGTAGCTTTATTGGAGGTCCAGGTGTTGCTTATACGAAAGGGCTTGGTTGGGTATTGTTGGCGATGGCTCAGCTCCCGGCGGGTTATTTTGTTTTGATGATTTTAGGGAAGAAATTTGCTATTATCGCAAGACGTTATCAAGCCATCACGTTAATAGACTTTTTACGTGAACGCTATAAAAGTCATGCCATCGTCATTTTATCTGCCGTTAGTATCATTATCTTTTTATTTTCTGCCATGATGGCACAATGGGTAGGTGGTGCTCGATTAATTGAATCGTTAACGGGCTTAAACTACACAACGGCACTCTTTATTTTTGCGATTTCCGTATTAGTTTATGTGATTATTGGTGGCTTCCGTGCTGTTGCATTGACGGATACGGTGCAAGGCTCAATTATGGTAGTCGGAACAGTTATTTTATTAATTGGGACAATTATCGCTGGCGGAGGAATTGATAATATTATGGCTTCGCTTGTCGCTGAGAATCCGAACCTAGTGTCTCCATTTGGAGCAGAAGGTGAATTAACGCCATTATACGTTTCTACATTTTGGATTTTGATCGGCGTTGGAGTAGTAGGGCTTCCACAAATCGCTGTTCGTGCGATGAGCTATAAAGATTCAAAAAGCATGCATTTAGCCATTATCATTGGCACTATTGCCATTGGGACAATCATGTTTGGCATGCATCTAATTGGTGTTTTAGCAAGGCCTGTAATGCCAGGTATTGAAATTGGGGATAAAGTTATGCCGCTGCTAACATTAAAGGTTTTACCGCCATTTTTAGCAGGCGTTGTCTTAGCAGCACCAATGGCAGCAACGATGTCTACAGTTAATGCGCTCCTAATGCTTGTTAGCTCAACAGTAGTGAAAGATATTTACTTAAATTATATAAAGCCAACAGCAAATGATACGGAAATTAAGCGTGCAAGCTTTATTGTTACAGCGGTGATTGGTTTAGCCGTAATCGTTTTTGCACTAAATCCACCAGATTTATTAGTATGGCTTAATTTATTTGCATTCGGAGGACTAGAGGCAGTCTTTATTTGGACCGTCGTTTTAGGACTATATTGGAAAAAGGCCAACAAATATGGTGCGATTGCGTCAATGATTTCAGGGATGACTTTATATATTATCATTGATCGCTTTTACCCTTCTGTCTTTGGCATGCATACTGTGACAATTCCAATTGCCGCGTCCTTATTCATTTTTGTTATAGTTAGCTTATTAACGAGTCATAAATTTAAAGACGAAAAGTTGTTTATCTGACATATAAAACGCCGTAGAGATAGAATATCTACGGCGTTTTATATTGTATTCAAAGAGTAATGGATAGAACGTCGAGAATCGTGGATAGAAACCTTGAAATGATGGATAGAATGTTCAAAATCGTGGATAGAAACTCTGAAATGATGGATAGAATGTTCAAAATCGTGGATAGGGTCATTGGAACGACGGATAGAACCTTCGAAGCGACGGACAAGATCACTGGTGCGACGGAAAGAGCCTCCGAAGCGACGGATAGGATCACGGAAATGACGAAAAGAACTTGAAGCGACGGATAAGATCACGGAAACAACGGAAAGAACCTCTTCAAATAAAAAATAGAACACTCAAAGTTCATAAACATAAACAAACAAAAGCGCCGTAGAAGTAGCCTTTCTACGGCGTCTTTTTAATGAATTATGTAATCATAAGCATTTTTAGTAAGCAATGTTATCGTTACAAAAATAAACAATACGCGAACAAAGCCGCTACCTTTTTTAATTGCCATACGAGAGCCGACAAGTGCACCGGCAATTTGAGCTACACCCATTAATAAACCGTAGACATAATGTATTTGACCTAAGTAGGCGAACATTAATAGACCCGCAAAATTACTTGCTAAATTTAAAAATTTGGCATTGCCTGCAGCCTTTAAAAAATCGAAACCGACTAGTAAAAAGCTGAAAATTAAAAATGAGCCGGTTCCTGGACCAAGAAATCCATCATAAAAACCAATGCTAAATAACAACAGCATGAATAAAATTAAGTGCGTAAACTTTAAATTTTTGACCGCAGCTACTGAACCCCAGTCTTTTTTGAAGATTGTATAGACTGCAACAGCGGCAAGCATGATAAGCATAAGTGGTTTTAGTAATTCTGGGTTTATTAAATGTACTGTCCATGCACCAAAGAGTGATCCGATAAAGGCTAGGGGAAAGTATTTGATAACCGAACGTATTTCTAGCTGACCGGAGCGATAAAAGGAAATGGTTGATGTCAAAGAACCCATTGTACCAGCAAGCTTATTCGTTGCAACGGCTGCAGCTGGATTTAAACCTGCAAACATTAAAGCTGGTAAGGCAATTAAGCCACCACCACCAACGACCGCATCCACAAAGGCGGCCAAAAAACCAAAAGATATTAATAATATGACTACATTTAAATCTACTTCAAATAGCATGTTTACACCTCTTTGAATAGTTACTACTGAAATAGTAACTAAAATTTACGGAGCTGTAAAGACCAATTTTTTTCGTTGGCTAATCTTCGTAGCCTTCAACTATAATAGAGGAAATGGAGGGATTCGATGGAATTATTAATCGCCCAATTAAAAGAGCTGGGATTCACAGAATATGAGGCAAAGGCCTATACGGCACTCGTACAAAATAGTCATGTTAGTGCCTATCAAGTAAGTAAAAACTCCGGTATCCCTCGTGCAAGAATATATGACATACTTAATGTCCTTGTTGATAAAGGGTTAGTACTGAAAGAAGAAACAGCAGATCAAACGACATACTCTTCCATTCCTGTCGCTGTGTTTTTACAACAAATTCAGCAACGTTGGCAATCGAATTACACGTCGATTAGTGATCAATTAGAAAAATTAGAGGTAAAAGAGCAGGAAACGGAGCATAAGGTTGTCACGTTAAAAGGAAAAGAGGCAATCGTCAATTATTGTCAGTCATTATTACAAAAAGCGGAGAAAAAAGTACTATTATCGATGTGGGAAGATATGTATGAAGAATTGCGAGAAGATCTACATGAGGTCGCTCAGCGTATTCCGGTGCATGGCATTACATTATATGTGAACGAAAATGTTGCCTCCATTGACCAGCATCGTATTACACAATATACGAGGAAAGCTTCCACGCCACATTGGTTTATACTGTCTATAGATGGTCAAGAGATGATTTATGGTCATTCGCCGTCTAATCAAGAAACGGCGTTTATTACAAATGACCCTGTGCATATCTATTTATTAGAGGATTATATATGGCATGACGTGCTTGTCAATCGACTATTAAAGCGTGATGATACGGAGCTTGAGGAATGGATTACTAAAGAACGTAAAGCCTTTTTCGTAGAGTGAAAATAATAAAAGAATCTACAAGCCATCATGTACAGATGGCTTGTAGATTCTTTTTTGTTATATAAGATCTTTTATCTTAATAAAAAACTTTATCAACATTGTATTTAGCGCGGAATGTATTGATCGCATATGTTTCGTAAATTTCACGTTCCATCGGATCATCTACTTCATACACTTCAATTTTGAAAACTTCATCACGATGGTTTTTCATCGGTGACACATTGTCCTCAAAATGCTTTTTAATACGTTGACGAATTTTACGCGCTTTACCGACAAATAATAGTTCGTTCTGTTCATTGTAGAATAAGAAAATGCCGCCATTTTCACGTGTGATTTTATGGAAATCAATAAAACCGAAATACGGTGTGATTGGTACATCACCTGGTTTTACATCTTGCTCGCGTTGGCGAATTACTAAATCTGGTTTTGGAAATTCAATTTTAATCAAACTTTTCACGTTCCTCTCTGTTACTAAAGGTATATGTTAACATAAGTACAGCTTGTTTACCATAAAATATATGGACTTAGCTTCAATATTAGTGTTAAACAAATTACTTAATGGCATGCATGGTTAATAACAAAATATTCTATGTATTATTGATATTCTTAATTGTTCATGTTACAATTCTTTTTAATTAAATAATCTTATCAAGAGAAGTTGAGGGATTTGGCCCGATGACGCTTCAGCAACCTCTAACAAAAGTTAGAAAGGTGCTAATTCCAGCAAAGGATTTGTCCTTTGAGAGATAAGAGTGAACGTGGAAAAATCCTTCTCATTCTATCTCAAATGGAATGAGGGGGATTTTTTAATTTCATCGAAAAAATTAGCTTTGCGCATGGCCTGTGCATGGAGACTAAGGCCAAGTTGAATTTAACAAGAGAGGGGAATGCAAGATGCCAATTAATATTCCAAAAAACTTACCAGCTGGAGAACATTTACGTGAGGAAAAAATCTTCGTAATGGAAGAGGACAGAGCGAAAACTCAACAAATTCGTCCATTAAATATTTTAATTTTTAATTTAATGCCAGAAAAAGAAAAAACAGAGCTGCAATTACTACGTTTATTAGGGAATACCCCGTTACAAGTGAATATTACATTTCTAAATACTGCTACTCATGAATCGAAGAATGTTAGTAAATCGCATTTACAATTATTTTATACGACTTTCAATCAAATTCGTCATCGTCGCTATGATGGTATGATTATTACGGGTGCACCAGTAGAAAAAATGCCGTTTGAAGAAGTAAACTACTGGCAGGAAATTTCAGAAATTATGGATTGGTCTAAAACAAACGTAACATCGGTCCTTCATATATGTTGGGGTGCACAGGCAGCGTTATACCATCATTACGGTATTGGTAAAATTGGGCTTTCTGCTAAATGCTCAGGTGTATACTCTCATGTCATTACGGATTTAACAGTGGATTTAGTACGTGGCTTTAGTGATTCGTTTACGGCACCACATTCACGTTATACATCTGTATCGATTGACGAAGTACGTAACCATCCTGATTTACGATTACTATCTTATTCAGAAGATGCTGGTGTATTCATTGTGCAATCTAAGGATAATAAAAATATTATGATTACTGGTCACCTTGAATATGATGCTACAACTTTAGCTGATGAATATAGTCGTGATGTTGCGAAAGGATTAGATATAGAGGTACCCGTGAATTATTTCCCAAATGATGATCCAGGAAATGAACCGATTAATACGTGGCGTGCCCATACACATTTGTTATTCTCGAATTGGTTGAACTATTATGTTTATCAAGAAACACCATACGAATGGGATTTTGTTGATCAGATCGAATATCATATTTAATGCCATAGAAAAATGATGACCTGGTTATTTTAGGGTCATCATTTGTCTGGGGATTTTCCATTCTTATCACTGTTTGGAGTATTGCCGGTATCGCTATCATTCTGTGTAGTATTGCCGGTATCGTTGTCACTCATACTTTGAGGAGCATTTTCGGCAGTACTATTACTTTCACTTAGAGTAGAATTTTCGTTATTGCTACTACTTGTACTTTGAGAAGCATTTCCGTTATTGCTATTACTTATGCTTTGAGTAGCATTACCATCATTGCTGTTACAATCACTTTGAGTAGAAATAGTGTTATTGCTATTATTTGCATTTTGAGCAGAACTATCGTTATTGCTACTACCGGCATTTTGAGAAGTATTATGGCCATTGTTGCTGCTACTTTCATGTTGAGAAACATTACTACCATTACTGGTGCTTTGACTTTGTGTAGTATTTCCGTTAGTACTACCATTTTCATTTTGTGTACTACTAATACATTGCGTATTATCTCCTTGATTACCATTAATTTTACGTATCTTCGCAACAAGTAATAAAACTAGTGGTAATAAAATCATTAAAATGAAGGCGAATATAGGCCATGTATCTCTATTGTAAATATCTGAATGAATAATATTCGGATGAACAATTTGTGAAAGTCCAAGGATAATCATGCCGAGTGGAAAAATGAGCGGTCGATGATTTTTAATTTTACATAATTGTGCGATACCGATAACCGAAGCATAAAAATACATAAAAGTTCTAATAAAAATAGTGATAATCCACATGGCTGCCATAATCACTTCAATACGCTGTAAAAAGTTCCCGATTGAAATTCTTTGGGCTAATGCATAACTAGGGAATGTCCGTGAAGCAGTATTTGCCGGGCCAAGGACAAGGATGGAAAGTGTGATGATCGTAATTAAGACAATTCCTCCCAAAATTGCGCCAATGTAAAACCCTTTTTGTGCAGATTTTTGGACGTTAACTGCGGAAGGGAAAATCATTAATAATACAACAATTGGGAATGAAAATAGACTTATAAATCGAATGATACTAAAGAATAATGATTTTTTTGGTGTTTCCATTATTGGCTGTATATTTTCAATCTGGATGGATGGGGCAATAAAAACGACAAAGAAAAATAGAATTAATAAAAATATTGCAAATAGTATTTCTGCAGAACGGGCAAAAACTTCAATGCCTAAAAATGCGGCATAAATAATGATAATACTGAACATAAATGCAAACGCCATTGTGGGTGTTTCTGGCATTATTTCTGTTTTCATGAAAATTCCAATGAAATATAGTAATTCACCGGCAGAAAGTAAACATATAAGTACAAAGCCAATTGCAGTAAATTTTCCGAAAAAACGACCTAATATTTTTTCATTAGCTTCTACAAATGTAAGGGTAGGTGTTTTATTTCCTAAAGCAACGAAAAGCTTTAATATGGGCAAACTTATAACGACACCAATGATTGCGGCAATCCATGCATCTTGTTTCGCTTCGCTTGTTACACTTGCGGGGATTATTAAAATGGCTGTACCAATTGAAAAGAGTAGGGTAATAATCATAAATTGTCTTGAACTAATTATTTCTTTTTCCATTATGAACGATACCCCTTTCTTAACATAAAGCTGCCTGATTATTTTGTTAGTGAGACGATGTAATCTTTAATTGGTGAAAAAATATAGGTAATCAAATCTAGTGGGCTCGGTATTTTGACTTTTAATAAGATCGCAATATTTAATGCGGTACCGAGCAATAAAAGGATCGAAAAAATAACGATCGTTTTCGTTTCTCTATTTTTTTTAAATGTTGGAATAAAGGCAAAGGCTATAACAGCAGAAATGATTAGTATGAATATGGCCATCATCATTGCTTATTCTCCCTCCGGCTTATTCACTAATGAGTTTTCCATCGTCCCTAAACCTTGCGTGTTGACATGTACTTCGACTTTAACTGGTAGCTCTTGAAATATGGTTAGCCATTCTTTTTTTATTTTTTTCCACTCTTTCGGATTTGTGCGATGCAGTGCTTCACCAAATCCAAAAATATCGACCCGATAACTTTGCTGAACTGTACTGATTGTTTTTTCGATTCGTTTTTTAATAAGTTCTGCCGTTTTTTTATTGACGTAGTGAAGCGATTTTTCTTTTGTAAGGTCTATATCACATTCAACTTCTCCGACATTTTGGTTAACATCTATAGAAACATTGATTTTAGGTGATCCATTTTCAAATTTACCTTTTATTTTTGTCTTTGAGTGTGTAATTTCAGTTGATAGAGTCCCTCCCTTTGGGCAAGCAAGAGTTTCAATTGTACTTTCTATTTTATCCTTTAAAAAACCAAGACTTCTACTCTCATCTTCCGTTAAAAGCCCAATGTATTTATCTTCTTTAAAAACTGCTAAGCCAGCATACCTTAAGTACGCAGAAGCCTTCGATTTTTTAACATTCGTTTGCTCCATCCCCACACTTTTATCCCCATGGATTTCAATGGCAGACATAACTACGCTTGTTTCTTTGTTATTTAAAGTATTGATTAATTCATCAATTTTAATGGATTGGGTTGTGCCCCAAGTTTTCTCCGACGTTCTAAGAGAATTTAGCATTTTATTAGCTGGTACTTTTTCGATAGGTGTTAATACATTTAAAACTTCTTCGGCAGTCGCGTCATGAGCAACGATGACATCGAAATCATTTCTGAATTCATGATCTCTTGAAATTAAATCTAACGGCTTGCCCATTCCTTCTCTAGCTAATTCATCGCCGAGTACAACTATTTGAAGATGAGAAAAATAAAGTTTTCGAGCTGTTAATGTTGTCATTTTTCTTATGGCCTCAAAAACTGTTGCACCTTTTGAATGATAGGTAATAACTGGTGAACGTCCTGAAGTAGGCTGTTTTGAAGAGATTTCACCAGGAATTACAACTTGAACAGTTATGTCAAATTCATTATCTACTTTATCTATTCCTAATGCTGCGACAATTGCTAATTCATTGAGTTCACGTTTACTCCAGCAACCACTTAAAAGTATAGTAAGAATCAGTAGTAAACATAGTGCCTTACATTTTGACATAGTTTATTCCTCGTTTACACATTCTTTTGATTCCTTTTTTTCGTATTAAAATATTTATGACCTCGGACAGTGTTTTTGTCACTAATTAAGCGTGGTCGTGTCAATAAAGCTCTACGCGGGAACAACACAAGTGCATCTTTTTGATCCTTTAAAATTAATGGACCGAATGGACTTAAATATGGAACCCCGAAAGTTCGTATGCTGCATAAATGTAGTAAGATGATTATAAGGCCAAACATTAAACCAAACAATCCAACTACTGCTGATACAATCATTAATGGGAAACGAAGCGCTCGAACTGTATTGGATAAACCATAAGCAGGGAACAAGAAGCTACAAATGGCTGTTAATGCCACAATAATAACCATTACGGCTGATACAACTCCTGCTTCTACAGCAGCTTGACCGATTACTAAAGTTCCAACAATGGACACGGCTGGTCCAATGGTTCTTGGCATTCGAAGACCTGCTTCTCTTAACACCTCAAAGGCAATCTCCATAATAAGTGCCTCTACAACTGCAGGGAAGGGGACTCCTTCTCGTTGAGATGCAATACTGATCAGCATTGGAGTCGGTAGCATTTCTTGATGGAAGGTGGTGATTGCTACGTAAAGCGATGGTGCCACCAAGGCTAGGGAAATTCCAAAAAATCTCAAAATGCGTACAAGAGAACTGATCATCCAATGCTGATAATAATCTTCGGCTGATTGTAAGAAGGATGTAAATAATGCTGGCACAACGAGGACAAACGGTGAACCGTCCACTAAAATAGCAATTTTACCGTCTAATAGCTCACCAGCAATAACGTCAGGCCGTTCAGAATTATAAATAGTAGGGAATATCGTGAATTTGTTATCTTGAATAAAATCTTCGATGTAGCCGCCTTCTAAAATACCATCAATATTAATACGATCTAATCGGGAAAGAACCTCTGCTACTATTTTCTCATTGGCAATGTCATTTATATACATAACTGCAACTTCTGTTTTTGTTACTTCACCGACAATTCGGGTCTTGATCCATAGATTAGGACTTTTAATTTTTCGACGGATCAGGGCTGTGTTCGTACGTAATGTTTCCGTAAAAGATTCTCGTGGTCCTCGAATAACCGACTCTGTGGATGGTTCCATAACGGCTCTATCTTTTGCACCTTGTGTACTTGTCACGATACCAGTTGAAGATTCATCTAATAAGATGACCGTATCACCCTTTAAAATAGAATTGTACAGTGCTGAAAAGTGGAAAATATCATTCACATCGCCGGCTGTTAAACAAGAATCTTTCAAATATCGAATAATCTTCTCTATTTCTGTATCTTGATGATCTTCAATATCAAGCATTAGTTTATCGATCACAGTATTAGAAATACTTATTTTATCGGATAAGCCATCTATATAGATGATTGCTAACGTATATTTTTCAGCTTTTCCAATCGTAATTTCTCGTATGACAAGGTCATTACTATTCCCGAGTGTGTTTTTTATCAATTTTAAATTTTGAGAAAGAGAGCTATATAGTTGGTCATTGTTTTGGGAGGTATCAGTAATTTTAGAAATAGACATGTTCTTTCCTCCTCAAGTTTTTACATAAATATAGAATGTACAACTTTGAGAGAAGATAAACTAAGGTTGGAAGTGATTTCATAGAAAAAAGCAGTGTTCCCTTCGTATAAAGAAAGGAAACACTGCTTTATTTTGTATACGCATATATTAATTCGTCATTAGTTGCATCCACATCTACATTTAAATTGTGATCATTGAAGAACCATAAATCTTTTTCATCAATATAGTAGACAACATCGTCAATAACTGTCTTAACACCAATTTCGATTGGTTCTTCACGAGTCATACCAAGAGAAAAGCCTTCATGAAAAGGACTAGAACCACCATATCTAGCATAAAAACGAATAGTATCTCCGGATTCTACTTCCATTTCTTGTTTAAACCATTGTAGGGCTTCATCTGTTAGTGTGATATTCATTAGAATGCTCCTCTCTTCGTTACAGCCATTTTACCTTTGGCTCAGTGCCATTTTTAATGCGGACAATATTTGCTCGGTGACGATACATGATAAAGGTAAATAAACATGCTACTAAAATACCTAACGCAAAATCGCCTGTAACAAAATAATAAACGATTGAATAAATAAGTGCTACTAAAGCGGCAATCATCGAAGTTAAGCTTACAATCTTCGTTATTTTTAATGTTATAACAAAAGCGATAAATAGTAAGACAAATAGAGGCCATGAATAACCTAAGAGAACGCCTGCTGATGTTGCCACTGCTTTCCCTCCACGGAAACCTGCAAAGATAGGGAACATATGCCCAATAACGGCTACTAGTCCAAGAATTAGCGAGTGAATGGAGACGTCAGTGAATACAGGAAGAGATACAAGTAATACAGCTGCTGTACCTTTTAAGACATCCATAATCGTGACGACTATTCCTGCTTTTTTTCCTAAAATACGGAATGTATTCGTCGCACCTAAATTACCGCTTCCATGTTCACGAATATCCGTTTTATAAAAAATTTTGCCTACCCATAATCCAGAAGGTATAGAGCCGATTAGATAAGCACATAAAATAATAAGTCCATTTAGCATAGCTGGACTCCTTTCATCCAAGAATTATCACTTGGTACTAATAATATGTAATAAATATTCTACACTTTTTCTCTACAATCTACAATGTCATGAAGGAGATTTCTTCGTGTATCTTGAATTCATTATAAAAGATAACTATTTTTCAAGGATTTTATTATATATTTGAATTTATGTTAGGCTTTTTGACATGATTCATGTTGGCAGCCTGAAAGCCCTTTCTAAAAATATAGGTATAAAGGCAATTTTGTCAATCATCCATTCCTTTGGTAGAATAGAAGTCTATCTTTAATTTCTAGAGTAAGTTAGTAATTTTCTATTAGACAGGAGAAACCTATAAAGTACTGTACTGTATATTTTTCAGGGGATATTCAAATGCTTCTGTATGGAAGACCAAAACCTAAAGCGATCGGCATCGTTTTGAAATGAGAGAAATGACCAGAAGTTAGCCATATGTTGCTTTATTTATGCAACTAATGTTTATAATCCTGCGTCAAGGGAATAGGATAGTTAGTAATACATATTAAAGCAACTATTGCAACTTTTTCTTCCGGTAAAAAGCTCAAAACGATAAAGCTGTGAGGAAATTTTAAAAATTTATTGGTTCTGTCACTAGCTATTGACAGGAAATGCTATTATTATTAGGAAGAGAACATAAATAGAACATGCGTTTTGTTTTTTGGAGGGGAATTTTTTGGCGAATAAACAGTCACCAAGCGTCTATAATGATGACGCCATTCAAGTATTAGAAGGATTAGAAGCGGTACGAAAACGACCCGGCATGTATATCGGTTCTACAGATGGCCGTGGACTTCATCACCTTGTATATGAAATCGTAGATAATGCGGTGGATGAAGCACTGGCTGGCTTTGGTTCTCATATCATTGTCAAAATTCATAAAGATCAAAGTATCAGCGTTCGAGACTTCGGCCGTGGAATGCCAACAGGTATGCATAAGATGGGGAAACCCACTCCCGAAATTATCTTTACTGTATTACATGCTGGTGGTAAATTCGGGCAAGGTGGCTATAAAACAAGTGGTGGCTTACATGGTGTAGGTTCTTCTGTTGTTAATGCATTATCCACTTTTTTAGAAGTAACGATTCATCGTGACGGTAAAAAGTATCGTCAACGCTTTGAAAACGGTGGCCATCCTGTAACAACATTAGAAGAAATAGGACAAACAAAACAGACAGGAACACTTGTTCATTTTCTACCAGATGAAACAATTTTCTCTTTAACAAAATTCAATTATGATACGCTTGCAGAACGTTTACGAGAGTCAGCATTTTTATTAAAAGGCTTAAAAATTGAGCTAATTGATGAACGCGAGGAAGGCAAAGGTGATGTTTTCTTTTATGAGAACGGCATTGAAGCTTTCGTTGCTTATTTGAATGAGGAGAAGGATGTCCTTCATCCTGTTAAGTATGTGGAAGGGATTCAAGACGACATTGAAGTAGAATTTGCCTTCCAATTCAATGATGGCTACTCCGAAACAATCCTCTCATTTGTTAACAATGTACGTACTCGTGATGGTGGGACACATGAAACGGGTGCCAAGTCAGCATTAACACGTGTTTTCAATGAATATGCGCGGAAAATTGGGCTGTTAAAAGAAAAAGATAAAAATCTTGAAGGGACAGACATTCGAGAGGGCTTAGCAGCGATTGTGTCTGTTCGTATTCCAGAACATTTACTACAATTCGAGGGTCAAACGAAGGGTAAGCTCGGGACTAGTGAGGCACGCTCGGCAGTAGATAGTGTTGTTTCGGAGCAAATTTTATATGTGCTTGAGGAAAACGCGGAATTGTCTGCTTCTCTTGTGCGTAAAGCTATTCGTGCGCAGCAAGTACGTGAAGCTGCTCGTAAAGCACGTGAAGATGCCCGAAACGGCAAGAAAAGCAAAAAAGGTAGTACGATACTTTCCGGAAAACTAACACCTGCACAGTCTCGAAATGCGGCGAAAAACGAACTGTATTTAGTCGAAGGTGACTCGGCAGGAGGGTCTGCAAAACAAGGACGAGATCGTACATTCCAAGCGATTTTACCATTGCGTGGTAAAGTTATTAACACGGAGAAAGCCAAGCTTCAGGATATTATGAAGAATGAAGAGATTTCAACGATTATCCATGCTATTGGTGCTGGCGTCGGTACAGATTTCTCTGTTGAGGATGCAGCGTATGACAAAGTCGTGATTATGACCGATGCTGATACGGACGGAGCGCATATTCAAGTGCTACTGTTAACGTTCTTCTATCGTTATATGCGACCATTGATCGAAGCTGGAAAGGTATTTATCGCATTACCCCCGCTTTATAAAATATCAAGAGGCACTGGTAAAAAAGAAGTGATTGAATATGCTTGGACCGAAAATGATTTACAAACGGCCATTAAAAAAGTTGGAAAGGGTTACATATTACAGCGCTATAAAGGTCTTGGTGAGATGAATGCTGACCAGCTGTGGGATACGACGATGAACCCTGATACGCGTACATTAATTCGTGTAACGATTGAAGATGGTGCACGTGCTGAAAGACGTGTGACAACATTAATGGGCGATAAAGTAGAGCCACGCCGTAAATGGATCGAAGCGAATGTAGACTTCGGTATGGAGGATGATTCAAATATTTTAGAAAATGAATTCATCCAACAAGAGGAGGACCAAGCATGAGTAGTACGGAAAAGTATCAAGATTTACCTTTAGAAGAAGTAATGGGTGACCGCTTTGGTCGCTATAGTAAATATATTATTCAAGACCGCGCGTTGCCAGATGCACGTGACGGTCTTAAGCCTGTGCAACGACGTATTTTATATGCGATGTTCACAGAGGGCAATACGAACGATAAACCATTCCGTAAATCAGCCAAAACTGTCGGTAATGTTATCGGTAACTATCACCCACATGGTGACAGCTCAGTCTATGAAGCAATGGTGCGTATGAGTCAGGATTGGAAGGCGCGCCATATGCTTATTGAAATGCATGGGAATAACGGCTCTGTTGATGGTGACCCACCAGCAGCGATGCGTTATACAGAGGCAAGACTTTCTGCTATTGCAGCGGAAATGCTCCGCGATATTGGCAAGAAAACCGTTGAATTTGTACCAAACTTTGATGATCAGGATATGGAGCCGACTGTTTTACCAGCTCGTTTCCCGAACTTATTAGTCAACGGTTCAACGGGGATTTCGGCCGGTTATGCGACAGACATCCCACCTCACGCACTTGATGAGGTATTAGACGGTGTTCTGATGCGCTTAGATAAGCCAAACTCCACTGTTGATGAATTAATGACGGTTATTAAAGGGCCTGATTTCCCAACAGGTGGGATCATCCAAGGTGTCGATGGTATTAAAAAGGCATATGAGACTGGACGCGGTAAAATTATTGTGCGCGCTCAAGCAGTCGTAGAGCCAATTAAAGGTGGCAAAGAGCAAATCGTTATTACGGAATTACCGTATGATGTCAATAAAGCAAATCTTGTGAAGAAAATCGATGAGCAACGCGTGGATAAACGACTGGAAGGAATTGCAGAAATTCGCGATGAATCGGATCGTACCGGCTTACGTGTTGTCATTGAGCTGAAAAAAGATGTTCCAGGACAAGGGATTTTACATTACTTGTTCAAAACAACTGATTTACAAGTAGCCTATAATTTTAATATGATTGCTATCCATAATCGTCGTCCGACAATGATGACATTGCCATTGTTATTGGATTCTTATATTGCCCATCAAAAGGAAGTTGTGACGAACCGCTCCATTTATGATTTACAAAGGGCAAAAGATCGTTCGCATATCGTTGAGGGCTTGATAAAGGCGCTATCTATTTTAGATGAAGTCATTGCAACGATTCGTTCGTCGAATGATAAACGAGATGCGAAAACGAATTTACAGGTGAAATTTGACTTTACAGAAGTGCAATCAGAGGCAATCGTAAGCTTGCAATTATACCGATTAACGAATACAGATATTACAGAGCTTCGCAATGAACAGGATGAACTAAATAAACTGATCGCTAAGCTTGAAGGGATTCTTAATAGTGAAGCAAAGCTTATACGTGTCATTAAACAAGAATTGCTCGACATTAAAAAGCGCTTTTCTGAGCCTCGTCGCTCAAAAATCGAGCAAGAAATTGAAGAAATCAAAATTACGCTAGATGTCCTTGTACCAAGTGAAGAGGTCGTAGTGACTGTCACAAAGGATGGCTATATTAAGCGTACATCTACACGTTCACATGCAGCCTCAAACGGTCAGGATTTTGCAATGAAGGATTCCGATTATTTATTGTATGAAGCGAATCTAAATACACAGCATCATCTACTGCTGTTCACAAATCGAGGCAATTATATTTATCAGCCTGTCCATGAGCTACCTGATATTCGTTGGAAGGATCTTGGTCAGCATATTTCAAGTATTGTGCCAACCGGAAAAGATGAATCTATTATTGCTGTATATGGTTTTGAGACATTCGAACAGGCCAATACGTATATTTTAACGGCTACGAAAGATGGACAAATTAAGCGCTCATCTGTAGCAGATTATGCTGTAACACGCTATTCGAAGCCAATAAAAACGATGAATGTTAAATCAGGCGATGAAATGATTTTTGCAAGTATTGTGACGGATGAGGTAGAACTAATGTTAACGACAGATACTGCCTATGCAATTCGTTTCCCAATCGAGGAATTACCAGTAACAGGTGTAAAAACAGGTGGCGTTAAAGGGATTACACTGAA
>Ga0102589_1001881_pt1 | contig 26243 bp, 20 predicted proteins | sample AraplaMF_Col_mLB_FD_76858 | JGI IMG/M metagenome (GOLD analysis project Ga0102589, IMG submission 76858) | Arabidopsis root microbial communities from the University of North Carolina, USA - plate scrape MF_Col_mLB | ecosystem: Host-associated > Plants > Roots > Endosphere | place: USA... | reverse complement strand
TTTTTAGATGATTTAGTTGGCAGTATCGCTGCTTCTGCCGCATCACGTATTGCCCATCGTATGCGTGATTTGGAGGAAGAGGGCGAGACATTTGCAGATATTGAACCCGAAGATCTAGGACCAAAACCAAAATCACATCATGAGATTTAATAAGTATTGATAAAGATAACAGAGCCTCCTCGATAATATGAGGAGGCTCTGCCTATTTAATGTCTAAGAATTGTTTTGTCTACCGATAATTAATCGTTAGAGGCTTTTAAATATTCTTTTACCTTTTTACTGTCTGCTTCAAGCTTTAACCCAGTATTAATGAGTGGTGAAACAGTGGATACAGCAGGTTTTTTATTGCCTTGATAGTAGCTAATAAATTCATCTTGATTAATAGAGTAAAGAATTGCTTTACGTAGGTCTACTGAATCTGATACAGCGCGACCAGATGTATTCATTTGTAGATATGATACTGCATTACTATCAGCAGTATTTAACGTAAGTTTAGAATCAGATTTTACAATGTCTAGCTTTGTTTCTGGTACTGACTGGAGAACATGAATTTCACCATTACGTAATGCTGATAATGCACTATCGTTATCAGCGATAAAACGAACATTAATTTTTGCGATCTTCGGTTCATATTCACTACCTACACGGTAGGCAGGATTTTTCACAAATTGTGCTTCATAATCATTTTTCTTTATAAGAATGTAAGGACCACTAGCGTAAAGATGGTTGTTGTATGTTGCTGTGCCTTCCGTCACTGTAGCTTGATCACCATAGGCGATATCCTTGTCTGGATTATAGGATGCTACATCATATGTGTTAATGCTAGTTACTTGTTTTGCAGATACGATACCACCAGATTGGTGTGCTAAATAATTTAACACTTGTGGGAATGGTGTTGGTGTTGTAATTTTAACAACTTGGTATGTTCCAGCTGTATTATTAACAGTCCCTTTGTCTTTTGCTAATTGCGTTACAGAAGCAGGGAGGTTTTGAGATAATGCGTCTAATACAGACTGATCAGAGCCCGCAACTTTTTTCTTTTGTAGCTCAGCTAAGTCAGAAACGATTTCGACTGTTTCGATATTTTCATGAAGACTATATGTGCGATGGTCTGGAACTGACTTTGAATCTTTTGCACGATTTAATGAGAATACAACGTCTTCTGCTGAAACCAATTCACCTGTATCAACAGCAGCACCATCTTTTACAGCAGCGAAATTAAGATCATCACGTAAAATGAAATAATATTCTTGGTTACCTTCAGCAATAGCGTGATTATAAGATAATGAACCATCAGAAACGACTTCATCTGTATCTGTTAAGTTTACAAGTCGTACATACATATTCGTATTTAGTGTATTAATAGAACCGTCATTCCCTTTAATAGGATCAAGAGATGTTAACGAATCTATTGTTTGATGTAAAATCAACGGTTCAGTTGCATTTTTAGATGAATCATTGAATTCGATATTTTCCCATACTTGCGCACGAGATTTTGGTAGATGTACGGTTTTTGGGTTTACTAATTCAGAGTAAATTCCTTGATATTTATTTGAAATATATAACGGCGCAATATAAGCTTGATCGAATACTAAAAGCTGTTCTAATTCTTTATATTTTGCAGCGGCTTCATCACCTGTCAATGTACTCGCTTCCTCGATGAGAGCATCTAAACTTGAATCAGACACAATACTATAGTCACCGCCTGTTTTAAACAAACCACGAACAGCATAATCAGGGTTTCCTGTTACTGTTGTCCAGCTAGAAAGCGCTAAATCATAATTGCCAGCATCTTTTTGTGCTGAAAACGAACCATAATCAGGTTGAATATTTAGTTTAACATCAAAGCCATTTTTAACTAGTTGATCACGAACAATATTCATATCTTCCTCAGAAGCTGCCATTCCTAATACTTCAACTGTCTTTTTACCTTTCCCTTTGGAATCTTTACTACCTTCTACTTCAGTTTTTGTCTGTACACAGCCTGCTAATGCTAAGACGGCAATGAATAAGAATACAAGTAATCTTTTCATGTAAGAACCTCCATTATTAATTTGATTTTGGATCTAAAGCATCTCGTAACCCATCTCCTAAGAAGTTAAAGGAGAGAACGAGAAGCATAATACAAAGACCTGGGAAAATAGCGACATAGGAATGTGTTTCCAGGTACGTACTACCAACTTTTAGAATATTGCCCCATTCAGGAATGTGAGGCTCAATGCCAAGCCCTAAAAAGCTTAAACTACTTGTTGAAATTACAGCACCACCGATGGTTAATGTTGCTTTGACAATCATCGGTGCTAACGAGTTAGGTACAATATGTTTAAAAATGATTGCAGCATCAGATGCACCTAATGCTCTGGCTGATTCTACGAACTCGAAATTAGAGAGCTGCATTACATTAGCCCGCATAGTACGAGCATAAGTAGGAATTGCTCCAACACTAAGTGCGATGATTAAATTAATGGTATTGGCACCAAACGCTGCGATAATGGCGATAGCTAGTAAAATTCCAGGAATGGCATATAAAATATCAAGACTTCGCATAATTATGTTGTCAGTCGCTTTCCCGTAATAACCTGAAAATGCTCCAAGAGCTCCGCCTATTAATGCAGGTATAATTGTTGAGAAGAATCCGACAATAAGCGATATTTGTGCACCGAAAACAATGCGAGAAAATAAGTCACGCCCGTAATTATCGGTGCCTAACGGATATTCTAACGAAGGTGTTTGTAACAATGCTCCATAGTTATTTTCAATAGCGAAGTCATAGTCAAATGTCCAAGAGCTTGTTACAGACAAAGAAAACATAAGCACTATGAAAAATAACCCGAATACCGCCATCGTATTGCGTAAAATCTTTTCCCAAATTCTTTGCCATTTTTCAATTGTAGAAGGATTCGCCTTTCGTGCTTTTTGAATAAGGCTAAACCCAAGCAATGTGGCAAATAGGTTGCCAGTCAACGAGGCAATAAGCAGCAAAATACCAGGTAACAGCATCCATTTTGGCGCAGCCTCGGAAGTCACAAATTTTGTACATAGCATTATCATTACGATATAAAAGATTGCAAGGAGTAGGAAAAGACCCATTGCTAGTAAAAACGTATCGGTTACGTACGGTTTAAATAAGTTCAGTGCTGAAATGCCGATAATAAAAAGCTGAGTGATCAATGCATAAGCAGCAAAAGTATATTCAGCTGTCTTACTTTTTGAAATAAGTAAAAAAGCAAAAGATGTAGAAAAAATATTACCTGAAACGATTGTCAATAACAGTGGATACCCAAGTAATCGAGTACTTTTTCGTATGTCACTATAGCTTGCTAAATCCTGTTTAATTCGTAAAGTCAGGAAACCAACATAAGCTGTGGTAATTGCATAAATGACAAAAAAGATTAAGACGATTGGTCTCCAGCTTTGAGTAGAAAAATTATAGCTATAAGCTAGAAACAATAAAGAAAATAGCAAGGAAAAGACAAGTGTAAAATGTGAATTGACATATTCCTGTGTTATCTTCAAAAGTAGTTTGACATGTAAGCTGTTTTTCACGGGTGATCCCCCCTTTAAGACTTCTTCATTTTCGAGCGAATGCGTGGATCGAAAAAGGCATACATAATATCGATGAATAAATTTACGATCGAAATTGTAATAGCAATATAGACGACCCCACCGAGGATAGCTGGAATGTCCGGAATAAACTGCTTATCAACAATATAGCTACCTATACCACTAATATTGAAAACTTTTTCTGTAACAGATGCTCCACCTAACATTCCTCCAAAGAGAAGTCCAATCACTGTAATAATAGGAATCATGGCATTGCGGATAGCATGCTTTGAAATCACTTTGAATTCATTCAAGCCTTTAGCTCTTGCTGTAATAATGTAATCCTCATGTATCACCTCAAGCATACTGGACCTAGTCATACGGGCAATGGAAGCCGTAATGGATGTTCCTAAGACGATGATTGGCATTATTAAAGAAAGCCAATTTTGAGGATTATATGTAGCTGGGAACCATTGCAGCTTTAAGGCAAACGTTAAAATAAATAGTAAACCTTGCCAAAAGCTTGGAATGGATAATCCAATCAAAGCGATGAACATAAATGTATAATCCAAATATGAATTTGGACGAACAGCGGATATAATGCCGACCGGAATAGCAATAGCGATAGCCATTAATAGTGATAGGATTGCTATTTCAAGTGTGACAGGAAACTTGTTTACAATGCTATGTGTAATAGTTTCTTTCCCTGCAAAGGAAGTACCTAAATCAAATGTGAAGAGACCAGATAATGCATTCCATAATTGAGATAAATACGGCTGATCCAAACCATGAATACGATTAAAGTTAGCAATTTGCTCAGGCGTTGCCGCAACACCAAGTAAGTTTCTCGCTGGATCGAATGGCGACAAATACAAAATTGTAAACACTAGTGTCGCGACACCTACAATAACAATGAAACTTTGTAGTATTCGTTCAATGATAAATTGTAGAAATGGATTCGCACACAATAGAAGGACTACATAAAATAAAACAGCTGGTAAAAAAGTAAGAACAACAAAATTTTTATTTTTAAGGAGCTGACTAAAAAATTGTAAATAGGATGGATCTTCTAAACCATCCTTCAATAAATCTTGTTCTACTAACTGCTGTATTTTTGATTCTGCTAACTTCGAAGCAGTTTCCTGTAATTGTTTTTCTGACACACATTCATGAAAGAACGTAGCTTTGGCTAATTCTTGCTCAGCAAATTTAAATTGCCATTGTGCGAACAAACCCTTTTCTTTGTAGTACTGACTTCGTAGCTCAAAAGCTTGGCGGTATTGATGTGAATGTTTTCTTCTCCGATAAGATAAGTATGTAAATGGGTGTACTAAAATACTTAAAAGAAAGAGTAGCACATTGTAAGACTTATGGTGCATGAGCTTTTGATAAACTGAAAAAAAGAATACATGTTCCTTAGTTGTAGAATGATCTTTTGAAATAACCATGCATTTCCTCCAGACGTAAATAAAATAATAGATTCCAAAGTGTGGACAAAACAACATCAACACACGCGTAGTAGCCGACTCATTTTTGGTAAGGCCCTATTGAACAGATTGCAGGATGAAATATTCAACTTCTTTCAGTAGAAAGAAGTTAAAGCCTCCGGCGGATGTCACGGAAATCGGAAAGGAGTTCAATAGAGGATGTTAGCCTAAAATCATCGCATCCATGCGATAACGGCTAACTGACCTTCATCGGTAAAAACACCACGTCCTGTGGCATTACCGAAATGACCGACATCGTGTCGGCCCTCACGCAGGCTTAAGCATAAAGTCGATTCCGGACGCAATTATATCGTGGCATAATTGATTATAATTATATTGTATAATTCCTATCAGTATTGTAAAGTATGGATTATACTAATAATTAAGTCAATCACAAAATTTACAAAAGGATGGATTGAATGAGTGAAAAGCTTCTAGAAATAAGCGATCTTCGTGTATCTTTTATTACGGGAGAAACAGAATTTGAAGCCGTTAAAGGCGTTAACTTTCATTTAAATAAGGGTGAAACACTCGGAATTGTAGGAGAGTCAGGTAGTGGGAAAAGTGTAACGGCTCGTTCAATTATGCGTCTATTACCATCACCACCTTCATATTTAAAATCAGGAAATATTTTGTTTAAAGGACAAGAGATTACTTCATTGAGCGAAAAACAAATGGAGACAATCCGCGGACAAGATATTAGTATGATTTTTCAAGATCCAATGACATCTACAAATCCAACTATTCGTATTGGAGAGCAAGTAGCTGAAAGTTTAATAAAGCATCAGTCAATGTCCAAAGCTGAGGCCTATAAGCAAACAATAGAGTTATTAAAGCTTGTAGGTATTCGAAATGCAGAAGAACGATATAAACAATATCCGCATGAGTTTTCAGGAGGAATGCGCCAACGTGTTATGATTGCCATGGCACTTGCCTGTCAACCATCTTTACTAATTGCAGATGAACCGACTACTGCCCTTGATGTAACTATTCAAGCGCAAATCCTAAAATTAATGCGAGACATGCAAAAAAAGATGGGCACCTCAATTATATTAATTACTCATGATTTAGGTGTTGTTGCTGGCATGTGCGATCGAATTATTGTTATGAAGGAAGGGGAGATTGTTGAGCAAGGTACAACAGAGGAAATCTTTGAAAATGCTCAACATCCTTATACTAAAAAACTATTGAATGCTTTACCAAAGCTCCATGAGAAAAAGCAGCCTAAGCAAATTACGAATGTACAGCTTGAAATAGATAAAAATAAGCCATTAATCGAAGTGACACATCTGTCAAAGGAATTCGTATTAGGTCATGGTCAAACGGTAAAGGCCGTCAATGATTTATCGTTCCATATATACCCTGGAGAAACATTAGGTTTAGTAGGTGAATCAGGCTCAGGAAAGTCTACGACAGGTCGAACGATATTACAGCTTCATCAGCCTACGAATGGAGAAGTTTTATATCAAGGTGTACCAATTACAAGACTAACGAAAAAGCAGCTTAAAGCAATGCGGCGTCATATGCAAATTATTTTCCAAGATCCATATTCCTCGTTGAATCCTCGAAAAAAAATAGTCGATATTATAGGGGAAGCTCTAGATATTCATAAACTCGTTAAAACGAATGAAGAACGTCATCAGCGTGTGGAGGAATTACTTGAACTTGTAGGCTTAAACAAAGAACATGCAATGCGTTATCCACATGAATTTTCAGGTGGACAACGACAACGTATTGGCATCGCAAGAGCTTTAGCAGTGGAGCCAAATTTTATCGTTTGTGATGAACCACTTTCAGCACTTGATGTTTCTATTCAAAAGCAGATTGTAGACTTGTTAAAGGATTTACAGCAGCGCCTTGGATTGACATACTTATTTATTGCTCATGATCTGTCTATGGTTAAACATATTAGCGATCGTGTAGCTGTCATGTATGGTGGGAAGATTGTAGAGCTTGCGGAAAGTGAGGAGCTATACGCCAATCCACAGCATCCGTACACACAAGCTTTATTACACTCAATACCAATTCCAGATCCTGCAATAGAAAAGAAAAAATATATGGATACCGAACATAAAGACAAACAAACACATTATGAGATAGAAAATAGTCAGCTTGTTGAAGTTTCTCCAAACCATTGGGTTGCTGTTGCAACTACATAGCTTGAATGTAGTAGCCTGATATTTTACAATAGGAACATCGCGAAACTTTTAAGGATACTTTTAGAAGCTTCCTTAAAATGTAATAAAGATGAAGTTGTGAGGGACCTACTACATGAAAATGCAAGATATAAAAACGTTAATTACAAGTGGTACAATCATTCTTGCTGTTGTATTGTATATGATTTTTGGCAGATCACCAGCCCAAGAGAAAGATACAACATCGACTAACCAAGATAGTACTATTTCTATTGAACAGGTTGAAGAAAAAACAGGAAATAAACGCTTTGATGTAGATTATATTAAAGCATATGATGGTGATACGATTCAGACGACAATTAATGGCAAGAAACAAAAAATTCGCCTATTGATGGTAGATACACCAGAAATGAATTATAACAAAGGTGAAACACAGCCTTATGCTGAAGAGGCAAGGGACTATACGATTAAATTGCTACAAAACGCCAAAAAGATTGAAGCGGTTTACGATGTTGGACCAGAAACAGATCATTATGATCGTTTATTAGCCTATGTCTTTATTGATGATGTAATGCTACAGGAATCCTTACTAAAGGAGGGGCTTGCAGCAGTGCGCTTTATCCATAAACCAAACAATACGTTTGAGGGTGAATTTAGAGAAATTCAGCAAGATGCGGAAAAAGAAAAATTAAACATTTGGTCACACGGAAATTACTTCCAAAAAGATGGTTACCATCCGGAAGTATTAAAATAAAGGTTAATAAACAAAGGACTGTCCCAAAAGGCAATGAAAAATGCCTTTTGGGACAGTCCTTTTATTATCGCATCACTTTGTTCGTGTTTTAAATACGACATCATATAAGCCAGTTAAAATCAAATGCAACAAAGCGAAAAATAAAACTATATTAAAAAATTGTGTTTCATAAAAATTAAACCAATTTGTAAAAAGATCTGTCTGCAAAACTTTATTTCCAAGGTTACCAAATTCAAGATCTATAATAGGAGGTTTACCGTCGACAATTAAAAATATTAAATTAAGAATTATAAAGTAACCAACATTAATAATCCATTTCTTCATTTTAATATCATCCCTCTATTATTATTGTTTTGTTGAATCAGTATTGGAGAACACATAGATGATTTATTACGGCATTATATCGTAGTTTATAAAAGAGCCTATACTTGCTCCAGCTATGCCCCAAACTATTATGCTAATAGTATGCCAAAAGACGACTCTCTTTTTATCTGCCCCAGCTACTAATGATGTGAAAGCTGCAATATGTCCAGAAGCCACCAATGGAGCGATAAGTGCAAGACCAGGTACACCATACTTTTCATACCATTTTCTTGCTTTACTTGCTCGTCTCTGAATAAATCCTTGTTTTTTTGACTTTTTATTTCGCATTTTTGTTAATAATGCGTTAAATGGTACTATGACTAACATTACTGAAATCCAATTTCCGCCAATAGCGATTAATCCAGATAAAATAAACGAAAGACCAATCACAGAACCTGCTGCTGCCCCACCGGGAGACTCTACGAATGGAATGAAAGATAATAAAAATACACCTAAATACTGTAGTATTTGGTTTGATTCATTTAATTGTGATATTAAATTTTGTACAATTTCACGAAACATAAAAAATTATCTCCCCTTGTTTTTTAAAAATTGAACCCAATAATACCATACATTACCATATGATTCAATTAATGTATTAAGAATTCTGATTTATTTGTATCATTGAAATTTAATTTTATTTTGAATATTTGTAATAAAAAGGATATTGTGTAAAGATATCCATAGTAACTTGCGGAAACCGAAACAAGGAGGATTATCTAATGAATAGAGAAATAGTTCCACGATTGTATGTATTACAATTTATCAGATTAAACCACACCTTCCCTGACGACGGGTTACTGGTATAGCAATTTTCCTTTTATTAGGACAGACTATTTTATCTTTGTTAGTACCTTTACTAGTGATGTCACTTATAAATTCAATGAGTAAATTTAATTTAAATTATCAGACTGTTCCGTTATTAGTTATCTTGTTTTTAGCACAGATAGTTTTGTGGGGAGTATCTCTTTATATATTATATTTTGTGGGACAAAAAGTAGTCGCTAGTTTACGAGAAAGTATATGGTCGCACGTGTTAAGATTTCCTGTCGACTTACTACTGGGGCACTTGTGGCTATTGTATTTTATGTATTTCCAATAATAAGTTCTTTAACTCAATTAGCACAGTTTTTCACTCAATGTCAGAAAACAATGGGTGCTGCTGATAGGATTAATCAAATTATTGAAATTAGATACTGAATGGTCTTCTTGTGCTGAACATTCAGAATAGTATAATTATTCTGCGGATTTTCCAGTACCAGACGAAGGGTTACTATTTCAATGTTTACTTTAGTTACGACGAAGAAAAGATAATCCTGAACTATGTGAATTTTATAGCACCAAAAGGTAAAGTCACTGCTATAGTAGGGCCAAGTGGATCTGGAAAAACAACAATTTTTTCTCTCGTACAACGTTTTTATATTCCTAATCTATAATTCAAGACTCCTTAAAACATCTTATGAAAGATCGAACAACTTTAATGATTGCTCATAGGCTATCTACCGTCAAAAATGCCGAGACTATTATTTTTATTGAGGATGGAAAGGTAACTGGTATAAGTAATCATGCAGGACTTTATAAGAATCATAATAGCTACAAAACGCTTGTTGACCAACAAACTATGTAATTTTTTAATCAAAATCCAAAATATTGCAAATATTCAATTGACAAAATAAATAAACTAATTTATGGTATTTATAGAAGCTTAAACCAGTAAATATACAATTGTTTTTTACACTATTAATTATTTGAGAAGGGAGAAAAAATAGACCTTGAAAAATAATCTAATCTATTTTAAATATTTAAAAGAAAATACGAATTACTATGCTCCTAATGATCCGAATAATAGTAAAACAGAGTTTAAGTTAAAAAATGTTCCGAATGACTATATTGTGAAGACTGAAAAAAATTCACCGTGGAAATTTTATCATAGCAAAAATGGAAAGCTCCCAAAACAGGGATGGAAGATCCACATTAGTTCAAGCTTAGATGATTCTAAAGATATTCTTGATGAAGTTAGTGAAGTTTTATTCAGTTTAAAAGTTGCTTTTAAACACATTTCAAGTAGAAGTAAATTGTATTTAACTTATTCAAAACAGGGAGATAGAATTACATCCGGAAAGTTTATAACAATTTACCCTTCAGATGATTCGCAATTTATAGAGTTATTAGGTTTGATTTATGAGAGAATATCCTCCTATGAACAAGGACCTTATATCTTAAGTGATAAATGCTGGAAAAATAGCAATATCTTTTATAGATATGGGGGCTTCGTAAGTATGATCAATAGTAAAGGAGAACTCTGTATAGAAGATACTGATGGGAATTTAATACCTGATCAAAGAAACCCTTTTTATCAAGTTCCTAAATTCGTAAAAGAATTTGATGAATACTTAGATACTTTAAACGATCATATTGAAGGTCAAAAAGAAAGTGTCAAGTTAGAGGACTATGAATTTGAAAGTGCTATACGTTTTAGTAATAGTGGCGGAATTTATTTAGCTAGAAGAAAGACTGATAACATGAAGGTTGTTATCAAAGAGGCAAGACCTAAAGTGGGATTGGATGGCAATAACATCGATTCAATCACTCGACAACAAGTAGAGTATAGCGCATTAAAAAAGCTAGATGATGTAGACGGTATAGTGAGCGTAGTTGATCAATTCAATTCATGGAAGCATGGATTTCTTGTTCAAGAATTTGTAGAAGGTATAAACCTACAAACTTGGGTAGCTCTTAAATATCCCTTTTATAGTGGGAATAATGCCGATACTTATATTAATGATGTAAGAAAAATAATAAATAGTTTAATTACTATTGTTCAACAAATGCATGAAAAAGACATAGGTATGGGTGACTTGCAACCACAAAATGTAATTATTAATGAAGACTTAGAAATAACCCTTATTGATTTTGAAACAGCACTTCCAAAAGAATCAGAGGAAAAACCAACATTACATACGTTAGGTTTTTCAAATAAAAACTGTAAAAATCATATGCAAAGAGATTGGTATGCTGTTAAAAAAATATTACGATATTCATTACTCCCAATTGGTCCTATTGAGTTGCTGGACAGTGATATTCAAGCAAACCAATTACAGTGGATAGAAGAACAGTTTGGTATAGAAACATTATTATATTTTAAAGAAGTCATCAGTAAGTGTGACAACTTCATTCCAGTTGAATTAAAAGATACTATTTCTTTTAATGAAAATAAAGAAATTAAAGATCTTTCATTAATCGTTGCGGACTTAAGAAAGGGAATTGAATTAAATTTTACATCTGATGAGAGATTAATCCATGGGGATATTAGACAGTATGAGCAAAAAGATGGTGCAATGAATGTATTGTCCGGTGGTGCCGGTGCAGCCTTAATTTTCAGTAGAGCTGGTATTTCTAATGATTATGTAAAAGAGTGGATAGAAAATAAACTATTGCCTAGTATTTATTCATTTGAGCAGTTAGGCTTATTCACAGGCTTATGTGGCGTAGCCTCTGTTTTATACGAATCAGGATATAAACGAGAAAGTATTGATATTTTCGAGCATATTTCAACTACTATGGATAAAAGTGTATTGGATATTTCATTAAGATCAGGTCTTGCTGGAATTGGGCTTACACTAATCAGTCTGTATTTAGAAGAAAAAAACGACTCTTACATCCTCAAGGCAGAGGCAATCGCCCAAACTATAAATAATTATATTAGTCAGGGTAAAGCCCTATTTGTACAAGATATGTCAGGTGTACCGATTGGACTAATTGATGGATGGTCGGGTGTTTCACTTTTTTACTCAGCTTTGTTCGCAGTTACAAATAAAAGAGTTTATTATGACAAATCAATCGAGCTAATCGAAAAAGATTTAGAATGTACTCAGAACGATGAAACAACAAATGTTCTACATACACTTGATGATAAAAAAAGATTATTACCATATCTATCGGGTGGGTCAATTGGTATAGGAATAGCAATTGATTATTTAAACCATGTAAGTGGACAAGATCATTTTCGCAATGCATTGGATCTAATTTCTAACTTAAGTTCTGTTAAATGTACATTTAACGGAGGATTATTCGACGGTGCAGGAGGTTTCTTGTTATTACCCCTGTTGAAAAAAAGAAATGCATCTCAATACAATATGAGCATAGATTCGATTACAAAGCTATTAAATTTATACCTAATAAAAAAAGAAAATCACATCTTGTTTCCAGGTAACTTGGGCTATCGTCTCTCTCATGATGTGTATTCAGGTAGTTCCGGTATAGTATTGGCACTGGAGTCTCTAATAGAAAAAAATAGCCTGTTTTGGTTACCTATCATAAACCCGAACCTTTTTTACAATAAAACCAAATATCTCAATAAAGAACTTAGTGAAGTATAAATTGAGTATATCATTGAAAGGAGGTGAGTTACATGAAACAAGTATTAGAGTTACAAAAGTTAAATGTTGATAATGGCGAAGTTAGTACAGGCTATTGGACAACAATTACTACTTTTACACTGTCAACTGCTAGTTACCAGTGCTAATAGTAAAGAGTAATTATAGGGAAGGAAACCTAGTTGATAATCTAGGTTTCCTTCATACCTTATTTTCAATATTAACATAATTAGGGTAATTTATACATTGTTAAGTAAAGGAGAAACTATGGACAAAATTTTTAATTACCTACAAGCTCCAAAAGCTTTTGATAAAGGAAATGTTGAATATTGGACATACCCTTTATTTTCAAATCTTATACTACAAGGGCATTTAGATCAGGAAAATTCAGGTGGTAGTCGAAATTATGAATTTATAGATAAATCAGTTGGATTTATTAGTCAAATCGCACCAAAAGAGAGATATAAAAAAGTTATTGATTTGGGGTGTGGACCTGGATTATATTGTGAAAGGCTAGCTAATATAGGATATGAAGTTACAGGGTTTGATATTTCTGAAAACTCAATTGAATTTGCTCGGAATAAAGCAAAGCAAGAAGATTTAAATATTATATACAGATTAGAGAGTTTCTTAGATTTTAATGAAACTGAAAATTATGATTTAGCTTTACTAATTTATTATCTTTATGGGTCTATTAGTTCTAATGATCGTAAAGATTTGTTAGAGAGAATATATAGAAGTTTAAATCCAGGAGGTCTATTATTTATGGATGTAACTTCTGTAATTACTTTTAATAAATTTAAAGAGGAGCAAAGCTGGAGCTTTAGTAATAGTCAAGCATCACTTTCGAGTAATTCTTACATAGGCTTCAGGCAAGCTTTAAAATATCCAGACCAAGTAACTTTAGAAAAAACAACTCTCCTTTTCAAAGAAATGGAACCGGTAACTTTCAATATATGGAACAAGTCATTTGATAAAAATACTTTAATACAAGAAGCAGAAAGTGTTGGTTTTAAAGTAAAAGGTATTTATTCTGATGTTGCAGGACAAGATTTTAGTGAAGAAAGTGCAGAAATCACTGTCTTATTGGAAAAATAATAAGAAGAAACAATCTTATCTTAAAAGATTCTCTAACAGTACAGCTAATTGCAGTGCTGTTTTTCTTTTTCTTAAGGATTAAAGTATTTCTTCTATTCCAAATGTAACTGATTTCACACGCAAAGATAATATCCCGGTCGAGGATGATGTTTGCCATAGCAAATGAACCAGTATGATATCAATCTACTGTTTATTTATGTTTGATGCTAATAGGGCTTATAACTAGCTCAAAATTTTATTTGTAAAAATTTCGATACATAAATTTTAAGCATTCATTTTTAGTACTGAGTGAAAAACAATTTTAAATTCTAGAGAACCCAAGCACATTTGTCATCGGACATGATAATGACAACAGGATTATTTTATAAAATAATCCTAATTTTGAAAATGCTGATCAAATGTCTAAAACTCCACCAAAATGTACAGAGTGTAAAGAAAATGGGGATTAAATAAATGGCTATTTATATGCATATTACGAATATGACTTTTTGAATTTTTTGAATTGAGGGAAACATGAGGTTTGTGATAATCTCATGTTTTTTTTATTTTAAGAATAAAGAAACTTGCAAAATGTATATTCTTTGTGTATATTGCACATAAAGTATATATACAATATTTAAAGAAGCTTCTAAAAAGTTGTATTGACACATTTCAAACAATGTAAAAAACTGGGGGAGTTGATGTATGAGATGGATACTTTATATCCTCGCTGGATGGTCAACATTAGTCGTTAGTCTGTTCCTAGCTTCAAGTTCTGGCGAGATTTCTGCACAGTTGTTCGGCTCTACAAGATATACTCAATATTTGATTCAAGGGCTTGTAATGAGCGGGTTGGTTGTTCCTATTATTTTGTATTTATATCAGCATGTCTATCGGATGACTGGAGTTAAACCGAATATGCCAGTATATTCTTGGAAAAGGCTTCATCATTTTTTTACTGGATGTCTTTTGGCGATTGTACTGGCTTTATTGGGCTTCATTATAGCCAATTTACAAGGATGGATAGTCTTTGAAAATTGGAATCCCCCTGAACAGTGGTTGGTTGCATTAATCATAAATATTTTATTTGCTTTTTTTTATGAAGCTTTGCCGGAGGAATTTGGTTTACGGGGTATGTTATATGATGTATTACGTTATAGAATCGTTACGTGGCTATCAGTATTACTTCAAACTTTACTATTTGTATCTGTCACTATTGCAGTTGACCAGCTTCAAGTGCTTGTTGGACTTACTCAAGGCGTATCCATTAACGTCTTTTATATCATACTAATTTTTTGTTTTGGAATATGTTTACAGTTGCTTCGTCTCTGGACAGGAAGTCTCTGGACATCAATTGGTTTTCACCTCGCCTACTTAGAAATAATGAGGTTTGCCGTCTCTCCACATCAATATGGCGTACCTCCAATCATAACCTACCACGAATCAGTGCCTGGAATCGGCCTCTTAATCTCTATTGGTGTGATAATTATTGGGGGCATCATTGTATCACTCGTTATACTAGGTGTGAAGCGTGTTAAACGGAAAAATACATAATTTGAACTGAATTGCTTTCATAAATTATGTGCTTCACTGTTAACTTTTCGCCCTATTGTGGTATAAAACTAAAAAGTCGATTCCATATAGTACTGGAAATCGACTTTTTTAGGTAAAATCTGCAAAGGGAATGGGTTTTAGCGTTTTGTCTGGTTTGACCTAATCTAAAGATAGATTCTCCACTTTCCAATTATCACCAACTAAAGTGCAGAGGGTACAGTTGTTTTTCATTCTATGCCTAAAATGTAAACCCGATAGACGAGTTTATACAACTTGTCATTTGTACTATTTTACGTCTTTTGTCCGTTCTGAAATTTTATCTTCATTGTTTTTGATCCATTTTTTTGCGGCCTCTTTAGGATCATCGCCTTTCATAATATCAATAAAACATTTTCAATATCTTCCAGAGACCAGTGGAAGTTTTAAAGAATACTATACACTCCCGGTTTATCTTCTTTCAATAAATGGCCCGTAAACGCACACTATGTCTGCGTTTACTTAGATGCGATGTATATTCCAGAGCATCATTTTTCTTCTTTGGTAATCGCATATTTCGCCAGCCTCCGCATGAATAATGACTGAGTAACGCCCAATGCTTTAGCTGCTTCGCGTGTTGTTTTATGAAGATGGAATGCTTGTGTGATCATTCTTTTTTCGACGCTTTCCAAAACTTCATGTAAAGGATTACCTGCATCAATAGAAATAGATATCTCTTGGTCCCAGGTTGAATCGAGCAAGTGTTTTGGCAAATCCTGAATTGAAATTTCATCCTCCTTTGCCATAATGACAAGCTGCTCAATTATATTTTCTAATTCCCGTACATTTCCAGGCCAATAATAGTTTTGCAGCACTTCGACTACTTTTGTAGAAAGCACTCGTTTATAGTTATGCAAGTAATTAAATTTCTCCAAATTATACTGAAGGAGGCTAAAGATGTCTTCCTTTCTCTCGCGAAGCGAAGGTATACGTATTGGCAAAATGTGGAGGCGGTAATATAGATCGGCTCTGAATTTCCCTTCTTTGACCATATCCTCTAAATTGCAGTTGGTAGCTACAATGATACGCACATCGGCTTTTACCGTTTTGGAAGCCCCGATAGGAATGTACGTCTTATTTTGCAGTAATTGTAAGAGCTTGGGTTGTAAATGAAGGGGGAGTTCACCAATCTCATCTAAGAAAAGGGTACCTTTTTCTGCAATTTTGACAAGTCCGGGTTTTCCGTTTGAATTTGCTCCGGTAAATGCCCCTTTTTGATAGCCGAACAGTTCAGATTCCAGGAGCAATTCCGGAATCGCTGCGCAATTTAGATGAATAAACGGACCATCTTTCCGTTCACTCAGATGATGAATACGTTCTGCTATAAGTGTTTTTCCGACGCCTGTTTCCCCTGTAATAAGAACAGTTGTTTCCACACAGGAAACTTTTTCAATTGTTTCCTTAAGCATATCGAAGCCCCTGCTTTGTCCGATAAAAAAAGGGACTTCTTTGGTCCTTACAAGTTTGGTTTTGAGTTTTAGTAACTCGTTTACATAATAGCGAAAAGCAGATTCTAATTCTTCAATTTTAATTTGAGAACTGTAACCGACGAAATCTGGGATGTCATACCCTAACGTGACTACATATTTTGGTTCATCATTCTCGTCCAATATGAGTTGTCCGGTAGTTAATCCTATTCCTTCTCTAACTTGCTGAAAGACGGTGACATTTTGTTTTTTATCTAAAACTATTTTTGCAACAGAAGGCTTGAAGATTCCCTCCTTTTCCAATTGGAAAGTACTTTTTCCGATTAAATCCTCTTTCTTTTTTCCAATCCACTTACAGCTAAAGTCACTAACAAAAAGAATTATTCCGTTCATATCAGTTATATAAATAGGTTTATTCATGGAGTCCATGATTTTGAATAAATATTCTGGTCCGATTTTTAACATATTCTGTTTCATCACTTATCTCTCCTTTAATCACGGATGAATCCATCGCTTTTTTGAATCGAAAATGATTCAAAGGTAACCCATTAGTGCGAGTAGAGTTGATTCATTTTCGATTCATTTGAATCGATTTATAAAAATTATATACTAAACATTCTGAAATTTCTCTTAAATTTGCCTGTTTACGTGCTTTTTTCATTGTAAAGAGATTTTTTTCTTGGCATAAAATTTGCTTAATAATTTTATACGAAAGGTAAAGGAGGTAATGTGATCCATCCAGAAATCAGAATTAATGCATTTGAGTAAATTAAATTCTTAATGAACCAAATTGAAGAAATGCTGGAATAGGAGGTGTATTTTCCTAGAAACTTAATGCGAGCCGCAATGATTTATCTTTAGGGGAGGTATGATTTGTGAAAAGTATTGGTATTCAAAGGGACAACAGGAAGTTCATCTTGTCTCTTCTATTTGTGGGTTATACGTTCTCTTATATGGACCGGTTAGTCATGAATCTTGCTGTGGTGCCGATTGGTCAAGAATTGCATCTTAGTCCGACTGCCACGGGAACAGTAATCAGTGTCTTTTTCTTGGCTTACACAATCATGCAAATTCCGGCTGGCTGGTTGACAGATAGGTTTGGTTACCGAAGGGTGATTATTTTTTCTGTTTTTTTCTGGTCGATTTTTACAGTTTTCACCGGATTTGCTTGGTCGTTCACCGCTTTGATCGTAATTCGCTTTTTGTTCGGAATTATGGAGGGAGGATATCCTGCTGCCAGCGCAAAAGCCATCGCTGAGTTTTTCCCTAAGAAAGAACGAGTTAAAGCACAGTCCATCTTAATGTCATCGAATAGCTTTGGCGGTCTAATTACGGGTCTTATTGTGCCAGCGCTCCTGATTTGGTTGGGCTGGAGAAACGTGTTCTTTGCTCTTGGAGCAGCAGGTGTCATCATTGGAGTATTGTTTTGGAAATATATTCGGAGTCCGATTCAATCGGACGAAGCAAGAGAACAACAATCCGTAAACAAGAATTCCATGCTCTCTTTATTGAAAACTCGCCAAACTTGGGCATTGCTCCTGACGTGGTTTTCAATAAGTATTGCTTCGTGGGGCACGGTTACATGGTTGCCTATGTATATGGTAACAGTCCGTCATTTAGATTTGGTTTCCACAGGGATGTTGGGACTACTTCCAACAACGGCCGCAACACTGGGAACGGTAGCAGGTGGGTGGTTGCTGGTCAAATTTTCGGGTAGAGAGAAAATGTACTTTGTCATGAACGGACTTTTTTACACAGCGTTTTTATTTTTAGCACTTTTTGCACCTAATGTTGGAATGGTCTTTACTTATTTGGCGCTATCATCAATCTTTTATGGGTTCGTGTTTAGTGCAGTATATGCACTTCCTCACAAATTGTTTGACAAGAGTGTGATTGGGTCAGCAATTGGCATTATGAGTTTGGGATCGATGCTTGGCGGATTCATTGCACCAATTATGATGGGGGCGTTCATCTCAGCATTAAATGGTTCTTACGACGGCGCATTTTGGTTCTTAATCGCTGCTGGCCTTTCCTCAGCGTTGTTCGGACTAACCCTACGAAACAGCAATAATGTTTCTCACAGGGGCGTGGCCGATACAATAAAGTCGAATATCGAAGCAAAATAGTGGCCTGTGGCTAATGGGAATACAAATTTAGGTTGATTAAGAATAGCAGAAATTTGATTGATTAAAACTAGAACAAATAATGGGGTGGTAACGATGTTCAAAAAATTATTTAGTAGACTTCAAGAGGTATATCCAGAGTTGGTTGGAATTCGCAGAGATCTCCATATGTTTCCCGAACTATCCTTCCATGAGGTAAATACTCCCAAAAAGATTGCTGAAGTATTAACCAATCTGGGATTAGAAGTAAGAACAGAAGTTGGTGGAAGAGGGGTAGTTGGCCTCTTGAGAGGAGGGAAACCGGGCAAGACAGTAGCTCTCCGGGCGGATTTCGATGCATTACCGATATCAGACGAGAAAGATGTGGCATACAAGTCCCGTATTCCTGGGGTGATGCATGCGTGCGGTCATGATGTTCATACAGCTGCTTTGATTGGGGTAGCCAAAGTATTAAGCGAAGTGAAGGATGATCTAGAAGGAAATATTGTCTTTATTCATCAGTTTGCGGAAGAGGTAATTCCAGGAGGGGCGAAGTCCATGATTGAAGACGGCTGTCTGGATGGAGTCGATGTCATTTATGGAGCCCATGTATCTTCCGCTCTCCCGGTTGGTACGGTTGCTGTTGGGGAGGGATTTATAATGGCGGCCGGGGATACATTTGAAATTGAGATTTATGGAAAAGGCGGGCATGGAGCGACTCCTCATTTGACGGTAGATCCAATTGTGGTGGGTAGTCAACTGGTGCTCAATTTACAGCAAATCGTTAGTCGCCGCGTTGATCCTTCTAAAACGGCTGTTGTCTCGGTTGGTTCTTTTCAAAGCGGACAGGCTTCTAATATCATACCCGACACAGCAAAAATTACCGGAACGGTACGAAGTTTTGAGGAAAGCGTACAGGATTTGATAGAAAAGGCTATTGAGCAAATCGCAACATCCATCTGCGAAGTGGCAGGTGCCACTGTGGAATTTAAGTATGAGAGAGGATATCCTACTTTGTGGAACCATCCGGAGGAAACAATAAAAGCAGGCATGTTAGCAAAAAATCTCTTGGGTGAGGAAAAGGTAATACAAATTCCGCCTTTTACGTTAACAGGAATGGAGGATTTTGCATATTATCTACAGAAAGTGCCGGGAACGTTTTTCTACGTAGGAGGTGCGAATCCAGCGCTGAATGCGATATACCCACATCATCATCCTAAATTTGATGTGGATGAAGAGTCAATGCTGTACATCGGAAAGATGTTTATTGTATTAGTTTTTAATTATCTCTCAAACAGTATTATTGATGCCGATTCTATGAATCAAGTAGAGGCTTAGTTGAAGGCTGAATTGGCTATAAACTACAAGAGCATAGTCATTAGATTTTTTCACAAAAAATAAGAGGTGATCGTATGTTTGCTGACGTTGTATTTGTAAACGGACAAGTCATTACAGTCGATTCGAACAATCGGATCGTAGAAGCAGTTGCCGTTAAACGTAACCAAATTGAAGCAGTCGGGTCGAACGAGGAAATCGAGCGTTGGATCGGAGAGAGCACCAAAATGATTGATTTACAAGGTAGGACTCTGCTACCAGGATTTATAGATTCACATTTGCATCTGCTCAGTTATGGACTTACAAGGCTAGCAATTAATTGCCAAGACGAATCGATTCAATCTAATGCAGATATTATCGGTAAATTGAAACGGAAGGCGGAATCTACCCCTAAAGGAGGATGGATTGTAGCGGTAGGCTACAACGAAATGTTTATGTTAGAGGGCGAGTACCTAACCCGTCAACAGTTGGATGAAGTGTCGACGGAACACCCGATTCTAATTGCGCGCCAATGCGGTCACATTATGATTGCGAACAGTAAATTGTTGGAATTGACAGGTACAAATGATCAATCGGTCGATCCTGAAGGTGGAGTATTCGGTCGGGACGAGTCCGGGAGATTAAATGGGCTACTCGTCGAAGCAGCCATGGATTCGGTAAAACGTGTCATGAATCCAACGGAAGAGGCCTTAACTAAAGCGGCGGAAATCGCTTCACGCGATTTCGTATCGTTAGGTATTACGACAATCCATGATGCTGGTGGGTACGAGCCGGTCAACCTTCGCATCCTGCAGCAAGTGATTTATTCTGGTCTCTTAAAGGTTCGGGTGTATGCTATGGTCGTTCATGAACCTAACTTTATCCGAATGAGAGAGACATGCTTGTCAACTGGGTTCGGCAACAATCGATTTCGAATTGGTCCGGCGAAAATCTTTATAGATGGAGCCAGCATCGCGCCGACGTTAGCGACACGCCAGCCGTATGAGACGAATCCGAAAGACAGCGGGATTTTATACTACACGCAAGAGAATATGAATGACGCGCTCATCGCTGCCCATCGGGATGGTTATCAGATTACAGCTCATGCCCAGGGCGATCGGGCAATCGAGATGTTGCTGAATACGTTCGAAGAAGCGCTTAGACTATATCCGCGACACAATCATAGACATCGAATCGAGCATGCCGGTTTGGCGATGCCCGATCTCATTGAGCGAATGGCTAAATTGGACATTATAACCGTTCCTAACCCGAACTTTTTCGCAGAATTCGGTGATATATATATTAAACACTTCGGCGCTCGTAGCGACTATTTTTACCCAATTGGATCCTGTTTGAAAGCGGACATTGTCGTAGCAGGTGCCTCGGACAGCCCGGTCTCGAACTGCAATCCGCTTATCGGCATTCATGGTGCGGTCAACCGATTGACGACGTCCGGTGTGGTCATTGGCGAGGAACAGAAAATCTCTGTTATGGAAGCGATTAAGCTGTACACTTGGAACGGAGCCTACGCAAGTTTTGAGGAAGACAGAAAAGGAAGCATCGAGGTAGGGAAACTAGCTGATTTGGTTGTGCTTAACGACCGAATATTGGATGTAACAACTGACAGTATTGATCAGTTACAGGTTGAAATGACGATGATCGACGGTGAAATCGTTTATGAGTTGGGGAAATCTCCAGATGTAAATGATACGTTGGAAGAGACCCCTATTTTCATTATGTAAATATTCAACTAAGAGAAGTAGGTCAATATCGCTCAATCTCTAATACCTCTGGCATGGAGAACGAAAAAATTCGAAAGGCAAAGGGAAATCCTCTTTCTTTTTTTAAAAGATTTTGCCTCGTGCAAGAGATAAGGCCTGCAATGCATACAATAAAACAAGGAGAAGGTGAATCCTTCTCCTTGTTTTGACTTAGAAGCTCAAATTAAAGTACATAAAGTATTGAATTGATCAAAAAGCTGAACTTTATTTTTCTAGCTTATTTTTAAATTAAGTGTATCGCTAGTTGCCCGATCATTAAACTACACAATATGTAAGACGTGAATCATAAAGTCATTGTAGAGTTGTGTATAATCATTTTACATCTTTTGTCCATTCAGAAACCTTATCCTCATTGTCTTTGATCCATTTTTTTGCTGCTTCTTTAGGATCAGTACCTTTCATAATATCAAACATAACATTTTCAATATCTTCCGGAGTCCAGTAGAAGTTGTTAAGAACACTATACGCTCCCGGATTATCTTCTTTCAATCCGTTACGTGCAAATGTACCAATATATTCTTCAGTTCCGTATATACCTTTAGGATCGTCTAAATATTTTAAATCAAAAGCGTTAAACTTCCAGTGTGGAGACCAACCTGTCACGATGATTTCTTCATTTTTTGCAATAGCTTGAGTAAGAGCTGCTGTCATTGCACCTGCAGATGAGGTAACTACATTCCAGCCTTCTAGGTTTTTATATTCTTTATAAGCATTTTCTGTAGTTGCTGTCATATTTGCTCCTGGATCAATGCCAGTAATCGTTTTACCAGCTTCATCTGTTAAATCTTCGATAGAATTTACATCCATATAACTAGGGACAACTAAGCCAATTTTTGCACCTGTTAGGTTTTCACCCAAATCGTCTATTTTATCCTTGTACTTTTTAACTTGTGGGGCATGTGTTTGTGGTAGCCAAGCTGACACCATGCCATCGACCTCTCCTTTAGCAAGAGCCTCCCACATAATTCCGTTATCTAGTGGTGTTAGTGTTACATCATATCCTAAATCTTCTAGAACTTGACCTACTACGTTTGTAGAGGCAATTTCAGTATCCCATTCAACATAGGCTAAGTTCACTTCGTTTTTGTCTTTATTTTTCGTGTTTTCACCATCTGAGCTACAAGCAGTTAATACTAACGTGACTGCTAAAGCCAATCCTATCTGCAATAATCTACTGAATCGCATAAGATCTTCCTTTCTTTAATATAGGATGAAGTTTATCTAAAAATTAACAAGTAACAACTTAAAGTTATCAAAAGGTTGTTACTTTTGTCAAATTGACTTTAATAATGTATTTGATCCACTTCGAGGTAAATTTAATAACCTTTAAGTACAATAGTACAAAATGGGGATGGTTTTGAATGTATTTAAATTTGCAACTAAAAAGATTATCAAAATATGTTGGGAAACTAACAAATATTGATTTTAACAATTTTATCGATAATGCCATAGTTTCGATGTCAATTTAAAATATAGGTATATATTTAAGAAAATCTTTGTAGCAATTGAAAAATTGATACGTGCACAATTTGCGGCGTTCGCGTTTCGAGCGCTTGCTTTAAAAGGCTTACCAGGAAAGGAGATGGATCGTAATTTGATATATCTCTTTTTCTATTTTAAAACGAACGGGTGCAAGCAATTGGCATATTCAGAACTATTTGTTTAACTCTCTTTGAAAGTGCTTAGGACGTTCTATTCTACATTAGTTTTGTAAAAGCCTGAGGGGTTTTCGCTAGTAAAGTTTCAGGAGAAAGTGTTGAAAAACAACCTCTTACGATGAAATCCAGTAGATGAGTTTGTATGAAGGTGAAAAAATAGAATTTAATCCCCACAAATGATAGATGTTTTGAATGAATTTTGGAATTATCAAAATATGTTCCAAAACGAACAAAAAGTGATTTTGTTTGTTTTGAAATACCTGATATAGTGTAACTATCCTTGGAGGGGCCTTTTTCACGATTGTACCAAACGAGTGAATTTGATGAAAATAAGCCGTATTTGTTGTCTAAAAGAGTATTTTATGGAAGTGGAATCATCCGCAACATCTGTCCTATTGGAATCTTAAATATCCTGAGTAGTTATAAAGTATTAAAAATAGTGCTTTCTCATGTTTAGTGTCGTAAAAAACGGGAATAGAATGTATTGATAAGAATTAAATAGCTTATCTAATTTTAAATAAATGGTTAATTTATATGACGCAGCTAGGGTTTACTGGTGGAAGACATTGAGGTGTTTTTATGTATAATTTTTTGGATCGTTCATCTTTGCAAAAGGTGAATATTCTACATCATATTTACAATGAGCAGAGGCTATTTTCAAGTTTAGAGTTATCCCAAGTGATGGAACTGTCTGAAAGAACAATTTTGAAAATAATAGATGAGATAGCAATTGATTTAGAGTTTATTACCGAATCGGCTGTTATCCAAAAAGAAGAGCAAAAGTATTTTCAACTAAATTATAAAGATAATTTTTCTATGAAGACTGTTGAAAGATATTATTTAAAAAACTCATTAACCTATAAAGCTTTTAATGAGATTTTTTACAATAAATTTTATGATGTTAATATTTTTATTTTGGAAAATTTTACAAGTGTTGCATCCATGTATCGAAGAATTAAAAAAGTTAAGCCGCTGTTAGATCAGTTTCAATTGAAGTATACATCCTATGAAAAAGTCAGCCTAGAAGGGACAGAAATGCAATTTCGTTATTTTTACTTCTTGTTCTACTGGAATTCGTGTTGGGGAGAAGAGTGGCCATTTACGCTAGTTTCAAGAGAAGAAATACTAGAATTAATGAAGGAAGCAGACATAGCCTATTCCGAACAAGTTTTATATTGGCTGGCCATCTGCCTATCACGTGCAAAATTAGGGTGCCTAATCGAATATCATCCAATGTATGCAAACTTTACGAAACATCATCATAACTATAAGCGATTATCGGGAAAATTACAGCATATATTTAGAGAATTTACTGATTTATCAAACGAAGAAATTGAATTAGAAACAATGTTTTTATTTTCTATCATCAGCTGTATGCGTCGTTATCATAAAACGGATAATGCGGTAAGTTTATTGATGAACTTCGCTCAGCACCATAATCAAGAATTGTTTGTGCAAGCAACGTTATATTGGATGGAAGTATTCATCAACCATTTTTCAGTTACTTTAGATGTAGAAGAATATGGGGCACTCTTTATAAATTTACTGCATCTTCATTATTATATTTTAACCTTTTCTGGTCCGGCTACTTTATTTAAAGAAGATCTTTATCAAAAAAGATTAGAAATGCATGAAGCGGCTCAAATAGAAATTATGAATCAGTTTTATGATCATCTAATGGAAAATCAGGCCTTCGCCATCGTATTTAAACGAAGAGAAATATTAATTGGCCGATATCATAAATTACTTAAACAAACAATTGATTTTGCCAATAGAGATACTATTAAAATAAAAATATTTTCAATGATAAATGATGTTCCTTATCTGTTTAGCCAAATAAAACGTCTTTTTATCCATGTTGAATTATGTTCTAAAGATGAAGAGGCGGAGTTAATAATAACGGATCGCTTATACTTAACTATTAAAAAAGACCTCGAAGATATATTTGTATGGAATTCAGTTCCTTCAAAAAGCGATTATGATCGGTTATCTAAAAGACTGCAGGAAATCTATTTTACTAAGTATCAACAGCAAAACAAGTTATTATTGAAGACTTTACTAAGTGAAGTGTAAAGAAGATTAATGGGGATTGTTTCAAGGTATTGAAAAGTAAAAAAAGAAAGAGATTAATATAAAAATGGATAGCGTTGTAAATGAATTAGGTAAAGCATTTGAAGAAGTTGCATGGTCGGCTAACCGACTTGCTAGTTGCTAATGAATTAAACAATGGATAGGGGGTCTTCTAAATGTGTAAAAAAATACCGAAGGAATTAACGTACTATTTAAAATTAGGTGATGCTGTTGTAATCGTTGATGAAAGTCAATTAATTATCGATGTGAATCAACAATACGAAACGATCACCGGCTATAAAAGAGAATTTCTTATCGGATTACCAGTAGAAAGTCTAAAATCGAGTGTAACGCCGTTTGTTATGTATAAATCGTTAAGAAGTACATTAAAAAAAGGACAACCATGGTCTGGAACAATGGTTCATGTCAACAAATCATTAGAGCTAAGATACTCATTTATAACAATTACTCCAATTGAAATAGAAGGAATTATTTATTATGTAGGAGTCATGCGCTTAGCAGAACAACTTTTGATAGATGAGGTGAATCAGAAGAAAATAGGGCAA
>Ga0102589_1001877_pt1 | contig 26288 bp, 18 predicted proteins | sample AraplaMF_Col_mLB_FD_76858 | JGI IMG/M metagenome (GOLD analysis project Ga0102589, IMG submission 76858) | Arabidopsis root microbial communities from the University of North Carolina, USA - plate scrape MF_Col_mLB | ecosystem: Host-associated > Plants > Roots > Endosphere | place: USA... | reverse complement strand
TTATCCTTAGGGTTATCAACAAAACCTAATTCTGTCAAAATTGAAGCCATTGATGATTCACGTATCACATGGAAATTACCACTTTTTGTACCACGATCATCTAGTTTTAGCTTTTCAACTAATCTTTTTTGCACAAAATCTGCAAATGCCATACTATCTTCTAGTTTCGCTCTACTTGCAGCTGTTGCCTTTGCGGCAGCTTCCCCATAGTAATATGTCTCCGTTCCATCACCTGTATGTGAAGGGGTTGAATTAATATGAATACTAATAAATGCATCTGCTTTTTTTGACTCTGCAAAAGAAACACGCTGTGTTAATGTTGGATATACATCTGTCTCACGTGTGAAGTAAGAGTTAATCGGTAAGTTATTTAAATATGTTTTTAAATATTTTGATACACTCAAAACAATTACACTTTCTTTTAACGTTACACCACTACTTGTTTTAAATGATGTTCCAGGGTCAGATCCTCCATGTCCTGGATCAATGACAAGTGTGAAGTCTCCAAGATCTGCATCTTGCTGATCAACTATTTTGATGTAAGATTTACTCACCCAACCAGTAATTGTTCCAATAACAATTTGATACCAACCATTGTTTTCACCTTTTAGCTCTACAATTGTACCACTCGATAATGCTTTAATTGTTGCGTACTCGGTACCTGGCCCTTTTCTTACATTTAACGATGATGCAGTTACTTTACCAAATTTGTCTTTAATTGGGATGGTTGGCGTAGTTGGAGTAGTTGGGCCCCCACCCTCTGTTGGTGGTGTTGTTGAATTAGTTGTTTTAACGTAGTTTGACATAACCCAACCGTAACCCTTGCTTGTTTTGATTTTATACCATAAGTTGATTTTCTCAACAATTGATACTTTTCCACCCTTACTTAAAGTAACAAATACAGTACTAGTATTTTTTGGCTCGTTTCTGACATTTATTTTTGTCGCTGTAATTGTACCTGTATCGATGACAGGTAATACTTCTGCATTTGTCTGGCTCACATACTTTGACATGACCCATCCATAACCCTTACTTGTTTTGATTTTGTACCAAAGACTGTTTTTCTCGACGATTGATACTTTCGCACCTTTACTAAGGGTTACAAAAATTTTACTAGTACTTTCTGGACTAGTTCTAACATTAATCTTTGTTGCTGTTACATTTCCTGTAAATAAAACTGGCAACGTCGAAGCTTGGTTCACATAATTCGACATAACCCAGCCATACCCCAAGCTTGTCTTAATTTTGTACCAAGGACCACTTGTTTCAACTATTGATACCTTTGCTCCTTTACTAAGGGTTACAAAAATTTTACTTGTGTTAACAGGACTTGTACGAACATTAATTTTTGTTGCTGTTACATTTCCTGTAAATAAAACTGGAATGGCGGTCGAGGTATTCATTTGACCAACTTGATTAGTAGCTGCATAACTTTTATTTACATGAGGAGATGAGATAAATAGACTACTAGCCGCAATTGAAGTAGCTAGTACAAAATTTGATAGTTTTCTTGTTGATTTTTTATTCATTACTAAACCCCTTACTATTGAGTTCTCTGTATAAGTATAACATCTAATATATTAACAATTAAGTAACAATTTGACTAAATGTACAACATTTTAACGAAAATTGTAAAAAAATATAAGTAACACTTGACTATTAAAATTTGAAAATCCTTCATAAAATAGTACTTCTGTCACAAGGAATCATGAATATCTATAAAACTATCCCATCTTCACTCTAAAAGTATATTAAGAGATTATAAAGCATAAAAAACTCTACCTATGCATAGAAGGCAGAGTTTTTATCTTAACGATTGATTAATTTCAACTGCAACACGAATTCCTGACTCGATTGCACCTTGAATCCATGCAGTAGCACTTGAAGTGTGTTCTCCTGCGAAATGAATTCGTCCCTCAGGTGTACCAATATCTTTACCAAAATCCCTTTGTTGCTCAGGTTTAAATATGACAAAAGCGCCACCTGAATACTGGTTATTTGACCAACTAATTGAGGAACCCCTCAGAAATTCTTTATAGACAATATCGCCATATATCGCAGCAAGATTTTTTAGAGCAGCACATATTCGTTGATTTTCAGACAAACTGTTCCATATAAACGCATCATCCCCCCAAGTATAACTTGCAAGAACAACGCCCGTTGTGTTCATTCCCAGCTCGTGGCTTGGTAAGTAGGAAAACTTAATTGGAAGATCCGTCGTAATTTTCCCGCCAAAAAAACCTAACTTTTCCCAAAATCTCGTCCTGAACTGTAAACCTGTTTTCACTGAATCTGTATAATGTAACTCTCGTATCGCTTTCCATTTGGCGTAAGATATGGATTCAATTGGATAGATTTCAACGAAATTTAAAACAGTAAAAGGTATTGTACAAATAACTAAGTCACAAGTAACACGGTGTTTTGTTAAGGCCTTGGTGTGCTCCGTGTACAGTGTCACATTATGATCATTTTGAACAATTTTCGTCAGTTTTTGATTTAGAATAATATGATTTTTAATTGTGGCAAAAACGCATTCGGTAGTAAATCCATTCCGCCAGTAATTTCATATAATTTTAGACCCTCTGAAAATAGCACATAAATTTCCATGAGAATTGATGTAAACGATAATTCTGGAAATCCTTCGATACCTATTATTGCTTTAATCAAATCAATCGCACCTGTAGATAAAGATAAACCGACTGGATTATATCGTAAAAAGTAATCCATTGAATATTGATCATACTTTTCAATCACAATTTCTAAATTACGAACAGGATCTTGATTGATAAATTCTAATATAGGACCCAATGCAAGTAGTAATAACTCTTCAGCCGTTTTACCTTTTTCATTGGGAGCAACAGGAAATTTTAATATATCTGGATTATGCATATAATCTTTTAAAGTTGTAAAAACATTATTAACATAGATCAGATCATTTGGCGTACTATTGATAAATTCATTTAATGGTAATTTAAACTTATGAATATATTCAAGTGTTAAATGGTGTATTGAAGGAATTCTCATTGCACCTAATTCTACGTACTGGTTATTAAAAAAAGGATTTCTTTTCGTTAAAATCCTTCCTCCAATTCGGTCATTTGCCTCAATAATTGTAATTTTGTGGCCAGCATCTTTTAGTAATGATCCTGCAACCAAACCTGCCATACCAGCACCAATAATCATTATATTCTTTGGAGCTACTGTTTTTATTAAACCATCTCGAATAATAGAGAGCATTTGATCACTTGAAAGAAACAAAGGGTTAATATGCATCATCCCTTTCAAAAATCATCTTCTACCTTCTATATTTATTCAATTTATTGAAATTTAGAATATATCAATTCTTTTCGCAACATTATTCATTTTATATTTATCGAAGTACCTAATAATTTTTGATATTTATGACAGAATAATTTTATACGACTTTCTCAAACTCTTATCGGGGTGGAACCATTGTTTACATTTAACGAAACTAAAAATGCAATTGCTAACCACGATATACCATTTCAAAGTGATGTTTCTAGATCATTAAGCAATCAGATTGATGATAATTTAAATAGAATAAAATATGATCTCGGAGATAGTTCGGATCTGATTATTAGGAAAGAAACAATTACTAGGCAAAATTTTGTTTTTGCAGTTATTCATATAGATGGTATTTCGGATCATCAAAAAATTAGTACCGATATCATTGAAAAGCTTTTAAATCATCAGCACGGGCACAAAAGAAAGACTAATTCTTTACCTGCCATTGAAAAAATCCTCTCTGTTTCAGGTTTGAAATGTCAATCAAGCTATACGAGTTTATTGTCTGACTTACTATTTGGTGAAACAATTTTATTGATAGACAATGAAACAAGTTACTTAGTCTTTTCAACTAAAATGCCTCCATCTAGAGAAATCCCTTCTGAACCATCGACTCAAACTGTCATTAGAGGACCCAAAGATAGTTTTACGGAAAACTTACGTACAAATACTGGACTTATTAGACAAAGGATTCAACATCCCGCTTTACGTATTCACTCTATGAAAATAGGGGAGATTACTAGAACGGATGTGGCCCTATTTTTTATTAAAGGCCATACAGATGAAAACTTAATTAAGGAAGTAAAGCACCGTTTAGCTGCGATCAATACGAATGCTATATTAGATTCAAGTTATATCGAAAAGAGTATAAAAAATAATCAAATGACAGTTTTCCCTACAGTTATCAATACTGAACGACCGGATGCTGTAGTTGGAAATTTATTAGAAGGACGAATCGCGATTATGACAGCAGGTTCTCCATTTGCGATTATTGCACCAGCGACTTTTCCGCAATTTTTCCAATCACCGTCAGATTATTATCATAGTGGCTATTATGCAGCTTTTTTACGTTTTCTACGTGTTTTGTGCTGCTTTCTTACATTATTTAGTCCTAGCTTATTTGTTGCCATTTTTACTCATCATTCAGGACTTTTACCTACTGGTTTATTAGTTTCAGTATCTGCAAAGCGGGAAACTGTTCCTCTGCCATTAATCGTAGAAGCACTTGTCGTAACTTTAGCATTTGAAGTTTTTCGCGAATCTACCATCCGAATGCCAAGAGCAGTAGGTAATGCGGTTTCAATAGTCGGATCACTGATCATTGGACAAGCAGCAGTCGAAGCAGGTTTTATTTCACCTTCTATGACAATTCTCATTTCACTAACGGCCATAACAAATTTTGTGATCCCAAACTACAGCATGGCAATTAGTATCAGATTATTAAAGTATTTATTATTAATAGCGGGGGCGTATATTGGTTTATATGGTATTACACTTGTTTCCCTTTTGATTTTACTCCATCTATGTAGCATCCGTTCGTTTGAGGAACCTTACTTTTACCCATTCGGTCCTTTCAAGCTGAAAAGTCATAAGGATACACTCATAGTTACGCCTTCTGTTGGGAACCACATTTCTTATCGTAAGAATGAGAATTAATTAATAAAACCCTATGATTCCAATCTGAAATCATAGGGTTTCTATTTATCACTTTATAAAAAAATACCAATAAACCATAAAATCAAACCGACATAACATGCAACTTTTTTTACATCTTTATTGCTTACTGAAGTACGATTGACCAAGAACATCGCAATAATAAAGCCAAGTGGTATCGGAAATTGATTGATTGAGAAGTTAATAACACTTAAAAAATAATATCCAAAAATATGGAGCGCTAATGATTCAGAGCTTGCTTTTATTTCTTTTTTAGCTCCAGAATATAGAATAAAATACGTTAATACAAAAAGGATTAGCCACATATATTTATCTCCTTTTTTTGGACTTGGATACTCTCTACAATCATTATATGATAGAATCTTTAACTCATGAGAAAAGATTTTTAATATTAGTAGTCTTAAACATATCAATTTGGAGTGCATATCGTACTTACCCATAGTATCCGTAAAACTTATAAAAAAGGACATAAAAAAGAGACTAAGCGTTGGGATGTTAATAAAACTCCTACACATAGTCTCTGCCAAATTTATTAAAACTTGAAATAGATAAACGGATTAAATGTACTAGCCACAACATATGATAATGAAATTAATAGTAGTAAGCAATACCATCCTGCTTCTCCAAGTTGGAAACCTAAATATGTTATTCTATTTTTTGATATTAACCAATCTCCTACTTTATGAGCAACAATTTTACCGATTGGCGTTGCTGCAATGACTGCAATGACAAATAAAATGCCATATTCAGATACATAGAAATTATTTGATGCATTCCACAGACCTATTCCATTGAAGGCGAACATCGTTTTTATGTAATCAAATGCATATGTGAAAGTTTCAGATCGGAAAAATACCCAGCCTACTATCACGATAATTAAAGCATAAGCATGCTGTATAATTTTAGGTAAAGCACCAATTAACTTACCAAATCCAGCACGTTCAACCGCGATCCAAAATCCATAATATAAGCCCCATGCAATGAAGGTCCAGCTAGCCCCATGCCAAATTCCTGTAGCTAACCATACAATAAATAGATTTCGATATGTCTCGTAATTTGACCCTCTATTTCCACCTAATGGAATATATAAATAGTCTCTAAACCAAGTACCTAAAGAAATATGCCATCTTCTCCAGAACTCTGCTACCGAACGAGAAATATATGGATAATTAAAGTTCTCTAGGAAGTGGAAACCAAACATTTTTCCTAACCCGATTGCCATATCTGAGTAACCTGCAAAATCGAAGAAAATTTGTAATGAATATGACAGAATTCCAATCCATGCCATACCTGTTGTCATTTGATCTGGAGACTGCGCAAAAATTTGGTCTGCAATTAGGCCAAAATTGTTAGCTAAAAGCATTTTTTTCGCTAGTCCAATGATAAAACGCTTAATCCCATAGAATATCAACTCTAAACTTTCTGACCGTTTATTTAATTCATTTGCAACTGTTTGATATCTTACAATCGGTCCAGCAACTAATTGCGGGAACATCGTAATATACAGTGCTAAATTCAACGGATTCTTTTGTACTTTTCTCTCTCCTCGATATACATCAATTACATAACTTAGTGCATGGAATGTAAAGAATGAGATACCAATTGGTAAAGGGATCACCGGCACATCAATTGTTAATCCTGTTAGCTTTTCTATATTCTCTGCGATAAAATTCGTATATTTAAAAATTCCTAGAATAAATAGATTGCTACATACCATCGCAACCATAATCCATTTAATCTTAGCTTTTTTCTCTCTATTTTTATCCACTGCTAATCCAAAGAAGTAGTTCATAATAATGGAGAAAATCATTAACCATACATAAGTAGGCTCTCCCCATGCATAGAAGAACAAACTAGCTACTAATAACCATAAGTTCTTTATAGAACGTGGGATTATAAAATAAACAAATAAAACGATTGGTAAAAACCAAAACATAAATACCGTCGAACTAAAAACCATTCCCTTTTAATCCTTTCCAAAACAGAATCGATTACTGTATATATTCCGTAATATTTTTTTCTACTGCAGTCGTATTCGTGATAAAAATAACAGCATCGGGTTTCTCTTCTTCTATAAACTTAACAGCCGAACTATTTTTAAAATTTGCATCTTCTCCGAAATATCGCGTATCAAGTACATCTACTTCCTTAAAATGTTTTGTTAAAAATGGGATAATCGGTTTTGCATATGAATCCTTTAAAATGACTAATTTTTTTTGAGAAATAGGATCTGAGTTTTTGTATCGAATTAACGCTTGATTTAATCCAAAATAAACAAAACGATCTGTATAAGGGTTAACTTCAGTTAACTTCTCAGGGAAAAATACAGGATCATCACATTTGTTATCTTTATCTATACACGCTTTTACGGTTGGCGATATGATATCGTTTGTTGGAACAATCATTTGATCAGATTCCGTTACAAATGATAATGTCGTTGATCGTGCATATGACCCATTAAATGCTAATCCTTTTTTTTCAAATTTAAATGTATCCTTAGAAATTGGCTCACCAATTTCCGGTAAGGTCTTATTCAATTCCGAAACTATTTTTTGATACCCAATGAATGCACCATTCGTGTTCCAATGATGATCAGTTTTAAAATAGATCTCTTCTTTCGGTTGTTTTCGAAGTTCTTTTTCAACATCAACCAAATGTAATGAAGGTACCGTTTCTAAACCATCTCGTAATTTCTTAACACTTTCCTTTCCATAACTAGGAAGATATGTAGGTAGCTCAGTTTCAAAAAATACAGACTTATGTGGGATAATGCTATAAAAAACTGGAATATTCTTTTTAGATAGTTCACTAGTTAATCCCTTTACCTCGTTTACTAAAGTAGTAGGATTTTGATTTGAATTTTGTTGAATGATAAAGCCATTATTTGAACGATAATATTTCTTTGGACCAATCTCAGCAATTTTTTGATCAATCATCTTATATTTGAATATACCGTTAATTTCTAGCATTTTATTTCTTAATGGGTATTGATCACTATGATACGTTTCATATTCATCAAAGTATTTTCCGCTCTTAAAAGATTCGCCAGTTAATACTGGTTTTGTTGCTAAGCTTCTATTTTCAATGACAGAAACCTTCCGATCGGGTAGTACCATTGTTAAAAAGAAACTACCGAATAGAATCCCAAAAAAGAATAACGAAATGATGATATTACTAAAATTCAATTTAGAATGTTTCATGATAGATGCTTTACCTTTTTAATTATTTTTATATTTAGCAAATCTAGTTCGTAAAGCAACACCCCTCCTATTTCTTAACTAGAATTACTATTTAACGATTAAAGGCATATTACAATTGGAAAAATAATCATTTTTTATGTTATAACTTATTCATTTTATAAGAGCGCAGGTATGTTAGTAAAGTATATTTGCGGCATAAAGCATCATTTTTCGATTAATTTTTAGTTTTCCCTTAATCTCTAATAATAAAAAGGTTCTGTTAATATTAATTGTTGGTTTTAGCTAAATAAATTAAGCGTATGAAAAGAGAATAGCCTGTTCGAGAGTAATTGGAATGGAAGGTGCGAAGACTCCTATGGGAGATGCGGGAAACTTGAGACCCCGGAGGCCAAGCAAGGTAGGCATGCTAAAAAACCACGATGTCCTGTCGTAACGCATGCTTGATCCACATCGTGTGGACCCGAGGATCAAGTCACGCCCCATGGAAAGCGAAGTACCTGGAATGGAAATCAACATTCTTTTTTTACAGAGCCAATAAAAAAAAAGAAATCACATTTATATGATTTCTTCGGTTTGTTCTTTTATTTGTTTTTTAAAGAAACTACCTTGCCTTCTATATAACGCAAAAGTAGACCAATTTGCGATAAACACTCCGACTAATATCAAAACGCCACCAATTGCCATGATTGCTTTGATTGGTTCATCCATTACAAAATATCCTAATATGCTTGCTATGAGTGGTGATACGTAAAGCCATGTTGAAGGAAATACAGGATTTGTTTTTGATAATAGCCATGTGTATAATCCGTGTCCTCCAATTGAACCAATAAAGACTAAATATAAGATTGGCCATACTGCATCCCATGAATACAAAGTTTGAACGGACGGTTTTTCAAACAGTAACGAAATAATAAGAAGAAATACGCCGCCGTATAGCATTTGTACAGCATTTATTAAAAATGGAGAGACTTTTTCAAAATCTGTCAAAAATTCCTTTGAATTGATTGAACCAAATCCATAGAATACTTCACCAATTAATACCGCTATACAGGCTACGATCCATAAATAGGTCACATGCTGACTCATTCCTGGCAAGCAAACACATATAACACCTGAAAATGCCATTAATAATGCAATAAGCTGCTTCTTTTCAATTCTTTTTTTATTTCGTTTCAGTTGCATTAGTAAAATCATCATCGGACCAGTTGCTGAAAGAACAGCTGCTAACCCTGAAGTTATGTACTGTTCTGCCCAGTACAGAGTTGAAAACGTCATGAAAGTTAAGCAAAATCCAATAAACATGATTCTCTTTGAAAAAATAAAGGAAGATACTTTCTCTCCTTTACTTAAAAAATATAAAATAACTAGAATACCAGCTAAAGAGAATCTCAACCCTGCTGAGAATAATGGCGGTACTCCAGATACAATCCCAAACTTTATTGCTAGAAATGTCGTTCCAAAGATTAAACAAATAAGAATATAATTAATAATGATCACTTTATCACTCCTTCGTTAAACGTATTATATGAAGTTAGGTGTATAACAGTATAGGAGACCATATAACAGTTGAATATTTTTGATTGACTATTACCCTTTTTTTAACTAACGTTAAATCAAAAAGTATATGGTGAGTGTATGAAAATTCATATTCATAAACAATCTACAATTCCATTTTATCTCCAAATTAGTAATCAAATAGCTCAACGCATTCATAGCGGTCTTCTTTTAGAAGACGAACAATTACCTTCATTACGAATTTTAGCAGACGAATTATCAATCAGCGTATTAACAATTAGAAAAGCATACAAATGGCTTGAGAAAAATGGGTTAGTTTGGGTTAAGCCTGGAAAAGGTGTTTTTGTATTAAAAAAATCGAATAGATTACAAGAAAAAAAAGATCACGCTAATTGGCAGCAAACACTTGGAATTAATGTAGTACGTTCTCAGTATTTAATGAATAAAGAATCCGTAACTTATAATTTTTCGAAAGCAGTAGTTTATCCACGCCTTCTTCCAAATAAATTTTTAGCTGAAGAAACACAAAAATTATTAAAAGAAGATGCTTCTATCTTGACGACATATGGATCTGTTCAAGGTGATGAGGAGCTAAGAATCGAAATTTCAAAACATTTATTGGAGTTTCAAAAAATTCGTTCGACCCATGAAAATATCATTATTACTAGCGGCGTCCAACAAGGCATTGATTTAGTAACTCAGGCTGTATTGAAGCCAGGAGATTCAGTTATTGTTGAAAGTCCTTGCTATGGTGGAGCATTAGATATCTTTATTAATAAAGATATACACATTATCCCTATAGAAATGGATGATGAGGGCATCAGGTCTGATTTGATTGAAGAAGTGTTTCATAAATTTAAACCTAAATTATTATATGTGAATCCATCATTCCAAAATCCGACTGGAATATCTATGAGTAGTGACCGTCGTCAAGAATTAATTGACCTTGCCGAACGATATAATTTTTTTATTTTAGAGGATGATTCATTTGGTGACATTTATTTTGAGCAGTCGGTAAGACAGCATCCAATTAAGTATTATGATCGTAATCATCATGTTATCTATATTAAAGGTTTTAGTAAAACTTTGGCACCAGGGGTTCGTATTGCTGCAATGCTAGCAAATGGTCCAATTTTTGATTGGTTATTTGCTGTTAAAGCATCAATGGATGTTGGTAGTCCTTTACTGACTCAAAAAGCGATCCTGCCATTTCTTCGGACAGACCGAATGAGAAACCATGTTGAAAAACTAAGAATTGCATTACAGCTCAGACGTGATACCAGTGTCGACATCCTTTCAAATGAAACAAATCGCTTACAGTTTCAAATTCCAAACGGTGGCTTTAATTTGTGGTTATCGATTAATGAACCAGCCATAGATATATTTGATTTACTAAAAAAAGCCAATGAGAAAGACATCTCTTTTTTACCTGGTGTTGCTTGTTACAACAATAAAACGAATGAACCATCATTTCGAATTAGCTACTCACTCGTTAGCGAGGATGAATTATCAATCGGTTTAGTAGAATTATGTAAAATCATTAACCAATTTTAAACATAATCATTTATAGACCGATATTTTACTATCTATTTAGCATAAAAAAGAGACTCGCATTTAAATTAAGTAGTTCCGTTTTTGTGGAGAAAATCGAAAATAACAATTCAAATGGAGTGCCAAATCGCATTAGATTTAGCACTCCATTTTTCGTTGTCATTATTACGTTTATCCTCTTTTTTAATGGTTTTAACAGTTGAAATCGCAAGCGAAATAACAACGTGACAATAGTTATTGTCACAGTGCGAATTACTATGTTAATTGCATTGATAAAATACAAATAACCTTGCCACAACAAGAAAATACAGCATACCAATTGATATGCTGTTTGTATGGTTATTTCTAATGTTTCTCCACGTTATCCGAACTACTTACATTTAAATGCTTGTCTCTTTTTTGTGCTTATTTTGTCCAATGCGAGGGACGATTTAACCTTGCTGTAATTTTCGTATGGATGTCCCCTTTGGTTGCGTTTAACTGTGCTTGTGTTAGGAAAATACTATCTGTTAAGTCTGCTCCACTTATATCAGCATCGCGAAAATCAGCCCCAATTAAATCTGCTTTTCGTAAGTCCGCTCCTCTTAAATTCGCTGCTATTAGATATGCACCTCTTAAGTTGGCTCCTCTAAGATTAGCTTCTTTCAAATTCGCTCCTATTAAATCTGCTCCTCGACCAATGTTTTTATGACGTTTCTTACCGTTTCCATGAAGATGGATTGCTTCAGATCTTACAAGTTCACTAGTTTGCAAAAGTAAGTCATTTACATACACTCGATGTGCTGCTACATCTAAATCAAGCAGTGAATCAGATGACAGATAAGTAAGGCGTTCGGTTTCATCTAAAGCACATTGTATCTCAGAATGAATTTTTGAATGTAGATTTAATGTTAATGCCTCAGTTAAATACCAAAGCATTTCTTGTAATTGACGCATAATTGGAAACACGTCAAACATTTCCTTTGCAGATTCAGGTTTTGATCTCCAGTCTTTTCCTTTGTAGGTATACTGCGATACCTTTTGACCGGCACCAAAGCAATCAAATACTGTACATCCTTGAAAGCCGATCTGTCTTAAATTGTTATGCACGCCACAACGAAAATCAGATTGTAAATTGATACAAGGACTTCCAGCTTCTTTATCTAATGCAAAGTCTGCTGAAGCTGCGAAGGGAAGTGCCACACAACATAGACCAAAGCATTTCTCACAATCAGCTTTTAAATCGCCTACATTTTGATCAGATTCTGTATAACTTTGATTTTTCAACATATCTTTGCCTCCCTTCGCTTACGTAAATGAGTGAATCGTTTTCACATTTCATCGTATCATCGAATATTTTACTGGTCAATTTAACCGTATTCTGAATAGAACAAAAAAAGCATCCTAACCATAATCTAGGATGCTTTTTCAATAATTGCAATCAGTTCTTTATGAATTTACTTTTTTACGAATAGCTACACCTGATGCAACTAGCAATAATCCAAATAATGACCACTCTGCTGTATGTGAAGCTGTTTTTGGTAACTTCCCGCCATTTTCAGTGTGCTTAATGATTCCTATATCATGCTTTATATTCATAATAGGATCTTCATCTAATCCAGGTTCATCACCTGATAGTAATGTATCCGACATAACCATATCAAGTAATAAATTACCTTTATCATCTAATACTTTTAACACATAGTTTTCTTCTAGCACAGGTAATGCTAAGAAATCTAACGGCTTCATTGCATCGCCTTTTTCGCTATATACTTTGATATCAATATGAATTGTTTTTTCAATTTCTTTCATTGTATTTATTAGAGCTGCTGTTTCACTAGGTGTCAATTCAGCCGTATCTTCTATACCCAATTTCACTATGTTATCATACAATACATCCACTTTCGCGGCAGACTCTGGTTCTTTTTCAAAAACTGCTCTTACATAAGATACAAATTTATTCATTTCAGCTGACGTCAAACCCGATCCACCAACCACACCGAATACCATATCTTGATCATACTCATTAATAAAATCACTAAATGAATATGAAGAGTATTCTATATCAATTAAAAACTCAATATCACTTGTAAAAAGATATGTATCTAAAAGACTTGCACCTGGATCCATATCATCGTACTCAACAGCAAGATCAATAACATCTTGCTCAGTAAGTTCATATTCTTCTAGTAAAGCTGCTAATGTTTCTTCTGTAAGACGTTCACCAAGTACATCTTTTAAGTCAGCAACTGTATCATACTCATCTAATGAATCTCCATAACTCTCTAAATACACTTCAAGCTGTACCTGTGTTAATTGGATACTTGCTAAATAAGCGTCTAATTCTGACTGCTTCGGAGCAGCATTGGCTGTTATCCCAGGCACTAATAATGCAGCCAATAAAATAAATGTTGCAGCAATTCTTTTCATGTTTGTTTGTTCCCCCGTTGACGTATTACGTTGAATTGTCGAAAATTCACAATTCTAATTATAATTCAAAAATAATTTCATTTAACAGAAGATTTTAAGAAAAAAAATCCAAAATACTAAAAAGCATCTTGGATTTTTTTATGAATTTAACTAATGTTGATGTCAGTTCCATACTGTATTAATTTTAGTTTCTTTGCTACAGATTGTGATGAAAAATTATCCCATGACGTGCTATATAATGCGATCCGTCCTTGACGTTGTAAGTCGGTAGCCCATGCTTTTGAAACTTCTAGTCCGTATCCTTTTCCACGAAACTCTTCAAGTGTGTATAAACTTGCTTCTGCAGCCACTTGGGTTTGTCTAGCACTACAACAAATCGAAACAGCCTTATGATCTTGTACGATGGCATAACATGGCTGCTTATATTCAAATTCTTCATATGTATAAGGAAAGTTCGCCTTTAACAACTCCTTGTTTGAATCATTAATCTGTATAACATTTGTTGATGATTGTTGCTCTCTTAATTTCGGAAATACATACGCTGGTCCAATCCACACACTACTCAGTTGTTTATGCTTATTTAATATATTAATGATTTCTGCTAGTTCAATATTCGGACTTGCTTGGATAGCCTGATTTAAATCACTTACCAATTTTACATCTAATCCATTCGAATATCTTACTATTTTACCGTCTTTTGAAGTGCCAATATAAATCCTTGGCGCAGTGTCATAAGGTAGTTCATTTATATGTGTTATTTGGTTGAACTCATTGTGTCTATATAATACTTGAACATGATATTCTAAAAGCTCCAAATCTGTTAACAAAAACATTCCTCCTAACATCGTATACAATTATCATTCATGATGTTGGTGAGAATTTCCTTTATAACACCACAAAAAAAGATAGACCAACCAGAATTCTCTGATTAAGTCTATCCTTTTATGATTATCTTGCTACAACTGAAACCGTTCTTGTTGCACTAATATTCCCTTTAGAATCTATTGCATTTACAGACACTTTCGTTCCAGCTTTTTGTTTAGGAATCGCTATTTTATATACACCAGTACTATAAGACTTAGTTTTATAAATCTTACTTCCGATTTTCACTTGAATCGTCAAGTATTTTTCAGCCGTTCCTTGTACAAGTGTTGATGTCGTATAAACTGCATTCACTTTTGGTAAGTTCGGGCCGACTCTTGTCACACTTTTTGTAACGGCAGCACTATTATTTCCAGAACTATCTTTTGCCGAAATCGAAATTGATGTTCCAGCATTTGTAACTGGAATGGCAATTTTATAATTTCCATTTGAATAAGCTCTGCCAGTATACGTATGTGTACCAATTTTCGCTGTAACTGTCGCATATGCTTCGCTTTTACCTGTGATATATGCTGAATTATTGTTAATCGTATTAACAACTGGTGTAGCTGGTGCTATTTTATCAACAACTTTAATCACTGTTGGATTACTAATAATCCCATTAAATGTAGCTGTGATTGATAGGCTTGTTGCAGCTTTTTGTACTGGGATATTCACTAAGAACTTACCATCTGTCCCTACTTCTGTTGTACCAATTTGATTTCCATTAGCACTCACTTTTATAACTGCACCTGGCTCAGACGTTCCAGTTAGTTGTTGATCAAGATTACTAACACTACTAACTTTTGGTGCGGTCACTTTGAACCCTGTGCGAGGTTGTTTTGTACTATACTGTGACGAAAGAGTTGTCCCTGGATAATAGAAGCTTACGATTTCCGCATAACTTTTACCCAATTCACCCATTTTTTTAGCACCGTATTGACTTAATCCAACCCCATGACCATATCCTTTACCTTTAATGGAAATTGAACTAGTAGATTCATTCATATCAGTTATTAAATAACTTTTAATATAACTTAATCCAATTGCAGCCCTAATTTTAGATGCAGCAACATCTGTTAAATTTAAATGTTGAATTTTTATGTTTCCATTTGTGTCTAATTCATCTTTTGCAATGAAATCCACACTTAAATTACCTTTTGTGACTCTACCACCGGATGATGGATTCGTTAAAGTTAATTTTGGTATTTTGACAATTTTTATTGTCTTTCCTGAGTAACCATTCGATTTCATCCATGATTTAATATTCGTAGTAATCTTTTCATCTCGTTCACTAATCGAATTCCACCATGAATTTGAATCTTTTAAATCCTTGCCTGTTAAATCAATCTGTGTTTTGTATAGCGCTACTGTCCATGGTGTAGCACTATCATATGGATCATTTTTGATTGGAAAATATGGTAACGGTGAACTGCCCCATGCATTTTCATTTGATTCAGTTTTTCCTCCATTACTTGATGAAAATACTGCATCAATTAACGAATTATTATATTTTAGTACTCGACTAAAAGTCTGATCAACAGCTTTTGAGCTATTTTCATTCCAAGTATATCCACCGTAAACTTGGTAGCTAACAGTGTCGTTAATCACTTTGTTTGCATTAACTTGTCTCATTGCGTATGTTCTTGCTGAAATAGTTTGAGCCTTTAATGCTTCTAGATTCCATGAAGCAGGCATCTCAAATGGCACGACACCTTTTAGATAATCTTCCATTGGTAAAGTATTAATAGGACGAACATAGTTGTTTTCATTAACAAATGAAAAATTTCCTAAATAACTTCTTCCATTAATAAGTAATGGAGATTGATATTGATAAGGTACTAAATCAAGGCTTGTAAAATTCCCAAGTAATTCATCCCCTAAATAAAGGGCTACACCGTTAGACGCTATTTTAATTTTATATTCAGTATTCGGTTGTAATCTAATACTTGAATTTTTTATTGCATAGCTATCTGACGAGTTCACTGTCACTTCATTTTTGTTTCCTAAATAATTAACTAACTTGACTGAAATTAGTGGTTCCATCTCTGCAGCGTTTGCTTCAGAATGAAATGGAAATTGAGAAAAAATAATTGATAAAATTAAGCTGAAAGTAAATAATCTCTTCAAACCTTTTCTTCGCCTCTTCCTATGAAACTATCTTTTCCTAGTTTCTTTCTATTAATCTATTTATATGAAAATCCAAAATTATTGTAGCATATAAACAACTAAGATTAAGTTTAATTAATATGATTGAAATATAAATGTAATGAATGTTTCAATCACATTAAAAAAGAGCAAATAACGAATTATTTGCTCTTTCAACTATTACTTTTTATTTAATTGTCACCGTACTTAAAGAAGGGACGAAATTAATCCATGTTTGGCCAGGAGAAAATTCTATTTCTGTTCCTTCTAATGTAAATGGAATAATTCGGCCATCAACATTTTTCCATTGAATATTTTTATATTTCCCATCAACTAAATAGTAGCCTTTCCCTCCACTTTTTAAGTCAACTGAACGACGTCCATATTTATCAATGAATTTATGTGTAGATTCTACTATCAAAACATTTTTAATTTGTAGTTGCTTCCCATCAAGTGCATCCTTGGCTACTACACCATCTTGATATCTTTGGAAATGTTTATTTGCTTCTGTAAATTTATAAGTTACATTATTATCCGGATTGTAAGAGTACTTAATAAATACTTCATTTACACTATTCCAAGAACTATCAAAAACGACTGGCTCTTCTGTAAAATCAAGTGGTGTTACTTTTTCAGTAAATGAATAGTTTCTTTTTTCAACACCCTTTTCAATTCCTTCTTTTAATATATAGGAGTTATGAGGTGCTTTCCTGCTTGGATCTCTTTTAAATAAAGTCCCATCATAAATTAAACCATTTAACGAATCAATTAATCCAGCATCCATCATTTCTTTCGCTTTCGGACTATTACCATGACAAATAAATAATGCGTGGTAACCGTTCGCTAAATCAATATAATAATCTCTTGCACTACGAACCGGACCTATTTTAACTGGTATATTACTTTGAAATACTGCTAAAAATCTCGTGATATCACCTTCAGCCAAAACTTCATAAATAAGATCTGCTTTACCAAGACCGCTCTGAGGTCTCGCTAAGTGAAAATTATTTACCATTACAGCTACCGGTCTTTGTTCACTAGCCTGACTAATTGGCAATCCATTTAAAGGAGCAAAAATCGTATCGATTTCTTCTTTATCAATAACCTCTTCATTTTTTGGTTCTTCTTTATTACCTTCGTTTTTAACCGTCTTTACAGTTTTTCCTTCGTGCTGACAACCAAATAAAAGTGTACTAATTGCGATGATACATAAGGTTTTTTTTAGCATTGTGATCCCCACATAATAAGCGTATTTTCTTAAATTGTATTAAAAAAAACTAAAAATAGATAGTGATTTATAAGAATTTTACAAAAATAAATCGATTGATACAGACAGATTTTTAGACCTTCTAATATATTCATTTCTAAAAACAGAAGTAAGATAAATTATTGTTCTTAATTTACTGAATGATAAATATTGTATAAAGATAAATTTGATTTGAGGAGTTGACTTCCGATGATCGTAGTTCATTTTTATGATAAAAACGTTGAATTATTAAATCAACTGCGTAATAATGCCCCATCAGAGGGCGACCCTGTTGTTATTAAGGGTAGAAAAGGAACTATATTAAGTGTTCAGCCTATAAATGATAAACATGTTAATGTACTCGTCGAATTGGAAGTTATTAAGAAACCAACCTTCACAAATGACCCGAAAAAGAAAAGAAGATAATATTCAATTAAAGTAGTGGGGATCATAACCCACTCTTTTTTGAATTTATCTTCTTTTAGCATATCCATTTTTTATTTTCTTTTATTCTTCTTTTTTTAGCTTGCCTTCACTTTAAATAAATCACTCAGATTTCCCGAAAGATCTTTTGCAGATACGGAAATATTAGTTCCTTTTTTAATAGGCATTGTCACTTTGATTTGATACTTTCCATATTTATCGGCTTTAGTCGTATACGTTCTATTACCAACTTTCACGATAACTGTCGCATTTCCTTCTGCCTTACCAGTTATGATTTTTGAATTCGCACTAACCGTGTTAAGTGTTGGAATATCAGGCGCTATTTCATCTTTTACCGTTACAGTTCCAGAAGCCGTGTACTGACCATTTTTACTAGTTGCAACGACAGTCAAATTTGTACCTGCCAATTGTAACGGTACATCAATAGCAAAATTTCCCGTCGTCGTAGCTTGACCAGTTGCGATGACTGATTGGCCTGATAATACGTTAATGTTAGCCCCACCTTGTGTAAATCCATTTAGCTTTATATCTAAATTTGTAAATTTATTTACGAAAGGTGTAGTCATTGGTTTTGCCACATTATAAGTAGAACCATCTGACATTGAGATCGTGTATAAGTCTTCATTTAATGAAAACTGCGATACAGTATTTGGTGTAGAGCTAAGGCTTGTAAAGTATTGAACATTATTTCCATTAGATTCAAAATCTAATTGTTTAATTGGGTACAGATTATTAAATAGTGTTGATCCAAATCCTCTAATTGGGGATTTTTGTCCATAATATTCAACTAAATTTGATTGAACATGCTGTTTCATTGTCATTGAATTATTCAATAGAACAGTATTTGGATCAAGTGTTTGGGTTGGAACATTTTGACCTATATTAAACACTTGATTTGTTTTATGTTTAGCATCAGAAATAATTTCATCTTGAATTAATGTTACTTTCTTATTTTTCAGATATACAATTGTTCGATAAACTCGCACGCCATTATAAATCGTATGTTCACCCATTACAATAACATGATCAGGGTTATCGATAAAATTCGTCATTTTTACTTTACCAACATTACTTGATGAAATAGGATATGACTTTCCATCTACTGTAACTACATTATGTGCAAAAGTCGATCGTAAGTATTTTTGGTAAGCATCTTTTGTATCATAATTATATTTTCCGCTGTCTGTAAATATTTCTTTCCCTTTTTGAGTAAGAATGAAAGATAAATCGTCAGCATGTTTATGTGTCGTACTAAAATTACTCGTCGTAAACAATAATGAAGTCGTATTTGCCCCCCATCCATCACGAATAACAGCTACGGAATTTGAAATATTACTAACTAGTGAAGGCTGTTTTCCTTGTTTCCCTTTTGTCAGTACATATTCAAATTCAGGATCTAGTACTGAATAAGAAGTAGTTTTAGGTAATTTTGTTTGATCTGAATCTCCTAATCTAGGAATCGTAAAATTAGATAATACTAGTTTAGAAAACGCATTTTGTTCTTTTAAAAGAAATTGTGTAAGTTCAGCGTCCTCAGCGATTTTATTCATATCCTGAACAAGATTTAGGACGACTAAAAAATATTGTGGGCTATGTTCCTTATGAAGGCCTTCTGGAGTAAAATCTCTCTTGATGTGGGTTTTCGTACGGTATACTGCATTACTCTTCCATTGTATACTAGTTGTTTCTTCTGGAAAATAAGAAGCTAGTTCGAATAATGAACGGTCTTGAAAGTAGCCATGATTTGTTTTTGAATTATAGTATTTAGAACTATTTAAGTAGGTACCGTGTTTTCTAAGTACGGTTTTTAAATACTGTTTACTCGAGTAAGTAACAATCGGTGAACTAATATAATAATGATAGAAATACAATAAATTATTTGTCCGATTTGCTAGCGCATGCGCATTATATGTATATGAGTCTGTTGGTCTTGCTGGATTTCCATTAGCTTTCCAAAAGCTTTGAATTAAACTAAAGCCATAAGATAAATACTTAGGATCCTTTGTCACTTCATATGCGTTTGTTAAGTAGCTTAATGTGTCTAAACTTTGATAATATAAACGCCATGTAGTGTTTTTGTAAGGATCTTCTTTCCAATTAATCGCCTTATAAGGCTTATAAAAGGGATATTTTGGTGATACAAATAATTCTCCATTTAATATGCGGTCTGCGTTCAGTACGGTATCCTTCGTTATACCACTTCTTTTTGTAAGAAAAATCTCTTTATCCACAATAGCAGCCGCATATGAATGAATTGAGCTGCCAATAAAAATAGCAACCGTTAACAATGCTATCGTAATCTTTTTCATAGAACCTCCAAAAAAATTAATCAATTAATCTATTAAGTATACAATAGAAAGAAAATAATCTTTTTTATTATTAAATTCTAAATATTGCAAATATTTATTTTGCAACAAATTTTATTCGCCAATTTACAACGATTTCTTCACTTTCATAGCAAAAACAAAAAAAATCCAAACATGTTTATCATGTTTGGATTTTTTGATTATACTGTTCCTTTTAGAAGAGATGCTACATTTCTAGCCGTTCTTTCGATATTGTTAAAAGCATTACTCATGATTTCTTCGATTGGTAATATTGCAGGGATTGTTGGAAAAATAGCGTCGATTCCATGATTATAAAGCTCTTCACTGCCATTTCCTATGCTCCCACAAATTGCAATGACTTTTGCATTTGGTGGTGCACATGCAGCTGCTCCAACAGGGGCTTTACCAAAAACGGTTTGCCCATCCATTCTACCTTCTCCAACAATTACAATGTCAGCATCTTTACAAACCTCTACGACATGTAAATGCTCGAGTACTAACTCGATCCCTTTTTTAATGGTTGCATTCGCAAATAGCATTAGCCCAGCTCCCATTCCGCCGCCAGCGCCACTTCCAGGTATTATTGAAACTTGCTTGCCTAAATAACTTTCAGCAAGCTCATAAAATTTCCCCATTGCTTGATCTAGTTCATCCATTTTATTTGCTGGAAGTCCTTTTTGCGGTCCAAATACATATGTTGCACCATTTTCGCCAATTAGCGGATTCACTACATCTGCAGCAATTGTGATGTTAACACTTGAAAGCTTCGGATTTCGATTAGTTGCTGACATAGAAGTAACTTTTAATAGAGATTGACCATTCCCTTCAACTTCACGACCATCTTGATCAAAGAATTGATACCCTAAAGCTGCTGCCATTCCAATGCCACCGTCATTCGTTGAACTACCACCAACACCAATAATTAGTTCAGTAGCTCCACGTTCAACAGCGTATCCGATACATTCGCCTACACCAAATGATGTTGTCTTGAAGGGATCTCGCTTTTCCTTAGGAACTAAATGAAGTCCACAAGCCTCTGCCATTTCAATATAAGCAATTCTACCATCCTTCGAGAAGGCAATTTTAGCATTTACTTGCTCAAAAAGTGGACCTGTTACTGAGATTGTTTCAATAATCCCTTCTGTTGAAGCAATTAACGCTTGAACTGTACCTTCACCACCATCAGCAAGTGGTATTAAATGATAATCTGCATTTGGAAAAATAGAAGAAAATCCTTTATGAATAGCTTCTGCCACTCCAGTTGCATCTAAACTTTCTTTAAAGGAATCAGGTAATATGACAACTTTCATTTATATTCCTCCCCCTTAAAGAGATGTTTTTAATTGATCAGTTAAGTTAAATTCTTCTCCATTTATTTCAATCGTAAGTGGAGGTCCTGATTGTTTCGTCACAGTGATGGATCTATGCGTTATTGTAAATGAAAGTATTGATCCTTGCCATTGAAATGGGAAGGATAGCTTTTCCCATTCTGATGGTAATTTTGGGCTAATCTTTAAACGATTAATATCCATAGAAATATTTGCAAAACCGAAGATTGTTGCTAGCCAATTTGCCCCAAGCGATGCTGCATGAAGTCCTTCATCAGATGACTTTGGATTAGGACCTAAATCAATTAAACATGCTTCTTGGAAAAAGCGATAAGAATTTTCTTGATCATCACAACGCGCGGCCACAATCGCATGTATTGCTTTACTTAATGAAGAATCATGAATCGTATGTTCTTCATAATATTGTAAATTCTTCTTCACAACCTCTTCCGGGAATAATTCTGGGAAGAGATACAATAGCATGACGACATCTGCTTGTTTTAAGATTTGCATTTCATTTACTTCTTGGCGGGAGTAATCAAGTAAGATGCCCTGGCTACCTTGATTTTGCTTATATGATGTTAAATCAATTTCAGGTTTTGATAAAAACGTATCATCTTGAGGAATAATATTCTCATCATTTGGCTTAGGTAAGTATAATCTATTCAGAAAATCGGTCGCTTTCTGGATTAATTCTGTATCTAGATCATTGAACTTTTCCATATACTGTAGCGCATGCTGCACGTTGTAATACGCCATATAATTTGTATAGGCATTATTGTCAATATGCTCAGTATATTCATCTGGTCCAATCACATCTTTTATTGATAGCTGTCCATTATCTTCAGTAGCTCGACTGATCCAAAAACGTGCAGTTTCCTTTAATAATTCAAGCCCTTCTTTTGCCATAAAACCTTCGTCTAACGTATTTTGGTAATACTGCACCACTGCATAAGCAATATCAGCAACAATATGATGCTCTGCTAATGCTGATGCAACTTTTTGACGTTGACCTGTAATGATATTAATTGCAGCATATTCAGGCGTTTCTTCTTTACCTGTAAAAGCACTTTCCCATGGAAAAAGCGTACCTTCGTATCCATTTTTAGCTGCTTTTTCTTTTGCCTCATTTATATGCAAATATCGATATCTTAGTAATTTTTTAGCTTTTTCTGGATCTGTGAATAGATGGAATGGTGCAATAAATATTTCTGTATCCCAGAAAACATGACCTTTATATCCTTCACCAGTTAAACCTTTTGCCGCGACGCTGAAACGTTCATCATGAGCAGGAGTCATTACTTCAATATGATAAAGTGAGAAATCTATCGCAAGTTGATCCATCTTTTCTTTCGTTGTGACGACAACTCGCTTTTGTTTCCAAAAATCCTGCCATTTAATCGTATTGCTATCTCTAAGATTGTCATAGCCTTCTGTTAAATATTTTTGAACCGTATTAACCGCTGCACTAGCTGGCTCTTCACGTAACATATCATTAGAGGTATAGACTGAACTAATTTTTTCTAATGTAAATGGATTTTCAACAACAAGATCCTGCGTGATCGTACCCAATAATTGTCTATTTTTTGCCCCAAAGGAAATATCACTTTCTTTTCCAAGTATGCAAGAAGTTGCTATTGCAATTGTATGATTGCTTTCAGATGTTTTATAAATTCCCTGCATGATCCTTTTATCTAACACTCGCACATTTTCTTCATGTAGATGTTGTTTACCAAAATTAGACCCTTGGGCATCTATTCCAGTGATGATTTTAATAGAAGCATTTCGATCTAAGCTCACAACTTCTACTTTTGAAGCTAGTAAATGTAAATCATCCTTTGAAACAAATCGTTGAAATGTCAGCCTAAAACGGTCACCATTTCTATTTTGCCAAACCACTTCCCTTGTTAATTCTCCTGTTAACATGTTTAAACTACGATCATATGAAAGAACGGTTCCTGTTAATAACGAAAAGATTTCACCGTTTATTTCAATTTTCATACCAATTAAGTCAGGTAGATTGACAAGCTCTGTAGCTTCATTAGGAGTAAATTTATTATAAATACCAGCGACATACATACCACGTGTTTGCTCCGCATAATACTCTTCATGACTTGCACGTAGGCCGAGATATCCATTTCCTTGAGCCATTAAGCTTGCATATTTATTTATATAATGTAAATCAAATTGTTTTTCGTTTAAGTCTTGTACTATATTCATAAAGTTACACTCTCACCTTTTTCAGCTGATTGATAAATTGCTTCTACTAGTTGTTGTATAGCATAACCTTGTTTTCCATCTGCTAACATGACATTCTTACCTAAACAACGATTAACAAAAGCACTCATACTTTTTGAATGGCGGTCAGAATCTGCGGTCTCTCTTTTTAAAAGTGAAACAAGTTCTCCTTTTTCATCTGTATAAATCTCTGCTGGGAACATTGTTGCACCAGCTTGATCTCCACAAAACTCAACATTCATTTCTGATTTTTCTTTTATATTTAAGGCAAAAGATGTTTCTAACTGTAACAAACTTCCATTCTCTAACTCAATATGTGAAAATAACGAATCTTCTACGCCAAATTTGGTAGGATCCCATTTTCCGAAAGACCCTTCGCTTTTCTTATTACCAATTTTTTGAAACATTTTTGCATTTACTTTTTTTACGTTTGGATAACCCAATATGTATAAAGCCGCATCAAGCATATGAATTCCTAAATCGATTAATGGGCCTCCACCTTGGATCTCTTTATTTGTAAAGCTTCCCCATCCGGGAATTCCATTTCGTCTTAATGCCTTTACTTTTACAAAATAAATATCTCCAAGCATACCTTCGTCCACTTTTTCTTTTAAAATGGTTACATCATCTGCGAACCGGTGGTGAAAATCGTACGCAAGTACTTTTCCTTTTGCAATAGCTGTTTCATACATAATCCTTGCATCATCGGCTTTAATTGCAGGGGGTTTCTCACAAAATACATCGCAATCATTTTCTAATGCTTGCATGACATTTTCAAAGTGAAATAAATTCGGTGTGCAAACACTCACTATATCTGGTTTCTCAATTGAATACATTTCTGCAGCATCCGTGTAATAGCTTGGAATGCCATTTCTTTCAGCGAAGCTTTTTAATGATTCCTCATTTACACCACATACAGCTACAATTTCTAACTCATCTCTAGTTTTATAGTGAGCGACGTGTACGTTTTCTGCGATCTGTCCACCGCCAATAATAGCAACCTTTTTTTTCATCACATTAATGCCTCTTTAATATGTTGTAGTGCTTTAAAGTATTCTTCTTCTAAGTTATTTCCACGAACTCTACATTCAAATGTAACGAAACCTTCATAGCCATCACTTTTTAATTGATCAAAGTGCTTTTTGAAATCTAATGCGCCACTTCCTGGTTGAAAACGATGATTATCAGCAATATGAATATGTTCAACTAAATCTCTGTTTTGATGTAAAGCTTCTGATATTCCATCTTCTTCAATATTCATATGATAAAAGTCTGCGATAATCTTTACGTTCTTTAACTGATTGTCTTCAATATATTTTCGTGCATCAGCTAAAGTATTAATCATATGATCTTGATAACGATTTAAAGGTTCTAAGAAAATAGTCGTCCCAGTTTCCTCAGCAACCTTATCCAAGTATATTAAAGATTCAGTAACTGCTTTTCGATCCCCATCTAAGCTTCTTGGAGATGACATTGGTGGTAATCGGAATGTAAACATGCCCCATGCTGCAGGTACAACAATTCCTTTTCCACCGACTTCTTTTAAAGCGAATAGTATATCTTTAATTTCATCCAAGCCTTTTAAACGACGCTCTTCAATAAAATCACCAATCCAACCACTATATCCACCACATGCCGTTGTAACAGGTAAACCAGTTTCTGTGATTGCTTCTTTTACTTCATCTAAATGATCAACTAAAAACTTACCATCTATTTCAAAGCCTTCAAATCCAGCTTTTTTTAAGTAGTTAAATTTTTCTTTAATATTTTCTGGGAAAAATGCTTGATTTTGAGTCCCTATTTTCATTGACTTTCACTCCTAAACGAAGGGGAGTGCATGTACACTCCCTTAAATTATCTCTTTTTATTCATATATTTTGCTTACACTACTGATTTGTATTCAAAACCATGCCATTCTTATTTTGGAAAATGAACACCCATTTTTATACTTAATTCTGGTTTTTGGTCAACAAATTCCATATAAGACTCTGCTACTTCATTAAATGAAACAACTGGTTCAATTAAATCTTCGCAATTTAAA
>Ga0102589_1001875_pt1 | contig 26303 bp, 23 predicted proteins | sample AraplaMF_Col_mLB_FD_76858 | JGI IMG/M metagenome (GOLD analysis project Ga0102589, IMG submission 76858) | Arabidopsis root microbial communities from the University of North Carolina, USA - plate scrape MF_Col_mLB | ecosystem: Host-associated > Plants > Roots > Endosphere | place: USA... | reverse complement strand
TGCGCGCTCAGCCAAGCGGCCCCTTGCTCCGGACCTCCCAAAGTATCCAGCATCCGGAATAGACAGATTTGCGCATCCCACTCCGTACGGAAACGGCTCCAATCGATCTCGAAGGAGTCCTGCTGCGCACAGCTTTCAGCATCCGGCCATCTTTCGAGGGCGCGCAGTAACCCAAGTGCGATATCGTAATGCGGATCGCGCAGCATCCGATAGTTTCCCAGAGAAACAATACCGTCGGGGCTGATCGAGGTGATGTGGCTCTTGAGATATGCGACGTAGGCCGCAGCGCATCCGGCCAGCGCGACGACCACTGAAAGAAATCGAAGAATACGGCGAACCTTGACGGAAGCGAGCATCGCTGTGTCCAGCCTTTCATCTAGCTCTTCGTGTACCACGCATCCAGCAGCACGACCTTCGCCAGTCCCGCAAACTTTGCCACGCGCTCCAGTTCGGCATGCAGCCTTTCCAGTCGCCCGACCGCAGCCTTTACGCCCGGCTCCAACCATAGCCGCTTGACGTCCAGCGTTCCGCCTTTGCGATCTGCCTTCATGTCGATGCGGCCGATCAGCTTGTCACCTTCCAGAAGCGGGAAAACGTAGTAGCCGTATTCGCGCTTCGGCTCTGGCACGAATACTTCAATGCGATAAAAGAAGCCGAAGAGGCGTTCAGTGCGATTACGGTCGCGGATCATCGGATCGAAGGGGCTGAGCACACGCACGCGCGGGGGCGCCTCGGGATAGTCCTGAAGGCTCGTGAGCAGATCCGGGAAGGCCCAGGATGGGCGCGACTTGCCACCAAGCGCCGGCTCGATCAGCACCTCGGTCAACTCGTCGCGATGCGCGTTGACCCAGGTTTTCGCTTCATCGGGCGACAGCAGATCCCAGAAAGCGGCAATCTCGCCATGCGTGGCAAAGCCCAACCGCGTCAGCGCACTGCGGCAGGCCCAGTCGACAAACTCCTCACGGCTGACCTGAGGCTCGCGATATTCCGCCGGGATGACGCGCTCGACCAGATCATAGATCTTCTGGAAATTTGAGCGGCCGGCGATCGCGAACTTACCTGTATGCCAGAAATACTCCAGCGCCGTCTTGTTCGGGTGCCAGTTCCACCAGCCGCCGGAAACATGCCCATCCGCCTTGATCTCACGCGCCATGATCGCGCCGTCGCGGACGACCCGCTCATAGGTTTCATCGAAGGCATGCTCGAAGCCCTCGCCGCGCCATTTGCGCCAGCGCTCGATGATGGCTTCTTCCTCGTGACGGAACTTGTGCTTCCAATATTTGAAGAATGCGCTCGGCAGGATGGAGGCGTCATGCGTCCAGTGCTCGAAGAGCGAGCCCTCTTTCTCCAGCAGTGCCGTCAGGTGCTCGCGCTTGTAGGTCTGGTTGCGGGAAAACAGGATCTGGTGATGCGCCCGCTCCACCGTCTGGATGCTGTCCACCTGCACGAAACCGAGTTCGTGGATAAGCTCCAGCAGGCCGGCTTTCGTCAGCGCCTTGTTCGGCGGCGCGCTCAGGCCCTGCTTGGCGAGGAATATGCGGCGGGCATCGGAATTCGAAACGAGATTCGTCATAGCGCATCATAGGCCGGAAAATGTTCCTAGCCACCCGATAAGTTTGAGGGGACCAGTCAGGAAGGAGCAACCAACATTCATTGCGAGATTTTGAGCTTTCAAAGTGCGAAATTCGTTATAGAACGGCCTCTCAATTCACGAGGAACCAGGTGGATATCCGTTTCGAAGGAGCAGGGGTCAGCTATGGTGCACGTGTCGCGCTGGCGCCCGTGACGCTGCAACTCAACGAAAAGCGCATCGGCATCATCGGCCTCAACGGCTCGGGCAAGACGACCTTTGCGCGCCTCATCAACGGCCTGACCAAGCCGAGTGTCGGACGCGTGATCGTCAACGGCCGCGATACGGCCGACGCCAAGGCCGTTCTCACCGATGTCGGCTTCATCTTCCAGTCTCCGCAAAACCAGATCATTCTGCCCATCGTGCGTGATGACATCGCCTTCGGGCTGAAGAGCCGCGGCTACAAGCCGGCGGAAATAGAGGCTAAGGTGGAGGCGGTCCTGCAGCGTTTCAGCGCCGCCCATCTAGCTGAGCGCCGGGCGCACGAGCTTTCGGGCGGAGAACTCCAACTTGCCGCCCTGTGTTCCGTGCTGGTCACCGGTCCAGACATTCTCATTTTGGACGAGCCGACCAACCAACTGGACCTCAAGAACCGCGGTCTCGTGCAGAGGCTGGTGGAAAGCCTTCCCGAGAACGCGATCGTCATCAGCCACGATCTGGAGTTGGTCGCCGACTACGAGCGGGTGCTGGTTTTCCATGAGGGCAATCTCGTTGCCGACGCGCCTGCTGGAGAAGCGATCCGTTGCTACAGGGAGATCGCCAGCCGATGAAGTCGCTTTTCGTCGAAGGCAACAGCGCCATGCATCGGGTTTCGGCTCGCGCCAAGCTGCTTGCGCTTGCCGCCCTCGGCGTCGTGCTCTTCCTTTCGACGAATCTCCTGCTGCTTGCCTTGGCGGTGGTCGCCACGGCCGCGATCTACTTCAGCATCGGCCTTCCGGGACGATCCGCGCTTGCGCGGCTGAAGCCGGTCTTCCTGACGATCGTCATTGTGGCGTTGTTCAGTCTGGCCTTCAATCCCTGGCATGTCGCAATCGTCGCCCTGCTGCGCCTGACCGCATTGATGCTGTTTGCTGCCGCCGTGACAGCAACGACCACAATTGCGCAATTCATTGATGAGATTACACTTCTGGCACGACCGCTGGAGCGCCTCGGACTTCTCCGGGCCAACGATGTCGGCCTTGCTGTCGGGCTCGTCGTCCGTTTTGTACCCGAAATCCTCGATCGTTACAGTGCCATCCGCGAGGCGCACGCGGCTCGTGGCATCAAGGTACGACCAACGACCGTGCTCGTGCCGCTGGTCATTCTGACGCTGAGGGATGCGGATAACATTGCGGCGGCAATTGACGCGCGCGGCGTTCGGCGGCATCTCAATTGAGAACTCGCTAACAGGAGCCCTGCATGAGCACTCGCGACCTCGTTCTCTCCGCCCTCTTCGCGGCCATCATCGTCGCGCTCGGCATTCTGCCGCCGATCACGCTCGGCTTCATTCCGGTGCCGATCACGGCGCAGTCGCTCGGCGTGATGATGGCGGGTGTCGTGCTCGGCGCGCGCCGCAGTACGATTGCCGTCCTCATCGTCCTCGTGCTTGTTGCAATCGGCCTTCCCGTGCTTTCCGGCGGTCGTGGCGGGCTGGCAGCCTTCGCCGCACCGACCACCGGCTTTCTGATCGGCTGGGTATTGGCGGCTTTCGTCACCGGTTATCTCAGCGAGCGGCTGGTCAAGTCAGAGCAATCGGCGCTGGTACAGACGGTCGGCTTCTTCCTTGCTGCGATGATCGGTGGCATCGTCGTTCTCTATGCCTGCGGCATCTTCTATCTGGCGTTCGCCGCCCAGCTTGGCCTCTCCAAGGCCTTCCTTGGCTCAATGGCGTTTATCCCCGGTGACGTCATCAAGGCGCTCGTTGCAGCGCTTGTCGGCCGTGCCGTCATGGTCGGCTATCCCTTGCTGCCGGTGCGCAGCTAATCGACGAAACCATAAAGCCAGTCGCGCGTGACTTCGGGAAGCGGGACTGGCGAACGATCTTCGCGTGAGCGCGCCTGCCAGATGATCTCGACCTCGGCAGAGCGCTCATCGCCAATGTCGGCTGCAATGATGAAGCCAACCGAACGCACACCGATCTTGTCCACCGACGCAGTGAACACGACCCGCTCATCGTAATGCAGCGGCCGATGGAGAATGCAGGTCACCTTGCTGGCGATGTAAAGCGGTTCGTCCTGCAACCGTGGCCTCGACGACCAGAAGGTCGCCAGCACGGACTCGGCATAGGAAATATAGGAGCCCAAAAATACCTGGCCGTTCATGTCGACATCGCGGAACGGCACATTCATCTCAACGGTGCGCGTGACCTCGTTCATTGATCTTTCTACCAATTTCCCCCTCCCCTCAGACTAGCCGCGAGGCCGACCGAAGTAAACGGGAGGACCGGTGCGAGGAGCAACGCGCGCGCTTGTTGAAATCGGCGCATCGAGCCCCATCTGCTGTGGATCATGACGGGAGGGAAAGATAGAGTGATCCCATGAGCACCCGCCTTTACGAGCACCCGATTTTCCTGGAACACGTAACGCCCGCCGGCCATCCCGAGCGGTCCGACCGCCTGCGGGCGATCAACGTGGCGCTGGAGCATCCGAACTTTGCGGGGCTTGATCGCAAGCGCGCTCCGCAGGCCGCCGAAGAAGCCGTGCTGCTTGCGCATCCCGAGGAGCACCTGCTTTCGGTGCTGCGCCAGGTGCCGGAAGAGGATGGCGAGATCAATCAGCTCGACGCCGATACCTATGCCAGCAGAAAGAGCTTCGAAGCGGCGCTGACAGGGATCGGCGGCGCGATGGCCGCTGTCGATGACGTCTTCACCGGCAAGGCGGACAACGTCTTCGTTGCGGCCCGGCCGCCCGGCCACCATGCCGAAAAAACAACGGCGATGGGGTTCTGCTTCTTCAACAATGCCGCCATTGCCGCCCGCCATGCGCAGAAGGTGCATGGCGCGGAGCGCGTGGCAATCGTCGACTGGGACGTGCACCACGGCAATGGCACCCAGGATATTTTCTGGGACGATCCTTCCGTGCTCTTCTGCTCAACGCACCAGATGCCGCTTTACCCCGGGACCGGCGCGAAAGAGGAGAGCGGCAAGCACGGCACCATCGTCAACGCGCCCTTATCGCCGAATGTCGGCAGCGATCAGTTCCGTGAGGCGTTCAAATCGCGGGTGTTGCCGGCACTCTTCGACTTCCGCCCGGACCTGATCATCATCTCCGCCGGTTTCGATGCGCATCACCGCGATCCGCTGGCGCAGATTAATCTGGTCGGCGAGGATTTCGACTGGGCGACCGGGCGATTGCTCGAGGTGGCCGACAAAAGTGCCGCAAACCGGGTCGTCAGCCTGCTGGAAGGCGGCTATGATCTCGAAGGCCTCGCCGAGTCGGCTGGCCTGCATATTCTCAGAATGATGAAGGGTTGAGTATGACTGACAGCGCCAAGCCGGAGGTTTCCGGTCTTTCCTTCGAGAAGGCCGTCGCCGAACTCGAAAGCATCGTGGCCCGCCTCGAACGCGGGGACGTGGCGCTGGACGAATCGATCGAGATCTACGAGCGCGGCGAAGCGCTGAAGAAGCATTGCGAAACACTGCTTTCGGCCGCCGAAAACCGCATCGAGAAGATCCGCCTCGACCGATCAGGCAAACCCCAGGGCGTCGAGCCGCTGGACGGCGCATAAGCAAACCTCCAGCGAAATCGTCATCATCCTGAACAGAGCGTCGCCGTTCGGGCGATAAGTTTTCCTAGTCCGCCATCATCAATCGGGCTAGCGTAGAACCAGTGCTCATCGGAGATCTGCGATGTCCTTCTTCCCCGGTAAAGACCCCCTGCCCGGCGACGCTTTCAGCTGCGACGCGATCGAAAATCTCATCATACCGCGCACCAGCGATCTCGGTGGCTTCCAGGTGCGGCGCGCGCTACCGACCCGGGAGCGGCGGCTCGTCGGACCGTTCATCTTCTTCGACCGCATGGGGCCGGCGATCCTGAAGCCGAACGAGGCGCTGGATGTGCGGCCGCATCCGCATATCGGGCTTTCGACGGTGACCTATCTCTTCGACGGCGAGATCCGGCATCGGGACAGCCTCGGCACCGAGAAGGTCATTCGCCCCGGGGACATCAACCTGATGACGGCAGGGCGCGGCATCGTCCATTCGGAGCGCACGCCCGATAATTTGCGCGGCCATCCGCTGCTGATGTCGGGCCTGCAGACCTGGCTCGCACTGCCGGATGACAGGGAGGAGATCGATCCCTCCTTTGCGCATACCGAAAAGAGCGACATGCCTGTGATCGACGAACGCGGCGTGCGCGGGCGTGTCGTCATCGGATCGTTCGAGGGGATGTCTTCACCGGTGAAGGTGTTTTCCGACACGCTCTATGCCGATATCAGCCTTGAACCGGGTGTGAAGTTTCCCTTCGCGGCGGGACACGAGGAGCGGGCGGCATACGTACTGTCAGGCGAAGTCGTGATATCGGGCGATAGGTTTGCAGCCGATCAGCTGCTCGTCTTCCGCCCCGGCGATGCGATCACTCTCGAAGCTGGCAGAGAGGGCTGTCACCTGATGCTGTTCGGCGGAGCGGCGCTGAACTCGAAGCGGTATATCTGGTGGAACTTCGTTTCCTCGTCGAAAGAGCGCATCGAAAAGGCCAAGGAAGAGTGGCGGACCGGCAAGTTCGACATCGTACCGGGGGACGAAGAAGAATTCATACCTTTGCCGGAAGGCTGATCTCCTTTAGAAAGGAGTTTCGGCCATTCTTGAAATCGACTTTTTTCACCGCAATTTATGGCTTAAAGGCATCCTGCCCAAGAAAGACAAGAAAGAGCGCCCGCCCGTGACACAATCGCCGAAGACGCCGCTGCTGGATAAGGTTCCCTATCCGGCCGACCTCCGAAAGCTTGACGATCGCGACCTGCCGCAGCTTGCGCGCGAGGTTCGCGATGAAATGATCGATGCGGTGTCGCGCACCGGCGGTCATCTCGGTGCAGGACTCGGCGTGGTGGAACTGACGATTGCGATCCACAGCGTCTTCAACACGCCTGAAGATCGGCTGATCTTCGACGTCGGGCACCAGTGCTATCCGCACAAGATCCTCACCGGTCGCCGTGACCGTATCCGGACGTTGCGCCAAGAAGGCGGCCTCTCCGGTTTCACGCGCCGCGCGGAAAGCGAATACGATCCCTTCGGTGCTGCTCACTCCTCCACGTCCATCTCCGCCGGCCTCGGCATGGCGGTTGCCTCCGACCTCGACAAGACCGACCGCCGGGTGATTGCCGTGATCGGCGACGGCGCGTTGTCGGCCGGCATGGCCTACGAAGCATTGAACAATGCTGGCGCGCTCGACGCCCGCCTGATCGTCATCCTCAACGACAACGACATGTCGATTGCGCCGCCGACCGGCGCGATGAGCGCCTATCTCGCGCGCCTTGCTTCCGGCCGCACCTACATGGGCTTCCGCGATTTCGGCAAGAAGCTGACGGCCTATCTCGGCAAGAATGTCGACCGCGCCATCACTCGCGCCGTGGAGCATGCCCGGGGCTATGTGACCGGGGGGACAATGTTCGAGGAGATGGGTTTCTATCATATCGGGCCGATCGACGGTCACTCGTTCGAGCACCTGCTGCCGGTGTTGCGCAATGTGCGCGACAATGCCAACGGCCCCGTGCTGATCCATGTGGTGACGCAGAAGGGCAAGGGCTACGCGCCCGCCGAGGCGGCAGCCGACAAGTATCACGGCGTCAACAAGTTCGACGTCATCACCGGCGCGCAGGCGAAGGTGAAGCCGAATGCGCCGAGCTACACGAGCGTATTCGCCGAAGCGCTGGTGCAGGAAGCGGAGCACGACGACAAGATCGTCGGCATTACCGCCGCCATGCCGAACGGGACTGGCCTTGACAAGCTCGCAAGCGTCTTCCCGTCGCGATGTTTCGATGTCGGGATTGCCGAGCAGCATGCGGTGACATTTGCCGCCGGTCTAGCCGCCGAGGGCTTCAAGCCGTTTGCCGCGCTTTACTCGACGTTCCTGCAGCGCGCCTATGACCAGGTGGTGCACGACGTCGCGATCCAGGGCCTTCCGGTTCGCTTCCCGATCGATCGCGCCGGTTTCGTCGGCGCCGACGGCCCGACGCATGCAGGCTCGTTCGATACGACGTTCCTCGCCACCCTCCCCGGCTTCGTGGTGATGGCGGCCGCCGATGAGGCTGAGCTGAAGCATATGGTGCGAACGGCGGCAGCCTATGATGCCGGTCCGATCTCCTTCCGATATCCGCGCGGCGAAGGCGTCGGCATAGAAATGCCCGTCCGTGGTGAAATCCTGCAGATCGGCAAGGGCCGCGTCGTCAAGGAAGGCGCGAAAGTGGCGCTGCTCTCGTTCGGCACCCGCCTCGCTGACTGTCTGCTTGCTGCCGAGGACCTTGACGCAGCCGGGCTTTCGACGACGGTTGCCGATGCGCGATTCGCCAAGCCGCTGGATCATGATCTGATCCGCCAGTTGGCACGCCACCACGAAATCCTGATCACCGTCGAAGAGGGAGCGGTCGGCGGCTTCGGCAGCCAAGTCATGCAGTTCCTGGCCATGGACGGCCTGCTCGACAATGGCCTGAAGATCCGCTCGCTTGTCATGCCCGATATCTGGGTGGAACAGGCAAAGCCGGAAGTGATGAACGCCCATGCCGGCCTCGATCGCGCGGGCATCGTTTCGACCGTGTTCAAGGCGCTTGGCCGGCCCGCCGCATTTGGCGTCGGCGCTGCCGGATAGTTCAATCTCATCGCGTTAGATGAAGACGGCCCGAGACGGGGCCGTCTTTTTTGTTTGGCGAAAGGCCGACGGAAGTGTCGATGAACCGCTGCCATCCGGCTGCCAGCGACGCCTCTCCAACAAAAGGCTTGCAACTAACGGCTTTGCCGGTCATGGACAGCCGATGTCCGATCAAAACACACAACGCCTCGACCAGTTGCTCGTCAGCCTTGGTCTTTTCGCCAGCCGTTCCCGAGCGCGGGATGCGGTGCAACGCGGCACCGTGAAGGTCGGAGGCAAGATCGTGACGAAAGCAGGTGCGCTGTTTGGCGAGGATGCCCCAATCGAAATCGACGATCCGGCGCAGGACTATGTGTCCCGTGCGGCGCTGAAGCTCGCCGCAGCGCTCGATCACTTCAAGCTCGACCCGTCAGGACATCACTGTCTCGATGTCGGCGCATCAACCGGTGGCTTCACCGAAGTGCTGCTGGCCCAAGGGGCAACCCATGTCACCGCGATCGACGTCGGCCATGGCCAGATGCATCCGCGCATCTCGAGTGATCCCCGCGTGACGAACATCGAAGGCCTCAACGCCCGCAACCTGACGGCGGAGAATATCGGCCATCCGCTCACCTTTATCGTGTCGGACGTCTCCTTCATCTCGCTGAAGCTGGCGCTTGCCCCTGCTCTTGAGATCGCGGAAGCTGGGGCTTGCGCGGCTCTCCTCGTCAAGCCGCAGTTCGAGGCCGGGCGCGAGGCGATCGGCAAGGGGGGGCTTCTCAAGGACCCGTCATCGGCGCCCGATGTCGCGGCCGAACTCGAGCGCTGGTTCGTCGAGGATATGGGCTGGAAGAGCCTTGGCCTCATCCCCTCACCCATTGCCGGCGGCGACGGTAATCAGGAATTTCTACTCGCAGGGACAAAACCGTGAGCACGCAAACTGTTACGATCGAAAAGCTGGGCGCCCAGGGCGATGGCATCGTGCACGCGGATGGCGGGCCGGTCTATGTGCCCTTCACCCTGCCCGGCGAAACCGTCGCCATCGCGCGCGTCAAGAACCACGGCACGGTGATGTCGATCTCCGATCCATCGGCCGATCGCCAGGCTCCTCCTTGCCGGCATTTCGGACCGGACGGAGTGAACGGCACCTGCGGCGGCTGCAGCCTCCAGCACATGAACGATCCTGCCTATCGCAGCTTCAAGCGTCAGCTTGTCGTCGACGCGCTGAAATCGAAGGGACTGACGGCTGACGTTGCCGACCTCGTCGTCGCTCATCCCGGCGAACGGCGGCGTGTCGTCTTCGCCGCACGGCGGACCGAGAAGGACATGCTTATCGGCTTCAATCAGGCCGAAAGCCACCACATCGTCGCCATCGAGGAATGTCCCATCTCGTCGGCGGGCATCATGGCCAGGCTGCCGGCGATCAAGGCGATTGGTGCAGCACTTGCCAATAGCGCCGAAGCGTTCCGCATCACCGTGTTGGAGACCCTGTCGGGTCTTGATCTCGCGGTCGACGGCATCAAGAAACTCTCGGATCAGCAGCGCCGCAAGGCGATCGAGACGGTGCTTTCCCTTCGCGGCATCGCCCGCGTCTCGCTCAACGACGAAATCCTCGTCGAACCATCGAAGCCGATCGTCGATTTCGGCGGCGTCAATGTCGTTCCGCCGCCCGGCAGCTTCACGCAGGCGACCAAGCAGGCGGAAGACGCAATGGCGGAATTGGTTCTGGCGCATGTCGGCAAGGCGAAACGCATCGCCGATCTTTTCGCAGGCGCCGGCACCTTCTCGCTTCGCCTTGCCCGCGTCGGCCGGGTTCATGCGGTCGAGAGCGAGGACAAGCCGCTGGCGGCGCTCGATCACGCTGCTCGCAACACGCAGGGTCTGAAGCCGGTCAGCGTCGAAAGGCGAGACCTCTTCCGCCGGCCGCTGATGACATCCGAGCTGAAGGTCTACGACGCCGTGGTCTTCGATCCGCCGCGCGCCGGCGCCGAGTTTCAGTGCAAGGAACTGGCGCGCTCGACGGTCAAGAAAATCGCCGCCGTCAGCTGCAATCCGGTGACGCTCGCCCGGGATCTCGCCCTGCTCGTCGAGGGTGGCTATCGCATCACCGGTGTGACCCCGATCGACCAGTTCCTGTGGACATCGCACGTCGAGGTCGTGGCGACGCTGGAGAAGTAGCGGCGCGAAATCGGCATAGGGGGCGATCATATTTGATCGCTCCCCTGCCACACCACCCGGCATGCGGGTCCGCACCGGGCGGTTCGAGGGATTGAGGTTATGCGAGTCTGGGCATTCCGAGTTGGTCGGCCCATCTGATGGTGAGAACGGCGTTGATGAGCTTGCCGCTGTTGCGCCACCAGCGGCGGGCGTTTGCCGCCACCTGTAGGGCCACATCGGGTTTTGCCCCCCGAACCGTCAGTTCCCGGAAGATAGTCCTGCTGTGCTTCCATTGCTTGAGCTGGATAGCCCTCAAACGGTGACGCATCCATTCGTCCAGCCTTTGCCAGACCCGAGATGTTTGCGCCAGCCGGAAGTAGGCTTTCCATCCGCACACGAAGATACGCAGCCGTTCTGCCACCGCTTTCAGGGATCGACCCGTCACGCGCGGTGTCAGTTCGCGAATGCGCTCCTTGAACGCCTTGATGGCCTTGTCGGCGACCCGTCTCTTGACCACCCGTCCTGGTGCTTTGAAGAAAGCATAGCCGAGGAATTTGCGGCCGAAGACACTGGCAACGGCGCTCTTGGTCTCGTTCACCTTGAGGCGAAGTCGGCCATAAAGCCGCCGCAGCAGAGCCATCACCCGTTCGCCCGCCCGCTGTGACCGCACGTAGACGTTACAGTCGTCGGCATAGCGGCAGAAGGCATGGCCCCGCCGTTCAAGCTCCTTGTCCACCTCATCCAGCAGCAGGTTGGCCAGTAGCGGCGACAGCGGCCCGCCCTGCGGCGTGCCTCTGGTCCGCTTGATGGTCGCATCCCCATCGACGATCTCGGCGTTCAAGTAAGCCCGAACCAGACGGATGACGCCGGGATCGGGGATTTTCTTGCGCAGACGGTCGATCAGGATGTCATGGTCAACCCGGTCGAAGAACTTCTCCAGATCCACGTCCACAACGATCCGCCGTCCGGACTGCACGAACGATTGCGCCGCCAGGACGGCATCGTGCGCACTCCTTCCCGGACGGAAGCCGTAGCTGTGCTGGCTGAAGGTCGGATCAAGGATTGGCTGAAGGACTTGCAGGAGCGCCTGTTGGATCAGGCGGTCCAGCACCGTGGGGATGCCAAGCTCGCGCTCGCCGCCCCCTGGCTTCGGGATCATCACGCGACGCACCGGCTGTGGCCGATACGTCCCCTCCCGCAGGCTGTCGCGGATGGCAGGCCAAGAGATGCGCAGCGTCGCAGCCGTCTGGTCGATATCCAGACCGTCCACGCCCGCCGCGCCTTTGTTGGCCCGCACCTGCTTCCACGCCCGCAGAAGGTTCTCTCGCCGCAGGGCCACCTCAAGCAGCCCTGCGCCCGTGTCGTTCCCGATCCGCGGCGGGGGCTCGGCTTCGTCGAGACCAGAGCCCGGACGGGCTTCACCCGCTTGCCTCTCCGATCTCCCGGGCTGTCCCGGCATCTGACGCATGGCCTTGCTCATCCTTGGAGGAACTTCACTCTCTCTCGTTCGGCCCTTCGTTCGCGCCTGTGCGCTCCCTACTACGGCCTCGGCTGACTTCTCGCTCCGGCTCGACACCGTCGCCCTTTCAGGCGCAAGACGAGATCTCCCCAGGTAAGAACGCACTCCTTCACTGCACGACCGCCGGATTTACGCCACCGCCCCTTGGTCACAAGAGCTTCGCGGTCGTTTGCCCGCTCGCCCTGGTTGGCACCGCCTCATATCCGGTTCTTGTTCATCGGCCCGCAGTTTCGATCCACGCTTCCTCCCCACGGTCGGTCGCCCTTCCGCAGTTGCGCTTCTCTTCGTTCGCCGTGACCAGCTTACGGTGGGACTTCCACCCACAAGAATGCGCCCATGCTGGGCGCACAAACAAAACGCCCGCGACGAGCGCGGGCGTTCCAGTTTGTGTGTATCAATCAATCAGGCGGCGCGACGGCTGTAGGATGATGCGCCGTGGGATGCTGCCTGCAGGTTGAACTGGGCAAGGAGTTGCATCAGCTTTGCTGCTTCCTGCGCCAGCCCATGGCTCGCTGCCGTCTGCTCCTCGACCATGGCGGCGTTCTGCTGCGTGCCCTGGTCCATCGTGTTGACGGCCGTATTGATCTCGGCAAGCCCCGTCGACTGCTCACGGGTTGCCGTGACGATTGCGTCGACGTGACGGCTGATCTCCTGAACCTGACCGACGATTGATTCCAACGCCTTGCCGGTGTCGCCGACGAGCGTGACGCCCGAGCGAACCTGTGAGTTCGAGGCGGTGATCAGGCTTTCGATTTCCTTCGCGGCATGGGCAGAACGCTGTGCCAGCTCGCGCACTTCCTGGGCGACGACAGCAAAGCCCTTGCCGGCTTCGCCTGCGCGTGCCGCCTCGACACCGGCATTCAGCGCCAGCAGGTTGGTCTGGAAGGCAATGTCGTCGATGACACTGATGATATTGGCAATCTTCTGCGACGACTGCTCGATCTCGGTCATTGCCGAGACCGCCTTGCGGACGATGTTGCCGGACTCTTCGGCGCCGTTGCGGGTTCGAGTGACCAGCGTGCCGGCTTCCTCGGCACGGCGCGCTGTGTCCTTGACGGTCGTCGTAATCTCTTCGAGCGCGGCTGCCGTCTCTTCGATGGAGGCAGCCTGCTGTTCAGTGCGGCGGGCAAGCCCGTCCGCGGCGGTGCGGATTTCTCCGGCGCCCGCGTCGATCGCATGAGCGTTGTCACCGACCTCCTGAAGAACAGCCCGCAACTTGGCCACGGAGGAATTGAAATCACTGCGCAGCCGGTCGAGGTGGTCGGCAAAAGGCGTCTCGATCGTCCGCGTGAGATCGCCTTCCGAGAGAGCGCCCAGCGCTTCGGCAAGCGCATCGACGGCATGTTGGATCTCGCTGGCTTCACGTGCCTTCGAGGCTTCGTTACGGGAACGCTCCTGCTGAGCCTGCTCGCGGGTGTGCTCGGCGCTCCGTTCGAGGTCGAGGCGTGCGAAAGAGTTGTCGCGGAAGATCGCTACGGCAGCCGCCATGTCGCCGATCTCATCCTTGCGCCCGGCGTAAGGGACGGCCGCGTCGAGATCCCCGTCCGCCAGACGGGCCATGCGGGTGGCGATCGTCGAGATCGGCTGAGAAATGCGCGTCCAGGCAAGGAAGGCCGCAGCAACGGCGACGGCAAGCGCGACGACGAGGCCACCGACGATGGACGAGATGCCTGCGTTATAGTTACCGGTCGCGGCAGCGAGAGCGGCATCGGTCGACTGCCGATCCTTTGCCAACATTCCGTCGACGAGCGTCTGAATGTTGTTGGCGGACATGGAAAGTTCGCCGCGATAGAGGCTGTTGGCCTGGCTGCGCTTGTTGTCGAGCGCCAGCGCAATGATCTTGTCGGCAAGCGCAGCGTCGTTGGTGAGCGCCTTCTGCAGCCGGCCGAAATTCTGGCTCATGTAATCGCTCTTCGGCTGCTTGTCGAAGGCGCCAATGGCAGTGGCAAGGCGCTGGCGGCGGGCCTTGAGTGTCGTCTCCGCGTTGCGGAAGTCCGTCTTACCTGTTGCAAGGAGGTAGTCGGCGTAGCTGCGACGAACGTCGTTCAGCGTCGTGACGATCGCGTGGAGCCGTTCGGTGTTCGGAATGTTCTGCGCCCCGATCTGCCGGGTGTTGGCCTCCAGATTGATCAACGAGAAGGCCGCGATCGCACCCTGCACCAGGGCAATGACGACAAGGGACAGAAAAAGAAGCGGAAGAAGCGTCTTGATCTTCAATTTGGACATAGAGCGGCCTCAGTGCGGCTGAACGATGTGCTTCAGTCAATCTCCTGTTGATCGCCTGGGGGAACACTCGTTTTAATGGTGTGGGGAGAACGGTACGGACAACGTCCATCCTGCATCATGCATTGCACGCCACTAAAGCCCAAGATCCGTAAGATTTGATTAAAAGTAATATTTTTTAATCACCGCTGGTCGCGCCCTCCAACGAGAACGCCCGCGACGAGCGCGAGCGTCCGGTCTTCGCAGGATTACATCAGGCCGCGCGACGGCTGACCGCAGCGTGGGATGCTGCTTGCAGGTTGAACTGGCTCAGCAACTGCATCAGCTTTGCCGCCTCCTGCGCCAGCCCATGGCTCGCTGCCGTCTGCTCCTCGACCATGGCGGCATTCTGCTGCGTGCCCTGGTCCATCGTGTTTACAGCAGTGTTAATCTCGGCAAGCCCCGTCGACTGTTCGCGGGTCGCCGTGACGATCGCATCGACATGACGGCTGATCTCCTGAACCTGACCGACAATCGCGTCCAACGCCTTGCCGGTGTCGCCGACGAGCGTGACGCCCGAGCGAACCTGACTATTCGAAGCAGTGATCAGGCTTTCGATTTCCTTCGCAGCCTGGGCCGAGCGCTGCGCCAGTTCACGCACTTCCTGGGCGACGACCGCAAAGCCCTTGCCGGCTTCGCCGGCGCGTGCCGCCTCGACGCCGGCATTCAGCGCCAGCAGGTTGGTCTGGAAGGCGATGTCGTCGATCACCCCGATGATGTTGGCGATCCTCTGCGAGGACTGCTCGATCTCGGTCATTGCCGAAACCGCCTTGCGCACGATGTTGCCGGACTCTTCGGCGCCGTTGCGGGTGCGCGAGACGAGATTGCCGGCCTCCTCAGCGCGACGTGCCGTGTCCTTGACCGTCGTGGTGATCTCCTCGAGCGCTGCAGCCGTTTCCTCGACCGAGGCTGCCTGCTGCTCGGTGCGGCGGGCAAGGCCGTCTGCGGCCGTGCGGATTTCGCTCGCACCGGCATCAATGGCGTGCGCGTTGTTGCCCACGGCATGCAGAGCACCGTGGAGCTTGGTGACGGCGTTGTTGAAGTCATTACGTAGGCGGTCGAGATGCGGGGCAAACGGCGCGTCGATGCGATGCGCAAGGTTGCCATCCGACAGCGCGCCGAGGGCACTGGCAAGCGCATCGACGGCATGACGGATTTCGGTTGCCTCGCGGTTTTTCTGCTGCTCACGCTCATGACGCTCACGCTCGGTAAGGGCACGGCCGGTTTCGGCTTCACCCTCAAGGCGCTCTCGATCAACCGCGTTCTTCTTGAAGACAGCCACAGCCTCGGCCATCGAGCCGATCTGGTCGCGGCGCTGCTCGCCAGGAATGGAGACCGACAGATCGCCGGCGGCAAGCTTTTGCATCGCGGCGGTCATATCGGTGACGGGACGGATCACCAGGCCATGCAGCAGCCAGGCCATGGCGCAGATCATCAGGCCGACGGCGAGGATCGTGGCAATGGTTGCGGCAATGCGGAATTCGTTCAGCGAAGCGAAGGCGGCGTCGCTGTCCACGACGAAGCCGAGGTACCATTCGACCGACGGCAAACCTGCAACCGGCATGAAGCTGACGAGGACATCCTTGCCGGCAAACTCAGTCGGAACGAGCCCGGCCTTGATCGCCGGTGTCTCAGCCGGGAAAGCGTCGGCAAGCGTCTTTGTCACCAGCTTTGCATCCGGGTGGATCAGGATCTGCCCGCTCTTGTTGACGAGGAAGGCCGTGCCTTTGCCGCCGAGATCGATCTCCTTGATCATGTCGACCATGGTCTTCAGCGAGAAGTCGCTGCCGGTCACGCCGGCCAGCTTGCCGCCGTGGCTGACGGGAACGGCCGAGCTGATGATGAGATCGCCGCTCGACGCATCGACATAGGGCTCGGTCATGACGCTGGCGTTGGCCTTGACGGCATCCTGATACCAGGGGCGCTTGCGCGGATCATAGCCGTCCGGCATCGGCAGCTTCGGCCACATGGTGAAGACACCCTGCTCGTCGCCAAAATAGGTGCTGACGAACTGGCTGGTCAGAACATCGTTCTGGAGCACGGCTTCGACGCCCTTCTGATCGGCGGCGCGGCCGATGGCGTTCGCGACCATGGCGGTCAGCGTCACACGACCATTCATCCAGTTGGCCAGGCTGCTTGCAGCCTGCTCACCGGACGAGCTGATGTTGGCTTCGATCGCGGCAGTCGCGGTGCTCCGTTCGACGGAATTGATGTAGTAGGAAAAGGCGGCAAAGGCCACAAGAACAACGGCAGACGCGGCAACGAGGATGCGCGTCATCAAATTCGTCTTCTTTTTCAAGGATTTTCCTTTCGTGAGTGGTCCGCGCCGTACTTGACGAAGCGCGGGCTACTCGATGCGCAGGCTATGGGCAAAACGGGACAAAGCGCCTCATGCGCCCGGACGACTGCGCCATCAGCGCGCCGTCATACCCCTAATATTAGAGGGGTATTTAAAACTGGCTTAAAATTTGACGAAACTCGACTATTCCCACGTCAGCGGCGCATGAAGGCTTCGAAGGCGGCTTTCGCTTCGGCGCTGTGTAGGCGGTCGAAGAAGTGACGCGCCTCGTCATCGATGCGCGCAATGACTTCTTCCCGATCGCCCCGGATCAGGTTGCGCGCGATCTTCAGCGCTTCTGGCGGCTTGGCGGCAAGCTTGGCAGCGGTTGCGAGCGTTGTCCTTTCGACCTCATCGGGCGCACAGACTTTCCAGACAAGTCCCGCCTCCCGTGCTTCCTCGCCGGAGAAGCCCTCACCGAGAGCCAACATCGCAAAGGCGCGCTGGTGTCCCATGATCCGCGGCGCAAGCAGGCTGGACGCCGCTTCCGGAACGAGGGCGAGGTCGACGAACGGCGTGCGGAACTGGCTGCGCGCTGAGGCGATTGTCAGGTCGCAATGCATGTGCATTGTGGTTCCGATCCCGATCGCCAGCCCGTCGACACCTGACACGATCGGCTTTTCGGAGCGAACCATGGCGTAGAGGAATTCGACGATCTCGCGAGGCATGGCACCGCCCATCGCCGCTGCGAGGAAATCTCCGAGGTCATTGCCCGCGGAAAAGCAACCTTCGGTGCCGAGAAAAGCCGTCGCCTTGATCGCCGCATCGCCATTGGCGGCAATCAACGCCTCCGCCATTTTCCGATACATGGCGCGGGTGATGGCATTCTTCTTTTCCGGCCTGTTGAAACGGATGATCTGGATGCCGGGGTGTGCCGCATCCTGCTCGACGATGACCTGCTCTGTCATGATGGTTCCTCAGGCGAGAACTATTTTGGCAGCCGCAAGGCTTGCGGCGCCGTTGATGACGCTGTCCTTCAGCGCCGTCACTTCCGAAAGAAGATTTTCCGCGGCAAAACGGCAGAGTGCGATGCGCCCTTCGGCACCTCCCGCCGGTGCCTGCGCGAGCCCGCCCTTGGCGAGATAGCAGCCGGTCAGGACAAGGCCGAAGAGCCGCTGATACGGTGTCGCGCCGGCCAGCGCCTCTGCCACCTTAGCATCGCGAACCTGCGCCAGCAGCCAGTCCGTCGCCTCGCCGAGGTCGGTTATTGCGGAATCGAGGCGATTTGAGGTCGCGCCGAAGCCGCCGAGGTTGGAATGGCGGACCTGGTCGGCGATCTGTTTCAGCTCGGCGATGAAACCGTGCACCTGGTCGCCGTCCGAAAGCGTCAATTTGCGGGTGACGAGATCGATCGCCTGGATACCGTTCGTGCCCTCATAGATCGGCGCAATGCGCGCATCACGCAGACAGCGCGCGGCTCCCGTCTCCTCGATGAAGCCCATGCCGCCATGCACCTGAATGCCTGATGAGGCGACGTCGACGCCGACATCGGTGGAAAAGGACTTGGCGATCGGCGTCAGCAGTGCTGCGCGCTCCTGCCAATGCTGCTTTCGATCCGCCGCGCGATGCGACATGTCGATGGCATGGGCACAGGTATAGGAAATTGCGCGGGCGCCTTGCGTCAACGCCTTCATCGTCAGGAGCGTGCGGGTAACATCCGGATGGTCGATGATCGGGCTCATGCCGCCACCCGCCCAGTTCGGCGCCTTGCCCTGAACCCGCTCTCTCGCATAGGCGACTGCCTTTTGCGTCGCCGCCTCGGCGATCGCGACGCCCTGCATGCCGACGGCAAGGCGGGCATTGTTCATCATCGTGAACATGCAGGCGAGGCCCTTGTTCTCCTCGCCGACCAGCCAGCCGATTGCCCCCTTCTCCTCGCCGAACTTGCCGTCGCCATAGATCATGGTGCAGGTCGGCGAGCCGTGGATACCGAGCTTGTGCTCCAGCGAGTGCGCGAAGAGATCGTTGCGGGCGCCAAGCGATCCGTCCGCATTGACGAGGAATTTCGGCACGAGGAACAGCGAGATGCCACGCGTTCCGGCCGGTGCGTCCGGGAGGCGAGCGAGGACCAGGTGAATGATGTTGTCGGCGGCGTCGTGTTCGCCCCAGGTGATGAAGATCTTCTGGCCGAAGATGCGGTAGGTGCCGTCGTCCCGGCGTTCGGCGCGGGTCTTGAGCACGCCGAGGTCGGAGCCGGCATGCGGCTCCGTCAGGTTCATCGTGCCGGTCCACTCACCCGAGACGAGCTTTGCGAGGTAGGTATTCTTGAGTTCGCCGGACGCATGGCTGTTGATCGCTTCGATCGCACCCATGGTCAGCGTCGGGCAGAGCGCGAACGCCATCGATCCGGAATTCCACATTTCCAGGGCGGCGACGTTCAGCATATGCGGCAGCGCCTGCCCACCGAAGTCTTCTGGTGCGGTCAGGCCATTCCAGCCGCCGGCGATCCAGTTCTTGTAGAGATCGCGCCAACCATCGGGCGTTACTACCCTGCCGTCGACGAGGCGCGAACCCTGACGGTCGCCAACCTCGGCGAGCGGCGCAACTTCATCCGTGGCGAATCGTCCCGCTTCATGAAGGATGGCGTCGACGAGATCATCACCAAGGTCACCGAGCAAACCAGCTTCGATTGCATCGCCCAGGCCGGCAACATGCTTCAGCGTAAACGCAATCTCTTCGACCGGCGCCTTGTACATCAGTGATCTCCTCGCATCGCTGGCCGCCGATTGAACAGCCCTCCAGCCTCTCCAAGGGCAGAGCTAATTGATTTTTACGTAAACGTCAATTTCAAACTTCCAGCGACAAGCTGCCACGGAGTTACACATGTCTTGAATTATTACGCACTTGCACAAACAACCGTCATAGAGAATCTCTAAGGACACTCACCGCCATCGCAAGAGGACCGGCGCATCAATGGATACTTTGCCCGCCAACATCCACGGACTCGTGTGGGCCTACCGCTTTCCGCCGGAAGGCGGCAAGGCAATCCGTCTCCCAAACAGCGCGCCGCAGGCCGAGTTGACCGACGGCGGCGGCTTCTATTGGCTGCATCTCAATCTCGCCGATGCCAGGGTGCCCGGCCTGCTCGACAGTATCGTTGGCTTGAACGACGATGCCAAGGCAGCCTTGACCACCCGTGACACGCATGCCGCGATAACGGTCGACGAACAGCTGCTCTACGGCACGCTTGTTGATTGCCAGCGCGAATTCGATCGTGAAACCGCCGATCTTGGTTGGCTGCATTTTGCGATCTCCGACCGCTTTATCATTACCACGCGGCTGCAGCCGCTACGCAGCATCGAGCGCGCCCGCGCGCTAGTGGAGAAGAACCCGGCAAAATTCGAACGGCCCGTCGACCTGTTCGAGATCCTGGTGATCGAGTTCCAGCGGACACTGATCTCCATCGTCATGGAAATGACCGAGGAGCTCAACGTTATCGAGGATTTCGTCTACGACAACTCGCCACGCGACGAACGCCGGCGGCTGGCGCCGGTCCGACGTACGGTCGTCCGGCTGCACCGGCACCTGAGAACTGTGCTGGCCCTGATGCGTCGCGCTGCCGCCTCGCATGACGATGAAATGCCCTTCGGCTTCGATGATGTCGCGGGACGGCTGACGAGCCGCCTCGAAACCGTCGATCACGACATTTACGCGCTGCAGGACCGCGCGCGGCTGCTGCATGAAGAAATCGACTCGAAGGCGTCCTCGGAGACGAACCGGCACCTCTACATTCTGTCGATCATGACGGCCTTCCTGCTGCCGCCAACCCTGGTGACGGGCTTCTTCGGCATGAACACGGCCAATCTACCTTTTGCCGAAGGAAGCGGCGGCACGGAATATGCCGTGGCGATCATTATCGCCTCCATCGTGCTCGCATGGTGGCTGCTGAAGCGCGTCCGCATCCTCTGAACGCAAAAGGCCCGGCATTGCTGCCGAGCCCTGAAACCGAAAGCTTGCTTCACTCAGTAGTACGGCGAAACGCACTGCTGGCGCGGGCCGTTGTACGGCTGGAACGTGTTGTCGTAGACCCGATAGGAACGGTAACGCGCCTGGCACCAAGCCACGTGACCCGAGCCGAGCGAAGCAGCCGGCGGAGGAGCCACATAGGTCGGCTGCGATGCAATAGCACCACCAATTATCGCACCAGCGCCGAAGGCGGCCAGCGGGAACCAGTAGCCGTCATAGTAGCGGTAGCCACTGCGATAGTAGGGATAGCCGCGATAGCCACCGTACCAACCCGGGCGATAGGCTGGGTGATAAGCCGGGCGGTACCCCGGATAATAGCCAGGGCGATAGCCTGGATAGTAGCCCGGCCGGTATCCGGGACGAAAACCGGGGCGGCAATACGGGCCACGGCAATACTGGACGTTCTGGACGTCACCAGATTTTTCGACCTGCGGCAGAGCCGGCATCTGCGTCGCCTGCGAGGGCGCATAGCCACTTGCCAGCGTGACAAAGGAAACGGCGGCAATCGCTATCTTCTTAAAAAACCCAGTCATGGAAGCTCCATTTCCAGTTGGAATACGCGCGCACGAGAACGCCAAGGCACTGAAAACGTTCCAATGACCAGTTTTCATGCTGTCGGTGCGACTTTCTGTTTTTAAGCGATCGCGGATTAACTGGACATTAACCGCCTATCACCACGCTCATTCCATGAAGCAATCCTGGAGAAATCTTCTGCTTCGCTTGATGGTTCCGGCGCTTGTCGCGGGACCTCCGACTATGGCTGTGGCGGCTGACACCCTACCCTGGAACAACCCCAACAACGCGCTCGTCATCGACGCGTACGAACTCAATACGATCGATTGGGATTCCCTGCTTTCGGACAAGCGCATCGCCGCCTTCATTTCGAAAGCTTCCGACGGACTTCCAGAGAGCTTCTCCTGCACCGGCGATCATGCCGGGGACACGGTTGCGCATTGCAAGACCATGTGGCGCAAATATGCGGTGAGCCGCGAGCTCTTTCAGACGCGGCGATTGGTTGCCCGGGCGGCCGGCCTCCTCTGGGGCTCCTATCACCTCGCCCGTCCCGGCAACCCGGTCGACCAGGCCAACCATTTCCTCGAATACGCCGATCCCAAGGACGACGAGATGATGATCCTCGATCTCGAGGGCATCGATTCGCAGAAATTCATGTCGCTGGAGGACGCACAGATATTCGCAGGCCATATCAGGGCAAGGACCGGACGATACCCAGTTCTCTATACCAATCACAACACCGCCCGATATATTGCCGCATATCGCAACGACTATCCGGTGCTGGCGCGGCTACCGATCTGGTATGCGCGATACAGGCCCGACGTGAAGGGCGTGTTCCCGATGGGAAACTGGGACAACTACCTGATGTGGCAGTTCTCGTCGGGACAGAACTGCAGCAAGCGCCGCTGCCCTTACCGCGTTCCAGGCACATTGACGGATATCGATGTCAACGTCGCGCCCATGAGCCGCGCCGAACTCGCAAAGGTGTGGGCGCGGGGCAACCTCTTGCCGGCGCGCGAACCGGACCCGCCGCTCATTCTTGCCAAGATCGAGATGGAGCCGCGCGGAATGCCTGCCCAAGGCCCGGCAACCGCACAGCTTCCGCCGGATCCTATCGTCACATCCTCGATACCGCAGAGCGACGTCGTGCGCACGCGTCGAGACTTCTGAGAAACGTGCGCACAAAAAAGACCCCGTCTCCAAGAGACGAGGTCACTTGGGAGGGAGACTTTTGGATTAGGCGACGACGGAGAGCTTCGCCTGATCGCCCTGCAGGCGGCTGACCATGAAGTTCGAGTACCATTCGAGGAACTGCATCACGCCGCCTTCATGCGCCATCGAATAAGGTCCAGGCTCGTAGGCCGGCGAGTGAATACCGAAGGCATTCTCTTCGACGATGCGACGGTCCTGATCGTTGGTTTCGGTCCACACATGCGTGAGCTCGGCCAGATCGTAGTCGACACCCTCGACGGCATCCTTGTGCACGAGCCACTTCGTCGTGACGGCCGTTTCATTGGCACTGAGCGGCAGCACGCGGAAAGAAATCGCATGGTCGCCGAGAATGTGGTTCCAGGTCGTCGGGTAGTGGAACAGCAGCATCGTGCCGATGCGATCAAGCGTCACGTCGTCCGAAAGAGGCCTCTCGACGGCGCGCCTGCCGGACATGGTGTAGCTCTCTGCGTCCTCGATCAACGGCATGCGGGCCGTGCGGAACTGACCGTCGGGGGAAATCTGGAACTTGCTCGGCAAGCCAGCCGCCTCGCAGCGTGCCCAGTGACCCGCAATCTCGGGATCGTCGGCACCGCCGTCCGTGCCGGTGACGCTCGGCGCTTCCGGGTAGGTGCGGCAGAGTTCGGGGTGGTTGGCCGCGCAGTGATAGCATTCGCGGTTGTTTTCCCAGACGAGCTTCCAGTTGCCCTTCTCGATGATCGTGCTCTGGAAGGCGACCTTCGCCTCGCTCAAACGATGCGGCAGCATATAGGGCGCGACCATGTCGCGGATCGGCTGGAAATCCGGTGCATTCTGCGCGAGACAGATGAAGATGTAGCCGCCGAAGCTCTCGCAATGGACCGGCTTCAGGCCGTAACCGCTCTTGTCGAAATCATCGCCCATGTGGCGGGCAAAGGCGAGCTTGCCATCGAGGTCGTAGGTCCACTGATGATAGGGGCAGACGAGGCGAACCGAGGAGCCGTGCTCCTTGGTGCAGACGCGCGAGCCGCGATGGCGACAGCTGTTGTGGAAGGCGCGAATGACGTTGTCACGGCCACGGACGATGACAACGGGATAGTCGCCGATCTGGACCGTGAAATAAGCGCCCGGCTTCGGCAGCTCGCAATCATGGCCCATGAACAACCAGTCGCGATAATAGATCATCTCCATATCGAGCTTGAAATAATCCTCGTCGATATAGAAGGGCCGCTCGAGACTGAAGCCTTCCCGGCGGGTCTTGAGTTGCCGCAATACGTTGCTGCGAATATCCATCTGCATATCCTCGTATAATGGGCCGCCGCTTGATCGAAGGCGAGAGCCGCCGGAAGCTTCGCTCCCTCTCCGTCAGGAGACTTTCTTGATAGACATTTAAACACCGCTGGCGCGCGGCGTTTGGTTGTAAAGCGACATCGGCTTCGAAAATGACGACAGGCGGCAAAGGAGTGCGGAATCGAACGCGGTTCCAGCCTAAAAATGCTTCATTCTCGGCCAGCAAGGCCAATTACGACATTGCCGCAACCCAATTCACACTTGGGCTCTCGGCACGACCTTGCCACAGCTATCGTATTTGCGACATGGCGGCGGTGGCCAATGTCCACCAACCCGCGCATGACGGCCGAATTTAATCTGCCATTAAGCATGATTGCCTATCCTTTCCGCATCAATCATCCATGCGGATATCTCTCATGGCGAAGCTTCGCTATTTCGACGCCACTAACAGCAATTCCCGCAACGCCGCACCGGTCATTTCGCATTCGGAATTTCTGCGCACCGGAAAGATCACGCGCACCCGGGCCCACTGGCTCGCCGAGGAGCGGCGCTACCTTACCCATGACGAAGTCGCAGAGAAGACGGGCCGCAAGCTGGAGACAGCCGGCGCCAAGACGCATCAGCATATCAACGGATTTCACCGTTCGATCCAGTTTCCGAAGATGCTCTTCCACCGCACGCTGCAGGACAGTCCGCATCTCGGCTATTGCCATGTGACGGCGTCGCGGACGAAATTCGCCCGCTACGAAGAAGTCAGCTGGGCGTTCTACATCGCGAATTTCTACGCCGACATCGGCGACAACGACAATTTCTTCCACAAGATCGATCTGAAGTATTCGCGCATGTATTTCGCGGTGGCGATCAAGCCCGGCGAACATACGCCGGAGAAGATGACGATCGACCGCTCGGTGAGGGGCAACGGGGTGCTTTTCCGCACCGACGATCCGCAAATCGCCATCAAGAACGTATTGCTGCTCGGCGCGCGCAACGAGCAGCTGCGCGAGATCATTCGCCAGCTCTGATCGCGATCATTCGCCAGCTCTGATCGGCATCATCGGCCCGCTTCGATATTGATCCGATCGCCGGGAAGGCATAAGGACTGCCGGACAGCAATCCGGACAGCGCATGGCACGATCGATCGACATCACGAAGGACAGGCAGCAGGCTATCGAAGCCGGTTGCGCAGTGCTTGGCGAGGGCTTCCCGATCGCGATCCCGACGGAGACCGTCTATGGGCTCGCTGCCGATGCGACCAATCCGGTCGCAATTGCCCACATCTACGAGACCAAGGGCCGCCCCCGCTTCAACCCGCTTATCTGCCACATGGCCGACCTTGCCATGGCTGAGAAGCACGCGGAGTTCGACCCCGTTTCACGCGCGCTGGCGGAAGCATTCTGGCCGGGGCCCCTCACGCTCGTCCTGCCGTTGAAGCCAGAGAGTGCCATTCAATCGCTGGCGACCGCAGGGCTTGATACCGTTGGCATCCGCGTGCCGAAGGGTTTCGCGGGAGAGCTGATCCGCGCCTTTGGGCGGCCGCTCGCCGCGCCCAGCGCCAACACGTCAGGCAAGATCAGCGCGACGAGCGCTGCCCATGTCGACGCCGATCTCGGCGAGCGCATCAGACTGATCCTTGATGCCGGTGCAAGCACCGTTGGCGTCGAGTCCACGATCGTCAAGGTCGAGGATGGCAAGCTCAGGCTCTTGCGGCCGGGCGGGCTGCCTGCCTCGGAGATCGAGCGCGTGGCCGGTCAAAAGCTGCTGCGAGCCAGGAAGGCGTCCGCGGCCATCGAGGCGCCGGGGATGCTGGCATCCCACTACGCGCCCGGCGCAACCGTCCGGCTGGACGCAACGCATGTCGATTCCCACGAGGCGCTGATTGCCTTCGGCAAGACGGCCGTTGCCGGTGCCGACGACGCCAGGATCGTCCTCAATCTCAGCCGGGACGGCGATCTCGCGGAAGCCGCGGCGAACCTCTTCGACTATATGAAGAAAGCCGACGCCAGCGGCGCGCAGACGATCGCCTTTGCAGCCATTCCCGACGAGGGGCTCGGCGAGGCAATCAACGATCGGCTCCGCCGCGCAGCCGCGCCACGTGAGTAAGCAAGAAGGATCATGTTTCGATGAGCAGCGTTTCCCCCGAACTTCTCGACCGTTTCGACGCCATCGTCGGTGAGAAGCATGCGCTTAGGAGCGAAGCCGATCTCGCGCCGCATCTGATTGAAAACCGCGGCCTTTACCACGGCTCGTCCCCTCTTCTCCTGAAGCCCGGTTCGGTCGATGAAGTGTCGTCGATCCTGAAGCTCGCAACCGAGACCGGAACCGCGGTCGTGCCGCAAACGGGCAACACGGGTCTCGTCGGTGGCCAGACGCCGCGCGAAGGCAAGTCCGACATCATCATTTCACTCGAACGCATGAACAAGGTTCGTGATGTCGATCCCGTCGCCAATGTCCTCGTCGCCGATGGCGGGGCGATCCTCGCGGACGTGCAGAAGGCGGCAGAGGCATACGGTAGGCTGTTTCCCCTCTCGCTTGGCTCCGAAGGTTCGTGCCGCATCGGCGGCAATCTGTCGACGAATGCCGGTGGCACGGCGGTGCTTGCCTATGGGAACATGCGCCAGCTCTGCCTCGGCCTCGAGGTCGTGCTGCCGACCGGCGAAATCTGGAACGGCCTGCGCCGCCTGA
>Ga0102589_1001874_pt1 | contig 26306 bp, 31 predicted proteins | sample AraplaMF_Col_mLB_FD_76858 | JGI IMG/M metagenome (GOLD analysis project Ga0102589, IMG submission 76858) | Arabidopsis root microbial communities from the University of North Carolina, USA - plate scrape MF_Col_mLB | ecosystem: Host-associated > Plants > Roots > Endosphere | place: USA... | reverse complement strand
CAAATCCAGCTTCTATTGTTATTCCGTCTATTTCTAAATAATTTAAACATTTGCTGAGTTCTTCTTCCAGAATTGAATAGTGACATCAAGAAGTTAAGAGTATTCATTTTTTACCCCCTGTAAAAATAATTAGGAAAAAGAAACACTAAGTTTAATTCCATATGATTTATGTTGCAATATTTTATAGAAATTTATGATGCTAATTTATGCTAATATTTCTTAATTCTTTTTTCCTAAAAACCCTAAGTGTACTTGCAGGCTCCCTCATTCCAAAGGAAAACATGTACAGGTCAATTGGGTTTTTAGGATTTAAAGTTCATTTGTTTACATAATGTTTTTTAATCAATGAGATGAAGTATATTGAAAATGAGTTGAAAAGGAATGATATTCATTTTCTATGTCATTTATAGAACAAAATGCATTGTAATTTATTCTAAATAGTTGCCGGAATAGAAAAAAAGAAGTGCCACATAATAACAGAAATGAGTGAAGAGACACATCGTCAAGTGTACTACACTACACAAGGTTATTTATTGCATAACATATCATCTGTTTTTTAAACTAAATAAAAAGAAAAACTTGAGAAGCGACTAAATTCATTTTTTAAACGAGAATCGGCTTTAACGTTATCAGGAACGTATAACAAAATAATATTGACGCTTATAGCTAACAAATGGAAATACTCATGTACTAAAATGAATTTTAGTATGCATTATTTTTAGAGATATCTTTTTCTAGAAAAAGAGTTGGAAATGATTTTAGATTGTTGAGGTGATTACATATATGCCAATGTTGAATGTGGACGGTAGTAGTCTGTATTATATCGTTAAGGGAAAAGGGGTTCCTATTGTTTTTATTCATCCTCCTGTACTTACTTGTGTGAATTTTGAGTATCAAATAGAGGAATTATCTCGAAATTTTAAGGTGATTGCTTTTGATATTAGAGGGCACGGAAGAAGTCAGTATTCAGAACAACCGATTACCTATCCACTGATTGCTGAAGACATTAGATGTTTGTTGGATCATTTGGAAATTAAGAAAGCATTTGTATGTGGATATTCGACTGGAAGCTCTATCGCATTAGAATTTTTATTGGCTTTTGCTGAAAAAGTGTTAGGGGCTATTCTAATTGGGGGAATGTCAGAAGTGAGGGATGGGTATCTAAAGAATAAGATTTCACTTGGCATGAAACTGGCAAAAGCGGGGGCAGTTTCATTTTTAGCATGGTCTATTTCATGGAGTAACTCAAATACACATAAATTGTTCATACAGATGTTTAAAGAAGCGCGAAAAGGGAATGCCAAAAATATCTGGCAGTATTATCGTTATAGTTTGCATTATAATTGTACGAATCAGCTTAGAAATATTCAGCATCCGGTTTTATTGGTGTATGGTAAGAAGGATAAAGTATTTTATAGTCATGCCAAATTATTACATGAAAAATTGCCATGTAATGAATTAAAATTCATTGATCACGTAAAGCATCAAATTCCTACAAAAGCAGCGAAGTGCCTAAATGAAATGATTCAGCAGTTTGCTTTTATTCATACTGATATGAATCTTTTTATTTATCCATAAAAAAACATATTGATTTCGAAGTTATATGTGTTTATTGCTCCAAAGATTTAATGAGAAAGGAGCTACCATGCTCCTTTTTATAATTGATATGTTAAAGAGTAGGGATCATTCAAGAGTTATTTCTCCTAAATATGTTGAATTATTTTTGTATACTGGTGATTGATACTGATTGAGTCTTTTGAATGTAAAACCTAATCAGTACATATGTGAGTAGTGATACAACTATGTTAGGTAATAAAAAATGGAGTAAAGAAGGAATATCTACAAGATGGGGATAGTCAAGACCTTTTACAGGGATGAAAAACTGCTATCTTAATGGATCTTTTGGAAAAAATTTGATTGAGCGTGAAATTCCATCCAAAATGAAGTCAAATAGGTAGTAGAGCATCGATTTTATTTTTTGAAAAGCATATGCTTATACAAAGCCAGAGAATGCTGTTGTTAAAAAGATAAGGATTATTGGAACAAAACTTTCAAATAAACCGTAAGAAAACCAGTGATATACACCAAAATAAATTGAGGAAACAGTAAGGCTCATCTGAAAAATGAATCCCTCGAACATTGTATATCCCATCAAAAACCAATATGTCTCCTTTATAGAGTCAAAAATAAAAAGGAGCATAGGAGCCCCTTTTAAATCAACATGTTAGTGTTTTTAGTAATCTCATTACTTTGTGGAAATGTAATCGTTAAAGTGGTTCCTTTATTAACAACACTATTTATATCTAAAGTACCATTCATCGTTTCAATAATTTTCAATGCAACCATCGTACCTAAACCTGTTCCTTTTGTTTTTGTACTAAAATAAGGTTCCCCAAATCGGTTGATTTGCTCTTGTGTCATACCAATTCCACTATCTTTAATGACAATAGTAATTTTGTTTTCACAAACAGATGATTTGACACTTAGTTTTCCGCCGTTTGGCATCGCTTCTATACTGTTCTTTATTAAGTTTAAAAAGCATTGCTGAAAATGTTGTGTATTCCCGGTGATGGAACCTGTTTCTAATTTCTCAGAAACATTTATAGAATTCATATTACATAATGGCATCATCATACTTATTACTCTTTTTAATTCTTGATCTATTACAATGTTATCAATTTTTTGTGATGCCGGCTTAGCAAATGTTAAGTAGTCATCAATGATAACCTGCGCGCGGTTTAGTTCTCCAAGAATATGTTCAATATATTGTTCGCGCGATTCTTGTGATAAATTTGGAGTTTTAAGGAGTTGAGTAAAGCCTTTTACTACGGTAAGAGGATTTCTTACTTCATGTGAAATACTCGCAGCAAGTTGACTCACAATCTCCATCTTCTCCATTTTTACTAGTTTTGACCGCATAATAACGGCATCTCTTAAAACTTCATTTATATACACAACAAATAACATGATAATAGGAGGCAGTATAATAAAATAAGCGATATATAATTTTGTAATTGGGAAATCCGATAAAACTACAGCGATAAAGGTTGTAAGTAAAGCAAGGAAAAAAGGTAAAATCATTGATATAATAAGCTTTTTTCTTCTGCTTAATTGATTGAATTTAGAAGAATAATAGGCAGTAAAAATAAGCATGGTAATATAAACAATAACTGTTAAAAAGTTAACACCGTAAAAAACAAACCGAATCAATAGCATGATAGATAATAAAGCAATTCCAACTGGTAAACCGCCATAAAGTGTACCTATTAAAAATGGGATTTGTCTCAAATCATGAACACAATTTTCATCGATGTATATAGGGAATTTCATGCATAAAATTAATGGTACACTAGTGCAAATAACAATAAGTGTTTTTTTGTATTTTTTGAAAAATATTCTATTATTATATAGAAAGTAAAAAACAAAGACGCTAATTAAAATGTAAAGCAAATTATTTAATACGTTTTGATTGATATATATAAAATCCATCTAGCATGCCTCATTATTGTAGTTTTCGATACTATAAGTTATTATACAGAAAAAACATAACTTCTTCATGTATTAATTATTTTACTACAATGAAGGAGGATTACTTTTTCATACTCATTTTGTTACGCGCAAATTCCCATTCTAAATAAAACTCTTCAACTGATGTATAGCGTTGATTTCTATTTTTGTCTACCGCACGCGATACTACGTCATACAATTCTTTTCCTGCTTCCCATTTAGCGAAAGTGTGATTGCGTCCGCCTCCTAATAACACAAAAGCGGTTGCCCCCATATTAAATACATTTGTTTTCTCATCAATTACTGCGCCAAGCTCGAATTCCTCTGGTGACATAAATCGTGATGATCCCCAAAGTCTTCCCATTGTATTGATATAGGGTTTCTTTTTATATAAGTCGATATCACAAATTTTTATTTTGTTTGTTTTAAAATCATATAAAATACTTCCGTCATAAAAATCTATTGCTACATAGTTTTTTCTTTCAACATGTACATGGAAAGAAAAAATATGATCGAGTGAAGTAAGACGCTCTTCAATTGATAATTGTTTATAGCGATAAAATGGAGAATTTGGATCACTGTAATTTGTTGGTGTTGGAAATGAACAATGTGAATGAAGGCATTCTCCGTTAAACCAATTAAAGATTGCTACATAACCATTCTGCACTTCAAAATGGTCTATCAATTCAACTAAATAGTTATGTTTTAACTCTTCATAAAGTAACATAGCTTGTTTAAGAGTTACTATTGCATCTGCTGGATTACCTGCATAATTCATTGTTTTTGCTCCAGCAAATTTAACAAGCATCTTCTTTCCATTTTTTTCGATACCAAAGCAAATATTCCCTGAATCTTGTTGATCAAAGACTGCAAATATTTTTCCAAGACTGGCAAGCCAATTGAAGTCGTGTTGCTCTTTTAATTGAAAAGTGACATCATTTAAATGAATTGTAATCGGAATTCCGTTCATTTTGCACCTCGTATTCTATATAATTAGATTAAATATTATTATATTCAAGAAAGATAATGAAAAAACCTGTTTTACTTAGTTAGAAGGCTAAGTAATTCAAATGGAAGGTGAAAAATGGATAAACAAATAACCATTGAACCATATAATATAAATTGGCATAAGGAATTTGTAGAAGAGAAAAAGAAATTTGTTGCACTACTAAAAAAAGAAATTATAGCAATCGAACATATTGGAAGTACGTCAATAAAAGGTTTAGATGCTAAACCCATCATTGATATGATGATAGGTGTTAAAAATTTAAATTTGGTTGATCGTTGGATAGAACCATTGCAAACAATAGGATATGAATATGTATTTCATAAGCACTTTCCACAGAGACGTTTTTTTAGAAAAGGGAAATGGAGAGCAGGTACACATCATTTACACGTTTATACATACGGTGGTCAAGAGTGGAAGAACAATTTATTATTTCGTGATTTTATGAGAAATCATGAATGGGCACATATTGAATACAGACAATTAAAACAAGAGCTTGCCATGAAGTATCCATTTGATCGAGTGTCATATACTAATGCCAAAGAACCTTTTATTCAAAAGATCATTGCACTGGCGAAAGAAAATCTATACATATAAAAATTAAGGTGGGAAATTTGATTTTTAGTTCACATAAAGTATTTCTCATCTTATTCTAATCTTTCTTTCATTCTTTTTTCTTTTTTGATTGCTACAATTTGGAATGTAGTGATGTTTTGAAATTGAAAGAGGGATGCAAAATGAAGAAAATGTTCGGAAGTCAAATTTTTCATTTGTTTATAAAAGTTATAGGAGTTTGTGTTATTGCATTTAGTGTTATGGTATATATCGCAAATTTTATGCTAGGAGATCAAATAGAATTAAAAAGTGTAAATAAAACTCTTGGATCTCTTGGTGAATATGGCACGATTGCAGCTATATCGCTTTGGTTTTTACACCATATTTGGTTATTTTTGCACAAAAATAAAATATCTAAATTTAAGTATATGAAAGAGTTATATATGTTAGCAAAGAAATATCATATGTTTATTGGTTATGCTGTATTAGCTGTTGCAACAACACATGGAGTTTATTTTTTTATAAAGGGAAGTCACCACATGATACAGATTTACAGTGGTATATTTACTTTTTGCATTTTAGTATTACTGAGCTCTGTTGGAATTCTTTTGAATAGGAGTAAAAACAGAAATAAATCGGTATTATATCGAAACTTACATCAAATGATTGCGATTTTATTTGGATTAGGATTGATAATTCATTTAATGCTATAGGAGGAATTAAAATTGCATCACATATTAATAATTGAAGATGAAGAAAGTTTAGCTGAATTTTTAGAATTAGAATTAAAATATGAAGGATATGCAGTAGAGGTACAATATGATGGGCGAAAAGGATTGGAAGCAGCCCTAGAGAAGAACTATGATATTATACTTCTTGATTTGATGTTACCGGGACTGAGTGGAATTGAAGTATGTCGTAGACTGCGTGCGACAAAGAATACTCCCATTATTATGTTAACAGCGCGTGATAGTATTATGGATCGCGTTACAGGATTAGATAGCGGTGCTGATGATTACTTACCGAAACCATTTGCAATTGAAGAACTCCTGGCAAGAATACGAGTTATATTTAGACGCGAACAAAAAGAAGAAAGTAAGTCAACACTATTGCTTGCTTTTAAAGATTTACAGTTACATGTAGAATCAAGAACGCTAAGAAAAAATGATGAGATCATTGAATTAACGAACAAAGAATTTGAGTTATTACTCACGTTTATGAAGAATATTAACAGAGTGCTTACACGAGATATACTTTTAGAGCAAGTGTGGGGTTACGATGCGATTGTGGAAACAAATATTGTTGATGTATATGTTCGCTATTTACGAAACAAATTACATGGGATAGATAAGGAGGAGTATATCCAGACTGTTAGAGGAGCTGGGTATGTGATGAGATGATTAAAGATTTTGTACAGCGCATTCGACACCTTCCGATAAAATGGAAACTAACTCTTTGGTCAACCACGTTATTATTTATCTTATTCGCTTTATATAATATTTTACAGTTTATTGTGATTAATCAGTGGTCAGTAGAATATGAAAAGAAACAAATGAACAGGCAAGTAAAAGAAATAGCAGCATATTTTACTGATAAAAAAGAAACACTTTCTAACCAAACGATTGAAAACAGTAAGGACTTTCTTAATAATATGAATGATAAGCATCAGATTATTCGAATTTTAGATAAAGATGGACAACCAGTTGTCTCAGTTTCTCGTGATTTTAATCCGAAGTGGGCTTCTCCTAAAGCGGTTACTCAGCCTGAAACTTATATAAAGAGACACTTAGAAGATAGGATATTAATAGAACGGATGCCAATTCAAACAGTGACATTTAAGGGGACAATTGAGGTTGGAGAAAATTTAGAGGCCTTCGATCACTTGTTAAAAATTATTTTCGTTGTAATGGTTGCAGCTGGTATTGGTGGACTTATACTTAGTTTTTTAGGTGGGAGGATTATTGCTAAACAACTTTTATTAAGTGTTCAGAATATAACTGATACGATGAATCGAATTAAAACAAACGGATTAAAAGAAAGAGTTCCCGTACGAGAAAATAATGATGAACTTGCGAAGTTAGGCTTTCTATTTAATGAACTAATGGATGATGTAGAAAGATCTTTTTTACAACAAAAGCAGTTTGTTGAAGATGCTTCACATGAACTTCGAACACCTCTTACAATTATTCAAGGACATTTATCCATGTTAAACCGTTGGGGAAAGGATGATCCTGTTATTTTACAAAAATCACTTCAATCTAGTTTGAAAGAAGTGGATCGATTGAATAAGTTAGTTTCAGAATTATTAGAGTTATCCAGAACAGAATCGGAGCAAATTCCTGCATCATCAGTCGAGCTTGTACATGTAAATACTGTGTTAAAACAAGTAATCCAAAATTTTGAAGTTCTTCAAACCGAATTTGAATTTGATATACAATTATATGCCGAAGAGGCTTATGCGGCTATACCAGCACCTTACTTAGAGCAAATAATAATTATCATACTAGATAACGCAATTAAATATACCAAAACAAATGATAAATACATTTGTATTCAAACGAATATACAAACTGAAAATATTATCATACGTATTATAGATCATGGCGTCGGAATACCCGAATCAGATTTACCATATGTACTTAATCGTTTTTATAGAGTAGATAAAGCAAGGAGTCGTAAGGAGGGGGGAAATGGCCTAGGGCTTTCCATCGCAAAACGACTTATAGAAAAATATAATGGAAATATTATATTAGAAAGTAAGGAAAAAGAAGGTACATCAGTTACAATTTCGTTTCCTTATGTCCCACATAAAAATGAGAAATAGATGAGAAAAGTTTTAAGGTATTTTCATATTGCTGTTGTATACTGTGTAAAGCGATAAAACTTGTACTTCTTTAAAGTACGAATGTAATGAAAATAAGGAGAGAGCGGGTATGAACTACACAGTATTTCAATGGATTAATAATTTAGCAGGAACCTCAAGCATTTTAGATAAGTTCATGATTATGATTACAAATAGCGCGCTTTATGTGGCAGCTCTTTTTATGCTTATTTTATGGTTTAGTAATGCAAAAAAAGAAATGGCAATTCAAAAACAATATACTGTTGTATATGCTGTTCTTACAGTTGGAGTTTCATTGTTATTAAATGTTTTTATTCATGCAGTATATTATCATGCAAGACCTTTTGTAACTTATCATGTTCATCAATTAGTACCACATGCAGTAGATTCATCATTTGTAAGTGATCATTCTGTACTCTTATTCTCAATAGCATTTACAATGTTATTGAGAGGAGAAAGGTTAAAATATATCGCATTAATTTGGGCAGTACTAGTTGGAGTTTCACGTATTTACGTTGGTGTCCATTATCCAGCAGATATAATTGGTGGAGCATTCCTGTCATTTATAACTTGTGGCATAGTAATGCAAAGTACACGGAAATTAGAGCCATTCATACAAATGGTATTTAGAATCTATGGATCCGTTTCGAAACGAATTCCATTATTATCGAAATATAATCATACACTTTAATCCTAGAAGTCACTAGAAAAGAACCTAATCATAAATGATAGGTTCTTTTTCATGCACATAAATGTTAATTTCACGCACTATATTTAATTAGAAAATAAAGAATCAAATAGGATAGAAAAACATATTGGCTTATTGGGGGGGCGAAAGTATCTGAACCTTATCTTTAGTAATGCATTTTTTGTAAAGCGTTTTCTACGCGAAGTTTAGGATATCTATTATGTACTAATCAACCATGCCGTTTCACGAAATTCCATCCTCTGTATATCTCATCCATCCACTTTCTGATCGCTTTGCTTTAAATTTACCGTAAGATAAAAGTTTCATTGCTGAGCGTATAGCCGTGTAGAAGACTAAGATTCCGATCCATTCATCTTCCATTTTACTAGGATAATGAGTGGACTGGTGAGCATAATAAGCAGCCATGATACAAGGGACTACTTGCTCCGGATCAAGTCCATATGCAGTCGCATCATCGATAATTAATTCAATAATGCTTCGGTTGCTATCTTTAACTTTCTTCTGGATTAATTTTTTTACCGGTTCTGGAACTAACTTTAATATTTCATTTTTCATAACTGTCACCTCATTCTTTAACATGTCCAAATAGCTTGGAAAAGCATTGAACGAATTGTATTAAATTGGGGGATTTTGAATCTTACTTACGCAGGGTGTAAACACAATATAAAATCTTCTGGTATTAATTTTATTACGGTTTCTAGTAGCAAAAATGACTTCTTTCATCTGTAATTGATACTCGAGCATTCATTGTTGATGCAAGAGAGGGATGACCACATAGAATCAGGGGTAACAGTATTCTTGATAGACCAGTAAAAAAGGAATGCCACTTACTTGTTATTTATGACAAACAATATCAATAATTTTTAGAAATGAAAAAGCCCAGGGGAAAATCCAGGGCTTCTTTCATTTGTTCTTCGATCTTTCAGTGCGAAGAACAGCGTCATTCGTTGGAGTATTAGGTACAAAGTTACCGTGGCTGTCGATGCTGTGTGCTTCTTTATCGTATTGCCCGTTGGCAGTACGCTTTTTTGTTGTAAACGGGTTTTGATTGTGTCCCATGATTGTCACCTCCAATAAACGTAGTATGCGCCAACCAGTAAGTGTTTTTTCAAAAAGAAAGTTTACAAAAAGTGGTAAAGTAGTTGTTGATATCAACGAATCATATTGTATTAAATCAGTCCTTTTGTACAAAATAGGTACGAATGTTCATAAGAGGGAGGATCAATGATGACGAATCGAAATGATAATCGAAAACGCAAAAACAAATATCCGAATAACCTAAAAAACGATACTGAATTCTCAAAAGATGTGAATGTTAGAAGTGAAGTAACGAAAAAAGATTTAAATAAATAATGTTTTAATTGAGAGTAATCATATTAAATTATTCTTTACATGGCTGTTATTCTGAATTTCATTTACCGTATTTTACAATAAGAATAAATTATAACAATACAATAATTACAAGTAATTCTAATGCAAAAAGAAAATGTATGAAAAAAATGTAGAATGGAACTATATTTCATAAAGGATTTCTAAAACATTATTGAGCAGAAAAAAGAATGGGGAATTTTATTATGAAACTAACACCAGAACAACGTATTCAATTGCATGGATTTAATAACCTAACAAAATCATTAAGTTTTAACATGTATGATATTTGCTATACAAAAACAAAAGAAGAACGAGAAGCTTATATAGAATACATAGATGAACAGTATAATGCAGACAGATTAACTAAAATTTTGGAAAATGTCTCAGACATTATAGGAGCACATGTACTGAATATCGCTAAACAGGACTATGTACCACAAGGAGCAAGCGTAACTATATTAGTATCAGAAGGACCAGTGGTAGAAGTACCTACGGAATCATTCACTGAATCTCCTGGACCTCTTCCTGATTCAGTTGTTATGCAGTTAGATAAAAGTCATATCACAGTTCATACGTATCCTGAATATCATCCAGATGAGGGGATCAGCACTTTTAGAGCAGATATTGATGTGGCTACATGCGGTGAAATATCCCCCCTTAAAGCATTAAATTATCTTATTCACTCATTTGATACTGATATTATGACCATTGATTACCGCGTTAGAGGATTTACAAGAGATATAACAGGTAACAAGTTATTTATTGACCACGAAATAAGTTCCATCCAAAATTATATTCCAAATAACGTGAAAAGTCTCTATGACATGATTGATGTCAATGTATATCAAGAGCATATCTTTCACACAAAATGTAAACTGAAAGAATTTGACCTAAACAACTATCTATTTGGCTATACACAAGAGAAGTTACCAGTAAAAGAACGAGAGGAAATTACAAAAAAATTAAAAACAGAAATGGATGAAATATTTTACGGAAAAAACATGAATCATGGATCAATTGAAGAGGATTTGGATGATAACTCGTTTCAGAGAACTACAAATAATTCATAAGCGTATTTAACAATTCATTAGAGAAATACCAATGGAAAAAGCCCTGCTAGTATATGAAACATAGCCAAGGCTTTTTCTTAACTTTTGAAAGGGAGAATGAATTATAAAAAGGGTTTAAAGCCATATCAAATAAGCGTTATTTTCCAGAATATACTTTGGGGCAATCAATGCTCTTTGGTTTGTAGAAACAATGTTCTTTGTATTGCCCAGCTAATGTTTGATCCCACCAAACAGGAGGACAATTTCCTACGGGATTAAAAAACCAAAGAGAATTGGTTGCGGGATGTCCTCTCCAGTACTCTAGGCATTTCCTTGCCAGTTCTTTGTCAGTTTCTCTTGCACGTTGATAAAAATATCCTTTTGTTACAGCTTCGAATGAATAATTTCCACCTTGCTGTTGGTACACCATTTGTTGAATATTTGTAATTCCTTTAAAATCTAGACAATCACACATGACTCTGTTCACACCGACATTTCCAACATCCAACATACCTTGTTGTCCTTCTCCTTCAGCCTCTGCTCTCATTAGACGAGCTAATAAGTCCACATCACTATCTGTATATGCAATTCTCATTTCTGTCCCTCCCTTCTCTTTACAAATATATGTAAAGAGGATAAAAAACACGAATTAAAAAAATGAATTGCATTCCCATAGATAATTTTCTACAAGTAATTTTTATAAAGAATGGGTCTCCATATAATAAAATATGCTTTTATTATCCTGGTAATAGCAATTAAAGAAACTATCAATGTACAGAGTCCGAAGTATTGGAGGTACTCCAATAAGTAATTTCATGCACCGTATTTATAAGAAAAATAAAAAACAAATCAGTTGCTAAATATAGAAAATTTACATAGACCAGAGTGAGAACTAACGTTCATAATTCAAAGATACAAATGAAAGGAGAAAAGTGTTGAATAAAAGACGTTATGACATTGAACAAGAAAAATAAGTGATAGCTGAAAAAGTAACCGAACTATTTTCTTATGCAAAGACTTCTGTTAAAGATATTACGAAGTCCTCTGGTTATAGAAAAGGACATATTTATTACCATTATCAAAATAAAGTTACAATTAGAAGGGTCTTAATATAAAGGAAGGAAGTGCAAAACTATGGATTTCGAAAAAGTTATGCAGGAGCTGGAAGCCCTCGGTAAGGAACGAACGAAAAAAATGTACATATCCAATGGTGCGCAAGAGCCGCTTTTTGGGGTAGCTACAGGTGCTATGAAACCAATCGCAAAGAAATTAAAAATGAATCAACGTTTAGCTGAAGAGCTTTATTCCACAGGTAACTACGATGCAATGTACTTTGCGGGCATTATTGCAAACCCAAAAGCTATGAGTGAGTCGGATTTTGATCGTTGGATGGATGGGGCGTATTTTTATATGCTGTCTGATTTTGTGGTGGCAGTAACTTTATCAGAGTCAGATTTTGCACAAGACGTTGCTGATAAATGGATTGCAAGCGGTGACGAACTGAGAATGTCAGCGGGCTGGAGTTGCTACTGCTGGCTTTTAGGGAATCGCTTAGACAATGAATTTTCCGAAAGTAAGATTTCTAATATGCTTGAAATTGTGAAAAATACGATTCATGATTCGCCAGAACGAACGAAATCCGCTATGAATAATTTTCTATACACCGTGGGGATTTCATATTTGCCGTTACATGAAAAAGCAGTCGAGACCACAAAGGAAATAGGTACAGTAGAAGTAAAACGGGACAAGAAAAAAAGCAGTTTCCTAAATGCTTACGAAAGTATTCATAAAGAAATTGATAGAGGGAGGCTTGGTTTCAAACGTAAATATGTAAGATGTTAAAAATTAGCTTAGTATTGGGGTGTTAATCCAAGAAGGATTGACACTCTTTTTTATGATTTCGAGTGCGCTATTTTATTTCTATAGCGCATATTTTCTCTTTTAGTCTAAATCCAACTAAACAATTCGTCTCAAATCCAAAGTCAATATACTTCTTATTTTTAACGTATACGTATTTTAGATGCTACTATTTTTCAAGTTCCTAATCATTTTACCCCCATTTTTCATTTTTAAATTCCCAAGTATTTCATAAAAATAAATGAATTGTTAAAGTAATCGAAACTTGTATTAAAAATAGTAGAAATATTCTAGCTTAATATGAATTTTATTGTTGAAATTCTGAATATTAAAATGTAATATAGAAAAGCGTGTGTAATAATGTACGAATTAAAAAATGAATTTACAATAGATGTTTGTGTAAGTGATAAGGGGGAAAATGAGAAAGACTATACATATGGAATTTTAAAGTTTATCAACATCAAAAATATGAAAATAAACTTACTAGAGTCTAAAGTAAAGAAAACAACATACAGGTATACTGTAAAAGTCATATGGAGGTTTCAGGAATGGGAAATGAAAGTAGGTTTCAAGAAAAACAACAAACCCGTCGACAGCGCGGTGTTGTTAATATTGGATTAAGTTTGGTATTACTGACAGTCAGCATGGTATCTTATCAGTTATTTTTTACTGATCAAACAAAAGGAAAAGAGCGTCTAGAAGAAAAGAAGGTAGATCAATTAGCATCTAAAGAAGCGAAAAAAAGTAAATTAGAGGAACAAAACGCAAAACAATCAGAAGAAGACGCATCAAAAGAACAATTAAACAAAGAAGTTGAAAAACAAACATTAGCAGAGCAACAAAATCAAGTGAAAGAAACCTCAAAATTACCGGAAAAAGAAAAGCAGCTTAATGAAAATCAAGTGAAAAAACAAGAAGAACAAAAGAATACAAACATGGAAAAGCAGAAGGTGAATGAAGAGGGAACAACTAAAAACCAAACTGAACAAAATAATCAATGGCAGCCAGTTGGTACAGAACAAGGAACAAAACCTGCCATGCAATTTAAAGAGGGAACGACAGATTGGAATGAGATGAAAAAGGCAATTTCCTCCGCTGTTGATGTTCCTGAATCACAAATCATTTATGATTTTATCGGAAATAATGGAACGAATAAAGCATATGGTAATGTGCGAGATAAGCAAAGCAATAAAAAATATAAAGTATACATTGATTGGGTTGAAAATAAGGGATGGAAGCCCGTATCTGTACAGGCTATAAAATAGTTATACCGACAAATGATCTATCAAAATTCAGTATATAAGACAAAGACTCTCCGATTGGAGAGTCTTTTACATGAGTTCCTATTTTTAATATGTTTGCTATTTGTTGATATGGTTATCTTTTCGTTTATCGAATACAAACAGACTAAGTTCTTCAGCATCATTAGCTAACTGAATTAATTGTTCAAACTGTAATCCTATTTTCTTTAATAGCTTAGCTGAAGCGTGGTTCTCTTGAGTAGTAATCCCCACAATACGATTTAGCCCCAATTTATCTTTTCCATATGCCATCACCGCAGAAGCTGCTTCATAGGCATATCCTTTGGCCCAATACTTGGGAAGAAAGGCGAAGCCAATATCTACATCTTCCAGTGAATCTCTTTTTACTAGACCACAAATTCCAATTGGAACATGATCTTCCTTTCGTTCTACTAAAAAAAGACAGAAACCATATTGCTCATACATACGAACCGTTCCATTCAAAATATAAGCTTTTGCATCTTCTATCGTTCTCACACCGCGATCACCTATAAATTGTAACCAAGAAGGGTCATTCAAAAGCTCAAGGATAAATGATGCATCGTCGGTTGTTTGTAGGCGAAGGATAAGACGTTCTGTTTCAAGGATATTCAAAGAGAATACACCATCCTTTCAGTATTATATTCTATCTAGATATCATAATCGTATTGTAACTTAAAACTCAAGTATATTTCTTCGTGAGGTACACATTATATGTTAATCGTTATACAAACGCTTTTTCTGTACGCCACTTGTTACAGTAATAAGTAGAAGATATTATTTTTGAAAGAAATATATCAAATTAATCAAATAAGTTATAAAATCCCCACATTATTTGATTAGTAAATATTGAAATGGTGATACTAATAAACATTGAACACTTATGATAAGGAATGATACCATGATCTTTATTTACACTGATTTTGGCGGAACGCATACAACCTCACTTGCGGCAGCATATCATTTAAACAAATTACCAACCGATCGAAGACTGACCAAAGAAGAAATTTTAAATGTGGATTATTTCAATAAACTCAAAACTTCTGATATGGGAAAAATAATTTTTCATGGGCGAGACGAGAAAGGGAACCCAGTTTACACAATAGGGCACGGAACATCAAAGTTAGTTGTTCCAGCTATGAAGAATTTAGGAGAAATTCTTCAACATCAATATCAAAACAACGAAAAAATCATTTTTTCAAATACATCTCCAACAGTGCCACTTCCTATGACGTTTGGAGGCTTGTTTTCAAGAAGGTTCCATATTGATTTTATTGGTGTTCCATTACTTGTATGGGGAGCAAAGTTGTGTTGTGACAATATACAACGACTTGTAAGTTATACAAAAGAAGCTGGGAGAATGACAAATGATTCTGTCGTTATTTTAGAAAATGAAGTCTTTAAATGAAAAATGCAGGATATATTGCAATCCTGCATTTTTTCTATATTAATTCAACTTTTTTTCGAATAACAATCTTATCAATGTCCTCTTCTTCATCACCAATATATAAGCCACGTTCTTTTAAATATGTTTCAAAATATAAATCCGCTTCTGCACGTTCATCATAAGGTTTTATAGATAAAACAAAGCCTAATTTATTTTGTTCCTCTAAATGAGAAGTAGAGATATAAGCAGGGGTATTATGACGTAAAAATAGCTCCTTAACAGGAATAATCATATCCTTCATTAATTTTGATAGCATACTCATTTCAAAATCAAAGTTAAAGCGGTCAATGCTAGATAAATCAGCAAATACAACCCCAATAAAGCCTGTATTAAATACCTCTTGAAATTCAGCATCTTGAGAATCGTAAAAATTCTTTTCAATTAAGTAATTTTTAAAATAAGCAACACCATCAGCTTGTTCAAAAGGTTTTGTGGAGAGAACAAAACCGATTTTCTTTTGTTTATGTAAATACACACAAGATATATATGCAGAAATATTATGTTCTTTAAATAGAGAGCTTGTTGCTCCTGCAAGACCATCTAACACATGATGGACAATTTGAAGTTTCTTTCGGGCAAAGTAATAGGATTTTTTTTGTAGTTCCAATGTATCAATAAACACAGAACCGATAAAGCCTGTATTTGAGATAGTCGGTGTATGCTTTTTTCTTCCTCTGCGCTTGTTTTGAGCCATTGTAAAAATCATCCCTTCAAGTACGATTGAAATAAAAAAGAACATTTGTTCGCATATCTATATTTTACTATTTAATCACTACAAAGTAAAGGGATTTTTATCAAAAAACAATAAAAAAGACACCTTTTAAAAGGTGTCTTGAACGTAAGTGGGAAGAGGATTCAACCCATATTATTTGTAATTTATATTATGAAACAGAAACAAGTTCTTCTGCATCGTCTACATCTAAATGACAATCCATTGTACGTACATCTTGATCTTCATGACTTCCGAAATAAATAGTAATTTTCATATGTATCGCTCCTTTATTCTAGGAATACCTAAAATAATTACTAGTAATGTTACTGCCTATTATATACCACTTTTTTCATTTCGACAATCTTATCCAGTTTATATTTTCGTTTTGTAAATATTTAGAATTTTTGTTACGATACATATAATTAAACGTAAGGAGGAATTCGCATGTTAAAAAATTTAAAACGAATCTCAAATGAAGGAAGAGGAGTGAATAGCATTTAAGCTAACTTAGCACTCCTATTTCCGCAAAGAATATAAATATCGGAAAGTAGGAGAAAGTTTGAAAAAATATACGCTGGCAAATCATAATATTTCTATTTTATTTTGGGTTCATTTTTTTGGAACAATTAGTTTTTTACAAGCAGTTATGACGTTGTTTTATGTTGAAAGAGGACTCACTCCTTCCAATATTCTCATTGTATTAATGTGCTGGAGTGGAGCGGTTTTAATTGGAGAAGTACCGGCAGGCGTTTTTGCAGATCGCTTCGGCTTAAAACTCTCGTTTATAACAGGCGCTTGCATCAAAATTATAAGTATCTCTATTTTGTTCTTTGCTGATAATATATGGTTATTTTGTTTATATAGCTTGTTGAATGGTTTATCAGTCACTTTCTTCTCAGGTGCTGACGAAGCCTTAATATATGAATCGTTAAAAGAAACGAATGAACAACATCTTATGGATAAAGCGATGGGAAAAATTCAATCGGCTAGCTTTATTTCAATGATGATTGCTGTTATTTTTGGATCTTATTTTGCGAAAGATTTAAAGGAAGAGCAATTTCTTATTTTAATTACACTCGGGCTTTTTTTTCATTTCGTAGAATTATTTTTAATTTTATTTATAAAAAATCCAGCAGCGGGATTTGAATATATTGAGTCACCGTATTCACAAGTAGTCGAAGGAATACAAGTGATTCGAAAAGCACCTCAATTACTCATCATGTTCTTGAATATATCACTTGTATTTATTTCAGCGAGTGCGGTTTTTGATAACTACGATCAACTACTTTTGAAAAATGCAGGAGTTCCTGTATTTGCAATTGGTATATTATATGCAGTCGCTGCAATAGGCGGATATTTTGCATCCATTTCAATAGGATGGTTAACCAAAAAATTCTCTCGTATATTTTTATTAAATCTTTCAGGTGCATTAGCTGTCTGTGGATTACTATTAGCAGCGTGCTTTGGAAATACGTTATGGGTCGTTTTAGGAGCATTTATTATATTACGATTTGTAAGAGCAATAAGATACCCGATTTATTCACAACTGAGTAATGATATAATTCCATCACATGTACGTGCAACCACAATTTCATTGTTATCAGTGCTCGATTCAGTGCTGGATTTAATTATTTTTGGTACGCTATCTTTACTTGCTGTATATGGGTTACCTGTTATGTTTATTGGATGTGCTATCATTGCACTAATAGGTACTTGCTTACCGATTAAAGGTGTAAAGGAAGTACCTAAAAATATTGAATTGTAACTCATAGTAAATAGACCATGCTTTAGGATAGATTCAATCCTGAAAGCATGGTCTGTTTTTTATAAAAATATTGACTATGCAATTACCCGTTATACAGACTGCATAACTTTGTTACAAAACCTTAATAACAAATTTAAGCCTACTTAAATTTTAACGTGTAATATAGATAAATAGAGTAAAAGACTAGGAGTTAAAATATTACTATGAAAAAACCACTTATCACTACAATTATTTTCCTTTGGATAGGAATAAGCATCGTCATTCTACAGCAAACAAAAGAAAAGAATTACATAAAAGCTAAGAACCAATCAGATAATGTAATAACGATTGCTCATAGAGGGGCATCCGCATATGCTCCAGAACATACAATACCAGCTTACAAATTAGGTCAACAATTTAAAAGCGATTATATAGAAATAGATCTTCAAATGACAAAAGATGGGCACTTAATTGCCATGCATGATGATACATTAAATCGAACAACAAATGGATCAGGACTTGTTAAAGATCATACATTGGAAGAAATAAAAAGACTTGATGCTAGTAGTTTCTTTAACAAAAAACATCCCAATCTAGTAAAAGAAGAATTTCAGGATGTAAAAGTACCAACACTTGCAGAAATTATTGAAACGTTTGGACATGATGCTCGATATTATATCGAAACAAAATCACCAGAAGACTATCCTGGAATGGAAGAAAAACTATTAGAAATACTGAATCAATACAAATTAACTGATCCAAGTATTGTAAAGGAAAAAATAATCATCCAATCATTTAGTAAAGAAAGTTTAAAAAGAGTTCATAGTCTAAATTCAAGCATTCCTCTAGTGCAATTATTAACACATAAGGAAGCAACGAGATTAACTAATGAAGACTTTAAGGAGTACAAAACGTATTGTTTGGGCTTGGGCATGAATTATACATCTATGAATGCTACCTATGTTAAAAAAATACAAAAACACGGCTTAGAAATTCACCCATTTACAGTGGATAAAGAGGAAGATATGAAAAAATTGATTGAATGGGGTGTAAACGGCATGTTCACGAATTATCCGGATCGTTTGCAGCACATAAAAAGCTAAAATAAAACATCTTATATTATGATTTGGATGTTTTATTGATCAATATTCATTAGTAATAAAATAGATTAACTACGCTACTAAGACATATTATAATAAATAGTGGGCTAAAGCCTCTTATTCATCTCTTATAAGGAGAGTGTTTAGCATGATTATAAAGTTCAATCGTTTCCGTTAATTTCAGGTACATTTCTATTCGTTCATTTTTCTAAAGTGAATTTTGAGCTGTTTTGATGTACTTTTTTCCAAATAACCAAATTCGAATGAAATGAGGAATGAATTATGAAAGAAAAGATAAATAAAATTAATGGAATTGATATATGCACAGAGAGTTTTGGAGATCCTAATCATCCAGCTACTTTATTGATTATGGGAGCAATGTGTTCAATGGTTTACTGGGATGAAGAGTTTTGCCAAAGATTAGCGGATACAGGGCGATACGTTATTCGATACGATCATCGAGATGTTGGACGTTCCGTTGTCTACGAGCCAGAGAGTTCTCAGTATACTGTAGTAGACATGGCGGATGATGCTGTTGGAGTACTGGATACATACCATATTAATCAAGCGCATATTGTTGGAATGTCCTTGGGAGGTATGATTGCTCAAGTTATCGCAGTAAGACATCCTCAAAGAGTTCTAACAATGACTTTGATTGCATCAAGTATTTATGGGTCTGATGAAAATAATCGAAATTTACCTCCAATGGATGAAAAAATTCTTGCTAATCATGCGAATGGAAGTAAATTGGACTGGACAGATAACGAATCTGTAGTGAATTATTTGGTTAGAGGATCAGCATTACTCTGTGGACCAAAGCATAAATTTGATGAACAAAGAGTTACAAAGCAGGTAACAAAAGAAATAAAAAGAGCAAACAATCTACTCAGTATGTTTAATCATGCACTGCTTAAAGGTGATGATTACTATGAGGGGAAATTAAAAGAAATACATATACCTACTTTGGTTATTCACGGTACCGAAGACACGGCGCTTCCGTATGAACATGGCTTAGCTCTAGCTAATGAAATTCCTAATGCATCGTTACTACCACTAGAGGGAACGGGGCATGAAATTCACTTTGATGATTGGGGTAATATAATTAACGCTATTTCGAAACATACTTCAAGAGTGTAAGTGTAGGAAATTACACAGCTAAAATAGACGATTTAAGGATTTTTCTAATCCGTAGATCGTCTATTTTATTTTAATAATTAATTGACAATGATACAGAAATAGATTTAACATGACGAGTCTAAAGTAAAAAAGAACCCAGTAAAATCTGGATTCTTTTTCTTTCAACTAAAATGATTGCGTCATAATATAAATCATTGAATCTAATTATCGAAGCAGAATATTTACTGCATGATTAATGGTGCTTTTATTATTTTCCAAGAGAGATAGAACTTTTTACTTGTTTGTATGTTTTTTGTATTTTTTTACAACCATTATTGCAAGTGGGGTACCAATCAATGTAGGTAAAAACCAAAACGATAGTTTAGGAAGTAAATTTAATATTGGAATATAGCTCCCGATGTTCACTAAAAGGGCCGTTACAGCACCTATATATGAACCTAGCATACCTCTAATATGATGATGAATCCAATTTTTCCAACGTCTTTTTCTTGCAAGATAACCATAAATAGCAAATGAATAAGAAAAAAGTGCGACATAAAACAAATAAGCAATCTCATTCCAATGTAAAATAGATAATATAATTGCAGTGATGAAAACTACAACGTAAGATGCATGGTAAACTTCACCCCATTCTGTATGAGTTCCTTTTCTCTTTTTTGCAGACATTGCAACCGCCCCTGAAATTAAACATATGGTCCCAAATAGAATATGAATGATTAAAAGGATGTGAAAGATATCCAATAAACTTCCTCCTTTGCTACTTTAATATTTTTGGTTTGTTAACGAAGAGATGAAATACATCTTTGGTTCAATTTAATATATTGAAATAAAGGTGCTTCTAGAACATTCTCTATCTTTAATATTTTTCATCATATTTTATTAGCTAATTTAGAATATATATTGTAATTTTAAGTAACTACCTCATGTTTGAGGAGATATTACAGTTCTGAAAAAAAGAGAAAACAGAACCTGCTTTTGCAAAAGTTCTAGGTCTTATTAAGGAGGAACAGACTAATGGCTGAAAAAACAAGAGTAATAGAAATTATGCCTTATAATCCTGAATGGAAAATGGAATTTAAGAAAATCAAAATGATGATTGAAAGTTATATTGGAGATTTGACTTTAAGAATTGAACATGTAGGGAGCACTTCTATTGAAGGATTAGCAGCGAAACCGATTATTGATATTGATGTCATTATAGATAGTTACGATATTTTGCCTGATATTATAAAACGATTAGAAAAAGAAGGTTATCAATATCAAGGAGATCTAGGTGTTGAAGGTCGTGAAGCTTTTCAACGGAATAAAGAAGATCATTTTATGAAATACCATCTCTATGATTGTCCAAAGGACGGGAAAGGTTATTTAGAGCATATCGCTTTACGTGATTATTTATCGTCGAATAAAGCTGCACGTAAAGAATATGAGGAATTGAAATACAAACTAGCTGAAAATTATCGGAAAGATATTGATCGTTATTGTAAGGCGAAAACAGATTTTATAAAAGGAGTTTTGGAGAAAACTCTTTATAAAAACTAGAAAGGAATAAAAATACGAATTGCTACCTGTAATATTTAGAACAAGCAAATAGGCTATTTGTGGAGAGATAAATTAATGCAAATATTCTTGCCTTATAAGAAATTAGAACCATAATGAATGAATAAAAAAATATAAATCCCTATTGGTTGTGTTAACCATCAGTGGGGAACTAAACACCCCGCCAATAGGAGTTTCACTTTATTTCAATAAGAGGATTAATAAATTTATAAAAAAGCCTGTTTCTTAAAGGAACAGGCTTTTTTACTATGAGTTTATCAACTCTCGAACAATTTCGCTTAATTGATAGATTCCTTTTGTTAGATCTTCCACAGATGCATAGGCATACGAAAGTCGAATATGCTGATCAGACTCTTCTCCATAAATACGCCCTAGGTTAAGAAGTATCCCGCTAGATAACGCTTTTGAGTATAGTTTTTTCATTGGAATTTTCGGTTTTATTTTTAACCATATAAAAAAACCACCACTAGGAACATTCCATTCGGCAATATTTTTGCAATACATATCCAATGCTTGAATCATTAGGGTTCTTCGTATCTTTAGTTGCGCTCTCACAAATTCTACATGCTCTTGATACAAACCGCTAGAAAGCCACTTTTCAGCAACTCTTTGTGATAAAGAACTAGAACCATAGTCTGTTTGCATTTTTATATCCGATAATCGTTCAATTACAGGTTCAGGGCCGATAATCCATCCGATTCTTAAACCTGGACTTAGTGTCTTTGATAAACTACCGATATGTAATACATGTCCGTGTTTATCCATTGCCTTTAACGGGAGAGGAGGTGGCTCATCAATCCATAATTCACGGTAAATATCATCTTCAATAACAGGAAGTTGTTCTTTCTCACATACTTTTATAAGTTCTTTTCGCCGAGTTTTTGACATTAAAGTTCCTGTGGGATTATGAAAGCTAGGAATAGAATATAAAACAGTTTTTTCACCATTGTATTTATTCAGTCTAGATAACTCACTTGGTATAACCCCTTGGCAATCCAAGGATACTCCTGATAAATGCATTCCTGCTGATTGGAATACATGAAGCGAATAGAGATAAGATGGTTGTTCAAGTAGAACTGGAGATCCCTTATGTAGCAGACCAACAGCTATCAACTGTAATGCTTGTAAAGCTCCAGAGACGATTAATATGGAAGATGGTGAGACATGAATACCAAATGAACTTACATAATTACTGATGGCTTCACGTAAAGGAAGAAACCCCTTTGGTTCTTCATATCCGAAAGCAGTGAGGTTTTTACAAACTTCTTGCATGACTAATTGCATTGTTTCTAATGGGAAAATATTAGAAGCAAGTTCGCCTTTACTAAGGTGAATGAATTGTTTATTTGATTCTACTGTATTAATTTCTTGAACCATTTCTTTGCTCGGTTTATGCAAACCCGCTTTCACATACTCATTCCAATTAGGCGGTGGATCAGTAGCTAATAGGGTCCATGTATTATTGACCACAATTGTACCCATACCCATTTTCCCTTGGATTAAACCATCTGCAGTTAGCTCCTCTAATGCTGTAATAACCGTACTTCGATTTACATCAAATATCTGTGCCAATTTTCGTTGACTTGGGATTTTACTACCTATCGGCCATTCGCCATTTGTAATCTTTACTTTCATATACTCCATAATCTGTTGGTACTTAGGGGATTGTTTATTCGACTTTGGATTATATGTATTCATAAAAAGCCCCCTTTTTTCTACTAATGAACCGTAAAGTGGTTGGTTTTTTTATTAAAGAACTGGTTGAAGACATTTTATCAACGATTGAATATTATGAAAAGAAATAATTGGAAAAGGAAAAGTGGCTGGCTTTTTCTATATGAAAGGAAGAGATGGTATGAAATATAGTGAATGGAATTTCCGTGTTTTATTCTCACACTGTATTACGATTGTTCTTTGGGGTTCTGCATTTCCTGGAATTCGCGTTGGGCTTGAAGCATATACGCCGGAACATCTTACGTTATTACGTTTATTAATAGCCTCATTTGCTTTAGTTATTTTAGCGGTCATACGTAGAATGCGTCTACCAGAATTAAAAGACATACCGGTAATATTCATTCTAGGCGGTTTAGGTTTTACCGTTTATCACATCACCTTAAATTATGGAGAGAAAAGTGTGAGCGCAGGGCCTGCAAGTTTGATTGTATCAGTTACCCCTATCATAACTGCAGTACTTGCTCTTATATTTTTCCGTGAAAAATTTAAATTATGGGGATGGATAGGAGGAGCAGTTAGTTTTATAGGAGTAGCACTCATATCAATTAGTACTGGAGATGAACTCGGATTCAACACTGGCATACTACTTATACTTATTGCTGCAATTTCAGAAAGTTTATTCTTTGTTTTTCAAAAACCATTCCTCAAAAAATATGGAAGTTTACCGTTTACTGTATATACGATATGGGCAGGGACTGTATTAATGCTAATCTTTTTACCAGGGCTTGGCTCTGAAATAGTAAAAGCTCCTATAGAAGTTACTCTTAGCGCTGTGTATTTAGGTCTTTTTCCAACGGTACTTCCGTATATAGCTTTGGCTTATATAACTTCTCATGCTGGAGCCTCTGAAGCAACGAGCTCACTTTATTTAACACCAGCGTTTGCTTGCTTTATTAGTTGGATATGGTTAGGAGAGGTTCCTACTATGTTATCAATACTTGGTGGTGTCATAACAATATTTGGCGTTGTACTTGCACATATAAAAAACGAAAAAGATCACTACATACGAATTGAAAGAACAAACGATGTAAATAAATCACATTCGATGTTTTAAAATCTATATGAGAAAAAGGAGATTAATGGAATGAAACGAATATAAAAGAAGAATTAAAATTAAAGAAGTTTTTTTCTTACCAATTATTTGTGTTGTTTCAATTCATATAAGGATTTTTCAATAATTTCATAATCCATTATTCCAAAGGAGTTTGATATGGTAAACCTACAATTGAAAGTCGTGACAAGAGAAAATTGGGAAGACGCACTAAAATTACAAGTATCCAAGGAACAAAATCAATTTGTACCGTCTGTAGCTGTATCACTTGCAAAAGTATATATAAAACCAGATGGTGACAACGTAGAATATATACCATTTGCTATATACGATGATGATGTTATGGTTGGGTTTATTATGCATGCCTTCGATAGAAACACAGTGGACATGTATTGGATTAATGGGTTTTTGATTGATGGAAAATATCAAGGAAAGGGATACGGAAAATCTGCTTTTATAGAGATGATTAAATGGGTTACCAATCACTTCTCCCAGTGCAAGGAAATTCGTCTAACTGTTCACAAAGAGAACACTCGAGCAAAAAGGTTATATGAAAGCCTTGGTTTTGTAGACCTTGGTTATGTTTATGATGGAGAGCAAGTATATCGATTGCTTGTTTAACTTTAATTAAAAAAGGTGTGAAACAAAGAATGCAATTTAACGAAGTAAAAATCGAAATATTTATTCCAGAAGAATTTATTGAAGACTTACGAGATGCATTAAATAAAGTCCAGGCTTGTAAAGTGGGGAATTATGATAACTGCATGTCTTATAGCTCAGTTAAAGGGTACTGGAGACCGCTAACTAACTCAGAACCTTATAATGGAGAAATTGGTCAAATATGCGAAGGACAAGAATGTAAGGTGGAAATACGGTGCAAACGAGAAATAGTAAAAGATGCACTTGCGGTTATTCATCGCATTCATCCCTACGAAACACCTATGATTTATATTATTCCACTACTAAATGAGTATTTTGGATAAATGTAATATTCTTTATGAACATAAATACTATAAAGTAGTTACTGCATAAAGAGGGGGAAGCTAATTGAAAACAAAATTTCATTATATTGTAAGAGGAATCATTATAAAAGATAACAAACTTTTAATAGCAAACTACAAAGGGCATCACTCTTTTCTACCAGGTGGTCATGTTGAGTTAGGAGAATCTGCAGAATGCGCATTAATTCGCGAACTGAAAGAAGAAATAGGTATAGATTGTGAAATTAAGCGCTTTTTAGGAGTAATTGAAAACCAGTGGCAAGATAGTGAAATACTTCATTATGAAATTAATCATGTTTTCGAAGTTGATAGTAACGAATTACATAGTGATATAGCACCAATTTCTAAAGAGTCTCACCTGGATTTTAGTTGGATTATTCCTAATAATAAAAATCTAATTGCATATAAAATAATGCCCGACCCCTCTGTTCAAAGATTAATAGAAAAGGTGCAAAAAGAGGAATTATCAAGTTGTTGGCTTAGCAATTTATAAACTAACATGTAAGAGTACTACGTTGTAAAAAAAACATGATATAAGTACCCTTTCTCGAAAAACTAATATACTCTTAGTTCATCTTTTTAAAAATTTAATATCTGTGTTTTTTTATGACTAAAAGATATCACGCAAAAAACTACCACGCTTAAGC
>Ga0102589_1001869_pt1 | contig 26381 bp, 13 predicted proteins | sample AraplaMF_Col_mLB_FD_76858 | JGI IMG/M metagenome (GOLD analysis project Ga0102589, IMG submission 76858) | Arabidopsis root microbial communities from the University of North Carolina, USA - plate scrape MF_Col_mLB | ecosystem: Host-associated > Plants > Roots > Endosphere | place: USA... | reverse complement strand
CGGCGCTGGTGCTCAGCGAGGACAAACGTTTTTACGAGCACAGCGGTGTGGACTGGCGGGCAGTGTCGGCCGCGGCCTGGGGCAATTTGTGGAACACCAAAACACGCGGCGCCTCCACCATCAGCATGCAGCTGGCCGGGCTGCTGGACGAAGACTGGCGCGCCGGCGCGGGCGGGCGCAGCATCACACAAAAAGTCGGCCAGACTGTTTCGGCCCAGATGCTGGAAGCGCGCTGGCGCAAGGACCAGATTCTGGAAGCCTACCTCAACCTCGTGCCCTTTCGCGGCGAGATGGTGGGCATAGACGCGCTGAGCCGCACGCTGTTCGGCAAGGCCGCGCACGGGCTGGACGAGCGCGAGGCGGCCATCGCGGCTGCGCTGGTGCGCGCGCCCAATGCCAAGGCGGCGCAGGTTTCGCAGCGGGCTTGCGGCGTGCTCAAGGTCATGCAAGCACCCGCCAAGGTGGATTGCGAGGGGCTCGATCTGTTTGCCGCCGCCGCGCTGCAGCGCAAGGCTTTTGATGCGAGTGAGGGTGTGGCGCCGCATTTGGCACGCAGGCTGGTGGCTACCCCTACCGTTCGGGCTGAGCTTGTCGAAGCCCGGGCCGGCAAACAGGCAGGCACTTCGACAAGCTCAGTGCGAACGGTGGTGTCTACCCTGCGCGCGCCCCTGCAACGCTTCGCCGTCCAAACCCTCACCCAGCAGCTGCGCGAGCTGCGCGGCCGCCACGTGGAAGACGGCGCCATCGTGGTGCTGGACAACGCCACGGGCGAGGTGCTGGCCTGGGTCGGCTCTTCAGGCGAACTGAGCGACGCGGCCGAGGTCGACGGTGTGATGGCGCTGCGCCAGCCCGGCTCCACGCTCAAGCCGTTTTTGTATGCCGAGGCGATTGCCGAACGCCGCATCACGGCGGCCTCGCTGCTCGAAGACTCGTCCTCGCAGATACAGACCTCGGGCGGCCTCTACATCCCGCAAAACTACGACCGGCAGTTCAAGGGCCTGGTCTCGGCGCGCACCGCGCTGGGCGCTTCGCTCAATGTGCCGGCCGTGCGCACGCTGGTCATGGTGTCGCCCGATGCCTTCCACAAGCAGCTCAAGGCCGTGGGCCTGCCGCTCAAGGAATCGGGCGACTACTACGGCTACAGCCTGGCGCTGGGCAGCAGCGAGGTCTCGCTGCTGTCGCTCACCAATGCCTACCGCACGCTGGCCAATGGCGGGCGCTACAGTGCGCCCTCGCTCGCGAAAAACCCCAAGCCCGTCTTCAGGCCGGCGCTGGACGCGCGCGCCGCCTTTATCGCCACCGACATCATGGCCGACCCGCTGGCGCGCGCCCGCACCTTCGGCACCGACAGCATCCTCGCCACCCGCTTCTGGACGGCCGTCAAAACCGGCACCAGCAAGGACATGCGCGACAACTGGGCCATGGGCTTTTCGCAGCGCTACACCGTGGGCGTGTGGGTGGGCAACGCCAGCGGCGCGCCCATGTGGGACGTGAGCGGCACCAGCGGCGCTGCGCCCATCTGGGCGGCACTGATGAACTACCTGCACAAGACCGAACGCAGCCGCGCACCCGCGCCGCCCGCCGGCCTGGTGCAAAGCCGCACGCAGTTCGGCAATCAGGGCGGCACGCCGCTGGAGGCGGCACGCAACGAGTGGTTTATCCAGGGGACGGAGCAGGCAGTGTTTGCCGCGAATTCCGGCAACGGCGATTTCGGCCCGGCCAAGGCCTCCAGGTCCGGCAAAAAACCCGCAGCCGAAGCCGACGCCCCGCCCCGCATCACCGCCCCGGCCTCGGGCACCATCATCGCGCTCGACCCGGACATCCCACCCAAAAACCAGCGCATCAGCTTCAGCGCCGAAGGCCGCGGCACACGCTGGATCATGGACGGCAAGGAGTTCGCGCGCGGTCCGCAGGCCCAGTGGCTGCCTTGGCCGGGCCGGCATGTGGTGCAGCTGGTCGATGCCGGCGGCAAGGTCGCCGATGAAATTCGCTTCGAAGTGCGCGGCGCCGGTGTGCGCGAAGCCAGCGTGCGTGGCGCCGCGGCCGCCAAACGTTGACCCTCGCCCATCCGCATGCCCCAACGCCAAACCGCCCTGCCATCCCAGGCATCCCTGCCTCTGCCGGCAACACGGCGCCTCTTCCAAACCCTGCTTGTGCTCTGCGCGGCGCTGTGCATGCTGAGCGCCGGCGCCCGGCAAATGGCCGTGCCGACAGACACCGCACAAACAGCCGAAGCGGCCGACGCCGCGCAAATTGCAACCCCGACCGACACTGCGCAGATAGCCGTGCCGACCGACGCCATAAAGGTGCCCGTGCCGCGCTACAGCGCGCGCGTGGTCGACACCACCGGCACGCTGAACAGCACGCAGATCGCGAGCTTGAACGAACAGATCCTGGCGCTCGAGGCCGACACGCGCGCGGCGGTGGTCGTGTTCATGTTGCCGACCACGGGGGAAGATGCCATTGAGGAATACGCCATGCGCGTGTTCGAGGCCTGGAAATTGGGTGACACGAAGCGCGACGACGGCATCCTGATCCTGGTGGCAAAAGACGACAGGCGCATGCGCATCGAGGTCGGCCAGGGCCTGGAAGGCAGCGTGCCCGACGTGCTGGCGGGCCGCATCATCGACGAGCAGATGAAGCCGCGCTTTCGCCGCAACGACTACGCGGGCGGGCTGGAAGCGGCCCTCAACCACGTGGGCGAAGCGGTGCGCGGCAATGCCCCGCCCGTGGACGCAGAGGAACACGGCGTCACGCCTTTTGGTTGGGCGTTTTTGGCCTCCTTGCTATGGGGTTTCGCCGTAGGTGCGGCTCGCGCGCACCGCAAGTGGAAATGGAAGTGGCCGGTGACGATGGGCGTGGCCGCCGCCCTGCCGCTGGCGGCGGCCGCCGCCCTGAAGGCGCCCGGCCTGGCGATTGTCCTGCTCACCTTCCCGGTGCCGCTGGCGTTCGCGCTGGGTTTTGGCTGCGGCCGCTCGCGCACCCTGCGCAAGGTGGTCGGCGGTATCGCATTGCTGATCTGCCTGATGGTCGGCATAGCCTATGCGGTGGGCACCAACAGCTTCGGCATGGGCTTGCTCTACGCCGCAGGGGGCGCTGTTGCTTGCCTGCTGCTGGGCCTCATCGGTGCGGGTGCTTACATGGCCTTCAAACGCAGCCTGCTGGAGTTCGGCGTGCGCTGCGCCGTGGTGGCCGGCATCGTGGGCTACGTGGCCTTCCAGAATCCGCCCGACCTGCTTTTTATTGACTGGGAATCCTGGTTGCCCACAGGGATCGCGGCCGGCCTGGCGATGCTGTTTGGCTTTTTCCCGGGCAGCGTCAGCACCAGCAGCGGGGGCAGCGGCCGCGACTCATCGGGCGGCAGTTCGAGCTCCAGCTCAAGTTCGAGCAGCCGGAGCTCGTCGGGCGGCTCCAGCAGCGGCGGCGGGGCCTCCGGTAGTTGGTAGAAGCGCGGCCCTGGCGGGGGCCGCTGCCTCGTATTGAAATAATTTTCGGCCCGCCGAAATTTATTCAATCAGCGACCGGCGCCAGGCTTTAGCATTGGCCGACTGAGGAGACATTCACCGTGCCCGTGATCACCAACATTGAAGACCTGCGCGTCCTGGCCAAAAAACGCGTGCCCCGCATGTTCTACGACTATGCCGATTCCGGCTCGTGGACCGAAAGCACCTACCGCGCCAATGAAAGCGACTTCCAGAAGATCAAGCTGCGCCAGCGCGTCGCCGTCAACATGGAGAACCGCAGCACGGCCACCACCATGATCGGCCAGCCGGTCGCCATGCCGGTCGCCATCGCGCCCACGGGCCTCACGGGCATGCAGCACGCCGACGGTGAAATCCTGGGCGCACGCGCCGCCAAAAAATTCGGCATCCCCTTCACGCTCTCGACCATGAGCATCTGCTCCATCGAAGACGTGGCCGCCGGCACGGATCGCCACCCCTTCTGGTTCCAGCTCTATGTGATGAAGGACCGCGCCTTTATCGAAAGCCTGATAGACCGCGCCAAGGCGGCCAACTGCTCGGCGCTGGTGCTCACACTGGACCTGCAAATCCTTGGCCAGCGCCACAAAGACCTGAAAAACGGCCTGAGCGCACCGCCCAAGCCCACACTCTCCACCATCCTCAACCTCATGACCAAGCCGCGCTGGGGCCTGGGCATGCTGGGCACCAAACGCCACGGCTTCGGCAACATCGTCGGCCACGTCAAGGGTGTGGAGAACATGGGCTCACTCTCGGAATGGACCGCCAAGCAGTTTGACCCGGCCCTCAACTGGGGCGACGTCGAATGGATCAAAAAACGCTGGGGCGGCAAGCTCATCCTCAAAGGCATACAGGATGTTGAGGACGCAAAACTGGCCGTCAACTCAGGCGCCGATGCACTCATCGTCTCCAACCACGGCGGCCGCCAGTTGGACGGCGCGATGTCCTCCATTTCCTGCCTGCCCGAAATCATCGCCACCGTCGGCAACCAGATCGAAGTGCATATGGACGGCGGCATACGCTCCGGCCAGGACGTGCTTAAGGCCATAGCGCTGGGTGCCAAAGGCACCTACATAGGCCGCGCCTTCCTCTACGGCCTGGGCGCCATGGGCGAGCCAGGCGTGACCAAGGCGCTGGAGATCATCCACAAGGAGCTGGACCTGACCATGGCGTTTTGCGGGCGGACGGATATCAAGGTGGTGGATACGGGGATTTTTGTGCCTGGGACGTATTGAGGGTTAGGCGCGGGGACTCAAAATCCCCTGCTTAAAGGCGTGCTGGTTCGATTCCGGCTCCCTGCCCCCAGCATCTTGCAATCAAGACACCTGCCACTTCGCTTGCCCAACAAAAAAGCCACCCCGCTCCCGCTCGGTGGCTTTGTCTTTTCATTCTGAACTCAGCTTCCACGCAATCTCATCGCGTCTAAAAGCAAATATTTTCGATATCGCTTCTTGTGCATCTGTAGGGCTTTGCCTAACGTCTACGTAAAAGGCCGTTAGCCCTTTTGGGTTGCCATCGTGCCTCATCATGAGTAACGGCTGTAGCAAAGCGTTTTCGACCACTGCTCCAGTAAACCAATCAAGATCGTCTTGAGCCCTGAACAGTTTAAAGGACGCCTTCTTTCCAACCCCTCGATTGGCAAATCTGTTGCCAGGACCGCTCGGCAATCTCCGCCAGGTCAATGAATTTCATTCATTGTTGAGTTCCACGTCGCTCTGATCCACTTTTTCCACAGCAGCTTGACCCTATTCCAATCCTGAAATTTGGATACCCAACCTTGTACAAAGAGGCGTCATCAATGGCTCAGCGCTCGATGGAAAGATGGATCACATAAGCACGAAAGTCCACAGCCCCGCCGGTTTGGAAGCACGAAATTCACTCGGTGTTGGCATAGCCGGTGGCATCGATTGCGTCGATTGTGCGATTGCGAACTCCAGCTCTTGGCGGCTAAAGGGCTTCGGGTGGCTCTTTTACTTGAGAGTAACCTGAGAGAGCATCGTTTCCTTTTTTTATAAGCTGCTGGTGAAAGGCACTACCAATCTCCGCTTCGGCGATCAATGCATTTACCGCCTCATTAAGAGCGAGCTCTAGTTGTTCCTCGGTCTCGGCAGAACAGTCCAACAACTCTAGATATATATCACTATGGGCAAGACAAACGCTAGCATTGATTGACCAAAGCTCTGGTTTTCTAAGTTCCAGACACCAGGAAGCTGTAGCTTCTGGGCTCCCTTGGACTACGGCTTCAACGTATTTTTGCAAGCTCCATCCACCATCCAAATAACTTCGAATGTTAGAGGAAGGTAACGCATTGGCATACAAAGTAGAGCTTCGCAAGTTTCGAGCAAACTCGTTTAGTCTTTCGCATGCTTTTGCAAATAGCTCAATGGGCTTGTCACCGGATTCATTTGGGCCTTTCTGGTTCATCGTGTTTGGCTTCCATGTTGAGTTCCACGGCGATGTGACCCACTTTTCCACAGCAGCTTGACCCTATCTCAACCCTAAGATACGGATATCCAGCCTTGTGCAAAGGGGCCTCACCAATGGCTCAGCGCTCGATGAAAAAACGGATTAAACAAGCGCGAAAATCCACAACCTGTAGTCACCTCAGAGCTATTCAGCTCGTACGCGTACTCAGTCAAGCTTCGACTTGCAATTCCCGCATTCGGTGGCACAAAAGCTTCTGAAAATATCGACCACAGAACTCCCTATAGGAGGCGCCAATGGACTCTCGCATTGAGCACACCTGACGGTCTTGAGGCGCCAACTCCAAAACAGAACATTGACGAAGAAGGCGAGAACAAAGGCTGCGTTGATCCATAAGGACAGATAAATCAGCAGGAAGCTGGAGAGCAGGAAGCCAACCAGGCTCAATCGGTATTTGAGGAAAGAGGACATGGTTTCTTCACTTTCTGTGGCTTACGAGGCGGTCAATCATTCTGTCAATGGCCTCCTGCATGCTCCAGGCGGCAGTGTCGGAATAAGTCATCGATCCCCCGAGTTTAGAACCCAACCCTACCGTCGCCCCAACCAGTTTAGTCTTACCCTGGGCATCTGTAGTCGTCATCGCCGTCCCGCAGGCCAATGGCGCAGAAACATTGATGTTCTTGGTAATCCCTCGTATTGTGTTTACGTCCCCGTTAACGGCTCCAACCTGCCCAGACACACCCGGCGATTGCACACCCACTGATATGCCGCCTTGCATGTAGAACCCAAAATCCAATCGGCCGTTGTACGTTCCCACGAACACACCGACATTTCCTTCACCGCCGATACCGGGTACATAGGACCCACCAACTTGCCCCACGAAGCTGCCAGCCAATCCTGATGGGTCAACCATGACGACAGGATTCCCATCAACATAAGCATACGTGTTGATGCCCCCGCGCAGGCCAACAGGATCAGACTGCATATACCTTCCGCAGCGTGGGCAGTATTCCCGATTCCAGTTCTGGAACAAGCCACTCTCGGCATCAAACACCTGACCAGGCAAACGCTGGTTAAAACTGAAAATTCCAAGGCCACCAGGATTCTGATCCGGTGCCGTAGCCCCAAACGCCTCAGTTGAATCCCAACGCCAAGCAACGGCTTCATCGCTTTGACGCGTGATGACGCGCGGTGCACCAAGTTGATCTGTGGAAACGTTGTACAGACTGATTGCGATGTTGCCCGCACCCGCCGTGCCCATCTGCTTGACCACGCAAACCGGCTCACCCATGTAAATAGTTTCGTAGATCGGGCTACCGTTCGCATCGTATTCACCAAGCAGCTTGCCCGACTCGTCATAGACGTAGTAAGTCGCGCCAGTTGGCACCAGCGCCGTAGGCCCAGTCTTGCCAACCCGCAGCTCCAAGGCGTTGTAGCTGTAGCTCACCGTACCGCCAGCATTCGTCATGGTCGCTAGGCGTCCTCGATCACTGTAGGTATAGGTATTGGTACCGTCACTCGTGATATTGCCCGCCGCGTCATGCACCACGGTGGCCGTACCCCCCACGTCCTGGGTCTGGGTCAGCTTATTGCTGGTGGCTGAGATGGTGTTGGGATAGCTGGTACCGCTTACGACTTTCGTCGTGCGGTTGCCGGTGGCGTCGTAGCTGTACTGAATCGCCGTGGCGCCCAGCGTGGCGCTGATCAGGCGGTTCAGATTGTCATAACCAAAGCTTTGGTCCAGAGCCGGAACCGGGCTTCCATTGCTGACATGCGTATAACCCGTGATGCGCCCCGCAGTGTCGCGAACAATGGTGCGACGAATCCCGGTTGTTGTCGGGTCACCCAGGTTGTAAGCACTGATCTGGCCGTTGCTGTCATAAGCAATCGCTTGCGTCTTGGTGCTGGCCCAGGTCCAGCCGGTCATCTTGCCTTCTGCGTTGGTGGTGATCGCATTCAGTAGCGGAAGAGTGGAGCCGGTGTTGGTGCCCACACCGTTGCTGTTTGGTGGGTTGACCGTGATGCCGGAGACCATGCCGTAGGCGTCATAGCTGTAGTTGACCCGTGTACCGCTGGGGTAAGTGATCCCGGTCAGCTTGTCCAGCGCACTGCCGCTATCGCCCCAGGTATAGCCCACTGTGAAAGTCCTGGCCCCCGTAACCTGCGTCTTGCCGGTCTTGCGGCCCATGCTGTCGTAGCTGTAAGTCACCTGGCCGCTGGCGTCGATGATCTTGGTCAGCTCGCCGATGACCGCGGGTGTGGGAGTCGCGCCGCCGTCGTATTCAAACGTGGTGCCAGTTCCAGTGGCATAGCTGATGGTCTTGAGCCGGTCCAGGCTGTCATAGGTGTACTGGGTCAGCTTGCCTCTGGCGTCTGTCTTCGTGAGCATCTTGCCCAGCGCGTCATAGGTGTACTGGCTGGCTCCCGTGTCAGGACTGGTTTGCGCGGTGACGTCACCCAGGCCGTTGGGGCTGTAGGTGGTGGCCAGGTTGCGCGGGTCGGTGACCTGGGTCAGGCTATCGTTGGCGTTGTAGGCAAAGCCGGTGGTCGTTGGGGTGGCGGATCCAATATTGGCAGGCTGCTGGGTCTGGATGGGGCGGCCCAGGCTGTCGTAGTAGGTGTAGGTCGCCAGGCCGTTGGGGTCCAGCACCGTGGTGGGCCGGCCCATGGCGTCGTAGCCGAACTGCCAGGTCAGGGTGCCGGTGTTGATGGCGACCACAACCGCAACAGAAGTTGAGGGGCTGTTGTTGGTATCGCCGGCGTATTCAGCGCTCAGGGTGTGACTCCCGAGAGCGAGCGAATTGGTGGCAAAAGTTGCCACGCCGCCACTCAAGGCGCTGCTGCCCACGGTGGTGCCGCCGTCCTTGAAGGTGACAGTGCCTGTGGGGCTGGTACCCGTGACGGTCGCAGTCAGCGTGACGTTTTGCCCGACCGGAGCGGTGCCGGCGCTGCTTGAAAGCGCCGTGGTCGTCGGGCCGGCAAAGGCCATGGCCGGGGCCATGAGGATGAGCAGCACCAGGCGGCTTAGCCACGCGGTGAAAGCTCGGCTGGGACTAAGGCTGCTCATGCTGATTCCTCCTGCTTGAGTAATGGTTGTGGTGTTGAGGTTCAATTGCTCGCTCCCGTGACTTGTTGCACCCGGTTCAGCGCGTCGTAGACGCGCGTGATGTTTCTTTGCAGGTTGCCCGAGTGGTCCTTGACCTGCTCGCCGACCTTGTTGCCCATGCCGTCCAGGGTGTAGCTGACGGTGTTGCCTTTGGCGTCGGTGACCCCCGTCAATCTATGCGCGGCGTCGTAGCTGTAGCTCATCGTGGTGCCATCAGCCAGCGTCACGCCTGTCATCTGGCCTGCGTTGTCATAGCTGTAGGTTGTGGTTCGGGCAGTGCCGCTTGGTGGGGTGACGGTAATGCTCGCCACCCAGCCCCGAGGGGTGTAGGCGATGTCCGTGACGATGCCTTTCGGATCGATCATTTGGCGCACTCGCCCCGCCCTGTCGTATAGGGTGAACTGGGTCACGTGGCCTGCTGCGTTGGTGATCGACTGCAGATCACCGGCTGTGTGGCCCACTGCATTGGGATCAATGACTGGCGGTGTATTTGGAAAGGCCTGCGTGGGTGGAACGAAATTGGCCGTGTAGCGCGCCACGCCTTTGGTGATGCGTACGTCATCGATATAGCCATTAAATGCGCGATCAACGCCTGTGCTTTGCCCACCAATGATGTGGGTGCCACCCCCGTCATACAGGACTGTTGCACCCAAGGCCGTTGTGAGGACGGTGCCCACACCATCCACATACAAAGTCACCGTACCACCGGACCTCACCAGCGCCACATGCTTCCAGACGCCGTTGGGAATGGCAATACCCGTCGCAAATGCCCAGGCGTTCCAGCTGGTGCCAGTCGACGAGCCGTAACTCCATAAATTTCCGTTTCCGTCAAATCCGAGATGAACATCCGCATAAAGGTCACCATCGGGATTCCACAAGCGTGAAGTGTTGGGGTTGTCCGCCAGCTTGTGAATCCACATCTCAATCGTGAAATCAGACGACTTCATGGCCAGAGACGGGTCGGCAGGCAGCGAAATGTAATCGCGCACGCCATCAAAGTACAGGGACGACCCGCCAAACCTGCTTTGCGCCGTGCTGATCTTGGCATCTCCTCCTGTCGTGACAGGTTTGGAGGCTGAACTGCTGTCGACGAAGGATGTCAACCCATCGGGGCCATCGCCGCGCAGCAGCAAAGACACTGAATCAAAACTCGGATCAGCGCTGATCGAAGGATCAATAAAGTCCGTGGAGTTGTTGTAATAAGCATAAGTTCGGCCCACGGCTCCATTGGCAGTTGTTTCAGTCGCGAGCAGGCCTTGCGTGTTGTAAGTCCAGGTGGTGGTGCGGGCCACGCCGCTCGCTGTATCGGTCACAGTGCTGGTCAAGGGATTGCCTGCCGTGTCGTAGGTATAGGCTGTGCTTCGCCCCGCCTCCGTCACGAGGGTGGGCAGTTTGAAGGTGGGGTGCCACTGCGTGGTGGTGGTCTGCGCTTCCGGCAGGCCGGCGGCTTTGGTGGCGCTCAAGGGCAAGCGCCTGTTGATGTCCCAGGTGTACATGGTGTTCACGCCCAGGAAGTCGGTTTCCTGGGTGACGAAGCCGTTAGCGTCCTGCACGCGGCTGGCGGCCGAACTGGCGCCTGTGCCGCTGGGCTTGTCGGCGCCGGTCACGGCGAGCTTGCCCTGGGCCGTGCCGTAGTTGTAGGTCCGCTGTGTGCCCAGCGGATCGGTCACGACGGCAGTTCCGGCCGTGCTGTAGTCAATGCTGTACAGGTCTGCCCCGCCAGCAAGCTGTGTGCTGGTGCCTCTTCCCTGGCTGTCGTAACTCAGGGTCTCATAACGGTTGCCGTTTTCATCAAGGATGCCGGTCACGAGCTGCGGGAAGCTGGGGTTCTCGTACAGATAGGTTTTGCTGACTGTGCCGGCGCCGGCGGCTGTGGGGTAGCTCACCGTCGTCAGGCGCGCTGTGGCCGCTGTGCCGTCGTAGGCGTAGCTGACGATCCGGCCATCCGCAAGTGTCACGCTGACGAGCTGGCCGGCTGCGTTGTACCCAAAGCGCAGGTTGCGGCCGAACTGGCTGGTCACGCTGACCAGCCGGCCGGCAACGGGAGTCACGCCGGCGGGAGTAGAGCCGGTGCTATAGGCGTAGGTGGTGGCCCACCCGTTTCTCTGCGTCACAGTAAGCAGCTGACCTGCGCCATTGAACTGCCAGACAGAGTCATCACTTTTGCGGGTGTAGGTGAGGGCTGCCGGATCAAGGGTGTCGGTACCACCCACGGCCTTCCAGCTGTTGGCGCCCGTATCCCAGGCGAAGATGTTGGCGTTTCCATCGCCTTCGATGATCTTGGCGACGCTGCCGGCGGTGGCCAGCGGCCCTTCGAGCACCAACCTGACGGAATGGTTGTGCGACCAGGTCTGTCCGAGGCCCGCTGCTGTCGCCTCTCTCAAGGCCCCGACTACCCGGCCGCTTCTGAAGTTGCGGCTCAGGCGCAGCCCATCTGGCCCCCCTTGCGCAAAATCATTCTCATCCAGAATCTTCTCGCCTGTGGCGGGAATGATGGGATGGCCAAAGATCTTTCCGTCTTGCGGTGGTTTGGGGCATGACTGCCCGGTCAGCGCGTCCTCTTCTGGTTTGAATTGGGGTCTGATGCAATAGTATCCAACCTGCTCGGCGCCTTCCTGTACATAGCCGGCGTTACAGGTACACGAACCGCCGGACGGCGTCGCTGTTGATGGGCAAATCGGTGTAGCAGGGGCGACCTCAACCTTGACATAAGACGTAACGTTAAAGAAGCCAGTCGGCGGAACGCTCATAGTGCAATTCCCATTGCCATGGTCCGTGATGAACGTCCAGCCGAAGCGACCACCGAAGCGGGTGCACGCAGCAGCTGCAGAGGTATCCCAGATGCCATCCCACGATTCGGCCACGTGGTACACATAACAAGGCGACACGGCACAAGACCCGGGCGGTATAGATGGCGGAAAGGACGCATACGAAGGCGTCGAAATCATCGCAAGCATAAGCGCCAGCAGAAAGGCAGCGCCTAGGCGATAAAGATGAGCCATGCCGCCCCTAAGCTGCAGAGTCCGGCATAAAAGAGCTGCCCTCGCCATAAAATCCCGCGCCAAGTCGAAAGCGCGAGCGATACCACTCACCTGCGCCATGACGAGTACTAGCACGAACAACCGTGCGTCGAATAGGCGGCGAAGATAAGCCGCGCCTTTCCCGGTAGGAAAGGTCAGGACTCTGTTATGGCGAATCCAAGGTTCGCCAAATATTTCTCTCACTTCGCTCATCTTCGGCTCCAGCGGCTTCCAGTTGTTTCCACTACAGGCACGGGCAAGTCCCTTGTTACAGCACCGCTCCTGCTCCAGGCTTGGCGCCGTTCCGTGAATGCTCTTTCAGAGAATGTGCTGTTTCCATTCCATGCGATCAATTGCTCGCTCCCGTGACTTGTTCCACGCGGTTCAGGGCGTCATAGACGCGCGTGATATTTCTTTGCAGGTTGCCCGAGGGATCCTTGACCTGTTCGCCGGTCTTGTTGCCCATGGCGTCCAGGGTGTAAGTGACGGTGTTGCCTTTGGCATCTGTTACCCCCGTCAATCTATGCGCGGCGTCGTAGCTGTAGCTCATCGTGGTGCCATCAGCCAGCGTCACGCCTGTCATCTGGCCTGCGTTGTCATAGGTGTAGGTTGTGATTCGGGCGACTCCGCCTGGGGGCGTTACCGCCACGCTGCTGGTCCAGCCCCGAGGGGTGTAGGCGATGTCGGTGACCACGCCTTTGGGGTCCACCATCTGCTTGACGCGCCCTGCCCTGTCGTACAAGGTGAACTGCGTGACATGCCCCACCGCGTTGGTGATGCTCTGCAGGTCTCCGGCCGTGTGCCCCATCTCATTGGGTGCTGTGCCGCTGAAGCTGGTGGCGCCGTAATAGGCATAGGTCTGTGAGATGACGCCATTGGTAGTCTGCGTGGCTACCTGGCCTTGCGGGTTGTAGGTCCAGCTGGTAGTGCGGGCCACGTTGTTGGCTGTGTCGGTCTCGATCTGGCTGAGCTTGTTGCCTTGTGTGTCGTAGGTATAGGCGGTGCTTCTTCCAGCCTCCGTCACAAGAACGGGCAGCCTGAAGCTGGCATGCCATTGGGTGCTTGTGGTCCGCGCTTCGGGCAGGGTGGCGGCCTGGGTTGTCGTCAAAGGCAGGCGCCGGTTGACGTCCCAGGTGTGTATCGTGGTCACGCCCAGGAAGTCGGTCTCCTGTGTCACAAAGCCATTGGCGTCCTGCACCCGGCTGGAGGCCGAATTTGCGCCTGTGCCGCTGGGTTTGTCGGCGCCGGTAACAGCGAGCCGGCCGGCATTGGTACCGTAGTGGTAAGTGCGTGCCGTGCCCTGCGGGTCGGTTACCACCGCATCGCCTGCACTGGCGTAGCTCACGCTGTACAGGTCCGCGCCGAGCGCATAGCCGCTGCTGGTGGCCCGGCCCTGGCTGTCGTAGGCGATGGTGGCCAGGCGGCTGCCGGTTTCGTCGATGATGCCGGTGACCAGCTGCGGGAAAGCCGTGTTTTCGTACAGGTAAGTCTTGCTGACGGTGCCGCCGGCATTGCCGGGGTAGCTCACGGCGGTCAGGCGTGAAGCTTCCGCCGTACCGTCGTAGGTGTAGCTGGCGACTTGATCGCCATTGGTTGTGACGCCCACCAGCTGGCTGGCGGCGTTGTAGGCAAAATCAAGGCTTCGGCCGAACTGGTTGGTGACCGCGATCAGTAGGCCGGGCACCGGGGCGATGGCGCTGGAGGTGGTGCCGGTGCTGTAGGCATAGGTGGTAACCCAGCCGTTGCGCCGGGTCATCGTGAGCAGCTTGCCTGCGGCGTCGAATTGCCACAGGCTGTCATCTTCCAGCCGCTTGTACAGAAGACCCGCGCTGTTGGCCGTCAGGCTGTCCACGCTGTTGGCCGGGATCCATGCGCCGCTGCTTGTGTCCCAGCCGAAGATGCGCACGGTATCGTCGCCGAAATAAAGATTGGCGGTGTGGCCGGACGTTCCAGCTTGACCTTCCAGCCTGAGGTAGACGCGATGGTTGTGGGACCAGGCCTGCCCCAGGCCCGCACCGGCCGCCCCCGTGAGAGCACCCACCACGCGGCCGCTTCGATAGCTGAGCTGCAGGCTTAAGGCGTGCGGCCCGCTGCCAGCGTAGCCTTGATCGTCGAGCGCCTTCTCCCCGGTTGCCGGATTGATGGGCCTGGCGGTTTCCATTCCATCTTTCCCGCAATTGCAGGAATCCGCTTCGGGGCGGGGCAACTCCTCTAAAACCGTGAAGGAGAAGCTGTCATCGAAGTTGCTGTTGTTCGAAACCTGCACACCGTGGTAAGTCGCGTTGCAAGTCATCCCCGTCAGGGTCGCGCTCGTCAAGTTGCGCACGGCCGCCGGCACCAACTTGTTCCCGCAAGCGACGATGGCGTTCGCCCCGGCAGTGCAAGCACCCGCCGCCGCCGGGTAATAGCCTGAAGGCGCTGAAGCCCCGCAGGCATTGGGGGGGAACCTGTAGGTTTGGGTGGCCTGCGCCGGAGCTAACAGCACCCATGCCGACAAAACGGCAAACCCGAGATTTCTGCAGTGTGTGCGAATGACTGTTTTCAATTGCTCGCTCCTGTGACTTGCTGGACCCGGTTCAGGGCGTCGTAAACGCGCGTGATGTTTCTTTGCAGGGTTCCCGATGGGTCCTTGACCTGCTCGCCGGTTTTGTTGCCGGCGTTGTCGAGGGTGTAGGTGACGGTGTTGCCTTTGGCGTCGGTCACGCCGGTCAGGCGGTGGGCGGCGTCGTAGCTGTAGCCCAGGGTAGTGCCGTCGGGCAGCGTTGCGCCCGTCAGCTGGCCTGCGTTGTCATAGGTGTAAGTGGTGACGCGAGCTGTGCCGCCGGGAGGCGTGACCGTCACGCTGCTGGTCCATCCGCGCGGGGTGTAAACCATGTCGGTAACCACGCCTTTGGGGTCCACCATCTGGCGCACGCGACCTGCCCTGTCGTACAGCGTGAACTGCGTGACATGGCCAGCGGCGTTGGTGATGCTTTGCAGGTCGCCGGCTGTGTGGCCTGTGGCGTTCGGGTCATTGAACGGACCGGTACCAGGAAATGCCTGCGCCGGCGGTGTGAAGTTGGCTGTATAGCGGGCAACACCCTTGGTGATACGCACTTCATCGATATAGCCATTGAATCCCCTATCAGGTTCCGGGCCCTGGCCGCCAATCACATGTGTGTACCCACCGTCATAAAGGGCCGTGGCGCCCAAGGAGTTTGTCATCACGGTGCCCACGCCATCGACATACAGGGTCACCGTTCCTCCCGCCCTTACAAGCGCCACATGTTTCCACGCGCCAATCGGAATCGGTATGCCTGTGGAAAATGCCCAGGCATCCCAACTCGTGCCCGTGGATGACCCGTAGCTCCACAGATTCCCGCTGGAATCAAGCCCGAGGTGCACATCCGAGTACAGGTTGCCATCGGGGTTCCAGAAACGTACGGTATTGGGATTGTTTGCAAGTTTGTAAATCCACATTTCAATGGTGAAGTCCGCCGCATTCATGGAAAGCGAGGGAGTAGAAGGCAGGTAGACGTAATCCTTCGCACCATCAAAATACAACGAGGAACCCCCAAACCTGCTTTGCGCGGTGGAAATTTTGGTATCACCTACGACAGTCACGGGTTTTGAAACAGGGCTGCTGTCTGCCACGGCAGTCGATCCATTCGCACCATCGCCACGCAGCAACAGGCTGACCTTGTCAAAGTCAGGATCTGAATCGATCAACGAATCCGTTGAATTGTTGTAATACGCATAGGTGGTCACACGGTTCATCGGATCGGTGCTGGTAAGCACACGGCTGAAACCGTCATAGGTGTATGTCGACACACGCGGCGCCACACCGGTATTGAGCGTGGCAGCCAGACCCTGGCTGCCATCGGCATCCGTCGTGGCTTGCTCGATTTGCTTGCACAGCACGGCTATGGGTTTGCCGTCCGGCATTGTGGCGGTGACGGGTGCGCAGCTGGCCAAGGCGTTGCTGTTAAACGGATCGGGCTGGCCGTTGTAGACGCTGGTGGTGATCTTCAAGGGCTGCGCAATTTTGGCGGCCAGACTCCAGTCGGGGTGCCACTGCCGGCTTACCTTGCGGCTGCCTGCCGGCAAACTGGCATTGCCTGCAAGCATGGTCGCGCAGTCGGCCGTGTTGGGCAGGCCCTCGACTGCCACCGTGGGCAGGTTACGGCTCAGGTCGTAATCAAAACAACTGCGCTGGCCGTTAAAGTCGTCTTCGCTGGCAATATTGCCGTTGCTGTCGTAGCTCAGTGCGCTGGCCGCGGCAGCGTGGCCCGAGCCCGCCGGTTGGCTTTGCGAAGTAACCGACGGCGAGCCCATGACGTTGGCGGCAGCCACGCTAGAGCTCTGGCCATTCGGCAGCTCCAGCGTCGTGCCGCTGGGCATTTGCCAGCTGTGCTGGCGGGACAGAACACCGGTGGATGTATTAAAGGCGTCTGTCACGACCAGCGTGGGTGCCTCGGTGTAGCTGACGCTGTAGCGCTCCACCCCACCCGCGTGTTCACTGGTGATGGCGCGGCCTTGTGCGTCGTAAGTGAAGGTCGCATAGCGGGAGTTGTTCTCGTCGATCTTGCCCGTCAAAGCCCAGGGGAAAGCCGTGTTCTCGTAGAGGAACTGGCTCACCTTGCCGTCCTGCCACGTCAGTGAGATGAGGTTACGGTTGGCGTCATATGCAGGAATGATGGTCCGCCCGCTGGGATCTGTGATCTGGGCAATCAGGTTGTCGGTGTAGCTGAACCGGAGGCTGCGCCCATCGCTCGCCTGCACCCGGGTCAGGTTTTTGCCGGTGTAACTGAAGCTGAGCACCATTCCGTTGCCACGGGCAAGGCTCTGCAAGATACCGGCGCTGTCGTAGATTTCCTGGTCACCGGTGGCGACGTCGGTAAAGCGGTAGCCTCCCGCGATGCTGACGAGTTTGTGGGTGTTGTCGGCATCGGTGGTGTACACGCCGGCACCGTTGCCGATGAAGTTGATGACTTTGCCGTCCCCGCGAGACAGCAATGCCCTGGCAGCGCCGGTTGAAATCACGAGCCTGTGGTGAAAGCTGCTTTTCCACAAGGCACCAAATGAGTTGGGCTCCACCAGGGCCGAAGCCGTGTCGGCCTGGTTGGCCGGAAGGTTCAGCGTGGTGTCATAGGTCAAGGACCAGCTCAGCCCCCCAAGGCCGATGCCGGTGGCCACATATTCCTTCTTGGCGCCGGTCAGCGGGAATATCGGGTTGCCGGCACAAAACTCACACCGGCCAGAGGGCAGCGGCTTGCTCACGCCAACGACGTTGATCACGGGCACGCAGCTATTGGGTTTTCTCGGGTCGGTCGCAAAACCTGCTTCGCAAGTGCAGGAAGTGCCTGACAGGCTGCTGTTAATTGGGCATGAGTAGGTGGGCCAAGGTGCTACAGGGCTCCTGTAAATCACGCCCGTCATCATGCCGGCGAAAGATCCGTCTGGATAGTTGTGATAAGAGGTGCACTGTGTATCCGTGTTGTATTGGTATCCCGTGCTCGCGTCCTGGTAGTAGTAGTAGAGATTCCAGGGCTCGAGAGCGTTGAACCACTGAATGTGGTTTCTGCAGGCGGCCTCAGCCGTTGCATGAGGATAGACATTAACCGGATCCGAGCCCTGTATTCGATATAAATAACAGGGTGCGGTGGTGCAAGCGGTTTGTACGGCTGGGAATGAAGCGCGTGCTGGAGTGCTGATACCCATCAGCAACAAGCTGAGCCAGAGCATCAGAAGAAAGCCGATAGCGCCTTCTTTTCGGCCTGTGACAGCATTCTTTTTTTGGTTTTGGTGTGCGCGCAACCCGACGGCGCCTGCAATGGACAAGCTCATCAATTCCTCCCTCAATCCCTTTTTATTGCGCCCTGGCCAGGCGAACGAGCACGCAGTCTAGTGACCGGCATCGCAGCTGTCACCCTCCACCTGTATGAGAGAAAACCTAAGTGTGCGTATGAGACAACGGAATCCTCTGCAGTGAATATTTCGCCCTTACCAATGCCACGCGCTTCTGGCAGAATCCGACCGGCCTTGGCGTTGGTGCGCAGGGCTTCAATTCAATTCCGATTGGAATTGAGTACCTTTTCAGTATCAAGCTGCGCGAAGTTAAGAAGAACGCAGACAGCAAGCGGCACAGCCGTTCAAGCAAAAATAAATTTTTTATCGCGTTTGCAAAATGCATCCAAGCATTTCCCTGGGAGGGGAAACTTTTTGAATCTCTTCATGCATCCAATGCGAACCCGCTCCGCGCAAACGGATCGCAGCCGCGCGCGCGGCTTCACGCTGCTGGAGCTGCTGGTGGTGGTGGTCATCATCGGCCTGCTGGCGGGCCTGGTCGCACCGCGCTACTTTGACTCGGTCAGCAAGTCCAAATCCAAGATCGCCAAGGCGCAGATCGAATCTCTCGACAAGGCGCTGGACCAATACCGCCTCGATGTCGGCAGCTACCCGACGGCCGAGCAGGGACTCAATGCGCTGAATACCCAGCCCTCGGGCGTCAGCAAGTGGCAGGGTCCCTACCTCAAGAAAGCCCTGCCGACCGACCCCTGGGGCAATGACTACGCTTATGTGCTGCAGCCGGGCGCGGCCAGCATCGACATCATCTCTTACGGCGCCGACGGCAAGCCCGGCGGCACCGGCGAGGCGCAGGACGTCTCGCTGCATTCGGCCAACTGACGGCGCCCAGCAGCGCCCTCACGTTTCACATGGCCGCGGCTCACGCCACCTACGAGGTCGTCACCCGTGACGGCGCGGGACGCATCGCATCGCGCCAGGTGCGCGCGGCCACGGCGGCTGAAGCGCTGGCGCAAAGCGCGCGTGGCGGCTTCACGGTGCTGAGCTGCGAGGCCGCCAGGGAATCCGGCATCGGCCTGGGTGGCTTTGGCGGATGGACGCGCGGCAAGTCCTCGGCGCCTTCCCGTTCCGGGCTGGACACCGCTTCGTTCTCGCAGGACTTCGCGGCGCTGATAGACGCCGGCCTGAGCGTGACCGAAGCGCTGCAGACCCTGAGCATCAAGGAAACAGCCGGCGCGCGGCGAGAACTCATGGAGCAGGTGACGCGCGCGGTGTCGGAAGGCCGCACCCTTTCCGCGGCCATGCAGCTGACGGGCGCTTTCCCCGAGCTGCTGATCGCCACAGTGGAAGCCAGCGAGCGCACCGGCGACCTCGGCAAGGGCCTGGCACGCTACGCCGCCCACCAGCGTGAAATGCAGGCGCTCAAGGACAAGCTCATAGGCGCTTCGGTCTACCCCCTGGTGCTGCTGGTGGTGGGCGGGCTGGTGGTGATGTTCCTGATGGGCGTGGTGATACCGCGCTTTGCGGGCCTCTTGGACGGCACGCGCACGCAGCTGCCCATGCTGTCGTCGGGCCTGATGGCCTGGGGCCGGCTGGTGGCCGACAGGCCCTGGGTGCTGGCGCTGTTCTTTGGCGGTGTCTTCGCGCTTGGGGCCTGGGTGGTCGCGCACTTTCGCGCGCATGGCGTGCGCTCGCGCTGGCTGCAGCGCATTCCTTATGTCGCCGGCGTGATCCGCGAGTTCCAGCACCTGCAGCTGTACCGCACCATGTCGATTCTGGTTTCGCGCGGCATTGTGATCCACCGCGCGATGGAGCACGGCGCCAAGCTGCTGGGCGACGCGGACCGCGAACGGCTGGAGCGCGCCACCTTGCTGATGCGCGAGGGCCTGAGCATGAGCGCGGCCCTGTCGGGTGCGGGCTTGTCCGACGCGGTGGCCACCAGCATGCTCAAGGTGGCGGAACGCACCGGCTCCATGTCGGAAATGCTGGAGCGCATCGCACAGTTTTACGAACGGCGGCTGCAGCGCTCCATCGACATCGCCACGCGTGTCATCGAGCCCGCGCTGATGATCGTGATAGGCACCGTCATTGGCGCCATCGTGGTGCTGATGTATTTGCCCATCTTTGACCTGGCTTCCACTTTGTCCTGATAGCACAAGCGCCTTCCCCATGAACGCCCCCCTCCCCCTTGTTTCTCTTGCGCCGCCGGCCGAAGCGGACAGCGGCCGGGTCGGGCGCGCGCTGATGCAGCAAGCCGTGCAGGCCGCACCCGCGGGTTCACGCCTGCAGTGGATGGCGCAGCAAAGCGGACTGCAGGCCGTGCAGGTGCTGGCCGAGGTCGCTGCGGCGCTGGGCCTGCGCGCCATGGCCACGCAGGACCTGCAGGGCATCACGCCGGACTTCGAGCTGATCTCGTTTGCCGATTGCCAGGCGCGCGGCTGCCTGGGCGGCTGGTCCACCAGCGCCTCGGGCGGCAAGCTCCGCACCGTGGTCGTCAGCGACCCGCTGGACCTCAAGGGCCAGGAATGGATAGACCTGCAGCTGGGCGGCGGCGGCGATGAGGTTGTGCGCGGGCTGGCGCTGGCCGAAGACGTGCAAGCCTGGCTCGCGCATGCCGAACGCAACCTGATGGCCATGGGCAGCGCCGACGAGGAAGACGCCGGCGGCCTTGCGCAGGCGGAATCCGTCGATGCCTCCGTGGTGGTGTTGTCCATCGCCGGCATAGAGACCACGGCCAACCCGCTGGTGCGCCTGGTCGATTCGATTTTGTACGACGCGCTCAAGATGGGCGCGTCCGACATCCACTTTGAAACCCAGCCGGTGGGCCTGCACGTCAAGTACCGCATCGACGGCGTGCTGGAAAACGTCAAGCGCATCGACAGCGCCGAGATGGGGCAGCAGGCGATTTCGCGCATCAAGGTGCTGTCCGAGCTCGACATCTCGGAGCGGCGCACGCCGCAGGACGGCCGCTTCAAGGTGCGCGTGGACAGGCGCGAGATTGACTTTCGCGTCTCCATCATGCCCAACCTCTTCGGCGAGGATGCCGTGCTGCGCGTGCTGGACCGCAAGCACCTGACCGGCCAGTTCCAGACCCTGAGCCTGGACACCTTGAGCTTCGCGCAAAGCGCCAAGGACTTTATCCGCCAGGCATCGGGCCTGCCCTACGGCCTGCTGCTGGTGACCGGGCCCACCGGCAGCGGCAAGACGACCACGCTGTACGCGGCGATCTCCGAGATCAACACCGGGCTGGACAAGATCATCACGATTGAAGACCCCATCGAATACCAGCTCAAGGGCGTGCTGCAGATTCCCGTCAACGAAAAAAAAGGCCTGACCTTCGCGCGCGGGCTGCGCTCGGTGCTGCGCCACGACCCGGACAAGATCATGGTGGGCGAGATACGCGATGCCGAGACGGCGCAGATCGCGGTGCAGGCCGCGCTCACCGGGCACCAGGTGTTCACCACCGTGCATGCCAACAATGTGTTCGACGTGATCGGCCGCTTCAAGAACATGAACGTCGACAGCTACAGCCTGGTATCGGCGCTCAACGGCATCGTCGCCCAGCGCCTGCTGCGCGCCGTGTGCACGCATTGCGCGGCACCCGCCGATTTGGCCCCCGAGCAACTGACGCGGCTGGGCATTCCCGCGGATCGCCTGGACCTGGGACAGGCCAAATTCATGCACGCCGTGGGTTGCGCGCATTGCCGCGGCACCGGCTACAAGGGGCGCCTGGCGATTGCCGAGACGCTGGAGATGGACGACGACATCCGCGACCTGCTGGTGCGGCAGGCGCCCATCTCGCAGATCAAGCAGGTGGCGCGCGGCAAGGGTTTTATGAGCTTGCGCGATTCGGCCGTGGCCCTGGCCATGGCGGGCCAGACCACGGTGGAAGAAATCAACCGCGTCACGCCCCGCGAGAATCTGCAGGGCACACCGCAGGTGGAGGCTGTCCCATCATGAAGCCTGTGATTGAGCTCGACGTAGGCGCCACCCAGTTGAGGGCGACGCTCAAGCCGGCCGTGCCCGGCTGGGGCAGCCGCGTGGCACGCAGGCTCCAACGGCGCAAGCCCCTTGAAGAAGCACAGGCCGCTGCGATCACTGAAACGGGCAGTTGGGCGCCCGGCGCCACGCGCACTGACACGCTCACTGCCCTGCTCGAAGCCGCCGCACAAGCCTTGCAGGCGCTGCGCGCGCACCACCCCGTGTCTCTTGACGGCTGCCGCCTGGTGGTGCGCACCGGCGTGAGCGCTTCCTACCTCGGCGTCGCGCCCATGGACCTGTCCTCGCCCTCGGCGCGCGCGGAGCCACAGCTGCGCGCCGCGGCGAAAGCGGTGACGCAGGAGGCGCTGGGTGTCGAAGCGGCGGCGCATGACGTGCGCTGGCGCATCGAGGCCAGCCAGGCGCATCTGTGCGTGATCACGCTCGAATCCGCCCTGGTCGCCGGCCTGCAGGCGCTGGCCCAGGCCCAGCGCATGACACTCGCAAGCTGCCAGCCGGCGATTGTGGAACTGCTGGACGGTGAACTCAACAAAAGCCGGCGCCAGCGCGACGCGCGCACGCTGGTGTGGACGGAGCTGGATGCCTCGGGCCGCCGCCATGCGGCCCTGAGTTTTATTCGCCTGGTGAACGGCAGCGCCGTGAATGCCTGGCGCACCGTCACGCAGGCGCCAACGTCGGCCGGCGACCCCTGGCTGCAACCGGCGCTGGAGCGCTTCCTGATCGCCTCGGGCGCGGGTATGGATGAGCAGGTTGTCCCCTGCGCCTGGCCGGCCAATGCAGTGCAAACCCCGGCGCCGGCCGCCGCCATGGCGCTTGCAGCATGAACCGGCGCCTGGTCGAAAGCCCTTTTGAATTTGCGCCGGATGCGCCGCGCTACCGGCCGTTGAGCTGGCTGATTTTGGCGGCCGGCATCTGCGCCGCGCTGTCGGGCCTCTACATCAGCTCGCGGGCCGGCGCACAACTGGAAAGCGTGCGCTCGCAACAGGCGAAAATTTCAAAACAGCAAAACGCGCTCAGCGAGCAGATGCGGCAGGCCGAGAACAACCCCGCCATGCTGGAAAAGCTCAAGGCCAAGCGGCAACTCGAAGCCTTGCTGCAAACGCCGTGGTCGCTGATGTTTGAAGCCCTGGAAGCCGCGGCCGATACCGTCGAGGGCCGGGTCACCCTGCTGTCCATGGTGCCCAACACCGCCAACCCGGCCAGCCGCAAAATAGAGCTGACCTTGATGGCGTCGAACTACCCCTCCATGCTGGCCTATACCGAGGCACTCAGTACGGTCAGTGGTTTCTCCGAGGTGCGCATCGTGAGCCACCAGCTCGATGAGCGCGGCAACCCGGCCGCCTTTCGCTTCCGCCTGACGGCGGGCTGGAACAGTTTGAACGAAGGTGTGTTCCTGGCCAAGGAGCCGCCTGCCGGTTCACCCCTTCCCCTGACACCGCTGATGCCGGCGCAGGTCTCGGCCCCCACTTTGAAGCCCGGCCTCAGCAAGGCACCCTCGCCATGACGCGCGGCCCCGCTTTCATCACCACCGTGCTTGACCGGCTGCGCAGCGGCGCAGGCCTGGAACGGCTGCGTGCTTTCGGCTGGCCTGTGCTGTGCGGCGTCGGGCTGATGCTGGTGGGCGTTCTTCTGCTGGGCCTTTCACAGCAACTACGCCTGCAAAAAAACAAGCTGCAGCTGGAGCTGCGGCAGGCGCAGAAACCGGGCCCAAAGCCAGTCGCGGGTGCAGCACGCGGCGTGCCCGTCATCTTTCCGCCATCCAGCGACTACACGGCCGACCTCGCGCAGATTTTTGACATCGCGAAAGGCCAGGGCATTGTGCTGGCCAGCGGCGAATACCGCGATGCGGACGCTACAGCCCTGAGCCTGGACACCCGCCTGGTGGACCTGCGCATCAACGAAAACTACGGCACGCTCAAGGAATTCCTGGCGAGTGTGCTCAATGCCATGCCGCACGCGGCGGTGCAGGAGTTGCGCATAGAACGCAAGGACGGCACTACCGTGAAACACCAGGTCTTCCTCAAACTCGCGCTAGTGTATTCACCACACGCGGCCCAGGCCCCGGGCACGCAGCCCATGGCCGGAAGGATTCCGGCGAGTACCCCGGAACCATCCGGCACGAAAGGCATGCCGTGAGCCAGGCCTCCTCCCATACTGGCGGCACCACGCGGATCGGCTGGAAGAAAGCCGCTGTGTTGATCGCGGCGGGCCTGGGCAGCTTTGTGCTGGCGGCTGCCATGCAAGGCAAATTGCAAACGAATGATGACGACCTTGACCTGGCAGCCGCGCCGCGCCAGCGAAGCGCAGCGGCAGCCCCGGCGCAGGCCGCCGTGGCACCACCGCCTCTTGCCGAGGCGCCATCGCAGCGAGTGGAGATCGCGATGAACAGCCCCAGCCTGCGCATGAACAGAATGGTGGTGCGCGACCCCTTCGGCCCGCTGGCGCCCGAGTTTGCGCCCCCGCCGCAAGTGGTGGCGCCGCCACCACCGCCGCCTGCGCCCATCAAACTCCGCAAGCCGCCACCGCCACCCGTGGCCGCCGAGCCCGCGCCGCCGCCGCCACCCATGGCCCCGCCGCTGCCCTTTACCGCGGTGGGCGCCATCCAGGGAAAGAAGATCGGCAACGGCCAGTTGCAAGCCTTTATCCAGCAGGGCGAGGCCCTGACCATCATCCAAAAAGGCGACACCGTCGCCGGCAGCTACAGGGTGGACGAGATCACGTCCGACCGCGTGGTGTTCACCTACCTCCCCCTGGGCCAAAAACAATCGCTTCAACTTCTGGACAACCCAAGATGACCACCATCGACCACCATGCCGGGCTTTCCGGGAGGGCTGCCGTAACAGGGGGCCTGGGCCAAGCGCGCGGCCGCATGACGCCCGTCGCCTCCAGCGTACTGGCCTGCCTGCTGCTGACAGCCTGCGCCGGCGCGCGCTACCACCAGGACGGCATGAGCCAGATCGGCGAGGGGAACATCGACACCGGCATCGCCTCGCTCAAAAAAGCGACCGAACTCGACGGCAGCCAGTCTTACAAGATCGATTACCTGGTGCAGCGCGACAGGCATGCCGACACCTTCGTCAAGCAGGCCGACCAGGTGCGGGCCAGCGGCGACATTGCCGGCGCGCGCGACCTTTACGGCCGGGCGCTGGCACTGAATCCCGCCAACGCCCGGGCCGCGGCTGCCCTCAAGGCCCTGGACCAGGATGCCCGCAACGACCAGCTGCTGGCCGAGGGCGAGCGTTACCTCAAGGAGGGCAAGCTCGACGCGGCCGGCGAACGCGCAACGCGCGTGCTGGCAGACCAGCCCACCCACAAGCAGGCGGCACAGCTGCGCAAAGCCGTGCTGGACGCCAAAGCCGCCGCCGACCTGGAGCGCGAGCGCTTTCGCGAGGCCAAGTCCGTCATGAGCTCGCCGGTGACGCTGCAGTTCCGCGATGCCACCATGCGCACCGTGTTTGAGGCGCTGTCGAAATCCACCGGCCTGAATATCCTGCTGGACCGCGAGGTCAAGGCCGATGGCAGGGTCACGATTTTTGTGAAAGACGTGGCGGTCGAGGACGCGATCGACCTGATCCTGATGCAGAACCAGCTCGAAAAACGCATCATCAACAGCAACACGATGATGGTCTACGCGGCCACGGCCGCCAAGCAGTCCGAGTACCAGGAGCTGACGGTGCGCTCCTTCCGCGTCACCAACAGCGACCTCAAGTACCTGTCCGGCATGCTCAAGACCATGCTCAAGCTCAAGGACGTGTCGGCCGACGAGCGCAGCGGCCTGCTGGTGATACGCGACACGCCCGAGACCCTGCGCATCGCCGAAAAACTGATCGCCCTGCACGATGAGCCCGACCCGGAAGTCATGCTGGAGGTGGAGGTGCTGGAAATCTCCGAGGGGCGCAACAGCAACCTGGGTGTCCAGCCGCCCACCGCCATCACCATCAGCACGCCCACGGGCGGCGCGACTACGCCGGGCGGCACCGTCAGCAACCTCACCATCAGCCAGCTGCGGCAGCTGGGCGTGGGCGGCCTGACCGTGACGCCAATTGCCGGCACGCTCAACTTCAAGCTGCAGGACACCGAAACCCGCATCCTGGCCAGCCCGCGCATACGCGCGCGCAACCGCGAAAAAGCCAAGATCATGATCGGCGACCGCGTGCCCACCATCATCAACAACGTCACGCCGGTCAACGGTGGTTCCTCGGTGGTCACCGGCACCATCACCTACCAGGACGTCGGCCTCAAGCTCGAGTTCGAGCCCCAGGTGTATGCCAGCAACGACGTGGGCATCAAGATCAACCTTGAGGTCAGCAACATCGCGCGCGAGTTCACCGACACGCAGGGCAGCCGCTCTTACCAGATCGGCACACGCAACGCGAGCACCTTTTTGCGCCTGGCCGACGGTGAGACACAAGTGCTGGGCGGCCTGATCACCGACGAGGAACGCAACACCGCCGACAAGATTCCGGGCCTGGGGCACCTGCCCGTGGTCGGGCGCCTGTTCGGCAACTCGAGCACCAACAAGTCCCGCTCCGAGATCGTGCTGGCCATCACGCCGCGCGTGCTGCGCAG